>OHDA01000019.1_pt1 | contig 133537 bp, 112 predicted proteins | sample 1566881 | NCBI WGS metagenome assembly OHDA01 (sample SAMEA3879585, study PRJEB24766) | human gut metagenome | biome: human-associated habitat; feature: feces | place: USA | collected 1985/1987
CGGTTTCGTTCAGCGACGGCAGATACGGCACGACCTGCTCTAAGACTGGTAATTTCGCCTGCCCCTCCGGCTACGGATACAACAAGGACAGTTGCAAGAAAAACCAGGAGACCAAATATCAGGTCTGCTCCGTCGACTCGACACAAACCAACTCCACTCTCTGCTATTCCGCCGGCACCGCCAAAACCTGTGCCGACGAAAACTCCGCCTATGTCTCCACCTGCCCATCCGGTCAAACCGGCACCAAAATCACCACGCCCTGCGGCAATACTTGCTACAAGGACTGCAAGGATGAAGAATACTTCTGTTATATCAATTTAAGTATAGGAGGGGGTAACAGCAACTTGGATAGTCCAAAATTAATTCTATCCGGAAAAATTCAAGCTCCATTTGAAGCAATGGGAGAGGAAGTTCTAGTTGATGTTGATGTAAGCTGCTATAACTGCCCCTGCGAACCTGGTGGAGGAACATACCATATGTCTGGTGGCGTTAATTTTCTTAATGATATAAATATCTGTAATAACGGATATAGTTCAACGTGTGATTGTACAATAAGATCAGCAACTCCTTATCCGGCTAAAGCTCTGTTTGATAGGGGGAGCAAGAAATGTACCGTCATTGTTAATTATTAACCCGTATCAAATTGTTGCGGAAATGATATAAAGTCTGAAATAAACCGCTGCCATATGGCAGCGGTCTATTTTTCAACTACTGGGCGCTATTCATTAAATCCGCCGTAACGTTACAGCCATTATAAGCTGGCAAGTTTGTATTTCGTAAAGTAAATTCTGTCACAATAAGCTGTTCAGTTGTAGTATTTTTGCATTGATTGGAAACGTAAGTTTTACTGAATCCGTTGTTTATTGTTAAATTTTCAAAATATTCATAAGTCTTTTTACCATTTACAACGTTTTTCCTTTCGTATTTGACACTTACCAAAATTGTGCCACTGTAAGATGAACTAAAATTTGCAGTGCCATTAATTCTTACCGTGCACCTGTCAACCTGCGTAGCTGAAGCTCCAAAATACTTCGTACAAGAACTACCCCCCCCGGTATTTGAACAGTGGTATGTAACCCTGAAATCTCCACCAACATAAACAATTGTATCATATGCATCAGAAGTAGTTGCAGTAGCTTCTGCATTGGAATAAGATTGCTGTGGTTTCCATGTAAATCTAGTTCCACTTTCAACTTTGGAAATAGTATATTCATTTGTGTGTACATCACAACTCTTTCCTCCGATTGTACAACCGCTAATTCCATTAAAAGCAGAAGCAAAATTAGTAGGGCAGGAAGAATCAAACTTCTTGATAACGTTTATCTGGAAGTATTTCTCATGACAGTCCTTGTAGCAGGTCAAGCCGGAGCGCGGGTAAACGGTGGTACAGGTCTTGCCGGAAGGAATGGAAGAATTGTAGCCATAGTCGGAGCAAGTCTTGTAGGTGCAACCGGTATAGCAGGAGTACCCATTGTAAGGCTTGGGAGAACATTTCTGGTCAGCCGGAACGGAGTCGTAATAACCGCCTTCGGAGCAGCTCTTCTTCTTGTAGCAGGTCGTAGCGGAGGAGGCCATAGTTGAGATGCCGGAGTTGGCGCCTGCTGTTGCGGAAGAGGAATACTTGCTGGCCGAGGCAGAAATCCCTGAATTTGCACCGGAAGCGGATGCGGTCGCCAGGCTGGATTTGGCGGCGGCAGCAGACGCGGAGATTGAGTCGATATCGGAAATTGATTTACCCGCAGAAAGGGAGTTAACACCGGTATAGCGATTGTCGGTTGCGGATTTGCAGTCGCTGCCCTGACAGGAGGAATACCAGCCGTTGGACGTATTGCAGCTGCATCCGATATAGCAGTTAGCGTATGAACTGCAGGCTATACCCTCGCCTTTAGTTGTTTTTTCCGTAAAGACCGTACCATACCTATAGCTAGAGCCATCACTAGCCGTTATGGTTGTGTCTGCATAAGAGTTATTATGCGACAAGAAAATAAAATAATTTTAATTCAATTAGATATGGTTGTATGAAAATAATAAAATTCTTCAAAATTTTAAATTCTTATAAATATTGATTTTATTAAAAAAAATAAATAAAAAGTATATATTTATTTAATACGCATAAAACAAAAGCTTTATCCGTGAAAGTTTTTAATATTTTCGCTTATTACGGGATATAATAAATTAATACAAATCAAAAGAGGCGTTATGAACGCCTCTGATTTATCTTCCCGCCAACAACGATACAGAAGATATCGTATCACCCATTCCAACCAGTGTTTTAGGCTTCTCTATCAGAATAGTAGGAATAGCGCTCAGCCAAAAATCATCAATTTCACAAATCCCTGCTTCTAACAACTCTTTTTTGTGAAGCATTTCCGACAAAGCGGTCAATTCGTTTAGCCCCTGATTTGATACCGGCATACCCAAAGTTTTGGTAACATCGTCATACTTTGCAATTTCACCATTGTACGCTTTACTGGATGAAACCACGGCAGCCGTCATCATTCCTTTTAAATTTTGTTCAGGGGTATATATAAAATCTTTATCCTGAATTGTCATATAAAGGCCAAACATATGCAACTGAATACGTTTGACGTTCAAATGTTTTTTCAAATACAAAACAGCTTCAAAAAGATTACAGCTGTTTGTTTCTGCCTCAATTCGCTTAGCTAATGCATCTTGCCCCAGAATATTAAGCAAATCAATAGTTTCACGTTCATTAAGCCCGACGGAATGAACATGAGGTACAATATTATCTACAATCGCTTTTCTGACAACTCTATCCTGAGTTGAGGCTATTTCCAAATGAATAAGCAATTCAGGGTTATTCTCTTTCCATTGTTTTAATACCGGCACCGTATCCTTAATAAGCTGGATGCCGTTATTGCTTTCTAACAAAGCATGAAAACCTGATAGCAAAAGATACTGAACCGGGTGAGTATTCAAATGGTTTATAAAGCCCCTGTTAATTACTAAATTCATATTCAATGGATCATAAGTGGCAATAAAACGATTAGATTTCGGGCAGGTAAATGTTATACCGTCAATCTGAAAGCTGTCGCCTTTATCAAATTCAATAATCCAGTGAATCAACGGAATATCTTGTTCTCTGGATATATCATAAGCTTTTCTGGACACGCCGTTTTCATCAATCCCCATCAGATTATTTAAATTCAGGAACTGCTCGGCCTGAATTTTCGGGTGCGAGTTTGTATGGGCAATAACCTGATTAACGCCTAACAGTGCCAGTGCATTTGCAATAATGCCGCCTTGACCGCCCATTTGCAAACGTTCATAGCCTAAATTAGTTTCCATCCATTTATAAATGTTGATGTCTTCGGTAACCCATTCTTCGGCAATCCCTCTGCTGAAACATTTGACAATGCCTATAATAACATCGGTAGGCTTTCGAAAGTTCGAAAGCTCTATATTAGTAAGTTCATCGGCAGTGATATGATTATCGGTGATAAGTTTTTTCAACGATTCGCCGCTAATCTTAAGTATGGCGTCAATATTTGTATTAAAAGCGGTGGCAACGGCAGGAATTTGCTTTAATTTTTCTAGTTGTTGCGGAACGGTATCATATTTCTGCGCCCAAATCTGTTTTAATTCATCGTAGTTCATTGCCAAGCTCCTTAATTAAAAACGTTATATAGGCGCTAAATTAATCGTTTTTCAAATTTCCTCAACAGTCGCCGGTTCGTTATCAACATAAAGATGCCAATAGCTCCTTCCGATTTCTCCACAGTGCGGGCAAATCGGCTCCCAATGGTCTTCTACATGTCCGCAGTTGGCACAAACCCATTGGAAATCTTTGGGGCAATGCTCCAGTGCTGCAGAAGCTTTTCCTAAACTAGTAATTTTCTGAGCAAGCGATTTAACCAGTCCGTCAGGCTTTGAAACCCGTTTGTGCGTTTTGGCATCAAGTTCTTTAATAATTTCCGCAATTTTTTGCGTAGCAGGATTTTTTAACAAAAAGATTTTACACTCTGTTCTGGCCTTGGCGTATTTTTTTGCTTTAAGATAAAGTTCAGCCAAAATAAGATTGTTCAGAGACGGACGTTTGCAGTTGGCAAGAGCCAGTTTTTCCATTCGCTGAATCTTTTCATTTTTGGTATCTTTGGGAAAAAGTTTAAGATAAGCCGCCGCAACTTCATAACACGGATTTTCCAGCCACATATCATATAAAACCTTTTCTGCTTTTCTGACCTGCAAATCATTCTTAACATAATATTCAGCCAAATCTAACGCAGCGGGAATCAGTCTTTTATTCTCACATAGCGCCTGTGTCATAAATTTAAAATATTTTGTCTTGTCTTTTTCAGCAGCGGCTTGCTTAGCCAGCTCATACAGAGCCACTGCTTTTAGCCGTGCCGCCTTTTGCTCGGGCGTAATGTTCTTATCAATTCCGGCCTCAAGGACTTCCAATGCGCCCAGCCAGTCATTGCTTTTGGCACGCAGCAGAAAAGCGCTGCTGATAACCCAATATAAATCCTGCCTGACTTCAAAGGCTTGATTAACCGTCTTTAATGCTTCGGTAAATTCCTTTTTTTGCATCTGAGCTTCTAAAGCCGCTTTCATTCCTACTAATTGTATATCTTCATTCTGCATAAGCTTTTGTGAAAGCTGTTCCATCTTGTCGAAATTTTTTTCTCCTTTATAAATCTTGAGCATGAGAATATCGATAATAGCATCATCGCCGACAATTTTTCTGAGCGAAACCAAAAGCCTGCGAGCTTCATTCATAAGGCCGGCAGTTACCGCGCCCATTGTCCGGACGATAAGGATAGCCGCCTCGTCAAATTGATTTCTGCTCAAAACAATCTTGTCTTCATTTCCTGTTTGAATGTTTTCAATCGATTCTTTATCGTTTTGAAAAGAATGGTTGGATAACAAAACGTCATTTTTAAGCAACGTTACCATTGCCCGAAAACCTAAAAACAAAAGTTCTGCCAGCAGAAAAAAGACAAACAGGCCAATGGCTGCTTCAGGAATGGATAAAGCATATACGGCGCCGTTAAAGGTAAAGCTGAGCAGGCTCTTTTCGTCAGCCAGCCAAAGAAAAAGCGTAAGCAAAGCCAAAATAAAAGCTGATTTTAAAAGGTTGCGTATCATTTGTACAATTTCCCGTTATATAGTAAATCTCTGCCGCAGGGCATTACTGATAAATAGCTGTGTTATTCTTGAGAAGGTAAGCGATTCTCGTTATGGTTGAAATCCTGGCGTAGGGCATTTAACTCTGCTGCAATGATATAAGAAACAGCCTCGTCAAAAGAAATTCTCCTCTCAGCCTGTTCTGCCCAGTAGGTGAGTTCTTGATTCTGAGTTTTTTGAAATTCGGGAGTCTCTCTGATAAATTTAACCGCATTTTTAAAGTCATGGTTTTCAACTAAAAAGGCAAGCCGTTCCATTGACTGTTTTTGTGCATCTGTTCGCTTGTCTTTTTTCAAAACGACAACCTTGTCAAAATTTATTCCGGCAACTGTATCTTTAATTAAGGCAATGCTTTTGGCTACGGCATTATCGCCTGCTTCTTTGTTTTCTTGGAGTTGCTCGTTGGGAGCGGCAAAGGTGAAGTCTTCAGCTATTTGCTGGTAATTTTTTATCAGCTCATCGTTTGAAGCTATGGGTAGGCCTTTAAGGGATACAATGGTTTGAACGGCAGATGCAATATTGTCCTGCCCTTGAGCCAATTGTGCTAAAATATCCGCCTCAGCAGCAAAGCTTCTATTATAGAGCGCATTTTCTTTAATGAGGAGTACAGCGCTTAAAATAAGGGCATCAGTACTTTTTGTTTCTTCAAGCGATTCTAACCGGTGGTTAAGATTACTGAACTGCTGGTTCAGAACTTCCACCTTTTTATTTCCGACCTCGTCTTTCAATGCCAAAAAATTCTCGTTATACAGCTGAAGAAGTCCTGCATTTTCTGCAATTTTCTGTGCGTTGGCAGAAATGGCTGCCGGAAGGTTTTGCAGTTCTGCAATATGTTTTCCCTGTTGTAAGACCGTTTCGGAAAGGGTCGCAAAATCCTTCTGCTGGTCATTATGCTTCGATTCCATAATTAAAACGGCACCGGAAACGGCGGCAGCTTCAAGGATTGCAATGGCCACAATGGCTGAAGTCCACTTAAAAACTTTGGATTTTAGCTTCTTAGGCTCTGTTTTTACCGCTTGCTCAGACATTTTATAGCCTCCTTATATAATAGTTGTTTGCATTCTGCAAAATATAGTCTATAAAATAAAAAAATAAACTTCAATATTTATTGGATAAGAACATGATAGTTTTAGGGATAGAAAGCAGTTGTGATGAAACGGCGGCGGCGCTGGTAAACGACAAAAAAGAAATTCTCGGTGAAGCGCTGTTGTCGCAGGAAGAACATAAGGCGTTTGGCGGTGTTGTTCCCGAAATCGCCGCCCGTTCGCATTTGGATCATATTGACGGTATTTTGGAACAGTGCTTTGCCAAAACCGGGCTGACGTTGAAAGATGTAGACGCCGTTGCAGCGGCGTCAGGGCCGGGGCTCATCGGCGGCGTGGTTGTCGGCGTTATGACGGCCAAAGCTCTGTCTGTCGCGCTGGATAAGCCTTTTGTTGCCGTTAATCATTTGGAAGGGCATGCTCTCGCTGCCCGCATCAGTAACGATGTAACGTTCCCTTATTTGCTGTTGCTGGTGTCCGGCGGACATTGCCAGATTTTGGTAGTAAAAGACGTTGGGCAGTATGAGCGGTTGGGAACAACGATTGATGATGCCGTAGGCGAAGCGTTTGATAAAGTGGCGAAAATGCTTGGCCTGGGCTATCCGGGCGGGCCTGCGGTGGAAAAATTAGCGGCAACCGGAGATGAAACCAGGTTTACGCTGCCGCGCCCGCTTATCGGAACGCCGGATTGTAATTTGTCGTTTTCCGGATTAAAAACGGCAGTACGCAAAATTGTTGAAACATATTCGCCGGACGGAGAAATTGCTCATGCTTACATTCCGAAGCAGGATATAGCCGATATCTGCGCTTGTTTCCAATACACCGCAACGGAATGCCTGTGTCGGAAACTTGGAAAGGCAGTCGCCTATTTCAAGCAGAAATATCCGTCAGGCAGAAATATTGTCGTTTCCGGCGGAGTTGCGTCTAATACGTATCTTCGGGCAAAATTACAGAAACTGGCTGATGACAATGGGTTGATATTTGCCGCGCCGCCGATTCGCTTTTGTACGGATAACGGTGTTATGATTGCTTGGGCAGGATTGGAGCGCTTTCGTAAAGGCTTTGTCAGCCCGCTGGATTTCAAGCCTCGTCCGCGCTGGCCGCTTGATGCAGATGCGCCGAAAGCCGCCGGAGCCGGCGGTGTAAAAGCCTGACAGGCAAAAACAACAAGGATACTCTTTATGCGAAAAAAGTCTGAAATTTTAGAAATAATGGAGATATTCAATCGGGATGAGCCTAATCCCCGATGTGAATTAAATTACAGCAATGCTTATACGCTTCTGGTTGCTGTGGTTCTGTCGGCGCAAACGACGGACAAAGGCGTTAATCGGGCTACGGCAGAACTGTTTAAGGTAGCGGATACGCCGCAGAAAATGGTCGAATTGGGCGAACAGAAACTGATTTCATATATCCGTACCATTGGGCTGTTTAACAATAAAGCCAAAAACATTATATCAATGAGCAAGGACTTGCTTGAGCGTTTTGGCGGTGAGGTGCCCGAACGCCGCGAAGACTTGGAGACTCTTGCCGGAGTAGGAAGAAAAACGGCAAACGTCGTTTTAAATGTCTGGTATCATAAACCGGCTTTAGCCGTAGATACCCACGTGATGCGTATTTCTCACCGGCTTGATTTCAGCCAGGGGAAAACGCCGCTTGCGGTAGAACAGGATTTGCTAAAAGTTTTGCCTGACAAATATGTTATCAATGCCAACCACTGGCTGGTTTTATTCGGACGTTATATCTGCAAGGCGCAGCGTCCCGAATGCGAAAAATGCCCCATATCATCATATTGTCGCAGTAAAGATAAAAGGATATAAAGTTAGAAACTTTTTAACCTTAAACAATTACAATTAAATTGACAGTAATAAAACTGGATAACGTATGAAAACGGAAATTTGTCAGGCAAGGCTGCTATTGTGCGGGAAACAGGCGGATAAATCGTTTCCGGCTGTTTCTGCAATCAGATAAGGAACGGTCAGGATGAACACAGAATGCGAAAAAAACATTTTCCCCCGGTTGCTTGCCCAAGCGGCAATATGGCTGTTGATTGCTTTCGGGATTGGTTTTGCCGTTTGGACCGTTTTTTTTACTGAAACCGGAAACGGGGATAACGTCGAGCATATCCATGCGACATGGCTCGTTGCTTACGGAAAAGTTCCTTATAGAGATTTTTTTCAGCATCATAATCCTCTTTTGTGGTACTTGTTTGCGCCTGTAATCAGGCTGCTTGGCGGCAATGCCCTGCAGATTTTGGACGCGGCACATGCGATGGCGCTCAGCGCCGGATTCTCCTTTCTTTTCGTCGTATATAAAATTTGCGCTCGTTTTTTTGCTTCCCGATATGCCGCTTTGCTAAGTTTATTGGTTTTATGTCCGCCCTACTATTATATATATTGTTTTAATTATAATCCGGATACCTTTATGGCGCTGTCATTTGCGGTGGGATTGTATTTTCTCTTTGCTTATTGGGAAAACAAACGCCTGCCGGCACTGGTTCTGTCTTTTGTTTCATTTTTTGTGGCTTTTCTTTTTACTCAGAAAATCCTGACTGTTTTGGCACCGCTCGGTCTTATTTTTCTGTTGGCAAACCGTAGGGAAAAAGATTGTATCTCCGATACGTGGTATGCTTTGCTTATTCCTGGAGTCGGATTGTTGTTTTTTATTGCATTGCTGTATTATGGAGATGTTTTAGACATTTACTGGCAGTCGAATTTTGTTTTTAATGTTAAAATGCAGGCCTATTATGGCGATAGGAAGATAGATGTAATTGACTATCCGGTATTTTTTCTGTCAGGTGGGTTGGCGTTGTTAAGTATTGCAACCCAATGGCAAAGACAGGGAATAATATACAGGACAATTGCGGTTTTGTTTGTTTTAGAGCTGTTTCAGCGCTGTTTTTATTTTGCCATAGCTCCTTATTATATGCTTCCATTTATGGCTTTTGCCGCCTGTCTGAACAGTGTCCTGATTGAACGGGCGATGCATAAACATTTTTGGACGGTCTGGTTGCTTTTGGTTATGGCCGCAGCTTATGCAGTCATTTCCGAGCCGCGCTATTTGTCTGCGCGGACGACAGACCGGAGTTTTGCCAGATATGTTTCTGCCAACGTAACACCGTGCGATTATGTTATCAGCAGCTTTTTAAGTAATCAGTCAATCATCAGCAAAGATCCGCATTATTACTGGTCTTTGCTGGGACACGTGGATATTGCGGGAGAAGAAACGGGCATTGCCCTGAAACCGGATTTGAATAAGCTTGTAATGCAATATAAGCCCAAATTAGTCAGCAGCGGCGTCTATTGGAATAATTATTATCTGAATCGCGGCAGAAATGTTCCTGTACAGCAGATATCCCCGGAAATTATAGGCCGTTATTACCTGCCGACGCCATTTCAGGGCTTATATTTGCTAAAATACGAATATCAGGGTAAAAACTGTATATACGATAAAAACAGGGGAGAGTGGCGTTATGCAGAATAAGATATTAACAAAATTCTTATGGCTATATATTATCTGTGCAACTGTTGCTGCCTGTTTTGTTTATGGTATAATAGCCAAAGCTAACGGCGATAATGTAGAACATTTGCACAGTTCCTGGCTGATATGGCAGGGATATGTGCCCTACAGGGATTTTTTTCAGCATCACAATCCGTTAACGTGGTATTTGGCAGCGCCGTTCGTCGCCATGCTGATAAATCAGTTTATGATTTTTTCCATATTTAATATTTTCAGCATATTGGCTGTTTGCCTGATGGTGTATTTTCAGTGTCGGATTATGCTTGTAAATGGCGGAAGGGAAATTTCGGCGCTGTTTTTGGCAGCATGTGTGGTATCGTCATACTCCGTATTGTGGGCGTTGAATTTCCGGCCGGATACTTTTATGTATCTTTGCCTTTTCGCCGGGATATTGTGTTTATACCGCTATGTGCGGGAAAAAGCGCTGTGGCTTTTAGTCATGTCGTTTCTGTGTTTTTTTCTGGCATTTATGTTTACGCAGAAAGTGCTTTTAAATTTAATCGTCCCTGGCTTATTTGTTCTGTACTGGCTTTTAAAAGGAAACATTGGCGGAAGAGATTTTTTGCAGGCATGTATTTTGCCTGTGTTGCTTTTTGCCGTATTTTCCGCATATTTATATTATAATGATGCTCTTTCGGTGTATTGGTATGCAAATTTTCCGTTTAATGCCCGTATTCCGGATATCTTTGAGCATAACCGGATAACTTTTCCGCCGCGGGAATATTTTGAATTTTACTTATTTGTTCCGTTGGGAAGCATTGCTGCCGCATATTTTGTCTGGAAAGGAAATGCAATTGAAAGAATGATAAGCTTTATGTTTGTCGAAGAGGCTTTGCTGCGAATGTTCTATTTTTCGGCGTTTCTGCACTATAGCATCTTTTGGCTGATACTGGCAATGATGCTGACGGTGATGTTTCTGGATAAAATCCCCGTCGGACACAAGGTATGTGCTGCTGTCGGCATCATATACCTGTTGTTCTCCGCATATTACAATTATGAAATGACATACAAAAAGGAACTGCCGAACCACAACTATTTGAATGGGCATGAATATGCATTCTATAATCTGACGCCGTGCGACTATGCTTTGAACGGTTATTATTCCGTATATAACCTGAAAGCCAAAGATGCCGGATATTATTCAGTTCTTTTAGGCCAGATAGATGTTTTGGGCGAAAAAATGGGTATAAAACAGCGGGATAATCTAAATGAGTTGATTCGTGCCAAAAGACCCAGGATTATTTCCGCCGGAATATATTGGGATACATATTGGGAACAGCGCGGTAAAAAAATTCCGGCGCACCGTTTGGATACGGCACTTATTGATTTATATTACGAGTATAGCGGAATAGGGGATATTTATATTTTAAAGCCCGAATACCAAAAGCATGATTGCCGCTATAACGGCAAAACTTGGGAGTATGCTGATTAAAGATGTTTGATATCAAATTGGGGCTGAAAGTCCTTCGTGAAAATGTCAAGGTTGCGCCGGAAACTCCCGGAGTATACCGTATGCTTGATGAAAACGGTGCGGTTTTGTATGTCGGTAAGGCAAAAAATATAAAAAAACGCATTGTGGCATATACGCGGATAGAACAATTGACGATTCGTTTGCAGCGTATGGTAGCCGAAGTGCGCAAAATGGAGTTCATTATTGTCGAAAATGAAAACCGGGCGCTTATTGTTGAAAATGAACTGATAAAAAAACTGCATCCGAAATACAATATCCTGCTCAAGGACGACAAGTCCTATCCTCATTTGATGCTGAATTTGCATGATGAGTATCCGGCCTTGCGCAAATTTCGCGGCAACCGCAGCGGCCAGTGCCGGTATTTCGGGCCGTATGCCAGTGCAACGGCGGTAAACGAAGTGATGGATGTTATTCAGAAAATTTTTATGCTGAGAAGCTGCCGGGACAATGTGTTTCGCAATCGTGAGCGTCCCTGTCTGTTATATCAGATAAAACGCTGCAGCGGTCCTTGCGTCGGCAAAATCAGCAAAGAAGATTATGCGCAGCTTGTAAAGGAAGTTATCGCTTTTTTAGAAGGGAAAAATACGTCAATTCAGGAAGATTTATCTCGTAAAATGCAGCAGGCAAGCGATAGGGAAGATTTTGAACAGGCGATTGTTCTCAGAGAACGGATAAAAGCTTTGACGGGTATCCAAACCCACGCCAACTTGGAATATTCCGGGTTGAAATCGGTTGATATCATAGGCATTGCTTTGAAAGAAGACTGGTTTTGCATAGAAGTCTTTTTTATCCGTGGCGGTCAGAATTGCGGCAATGCTCCATACTTCGTGAAAAGGGCGGAGGAAGCGTCAGCAGCTGAAGTTTTAGATGCTTTTTTAAGTACTTTTTATGCAAACCATGTGGCGCCTAAAGAAATCTTTGTATCGGAAAATCTGGATAACGCCGAACTGCTTGAAGATGCCTTGGGAGTTAAAATCCGTACTTTCAGCAAAGGGGATAAATATAAGCTGGTTGAGAATGCCAAAAAAAATGCCTTGGCCGCTATTGAACGCAGGCTTGCTGAAAACCGGAGCATAAAAGCCAATTTAGAAGAAATGCAACGGTATTTTGACTTGCCGAAACTTCCTGAACGGATAGAAATTTACGATAACTCGCATAATCAGGGAACGTATGCCGTCGGGGCCATGGTTGTCGCTACGCCGGAAGGCTTTGACAAGAAGTCGTATCGGACGTTTAATATCAAAGACCAGACAATTACCAATGACGACTTTGCTATGATGAAAGAAGTGTTAAAACGGCGCTTTGACCGTATGGCGCCGGACAACCGCCCCGATGTCATCTTGCTTGATGGCGGCCTCGGGCAGCTGCATGCCGTACACGAAAGTTTGAGCGGATATGATTTGAGCGGCATCTCGATAATAGCTATTTCCAAAGGTGTAGACCGAAATGCCGGTAAGGAGTTCTATCATCAGCTCGGCAAAGAAAGTTTTGCTCTGCCGTATCGTTCGTCAATAGCCTTTTATCTGCAGACGCTGCGCGATGAAGCGCACCGCTTTGCCATCGGAACACACCGCAAGCGGCGGGCAAAATCAATGACGAAATCCAGTCTGGACGATATTGAAGGGATCGGAGCCAAACGGAAAAAAGATTTGTTAAATCACTTCGGTTCTGTTGCCGCCATAAAAGATGCATCGGTTGAAGATATCGCCAAAGTTGTTGGAATCAATAAAAAAACAGCTGAAAACATATATAATTACTTCCATAAATAAAAATAAAGGTTATGATAAACCTCAAAAAGAACGTAAAATTATTGGAAAGGAAGAGTGTCGTGTATAATTTGCCGAATTTGCTTACGATTTCGAGAATTGCGGTTATTCCGCTGATTTTCTTGTCGGTTTATTTTGAGTGCAGCTTTTTTAACTATATTGCCGGCGTTTTGTTTATTGCGGCATCAATAACGGACTATTATGACGGCAAACTTGCCCGCGACCGTGGGGAAGTTTCTGCATTCGGGCGTTTGCTGGATCCGATTGCTGATAAGCTCTTGGTAGCAACGGCACTTGTCGTTATTTTGGCAAAGCCCGGCATGATTCATGAAATCAGCTATATCCCCGTATTTGTTATTTTATGCCGTGAATTGCTGGTTTCCGGCTTGCGGGAGTTCTTGCGCGAAGTAAATGTCGGCCTGCCTGTAACTCGTCTGGCTAAATGGAAGACGGGCTTTCAGATGACGGCGCTGGCAATGATTTTTTTCAAAGGATGGTGGATATGGGGTGAAACCGGTGAGGTTTTGTTGTGGATTGCCGGAATACTGACATTCATCACGGGATACCAGTATTTTGAAAAAAGCCTGCTTTATGTAAAAACGGAAGCCGGACAGAAAAAAGCAGCTTCCCAGTCAGCTTCGGCTGCGGAAAAAAAGGTTTCTGCGCTAAAAGCTGAAAATAAAAGTACGCCGGTTCGGAATACTGCGGCAAAATCTGCTCCGAAAGCAAAATCTGCTCCGAAAGCAAAATCGGCAGCCAAAACCGGACAGGCAGCCAAAAAGGCTCCGGTTAAAAAGAAAAAATAGAGGAAACCGCAATGCCGGAGGCCAAAAAACATATTTTGGTGGTGGATGACGATACCCGCCTGCGCAGCCTTCTGCAACGATATTTGAGGGAGCAGGGATTTTTGGTTTCCGCGGCAAAAGATGCTGCGGAAGCCGAAGGCTTTTTAAAAACATATTTATTTGATATCCTGATTGTCGATATTATGATGCCCAAAGTAACCGGGATAGAGTTTTTGGAACAGCTGCGGGAAGGCGGCAATTGGGTCCCAGTCGTATTGCTTACGGCAATGGGAGAAGCTGCCGATCGGATTAGTGGGTTGGAAACCGGTGCGGATGACTACGTGCCCAAGCCGTTTGAACCTAAAGAACTTGTTTTGAGAATTAATAACATTCTGAAAAGGACTGCCCGGGAAAAAGACATTGCGTCAAAATTAGTATTTCACGGTATAGTGTATAATCTGGAAAAAGGTGAGTTGAAAACGGCGGACGGCAAGACAATCCATATCACGCCGGTTGAAAGGACATTGCTTAACGTTTTGGGCGGAAAACCGGGAGAAGTGCATACGCGTGAAGAACTAGCGGAAATATTGGGCGTTGCCGAAAATCTTCGAACCGTTGACGTACAGATAACCAGGCTGCGAAAGAAAATAGAAATCGATACTAAAAATCCCCGTTATTTGCAGACAGTGCGCGGCAAGGGATATATGTTGATTTCAGAATAGATTAAGGCTGTTCAAGCAAAGCTGAGCAGTCCAAAATAAATTGACTTCAAGTAAACAAGGAGAGAACAATGCATATAAAACTTCCGGAAAAAATGGATAGGGTGTTGCAGTATCTTAAACTGAAGATATTCCCCAATACTCTGTTTTTCAGAACCATGCTTATGATTTTTATTCCGCTGATTTTGGTTCAGGTAGTATCGGTAATTGCCTTTTTCAACGGCAACTGGGAAAAGGTCGGTCGCCGCTTGTCGGATAATCTGTCAAATAATATTGCGGTTGCGGTGGAAATGACATCGCAAAATCCCAATATGCTTCCGGAGATTCAAAAACTGTACGAAAGCAGTTACGGTATAAAATTTGAATTGATAACCGGAGAGCGTCAACTCGCAGTTAAAGCTGATACTCATTATGGCAAAGAATACAAAATTGTGACGGGTTTTCTGGAAAATTCGCTGCACCAAAAATTCCCTAATGCCATTACTACCGTATATTTGGCAAACGGGCGCGATGATGTTATCGTATTGGTGGAGGCGCCTAACGGATTATACCGCTTTACGGCATCTACCAAAAATATATTCAGCACTTCTATCTTCGGCTTCGTCGCTTGGATGGTCGGCACATCATTGCTGCTGTTCCTTGTTGCAACCCTGTTTTTGCGCATCCAGGTACGGTCTATTGCCACATTGGCTCAGGTTGCCGAGGATTTCGGTAAGGGAATCAATACGCCGTTCAAACCTTATGGCTCTTCGGAAGTAAGAAAGGCCGGCATAGCTTTTATCAAAATGAAAGAGCGCATTCAAAAGCAGATTTCCGAACGGACGCAGATGCTGGCAGGGGTTTCGCATGACTTAAGAACGCCGTTGACCAGAATGAAACTGCAGCTGGCTATGCTGCCGGAGAGTCCTGATAATAAGGAATTTATAGATGATATCGGCGAAATGGAAAAGATGTTGGACGGATATTTGGCATTTGTATCCGGTGAAGGCGGAGAAAAAAATACGTTTATTGATATGAACGAGCTGATTTTAAGCATTATCAATAAATTCCGTAATACCAAAGCCATGATACGTTACTCTACCAATGATCAGGTCAGTGCGATTCAGGGGCGTGAACAAGCTTTGAAAAGGGCAGTCACCAACATTATTTCCAATGCTTTCGCCTATGGCAAAAATATTGCCGTCGGTCTTGAAAGCAATAATAATAAATTGGAGATAACCGTTGACGATGATGGTCCCGGTATTCCGGCCGATAAGCGTGAAGACGTGTTTAAGGCGTTTTATCGCTTGGATGAATCCCGTAACAAAGAAACCGGCGGAGTCGGTTTGGGATTGTCTATTGCCCGCGACATCATTACTTCTCATGGCGGCAAAATTGAATTAACCGATAGCGAATTAGGAGGCTTGAGGGTACTCATTTCGATTCCCTTATAACTCTCACATACGAAAATATGTGTTCCGTTGTGGTTACTAAAAAGCACGGAAAAAACAAAAGGAGGCGAATTAGTCTCCTTTTGTTTTGGCAGTTTTCTCTACTTGGCAGAAGGTATGAACTAAATAAAGCTGATTGGAATAAAACTGGCCGGTATGTGTCAGGTAAAATATACAAAAAACAAACCGGCTATAATATGCCGGGTGCCTTATACACAAATAAAGAGGGAGAAAATCTCCCTCAATACTCTCTCTGTACGGTATATGATATGTCGCTTATATATCCCCGATTTTAATCGGTAGAATTACATATGTGAATTCAACCAGTCTTCAATTGTTGCCTGAGAATTGAAACCGACTTTAGAATCAATCTTTTCCCCGTCTTTGAAAAGGAACAGGGTCGGAATACTCCTGATTTCAAAACTTGCCGCGGTTGCCGGCGCTTCGTCAACATTCATCTTGCAAATCTTGACTTTCTCGCCCATTTCTTTGGAAACCTCTTCCAGAACCGGGCCAAGCTGGCGGCAGGGACCGCACCATTCCGCCCAAAAATCAACCAGAACCAGGCCTTTTGATTTTAACACTTCATGTTCAAACTGGCTGTCATCAATAGCTCTCATTGTTTTCCCTTTCTCTTTTTAATGTTACTGTATAATTATATAGTTTGTATCTTTCAAATATTAAAGATTATTTTAAACTTTAATCCGAAAGTTTTATACTTTCATCATATTACAGGTATTAGTCCACAGCAAGTACGTTTCTATATCTTTGTCAGGGTAAATCTTTTGTAAAAGTTTTTTGTATGTATTCAATTGGTTAATGTATATCTCGGGAACATCGTTCAGTGATTTTGCCGCAGGTCTGTTAGTCTTAAAATCGACGATGGTGACCTTATCTTTATTAATTATCAGCCTGTCTATTTTAGCGGAAACGATTTTGCCATCAACTTCGCCGATAATCGGAACTTCGGCTCTGGAGTTTTCGGTAAAGATGTCTTTATATGTTGAGCAAAGGTTCAAAACTTCTGTCACGATGTTTTGCAGTTCATTACGCGGAAAATCAGGCAAATGTTTTTGTAAAAACTCCCAAGCGGCAGTTTCGCGCATAGAATCATCGGTCGTACCGATGTATTGGAGCAGTTTATGGATAACTGTTCCCCGGCGATAAAAGTTTCCCTTGTCTTCCAAGGGGGAAGCGGCCAGTTCTGTTTCATCGCTTTCGTTTTTTGAAGGGGCATAAGGTTTTGCCAGCGGATTTTCTATTGGTGCCGGCGTTAAAATGTCCGGGCGCTCCGCCGGAACCAAAGATTCGTAAACGGGTTCATCGGTACTTTCGACAGGATTTTGTTGCGGAATATCATAGATAATGCGTTTATCGTCTTCAGGAAGTTTTGTATTTGATTTAATGTTTTCTGCCAGCAATTTATACCAAGAGTCCTCGCTGGCATCTTTTGTTTTGGTAAAACCGGCAATATAGAGCCTGTCTTCCGCACGCGTCAATGCTACATACAACAGCCTGCGGTATTCGTCAAAATCGGCTTCCAGATTAGCTGCTTTGATTTTGGTGCAATTTGCATCGTATGCGTCGGCAGATGTCGGAAAATATACCAAGCCGTCATCTGACCATAAAAATTCGCTTTTACGGGATTTGTTTTTGATTTTTGTCGTGTCTGCTAAAATAACAATCGGCGCCTGTAACCCTTTGGAACCGTGTACCGTCATGATTTTAACCGTGTTACTTTCGCCCTGTTCCATTTCTTTTTGAATAATAACTTCATCTTGAATAATCCAGGCAATAAAAGCTTCCAATGTCGGCGTGTTCGTTTGCTCAAATATTAAAGCCAGATTTAAGAACTCATCTAAGACATCTTCAACTTCGATTCCCATACGGGAAATAAAGTTTTTCCGGCCGCTGAATTTTACCAAAACAGTGTTAAACAGTTCGAAAGGCCGGGCAAATCCTGCCAGATTTAATAATTCCTTTAACTGGTCGGCAAGGGTAACGTAATTGGGATGGCGCAGGAGGCTGTTGAAAAGGGAACCGTCGCGCTGATAGCATAAAACAAACAAATCGTCGTCGGTTAGCCCAAACAATGGCGATTTTAAAACTTCCGCCAGCGAAAGGTCATCATTTGGCAGTAACAGGAATTTTCCCAACGAGATTAAGTCCTGCACGGCGATTTGTTCCAAAAGCTTTAGTTTGTCTACGCCTGCGACGTTAACTCCCAAATCTTTGCAGGCACGGACAAATTCTTCGACAAAGCTTTTTCTCTGTTGAACCAAAAACATAAAATCGCCATATCGTACCGGACGGTTTTGGGAGGCAAGGATTTCGCCGTTTTCAACCATCTTTTTTATATTTGAGGCAATCTGGCGTGCTAAAATGCTGGAAACGGATGACTGTTGTTCTCTACTGATTGGGATAATCCAGTTATAATTTTCTTTTTTTGCGGTCTCTCCTTTTTGCTCAGCATCTTCTTTCTTTATCACATTTTCCTGAACCAGAAGCGGAAAAATTTCTACCCTGCCGCCGTCTCCGAGACGGAATGGCCGGTGATTGATGTGTTCTCCGTCGGGGACAACGCCTTTTTTAGCCTGTTCTGTTTCAAACAAGGTGTTGACGCAGTCCATGATAGCCCGTGTCGAGCGGAACGAAACATCCAGATGAACGGTTCGGAATTCACGGATTCTTTCATCAAAATAATGGTGCATTTTATCAAATTCGGTCGGATCTGCACCTTGAAAGCTGTAAATAGACTGTTTACAATCCCCGACAACAAAAACTGTGCGCGGCAGGGTATCTTCATAACTTCCCTGTCCGGCAAAGAACTCCTGTGTCAATGCCCTGATAATAGCCCATTGGTTTGGGGAAGTGTCCTGCGCCTCGTCAATTAAAATATGGTCAATGCCGCCGTCAAGCTTAAATAAAACCCAGTCGGCGACGGATTTGTCTTCCAGCAGGCGCCGGGTTATGACGATAAGGTCTTCGTAATCCAGAGTCGCATATATTTCCTTATAGGCATCGTAGCGGTCAATAATATTTTGTGCAATTTGCAAAACGGCCGCGGTAGATTTTAAAACATTCAAAGCAGCAAGCCGGTTTTCAATCATTTTTAGCCGTTCAGCTTCATCTTGCATAAAAGTCAGTATTTCCGGACAGGCCTTGACAGCACTTTGTGATACCAGCCGCGCTTTTATGCTTCCTGAGGCCGTAAAGAAAACGCTTTTGTACAAAGGATACGCCGCTGCTGAAAAGTTATCGGCTGCAACGGTGGTGAAAATTTCAGCACGCTGCTGGTCTTCCTTGCCTCCGGAGCTGAAAACGTTCGCAACGGCTTTAAGTTGCTCACGGTCGATAAGCAACATTGCTTTGAATTTTATTTCTTCCTCTGTCAGGTCTGTCGTTACCTCAAGCTTTTCCTCAAGCTTTCGGATAATGGCGTTCATATCATTACCGTAATTTTTCAAAAGCGCAGCGATTTTGCTGCGATTTTCCGTAATCATATTCATAATTTCAGGAAATTTGTATTCGCTCACATTTTGTGTGAGATAGGAAATTGCTGCTGCCAATTCATTTTGATTGCCGGTATCAGCCTGTTTTAACAACTCAATTTTGATTTTTTGCAGAATTTCCTTGGAACTTCTATCGTCCATAACTTCAAAATAAGGAGAAATCCCGGCCTCTAACGGAAAACGTTTCAAGATATCCTGGCAAAAGCTGTGTATGGTCTGGATTTTCATTCCGCCCGGAGTATCAAGAAGTGTAGCAAACAGAGTTCGCGCAAATTTCAGCAAATCAACAGAATTTTCACAGCTTCGCCCGCCATCGCCGCCAAAATCGTTGCCCAGCAGGCGGGAAAGCTCGGCAGCCAGTTCTTCTTCGCCTTCAACAGCCCATGTGCTTAAGCGTTTTGCGATTCGTTCATTCATTTCAACTGCAGCAGCTTTGGTGTAGGTCAGGCAGAGGATTTTTGCCGGATTTACTTTAGCCAAAAGCAGGCGCAGCACTCTGTCTGAGAGCACTTTTGTCTTTCCGGTTCCTGCGGAAGCTTCCACCCAAACCGATTTTTCAGGATCCGCGGCAGACATTTGCTGTTGCGTTGCCAGCCTTATTAATTCTTTTTTTTGTTTATCAATATCATTCGTCATTATTGTCGCCCTCTTCCTGCACCGACCATTCTTTAATCCGCGCCAAATGGTCATAATCTTTGTTTTTGGGGATAAATTTCGGAGTCGGGCGCGAATGGTACGGAGTCGTTTCAAAATCAAATGTTGTAATCAGTTTAAGCAGATACTCTTCGCTTTTTGCCAGAATGTCTTCTTCATCTGGCTGTATTTCTAAGGAGCCTGAACCAAGCTGCCAGTAAATTAACTTTTGAACTTTGTTGTTTGTGATGCCGGTAAAGCCTCCTTTGGATGCAATCAGTCCTTCCAGCGGCAGTTGCAGGGCATGTCCGCTCATAACCTGCTTTTTGCTCGGAATTTTGCCGGTTTTGTAATCTATGATGTTTATGCTTCCGTCTTTAAGCACATCAATTCTGTCGGCTTTTGCCGTAAAAGTAAAGTTGCCTCCGGGGAGTTGGTATGTAATTTCGCCGTCAGTTTCGTTATTGACCTTTCTGACTTGTCCGCGATATTCCTTTTCGGCAGCAGCAATCCATTCTGCGGTTTTTTCAAATTTGGGCCGCCAAAAAGCTTCAAGTTCTTTTGAGAGCTGCATTGTTTGGAAATGCTTTTTCCCCAGTTCCAGCAGAATATCCTGCATATTTTCCGGAATATCTCCGGGATAAATGTTGTTAAATTCCTCAATAATGGCGTGAACCAAAGTCCCGTAATCCCGTTGGTCAGGCTCTTTATCCAAATCGTCAAGCGGATGAAGTTTTAAAATATATTTGGCAAAAACCGAATATGGATCTTGGATGAGCAGGTCGACACCGCTGGCGGAAAGCTTTCGCGGACGGGCATATGCAGGGGGGCAGGGCGCCGGAGCTTTAATCGGGCAGTAGGAAACCGGCGTATCCAGCCGATTCGCTAAAACATAGAATTCATCGGCTTTTAAAGCTTCAATATTGGAACCCAGAGCTTTCAAAACTGTTTCTGTTCGGAGCAGCCAGCGCGATTTTTTCATCGGCACGCCGTCAACTCTTTCTGCTCTGGTAATAATGACGTTTTCAGAAGCTAAAAAACAGCATAAATCAGCTCCGAGAATTCCAACGGCTTTTTCAGGAAGACTGAAACCGAAGTCTTTTTTCATCGGCCGGGACATCCACATATCTGCCTGAGCGGCTTTAGGCCAAATCCCCTCGTTGGCCTCGCCAAGGATTACATAATCAAAATGGCACAGCCTGGCTTCAATCGGTCCTAAAATGCTTAGCCTGGGGTGTGTACCGTAGTTGGTACGGACACTTTCCATACCCATCAGTTCGCACAAAAGAGGAAGATAGTCTTTTCCGTGAATTTTTCCCAATGTATCGGCAGAAGTCAGAATTTTAGTAATAAAATTAGCGGCACTTCTGCCTGCATCGCCGCGCCATAACAGATTTTTTCCCGCATTGTCGGCAGAAGAAGCCAACGTTTCAGCCAGGGCAATATGCTGTTCAAGAATTTCTCCAAATTCTGTTTGTGGATTTTGCAAAGTTTCAGCCAGATTTTTTAACGAAATCTTTATTTGATAAAAAAAGCTTTCCAAAGCAGGCGGCATGGGAGATTTGCCCTTTTGCCGCAAAGCTGTTTCGTAAGCGTAGGCCTTCTTTCTGAAGTCGGCTGCGTTTTGCCCGCACAGCATAAAAGGATGTTTTAATAAAGTTATGAATTTCGTTTCCGATTCGCAGTCTTCGGCTGCTTCTGCAATAAGCCGTAAAAAGATGCCTACCGGCGACAAACTTAAGGGCATTCCGGCAGAATCGTCAATTTTGATGTCAAAACGCTCCAATTCAGCAGCAACACGGCGTGCCAGATTTCTGTCATAGGTAATTAAAGCCGCTGTTTTTTCCGGATAGTTTAATACCTCGCGCATCTTCAGAGCGATGGCCAGCGCCTCGTCGCGCTGGGTGTTGCAGTTGATAAAACTAGTACCGTTGGTAGCTTGCGTTATATTAAAATCCGATGGAAGATTACGCCATTTATCGGAAACCGGTGCAGGCCGCATGATTTCTGAAATGAATTTTTCTCGTTCCGGACGTAATGGTGCGGAAATGTCAATAACCGATTTTCGGTTAATGCCCAACAATTCCAGCAATATCTTATTTTCATAAAGGGGATGAGTTTCATCAACGGCATCCCAATAAGAATTATCGGCAAAACGGTCAATCCCTGCAAAATAAATTTCACCGTGAGGAAGTTCCCGGATACTTTTAAGAAGTGCGACAACAGCGGGAAAACTGGCGGTAATCCCTGCTGCAACAACGTTTTGCTGTGTTTTTTCTTTCTGCCAGAGTGCAGCTTGGTGAAAAAGCAGTCTGTTTTTTAAATCGCAACAGTCAACAGCATTTCTTTCAGCTAAAATTTGTGGCCAGTATTCGGTGATAATTTTCAACAGCTTAAGCGTTTCTTGCCAGTGCGTGGCATATTTTTCGGGTACCAAATCCTGCAGTTTGTCAAAAGAAAGTCCCTGGCTGCAAGCCGTATCAATGAGCTTGGCCAAATCGATGGCCAGACTGAGAGCTTGTGCCAGAGAAATTTGCTTTAGTCCGAAGTCATTCGGTTTAGACATTATCAGCCGGGCAAAGATGAACAACCGCTCCTCTTTGCCAATGGTCGGTCGTTCTTCTCTGAAAGCCTCGCTCAAGTTGAAACCGTTAAAAAAGATTTCGTCGTCATCCAATTCGGCAATAGGCGTCATCTGCGGAAGAATAGTTGGCTGCATACCTTGCAGGCGGATAAATGCGGCCGTCAGCGCCTGGCATGCTCGCCGATTTGGCAACAGAAACAAAACGCCGGCTAAATCAAGCCTGTTTTGAGAATATTTTTGCAGATAAACTCTCGCCAGCGTTTCCCAAAACGGGCTGCTGATACGAATATTGAAAATGTTAGCTGGCTCCTTTTCCATTAATTATCTTCATCCAGTGTCAGGTAACTGATAAATTTCTGCAAAGCTCTGCCGCGGTGCGAAATCTTGTTTTTCTCTTCGCTGCTGAACTCGGCAAAAGAACGGTTAAATCCTGTTGGAATAAAAATAGGATCGTAGCCGAACCCGGCGTTTCCGCTTTTGCTGGTGGCAATATTGCCATCAACCCGTCCTTCAAAAGATTTATAAGAACCATCTGGATGGGCAAGTACGATGACGCAGGAAAAATGTGCAGCTCTGTTCTGTGAATTCGTTTCTTTCAACTCATTCAAAAGTTTGTCCATACCCAGATTAAAATCCCGATTCGGCGCATATCTGGCCGTATAAACGCCAGGTTTGCCGCCTATGGCGTCAACGCATAAGCCGGAGTCGTCGGCAAAACAGGGAATGTTGCGGGCTTTCGCCGCAGCCAGAGCCTTAATATAGGCGTTTTCTTCAAATGTTCTGCCTGTTTCTTCAACGTCCGGCAGTTCCAAATCGGCAGCAGACAGAACTTTGATCCCGTAAGGATTCAATATTTCCCTTATTTCGGCAATCTTTCCCTGATTATGGCTGGCGAAAATGATTTCCTTATATTTTAGCATGAGTTAAAGCCTCTTTCTGAATGGTTATAAGATAGTCGACGCCTTTTTGGGCAAATTCCAGCAGCGTCTGGTAGTCTTCTTTTGTAAACGGCGCGCCTTCGGCCGTTCCCTGAATTTCGACGATTTTTCCGTTTTCGGTCAAAACAAAATTGGCATCAACCTGAGCTGTGGAATCTTCTTCATATTCCAAATCAAGCAACGGAATGTTATTGCAGATTCCGGCAGATATCGCGGCAACGAACTCCCGAATGGGATTATGCGTAATTTTTCCGTCTTTGACCATTTTGGCCAGAGCTATATAAAGGGCTGTAAAACTGCCTGTAATTGAGGCTGTGCGCGTACCGCCGTCTGCCTGAATGACATCGCAGTCAATCAGGATGGTAAAACCTTTGAGTACGCTCAGGTCAACCACGGCACGCAGCGAACGGCCGATAAGGCGCTGAATTTCATGCGTTCTGCCGCCGACGCCGTGCGTTTCACGGTTTACTCTTGTTTTGGTTGCTCTGGGCAGGAGGGAATATTCTGCCGTTATCCATCCCTTCTCTTCAGCTTTAAGCCATGCCGGAACTTTTTCCTCTACGGTAGCAGTACATATGATATGCGTTTGTCCGCATTTTATAAGGCAGGAGCCTTCGGCATAAGGATTAAAGTCCGGAATAATTTCTATTTTTCTGAGTTCGTCAAAATTGCGGTTTTCGGTTCTCATGAAACAGCCTTTTCTTTTGGGGATTGGTTAATATAGCCGGTTATGGCCTTTAAAACGCGCTCAACCGTATTGTCAACGGCTTCGTTTTTTGTCTCCACGACAATGTCAGCCTCGGAATAATAAGGATATTCCGCGTCAATATAAGTTTGCAGCTTGCTTTTGATTTTCGAGTCGCTGCACTGCAGGAAAGGGCGTCTTTTTCTACCGGTTGTCCGGTTGTAAAGAACGTCGATGTCGGCCTTAAGCCACACGGTCAGAGCCGTCTTTTTTGCAAGTTGTCTGGTTTGGTCGGCAACAAAAGCTCCTCCTCCTGAGGCCAAAACGCAGGGAGAGCCGGACAAAAGCCTTTTCATTATCCTTTCCTCGCCGGCTCTGTATTCTTCCATGCCGAAACATTTAAAAACGTCAATGACGGATAACCCCGCCGCTTTTTCAATTTCCTGATCTCCGTCGATAAACGGCAGGTTCAGTTTTTTTGCCAGCCTTTTACCGACGCTGGTTTTACCGCTGCCGATAAGTCCGACAAGCAAAATTATTTTATTTATTTTTATCATTTGTATATTCACTAAAAATTATTATTCTCACTTTACAATAAAGGATATAATGTTAATAATAATAATCAATATTTAATTAATCAAAGTGGGAAAAGCTTAACTTGTCTTTATTTAGGGAGAGATGAAAATGAAAACCAGAAATAATAAATATATCTTATATTTGGTTTTGGGCGTGATTGTTCTGGGAATAGCCTATACGGCATGCAAAGATATTACTCCCGAACAGCAGCGGATAGAAAATAAAGTAGAGTTAAAGCTTAGCAAATGAGTGATTATATAACTGAATTTTTAGATGCCAAAGCGGTGGAAGAAGGTGCTGCGCTGAATACGCTGCAGGCTTACCGTAACGACATCAGTCAGTTTGTTGCCGCAATATCTCCGGTAGCGGTAACTGAAGTAAAAACTGAGGATATTGAAAAATATTTGAAAAGTTTAAAGGATGCCGGCAACCTGCCTAAGACGCTTTCTCGAAAAATTTCATGTATTCGGGAGTTTTTTAAATTTTTGCAAAGTGAGAAAATCGTAGCCGACAGTCCGGCAAATAAACTGCGGACGCCGAAAATCGGCAAAAGTCTGCCCCTTTTTCTGACGGCAAAGGAGGTCAAAAAACTTTGTTCGGCGGCCAAATTGGGTAAAAGATTCTCGCTGATGCGTATGGGGGTTATGGTAAAATTGATGTATTCTTCGGGGCTTCGCGTATCCGAACTGGTTTCGCTGCCTGAAAATGCCATAAACTACGATATGCGGCAGATTTTGATTTGCGGTAAAGGCAGCAAAGAGCGTATTGTGCCGGTGACGAAAGAGGTAATAGATGAGGTTTTTGAATATCTTGAGTATCGAAACAAATTTATGGGAGGGCGCAAAAGCAACTGGCTGTTTCCGTCGCTTCGTTCTGTTTCCGGTCATATAACAAGAGATGGCTTTTTCAAAAATTTGAAAAAGCTTGCGGTAAAAGCCGGGATTTCTCCCGAAAAGGTTCACCCGCACGTTTTGCGGCATTCTTTTGCCACCAGACTGGTAAATAACAGTGCGGATCTCCGCTCAATCCAAAAAATGCTCGGGCATGAAAATATTGTAACAACGGAAATCTATACGCACATCACAACTGAAAAGCTGATAGACGAGGTAAAAAAACGTCATCCTCTGACCCAGCAGTATGAAAACAACTAAAAGGCGATGAAAAAAATCAAGCTTCATATATCAGACGAGCCGCATTGCCGGGAACTTGAAAGCCTCGGGAGCATCTTTGTCCCGTTGGTCAGAGGGCTTATGTCGGCGGAAGACTTTGTCGAAGCGGATATAATGTTGAACTGGGTTGATATAGCGGGAGAAGAGCTTGCATCATTTTGTTCGCCGCTGAAAGTGCGTTTTAACCCGAAAGACAGCCAACGTACTCTTTTTGTAGAGGTTCCGGCAGGGGGATTCGCTCTGGAAATGCAGCATCGGGAGGGATATATTCTGGAAAAAATAAATGCTTATTTCGGATACAAGGCGGTGCATAGGTTGAATGTCAGTCAGAATATTAAAATGCGGCCGCGCGTTTTTGCTCGGAAAAAAGCTGAGCCGGAAATAAAATTGAGTCAGAATGAAGAAAAATATCTTAATGAACTGGCAGACGGGATAAAAGACGAGAAATTAAAGGAAATTTTAACAAAATTGGGTAAAAGTGTAGTATTGTCAAACCGTGGAGAAAAATAAATGCTGAAAATAATAAAAAGAATAAGTCGTCTGTTGGCTCTTGTCGTTGTATATGTGATTTGCGCATATGGTTATCTGACGGCAAAGGGGTTTGTTTTTACCGATGGCATTCCTGTTTTATCTAATCATGCGCAGGCTAAAGAAGAGGAGTTTGCCGTCAAGGTCAATGGAAATGTTAAAATAAGCGGAGCGCAGCTGCGGGCAAGAGGCGCGGATGATGCTCCGCTGACGATGTATGCTTTTTCGTCGATGGCCTGCTCCCATTGCAGTGATTTTCACCGCTATATATTGCCCAAGTTGGAACGTGATTTTATATCTACGGGCAAACTTCGTTATATCTTTATTCATTTTCCGATAGATGCCGTGTCTATGCGGGCGGCAAAATTGTCTTATTGTCTGCCGGCAGATAAATATGACGATTTTATTTCGGAATTATACAAAAAGAAAGACTGGTTGTTATCAGGGAAAAACGAAACTTTAAATAAATATGCCCGGGAATTCGGTATGACGGATGAAGCCATCAAGATTTGCGATGATAACAAAAAGCTGACCAGCGATATTCTTTTGACGTTTAACGATGCCATAAAAACATTCGGTATTCAGGGAACGCCGTCTTTTATTATAGAAGGCGCGGATGGCCGTGAAATGGTCAGCGGTTCTCGCGGATATGACGAATTCAGGGATTATTTGAACAGCCGTTTGGAAAAGGTGAAAAAATAATGCCGGATATTCCCGAAGACATCAAAGCGCTGGAAGAAAAAATTGAAGCCCTGAAAGCCCAAAAGGTTCAGGCAGAAAAAGCGGAAGATAAACATACCGAATTTTCCCGTCTGGCAACCGGGCTGCGTATGGGTGTGGAATTGGCCTCAGGAACGGTTGTCGGGGCGGCGCTGGGATATGTCTTGGACGAAATATTTGACTTTAAGTTCATAATGTTGTTAATATTTACCATATTTGGTGGTTGTGCCGGGATGTTGAACGCATATCGTTATGCCAAAAGCCTGAATGCAGCCGGAGAAAAAGGGAGAAGGTAGCCGTGTCTGGTCCTATGGAACAATTTGAAATTAAAGAGCTGTTTCCCATAAAGGTGGGGGGATATGATATCGGTTTTACCAATTCGTCTCTTTGTATGATTTTGTCGGCCGTGTCGGTAATTCTTGTGTTTGCGTTCTGCCTGCGAAAAAAAACGCTGATTCCGGGAGTGGCACAGAGCATTCCCGAAAGCATTTATGAATTTATTTACAAGCTTGTGCTCGATAACGTCGGCAAAGACGGGCTGAAGTATTTTTCGTTTATATTTACGCTTGCCCTGTTTATCGCCGCCGGCAATCTTATGGGGCTGTTTCCCTACAGTTTTACCTTCACCTCGCATCTGGCGGCGGTCGGCGCATTGTCGGTTTTCGCCCTTCTTTTTAATGTTTTTATTGGCATAAAAAAGAAGAAATGGGGGTATCTCCGTACCTTTATGCCCAAAGGGATACCATGGCCGCTCGCTCCGCTGATTATTCCGATAGAAACGATATCTCTGCTCTCAAAGCCGTTCAGCCTGACGGTAAGGCTTGTTGCCAATATGACGGTAGGGCACATTATGCTGAAAATTATTGCCGGTTTTATCGTTGCGCTAAAAGTCTTCGGTGTTGTTCCGCTGCTGTTTGACAGTGCCATTATCGCTTTTGAAATATTTATTGCCGTATTGCAGGCTTACATATACACGATTTTGTCTTGTATCTATCTAAGTGATGCATTACATTCTCATTAATTAATTTTAAGGAAAGGAAAACTCATGGAAAACATAATCGCTTCTGATGCTGCTGTTTATATTGGTGCTGCATTGTGTACTCTGCCGATGGCCGCTTCTGCCTGGGGCGTTGCCAAGTTGTGGATTACGATGATTGAAACCGTCGGCCGTAACCCTCAGGTTAAGAAAGACGTTGATACATACGGCTGGGCAGGGTTTGCCGCGGTAGAGGCAATCGCTTTGTACTGTCTGGTTGTTGCCCTGATTATGCTGAACAAGTAGTATCGGACAAACCAATATGCCGCAGCTTGAAATATCGACATACCTGACACAGATTTTCTGGGTGCTTTTGACATTTATCTGCTTTTGGCTGGTGATGGACAGGTTTATTATTCCCGGAATTGCTGAAACGATTGATGCCAGAAAACGCAAATACGATGATTACCTTCTTAAAGCGGAACGGGTGAACAAAAAGGCATTGGCATCACTTCGGCGTTATGAAGAAACGCTTGCTGCGGCAAAGGCCGAAGCGGCCGCACAAATAAAAAAGAATGAAGACGAACTTAAAAATATAATTGCCGAAAAAGAAGAGGACATCAATCGGCAGTTAAAGGAAAAAATAGCGGAAAGTGAAACGCAGCTCATAAAAGATAAAGAAGCCGCTATGAGTAAAATAGAAGAAATTTCTCAGGCTGCCGCGTATGCCGTGATTCAAAAGCTGGGACTGGAAACAGTTACGGCAGAAGATATACGGAACGCAGCAGAAGCGAAAGGCGAATAAAATGACATCCGGATTGCAAACAGCCGTAAATGAAACAACTGCCGGAATAGCCGGGCATGAAGAGCTTTTCTATCAAAGCGCTGAGTTTTGGGTTGCCGTTGCTTTCGTCGTAATCATAGCCTTGCTGTTTCGCCCGGTAACAAAAGTTATTTCCGGTATGATTGCAAAACGGATAATCAGAATACGGAAAGAACTGCAGGATGCCGAAAATTTAAAACTGCAGGCACAAAAGCTGTATGCGGAATATGAACGCAAATTTATGAATACAGATGCCGAAGTTGCAGGAATTGTCAAAGAGCGTGAAGATGTCATTGAGGAAACGAAAGAAGCAAAACTTCGGGAATTAAACATTTTTCTGCAAAGAAAGCAAAACGAGGTCGACAGCCGGATAGAACAGGCTTTTGACCAGGCCGGCAACGAAATAAATGCTATGGTCGGAGCCAGAACCGCCGAAATATTAAAATCGGTTATTAGCTCAAAATTAACCAAATCCGATTATAATCGTCTTATAGAAAATTCAATAAATAATATTAAAGACGTAACGTTGGCCGAATAATTTTCGGCACGGGATATATGCGGAGAAATTGATGGAGCTTTTACAATACAGCTTTTCGGATTTATATATAAATTCAAATAAAGATTTTTACATTTCCGATGAAAAATATGCAAACAGCTTAAAAAGGGTAGAACCCAGCGATAAAGAAGAGTTTTGCGACCAGCTGTTTATGATTATGCACCAGACAAGTTCCTATTCCATGAATTACAAAGGAACTTTTTTCCGTGTTGAAAATGTCTTAAGCGTAAACGGCGAGTTGTATTGTCTTCGCCGTATGCCGCTGACAATACCGAGCATTCATAATCTGAGTTTTGACCATCGATTCGTTCAGTACATGCTGTCATTGTCATCGCAAAGCGGGCTGATAATCTGGGGCGGGGCGACCGGTTCCGGAAAAACGACGTCAATTTCGAGCCTACTGGCTGAATATTTGAACCTTGAGGGCGGTTTTGCCTATACGATTGAAGACCCGGCTGAAATGCCGTTGGAAGGCGAATATCAGTCTTTTAACGGTTCAATCGGTTTTTGCAAACAGACCGAAGTTCAAAACGACAACTGGCGCGACCCTCTGAAATCGGCATTGCGCTCCAAGCCGCGCTATATTTTAATTGGAGAAATCAGAACGCCTGATGCCGCGTGTGAATGCCTGCGGGCATCGATTTCCGGGCATTTGGTATTGACGACGATACATGCAAGCTCCATCACCGATGCTCTCAGCTCACTCGTAAAGTATGCCAGTTTCAGTATGAGTGAAAGCTCTGCCTTTGATATTTTGTCCCGAGGGATTTTAGCAGTCGTTAAACAGGATTTGGTCGGAACGGAAAATCATCGTAAACCTCGCATTGAAACTCTTTTTGCCAATCCTGATTTAAATAAAGGCTGTTCTGTTCGTTCAATTATTCGCAGCGGCAAGCTCAATCTGGCGACGTCCATTGAAATGCAGGCTGCACGCATTGCCCAGTCATTGCCTGTCTTCTGATTTTTCAATTTTCAAATTACTAATTCAGGCTTACGTTGTGATAATTTTGAATTGTATACCGAAAACCGTGTTGCTGCAGCCAAGACAGTCATTTTATCGACCAGATTAAAGTATTCCCTGTATCAGCGCAGAAGTCCTTGCTGGCGTATTTCTTTACCGGCAGAGAGTTCTCTCCGCCCCAGCTGAACAAATATGTTCCGGAAGAGTTGACTATTGTGATTTGTTCCACAACGACAAGTTCTTCCTTTGATAATATGCTTTCAGCGTAAGATATGCACTGAGCTTTGTTTAAGCCTGAAGCAACAATATCAAAAGTTGAAACGCGGGGCATAACGGTTTCGGCTTTTTCTCCCGAACCAACCAAAACATTTAGCCCTCCGTCAAGAATAATTTTATTTCCGTGTATATATCGTTGAGATAAGACGTTGCCTGTAATAAGATACTTTGTAGAAAGTCCCCAATAATCCGGCTTATCGGCATAATACGACCGAATTTCTTTCGAAAGTTCGAAAATGTCTTTCATATTGCGTTCAATTTTTTCCTGTGAAGTCGAACAGGCATAAAACCCCGCAACAACAATTGCCATCGGAACAATCGCTTTGATAATAGTTTCCCGGTTACTGGCAACATAAGCTTTAACCATTGGAATTCTACGGATAATATCCTCTTTATACTTCAGAAAAATATCAGTGCCCTGAATTTTGATATTTTTCAGTCGGGACATAATATTATCAAAATTGTCCTTATTAAACGCCATTGCCGCTTATTCCTGCTTCATTACCTCGGTCTTATTATCCCATAGCGCTGGTAATCTGGTCTTGCATTTCAAATACGCCAAACACCGCCCATGCAATAATACCGGAAATTGCAAACATTGCCACCATGTTCAAAATAGATGCTTTTTGTTCGACAGCCTCGGCCGATTCATCCAGCCAGTCATTGGCAAGTCTGTCCAGTGCCTCTTCAAAGTTATCCAATTCGGCATAAATACGCAGGTCGGCAACAATCTCCTTATCCGGGAAATTTAATTTGGATTTGGATAATGCTTGCCCCAGGTTATCGCCGTTTTTAATAAAATCCATTGCCCGGTCAATTCGTTCGCGCAAATAACGGTTTGAATCTTTTCTCAATGACGTCAGTGCCACGGAAATCGGCACGCCGCCTTTAATCAAGGCAGAAAGGGATAACAGCCAGGTAATTCCCATAAACATCTTGTACAAAGACCACGGCGGACAGTCGTCAATGGCTTTGCGCGTCGGGCCGGTCCAAATGCCGATTGTCGCATAAATTAATGCAAATATTGCCGGAAAAAACGCAAATGCCAACAACCAGTTCTTTTGAATCCATAAAGATACGGCAACCAAATCCTTAGCCGTACCGGACCAGCGGGCATTCGGTGCGGCGTCCATCATTGGCGGAACCATGTATGCGCCGATAGCATAAATAACCAATACAGACATAAGTAGCAGAAAGGAAGGATAAGCAATTGCCCCGATAATCGGTTTTAGCATTTTTTCCGTACCTTCGGCAACTTTAATTAAGTTCATTAATGCGCTTTCAAGGTCAGACATATCGCCCACCGAAAGCATCAGACGCTCTCGGCTCGGAGCCCAGCCTTTCAGTGCATCGGAAAACGCATTACCATTCTGCAGTGCCTTACCCCATGATGCAATTGCAATAGCCATTGGCTCGCCGGGATTTTTTCCGTTATCGGTAATACTGTCATACATAATATCAAGGGCATTCATCAATGAAAAACGGTTTCTCAACAATGAAGCTAGCTTTTTATACACTTTTAATCGGGCTTTGCCTGCCATTCCCACTCTGAACTGGGCAAAGGAAACCTCCAGCGCACCCAAAGATTTCATCGCTTTATTAAAAGAACCGTTGCTTGTCTCCTCTTTTTTAGCCATTGGTCGTACCTCTAGTATACCGGACGTTGGTCAATCAAACCGCACCAGCGTTCGACTTCGTCCATATCAATCTGTCCTTTAATCATTCTTTCTATAGCGGCATCTTTTAACGGGCGTCCGTTTAACTCGCTGACCCAGTAGTCGATGGCCTTGGCGGTTTCATTGTCAATCATCAGGCGCAGAAAACGTGAATCCGGCAAAATAATTTCGTCAACAGCCATTCTGCCTTTAAATCCTTTATATCCGCAGGCTTTGCACCCCGGACCACTGACATAAACGTTTTCAATGCCATAATCGCCCAAAGCATTACGTAATCGCTCAAACTCGGGTGTTCCTTCTTTCGTTTTGATGGATTGCCTGCAATTGGGACACAATTTACGGAACAAACGTTGAGATACCAACCCCTTTACCAATTCAGGGTCGTTTAACAAATACGGTTGAATTCCCATATCGCGCAAACGCGTAACAATTGCCGGTGCAGAGTTGGCGTGAAGCGTTGTCCACACGCCGTGACCAGAAAGGGCGCCTTTAAAAGTCAATTCTGCCGTAGACAAGGAACGCGTTTCACCAACCAGAATAACATCAGGGTCGGAACGGAGTGCCGCAGACAAAGCTTTTGTAAATTGTTCGTTTTTCTCTTCTTCGGTATTGGCGTTTGTAACCGGCATTTGTCGCGCGCCCGGAATAGGATACTCAGGAGGATCCTCCACCGTCAGCAGGTTAATCTGATAGTTTTTTTCTTGTAATAGTTTAATTAGATTTCGTTGCAAGGTTGTTGATTTGCCGGAACCGGTCGGCCCGGCCACAACATTCAGGCCTACCGCCATACTGCGCATTTTATAAAATAAATCTTCTTCGTATTTGCCTAGGCCGAGCGAGCGTAAATCCGAACTTCCTTCCGGATTGTCATCGGCATAAAGCAAACGCATAACCAGATATTGCGAACCAAACGCAATAGGGTTAAATTGTAAACGAATAGCCAAAACGTTATGCGGCAGCATCAATTTGCCTTTAGAACCACGCAAAGGAGTCGAACCAAGTTTTTGCGCACCTTGAAATTCGTTTTGCGAGTAGTTGGAGTCCGAAATATCCGCTGACGCAAAAACCGAACGGACAAAAGCTTCGCCCCATTCGCCGCCATATTCGTTCTGTTTAACCATAATGCCGTTTTCACGAAACAATACCGTCGACGAAGAGCCAACAACAATATGTACGTCAGATACTTTCTTTTGCGAAGCGCGTTGAATAATATTGATGAAATCGATTTGCATTTGCATATCTTCAGCTTCTTCTGCAGATACATCAACAGTACCTGCACCGCGTTCTGCATATGCATAAATTGCCGCAATTTCATTTAGAGTAACATAGCGCGGCGCTTTAATCGGAATTTTTCTTCTTTTAACATTTGCTTCAAAGTTATATACTGCACCGTCAAAACGGTTGTCTTTCGATACCAGATAAGTTCCGTCGGAAAACAAGGCTAATAAGCGGCGTGTTTCATTGGATATCGCAAATTCAGAACCATTAACCGTCAGCAATTTGTTATTATTTGCAAACAGCTGGTCAAATAAATTAACTTTTTTAACCTGAGAAGCTCCGGAATCTTCTTCTTCAAAGTTCGATTCCGCAGTTTTCTTCTCAAGTTCTTTTTCGTCTTTTTTTACTTCTTCCGCCATTTTCAAATATCCATAAACAATAATTCAATACGGTGTCAGAGGCTTATTTTTTGCTCTTTTCATCAGTTAGCCCCAAGGTCGGAACATAACCGTCAATGCTCCTGCCGACATATAAATAGTCATCGCTGCCGTCTCTGCTGAATTTTGCATAATCAGAGCCTATTTCGCTGAGAATATGTCCGGACGGCAGAGGTGAGCCAACCTTTAATGACAACGGTTGTCCGTCAATATCAATAACATCAACAGTCATATTTCCGGCTCTTCCGCTGATGCCAAGAATGGCATATTTTGAACTCAGTTTTTCGGGAGCCTCTTCTTCAATCGGTTCTTCCGTTTCGGAGCTGATTGCAGAAACAGCTGCAGCATTGGCTGCAAGCACGGCAGCATTTGCGGCATTTTTATCCTTTAATTCCTCAATCGACTGCGATTTCAGATAAAGGCTGTTCTTGGCATTTTTTATAATTTGTGCATCTGCCTCAACCCTTTTGCGCAGTTGTTCGTTTCTTGCTTTCAAATTTTTGACGATTCGCTCAAAATTAGCCCGTGCTGCTTCTGCAACCTGAATATTTTTTGCCGAAGCTTCCAAAACTTTATTGATTCTCTGTTTAAAGAGCTCGATAAGTTCTTTCTTTTCTTCCTCCATCGCAGAAATCTGCGCATAAAGGTTTTCTTTCTCTTTCAGCCATTCCTGTTGGTTAACCAGCATTTGGTTCATATAGGCGTTCAGCAGCTTTCTTTGTTTCAAAACCTCAAATAGCTGTTCTTTGTCCAGCAATGCCTGCTTTTCCTGAAGAACCTGTGCTTCAATCTTTTTTTGCCGTTCCAAATCCTGAAGGCGCTGTTCTTCTTTTTGGCGGGCAAGATCATCAATATTTTTTTGCCGTATAGCCTTTTGTGCTTCAATTTCATTGCGAATTTTTTCCCGCCGCAATTCAAGCGTTAACAATGTCGTACTTTTTTCAATTTCAGACATTTGGGAAAACAAATCGCTGTCCATTTGCGATAATACGCTGTTTCCCAAAGCTTCAACCGGGTTTGCTTTATATTGGATATCTTTCGGCAAATCGGCATCGTTGATAGATGCTCCTCCTGTCTTGGACGCTGGCGCCGCATTATTGGCATTTTGCTGAGCCGGGGCATTAATTGACTTCATTTTCAAGTCAAAATTAAAATCTTCTTTTGCTTGCGCCTGATTTTGCTGAGGTAAAGGAGCCGACACTGCTGTAGGCTGCGCAGCAGAAGTGTTTTTTGCCGCAGAAGAAACGGCAGCGTTATTTTGTGCTGGAGAAACAGGCGCATTTGCATTGGAATTGTCGGAAATTTTTGCATCTGCCGTATTTCCAGCGGCAGAAACTGAGTTGTTTGATCCGGCAGAACCGGTTTGCACGGTGGTATTTGCAACAGCCTTGGCTCTGGACGGGGAAACCAGTGCATTTGCGGGTTTATTCTGTTCAGACACGGCTTTTGCCGTTTCCTGATTGGAAACGTTAATAGGCAGGTTGGCTTCGTTAATCGAAACTACGGCCGCATTTACGGTTTGAACCTGCGCAGCACTCGCAAAAGCTATTGACACTGCCAGCCCTAAAAATCTGTTTTTGCTTTTACTGAACATAAATTGTCCCCTCATAATTCCATACGCCGTTATTATAACGTATATTATTAACCTTAAGTCCTGAAAATTTTGTTAACATCGGCTTCCAAATTTCGGGATCATACTTCGAATTAATTCTAAAGTTTAAAAAATTATATACCTTATTGCCGGCTTTTACTTTTCCGTTAGATAAAGAAATGCTCATATTCAGAGTCTGAAACAGGTCGTTTATCATATTTCTTAATTCGGACATCGTTTTTTTCGGAATCGAATTGACCTTCTTAACAGACTGAAACGGCATTGATATCGTAACGGTATTGCCCCTGTCGTCTATTGATTTATTGGTAAAGGTCATACCGGAATAGGATAAAGACATTTCAATCCATGACAATCTTCCGAATTCTCTTTTCCATGAAGTAACGGCCCCGGACGCCGAACAGGTAACGCCGCCATTCTTCCATCCCGGAGTCGATATGGCTACCAACGACTGAATGCTGTTACGACAATTGTCCAGCAGCCAAGTTGTATCAACCATGGATTCCCACGGTGCAGGAACGATTTTTTCCACTTCCTTGACGACTTTTTTCTTAGCCCTTCTGGTAACGACTTTGTTTTCTTGTGTTTTCGTTGCAAAAAAAGTATTGGCAATAAACATGACAAGCCATGCGCCGGCTGCAATAGAAAGGACGACGACAATTGCCAGCTCTGCGCCGCGCAAAGCGTTAATCTTTTCCAGTTGGACGTCCAAACCTTGCGAAAACACCTCAGAAATGTCTTTCTGCTCGGTTTCGTCGATTCCCCATTCGGCCGGTGCAATCTTTTTTGACCAGTCAGGAACGGAAAGCATCGACATAAACTGCTCTTTGGCGTCTTCTTCTTTGACGAACAAAACATCGCCGTCGGACAAAATAACATCGTTTCTGACACAAAGGTACCAATAGCCGGCATCTACTTTAAAAACAGCCAAAAGGGAACTTGCATCGCTCATAGATGTAACCGCAGTTACCGCGGCAACATTCATTCCCTTTTTAAAGCCTTGGGAAGAAACAGCCAATCCAAGCTGAGGGGATTTGCCGTGCTTGACGCAAAACAAATCTGCCCCGACCAAAACATTTTCGGCAGCCTCTTTCGCATCAAGAAAAGGGGCATCAACGTTTTGCAGGCTTTCCCAGAAAATGCTTGCAGCATACTGTATACCGTCAACCGTAAAGCTTGACGCCCACTCTTTGCTGTTTTCCCGGGAAGGTTCAGCAGATAAATCTAATGCGCTATCCTCTTCTTCAGCCACGGTTCTCTCCCTCAAAATTTCATACGCGACTCAGGCATCAACGGTGATTCCAAAACAACAGGGGTCAGCAAGATAACTACAATGCTGCGCGTCTTTTCAACTTTTTCATGACCACCCAAAATATTGTTGTTGACCGGTCCCAAGCCTGCCTTGTCGCTGGATGTTTCAACTCTTTCATAACCGGAAAGGACTAACGTTTCGCCGGATTTCAAAGCGACTTCCTGCGAAAATCCTCGTTCTTCAATAATCGGGTTTTGAATGTATCCGGATTCTTCAGAACTGTCGAGGTTGACGTTTTCCAAATCAAGCAAATCGGAAAGGTTCAGGCTGAACAGCATCATCAACCGGCCGTGATCCATAATTCTCGGCAAAACATCAAGCGTGAAACCTGTTTCAATTTCTTCCGTTTCAACCGTAACGTCATAACTGGCTTCGCCGCCGACGGTACCATTGTTCGTTTTGGTATATTCAGAAATATAATTCTGTGTTTTAACGACCTGAATTGGTGCCGGCTTGTTGTTCATTGTCGTAACCGTGCCGCTTGTAACCAGCGTCGTTACGCCCTGTGTTGACAATGCCTGAATAGCGGCATTAACGGTAACGTCTCCGCTTAAAATCTTCATTGACATACCGCTGTTTCCGTCAACCAGTCCTGTAGGACCGAAGTTGTTGTCCCCCAGCGTGATATTGCCGCCGGAAGCCGTTCTGTCCTTAAATGCCGCATCAAGGTCAAAGCCGAATCCCCTCGATTCGTCAACCTCAACCTGCAACACTTTGACGCTAATGGCAACTTGACGGGACAATCTTATATTCTGTTCATTGACAAATTTTGAAACCTTTTTGATTTCAGTCGGGGTTGCCGTAATTGTCAATGTACCGTTCATCGGATCCGTAACCAGGCTGGAACCTGCGCCAAGCATTGATTTTACGGCCGTCACGATATTCGCCCACAAGTCAATGCTTGAAATGCCGCTGGTAATACTGCCGCCGCCCGAAGAACTGCTGACGCTTGAAGTCATAGACGGTTTTGTCGGCAGCGTATACAGCGTAAACGTTTTAGTGGTATATTTATAAATGTATATCTCTCCGTGTTCATATTTCCACCAAACGCCGAAATGAGAGCAAACTTCGTCCAGCAATCCGCTTAAGGAGCCTTTGTAGGAAACAAGCATTCTTGACGTGTCAGACCATTTTGAACCGACTTTCGATACTGTCGGAGCATTTTTGTCTGCTGCAGCCTTAGCTGCGCCTTCAATTTGCGGAGCAAACCTGATTTTAATTGATGTAATCTGGCTAATCATATTGCCGATTTCATATAATGTTATAGGACGGTTGCTGACCAGGGTAACACCATCAGCAGCTTCGAGATAACCGGGCAGAGGCTTGTCGCCTTCATATTCTATCTCGCTCGTATCACCCAGCCAGATATCGTCTTTAATACGAATAACGTCTGTATCGGCAACTGTTTGCGGAGCTTTTGCATCTTCTTTGTACTTTATAGTCGCATCCACATCTCTTTCTATTGCAGCATCATAGTCGGTCGGTAGAGAACAAGAGGCCACGCCCATAAGCAAAATGCCGGCAAATCCTGTCAAATATTTTCTGTTAGTATGCATTCTCATTCTCCATTGTTTCTATAACTATAACGCGGTTGCCTTTATAATACGTTGCAATTGGTGCCGGTCTGGCTCTTGCAAATGCTCTGATTAAAGCTGAACTGACATCTGCAAATTTTCCTTTGAACATAACGCCTGCGCTTAAAATGTAATTGCGGTTCGTGTTCCAAAGCAGTTTCCAACCGGACATGGCGCTCCATTTCGTCAGCAATTCGCGCAGATTCTCACCTTCTTCGGCTTCCCAGGTCAGAACCGTATCGTCGCCGACCTGAATTTCATTAATGTCAACATCTGCCAGCAATTCTTTTTTGTTGCCGACATCGGTAAACTCAATATTCTCATCGTCAATATAATCGGCAATGTCAAAAGATTCTTCCGTAAATTCCGAAGTGATAACGTCGTCATCCATAATGTCGTCGCATTCTTCTTCGCAGACAATCTCGTAAGTTGAGCCGTCATTTATAACACTTTTCTTTGTTTCTTTCAATTCAATGTTGTCAGCGTGCCCGATTTCATTTTTAGGGGCGCCTGCAGGCTTGCGGATAACAACTTTCCCGCTGGCTGTTTTTATCGGCTTAGGTTCAACCTTTAAAGGCTTCTGAGAATTTTGAGACTTCTGGGCTCTTTCGGCGGTCTGGGAGGCAGCCGGAGCGTAGTCTGCCGGATTCGTCTCCAGATTTAATGTTCCCGTTTCGCTGAAAATGCCGTCGTCCACCGTATATTTACGGTTGCTGTTTCTTCTGACCGTATCGCCGACCGTTACGGGCTTGGTAACAATATCTTCTTCAATCCCCGGCTGAATCGTTGCCGTCAGATTATTGCCTGCAGACGACTGGGTGTAAAGATGGTCTCTTTTGGTACGCTCGCCGTAAGCTCTGTAGTCAGCTTCCGTTTTTGTATAGTTTACCAACGCCGTGTCATTGCAGCTGATGCCGTTAACGCCACAGCGGTCATAAGGGTTGATTGTTGCATCAATAACCGGCGCTTCTTCGGCTGTCAACGTATCTGTCTGCCCGTTGCTGCCGGAGAAGGAACCGCAGGCGGACACGCCGCAAATACAGACTAAACAAAACGGTAATAAAAAATTCTTTTTCATGTTTTGACCTATCTTTAAATCCAATCTCAATCAACCATAAATATTAAAATTTAATTAATCAAGCTTAACACTTTATTTATAAGACGTTTATTTGTGGTAAAACGTTTTAAGGCAAATTCTGTTTAAGTTGCAAAGTCCTTATGATAAAAGCATTGGGCTCGGTTAACGAAAAGACGGTATCGACTTTTGAAAAATCTACGCCGTTGTTCATAAAAATAGTGTAAAGAAGATTCAGCCTTTTCCTTTGCAATTCAATCGGCGCTGTCGCATCCAGTCTGATTTGCAAATATGTCTTCTCTTCTTTTGCTTTTTCGGAAAAAGCTTTCAGCCAACGCAGGGTCTGGCCTGAAATTTCCGCTCTGTCCGGCTGGAATGAGAGCTTTAGCTCAGAGGGGATGATTTTGTTTTTGGCTTGCTCCTGTTTTGTCTCCTGAATGGTTTCATAAAAACTGACCAAGGCATCATTGGAATTTATGGTTTCTTCTGCCTTGCTGGCGCCCTGACTGCTGTATGCGGGTGCAACTTTGGTTTTTGGTTTTGCTGCGGTGTCCGTTGGCTGTTTGTCTGAGAACCATGAAGATATGCTGTTGAGAAAGCCTTTTGATTCATCTTTTTTCTGCGCTGCAGTCGAAACTTTGGGGAGAATTTTTATGTTCTCTTCCGAAAGTTCGGGCTTAACCTCTTTTGCTTGTTGGGGAGTATTCTGGCGCCCTTGGGTGGGAACGCTGGCCTTTCTGCTGCCTTTAATAAATGTGGGCGTGAGGTTTTCGTCATTTAATATTTCGTCCGGTATGGGAAAAATGATGCTTTGTTTAATTTTCTCGGCAACCTTATAGGAGATTTCCTGATCTTCGTTTGCGGCTTGCTTGAAGTTATCGGTAAAAAGGTCTTGCGGTCGCTGGTCTTGATATTTTTCAAGCAGCTTCTTGTTTTTTATGTGTTTGCTCCCTTTTGCGACAACCCAGGGTGTATCGGGGATAAAATCTTCGCTGTCGGATAATGTGGATGTCGGCAGCATGGCAACTTTATTCTCGTCTTCGCTTTGAGCGATTTCCGCATTTAGATTTTGTTTGTCTGTATTTTCAAATTCAATCGGTATTGAACCGTCAATGTTAATGCTTAATATCTCGTCGTCTTCAATGCCGTTAATGTCCTGCGGTGCGTAAGCTATCTCGGCGGTTTCTGTCTCGGGTAATTCTTTTTCGGAAAGGAAACGGAAAGTGTCTGCTTTGTCGGGGGCGGAAACTAAAGGGTTCGCTGTTAAGTCGGAAATCGCAGAGGTAGTAATAGTCTGCTTCTGTACTTTGGTCAAAATATCGGATGCGGCCTTGTTAATGGCCTCTTCTTTTGTTTTAAATAAATCAATTTTAATGTCCGCCTGAAGGGGGAGGCGCGTTTTGTCAGCCGCCGACGAATATAGCTGCCCGCCTACGGACATGCTAAATAACGACAGGCTGAAGCCTAAAACAAAACTTTTCATACCTCTCATAGGTAAAATATTCCCCAAAATTCACAATATAATCGGCTGCATTCGAAATATTAACCATATTTTAAACATTAAATAGAATCTTTAGCAAGTATATTTACACAACTAATAACAACAAAATCATGTGTTTATGCATTTGCGCAAAACAAAAGCCGGATAATTGGCTCGCCGGGAGTGTGAAATTTTTGTTACAGAAGATGAAAATTATTAAAAAACAATTGGTTGCTTGTATTTTTAAGAGGCTTAAAAAACTTGAATTTTTTTCAAAATTGAGGTAAAGTAAATATGTATAATGAATTTAGGAGAACTGATATGAAAAATCTGAAAAAGATGTTGGTACTGTGCTCTTTGGCACTTGTATTCACGGCTGTGCTTGCCGATGCATCGTACGCTGAAAGCGTTATGGAAACCGGTATGAAAAAAGCTCTGGTTCTGTTCCAGCACATTAAAACCATTATTTTCGTAGTTGGTGCGTTTGGTTTGATTGGTATTGCGTTCCAGGCTATTTTCGGTAAGGTAAAATGGACATGGTTTGCTGGTCTTGCAGTTGGTTTGGCTATTCTGGCTGCGGCTGGTGCAATCGTAAACTACGCAACCGGCGGTAACATTAACGCTGGTCAGACGGGTGATACGTTCAGCCAGTCTGCTGACGGCTTGTAATCGGCAACTAACAAATAAAAAAGAAAAGAGCGTCGCTTTGCGGCGCTTTTTTTATCCGTAATATGCCGGCCTTATCCATGGGTGCCGTCTTATCTGTAATTCATCGGTGTTATCCGCAGGGTATTGTTTTTCCTGTCACTTGTCGTTTTTATCTGCAAAGTGCCGTTTTCCACGCAATCTGTCGGTTTTGTCTGTAAAACATCGTGCCTGTTCGCGGTGCGCCTGATTTAAGTGTGAAATTTTTGTTACAAAACAGCAAAATAGCGTAAAAACATAAAGATAGGGAGAAAAGGAGAGATACGTTTTTGCTGGCTATTTTCTTATAATTATGTTATAATAAACATAATAATCGGGAGGGAGGTCTCGTAATGTTTGGACTTGGACGCAAATACGGATTCTTTGTTATGGTATTGGGTGCCGCAATTCTGCTGACGCCTGTACCTGCATTTGCTGACGGAGCGTTTGGCGGGCTTATAGCTTCGGGGCGGGAAATATTTACAGGGCTGCGCGAGATTATTTATCCTGCATCCGCCGTCGGCATTATTGCCGTTTGTATCGGCGGCTTTTTCGGAAATATCAACTGGAAATGGCTGACGGCGATTATTCTGGGGCTGGTTGTTATCAGCCTGTGCGCAGGATTTGTTTCCATGTTTGCTCCGGACGGGGCTGAATCTATAGCCGAAGATATCGCTTTGGGAAATTAGGAGGGAACGATGAACAGAAATATAAAAATAGCCTTTTTGTTTGCCGTATGCGCTGTTTCTGTCGTTTCTTTTTGTGGAGAAGCAGAAGCTGCTTCGGGCGTATTTGAAACGTTGCGGCAGAAAACGGCGACATTTGCTTCCCAGTTGCGTGTTTTTGCCTATGCCATATCCTGCTTTGGGATTGTAATGTTTACGTTTCTGGCCATCAGCGGCAAAATCAATTTCAAACATTTGGGATATATTTTTATCAGTTTGTTTATGTTGTCGGCAACGGGAGCTGTTATTGATTATTTCAGCGGCAGTCATGCCAATCTGAAGTCCGAATTTAATGATACGTATATGAATGCGGTTCCGCGCAGCAGCCTCGGAAGCTGAATTTTGTCAGCCGTTTAATCTTATTGCCATAATAAAAAATAGCTGAATTTAATAATTTTGTAAGATTTACCGGCTTAGAATTAAAAGAGAGATTCAACAGGGAGCTGGCTTATGAAAGATGTTATCCTGAAAGCAGTGGCTAATCCGCCCAAATTGTTTTGGGGGCCTGTTCTGCCGACAGCGCTGAATGCCGGTTTGCAGATACCGTTTATGTTTATGGCTATCGGTATGGGTGATATCAATCCTCTGGTATTTTTAGTCAGTATTGTTTTGGGGCATTTGATTGTCGTAGCCCTCGGGGCAAAAGACCCCCACTTGTCGGGTATGATACAGGCTTTCGGCCAGACTAATGTTGTACCGCAGAACTTATACAAAGTGAAAGGGCATAAATTTGAACCTTGATTTTGACTTTTACACGCTTTTTATGGCCGGGCTGCAAAGCGCAGACGCGTTTGTTGCGACCTTTGGCATTATCGCTGCTGCCGCTATAGCGGTTTCCCTGGTTTCCAAAATAGGAACGTGGGTACTGCCGCAGCCGAGCGAGTCCCGCGTGGCTGACTTTCTGCCGTTTGACAGTCTTTTGTCAGACGGATCGACCCTGCGCTGCAGCAACGGGTCGTATGTCCGTGTGTTCAAGGTTGAAGGGGTGGATTTGACTTCGGCGCGCGAAGAAACGGTCTTGTCTATGTTTGAGGCGCGCAAATCCTGGCTGGATAATATGGCGGATTTGCAGATTACCTGTCGGGTAATTACCATCAGGGACCGGGTGCCGATGGAAAAAAACAAGGCCGACTTCGGCAATAAATGGCTGAAAATCGTTGATGATACCTGGCGCGAAAATCTGAGCCGCGTTTATAAAAATGACCACTATATCATTCTGTCGATAGAAGATAAAAAAGACGCTGTCAAAGATTTAAACTATGCTTCGCAATCCGTCGTTGCTAATCTGAATGATTACGGTATCAAAGTTATGTACGAAGACGACGAAAGCCCGGCGGAAATGAGTCCCGTGTATCCGTTTGTCCGGGTGTTGAACCCGATCAGCCGCCCGGCGCCGAAAGCGCGCGGGGCGCAGGGGTTTCAATTAAAAGAGCTGTTGACCGCCGACGGAATTCATTTCACCGGCGAAGAAGGGGTTATCAAGTTTTTCTCCGGCGGCAAGGAAAAATTTGCCCTTACCATGGGGATAAGGAATTCCGGCGATTATATGGACGAAAGCATGATTTCGTCGCTGCTGGCGATTGATTGCGAAATGACGGTTCTTCACAATATTCATCCGCTGTTTAAGCCCAAAGCGCGTATGATTTTGGTTCAGCAACAGAAAATGGCTGAAGTAACCAGCTTTTCCTCGGACGTTGTTGCGCAGTACAGTGAAGCGCTGGCTGCGATAGAAGACAGCGACGCCGACCACCAGTCGCTTGTTGAATATTCAATGAGTTTCATCTTAAAAGGCGATACGATGAAGGAAATTGAATTCGGCGAGAGTGAAGTCCAGCGTATCTGCCGGTTGTTCAGCGTAACGCCGGTTCGCGAAAACTGGATTGCTCAGGCAACATTTTTCAATCAGTTTCCGGGGTATGATACCTGTGGCAGAACATATTTTTATCTGTCAAGGATTGTATCGCTTGCCGTATCATTTGAACAATTGTCGACCGGCCTTCCGCGCAGTGACTGGGGCGAGGGTGCCATTACCGTTTTCCGCACCATGAGCGGGTCTCCGTATCGTTTCCAGTTCCATATTTCCGCTGCTGAGTCAGCCGTGGCGCACTGCTGTATTGTCGGCCCGACCGGACAAGGTAAAACGACACTGCTGACGTTTCTGGCCGGACAGGCAATGCGGCACGGCGATTTGAAGGTCTATTTCTTTGACCGTCACCGCGGTGCGGAAATATTTACCCACATGGTACAGGGCGCCTATGTCGGCTTCAGCGGCGAACGCAAGAACGTATCGCTTAATCCTTTTGATTCCCGTGATACGATGAGCAACCGCGCTTTTCTCCGCAACTGGCTCAAGGCGATAACGATGGCAAACGACGCGTTATCCGAACGTGAAGCCGCCCGGGCGGTTACGACGGCATTTGACTATCTGCGCCCGGAAGAGAGGGTTTTGAAAAACCTGTATAAGAGCTGTTTCTCTCCGACCGGCACGATGCGCCGCGAACTATACCGCTGGATAAACCCGGATCAGTACGGTAATATTTTTAACGCCGAGCACGATAGTCTTGATCTGAGCTCGAACCGCTTTGTCGCGTTTGACTTTACGGAGATTTTTGACGATGACACGCTGGCGGCGGCATCTATCAGCTATATTATGCATCGTATTCAGTCCGAAAGTACTGAAACCGGCGCTCCGGCTCTGATTATGATTGATGAAACGGCGCCGATGTTAAAACACGAAATGTTTCGTGACAATTTCATCAAAGGGCTTCAGGAAGGGCGTAAAAAACGCCAGGCATATCTTTGTGCGTTCCAACAGCCGAACATTGTTGACGAGCTGGGTGTCGGAGATGCCGTCCGCGGCCAGTGCAAGACGATGATTTTCTTCCGCAATACGCAGGCGACGCCGGAATCCTATGCCAAATGGAACCTGACCGACAGCGAGTATGATTTCATCAGCGGCAGGTCGTACCGCGACTGCCCGTATGCAATTTTGCTGAAACGTCCGGACGCCGGGGAAAACGGAGAGGGCGAGTCAGTTATTCTTGACGTTAATTTAAGCGGTCTCGGGCCTTATCTGAAGCTTTACAATTCAGGCATTAAAAACGTCTTGCTGGTGGAAAGTCTGGTCAAGGAATTCGGCGAAGACGGATTCGTAACCAAGTATCTGGACGGTATGGGGGCATAATTTTGTTGACAAAAAATAAAAAATATGGTACTATATCACTCAACAAACGTATTATTTGACAGGGAGGGAAATTATGGGGAAATGTAAGCGGCATACAGCTATTATCCTTTGTTGCGCCTCGTTTTTAATAAACAAGCCGGCTTACGCGTTTTGGCCCGTACTGGATTTTGGCGAGATAATTCCGATTGTTTCAAATGTAACAACCTCTCTGGATTCATTGTCCCAGACCAAATCTCAGTTGACTGAATTAAAAAACAGTCTGAAAGCGATTGGCGACAGTATAGATACCATTTCTCAGTTTAGTCAGGATTTACGCAATAATCTGGATGATATTGCGGATATCGCCAATGAAAGCGCTGGAATTGTCAATGATAATCTTGGAACAAACATAGATATTCAAAACGGCGTTACCGACGTTATTGACAAGGTAAATAATGTGCAAAGCGGATTAGTAAATAATGTTGTTGAGCAGACACAGGGCGCTTTGGATCAGGCTGACGGTATGGCAGATAAAGCAACATCGGGAATTGATACGGCACAAAAAACCGGCAAAGATGCGGAAGATTTGTTGAACAAGGCTCAGGAAAAGACCCAAAAGCCGAATGCTGATACGGAAAAATCCGGCAGTCAGGAAATATCGGGTTCCTCAACCCCTGTTTCGTCGCAGCCTGAAGCCGTAGAGGAAGAGGAGGAAGAAGAAGAAATCCCCGATATAAATGACATGGCCGCATTGCGGGAAGAAATAAAGGCAGGCTTTGTTGTGGCCAGAGATGAAAATAAAAAAATGGCAGAACAGCTTAATGATGTTATGGATGCATCAGTCAGCGCCCTGAATAAAACGACTGAAGAAAGCCGTTTAGCACTGGAGAAATTAGCTCAGGCAATCAGGGATACCGACCGGCTGGATAAAAAGGACAAAGAGATGCTGGAGAAAAAAATAGGAGAACTGCAGGTTCGGCAGCAGCAGCTGTCTGACAGGATGATTGCGGTAGCCGAAAGCGCAAAGGACGAATATAACCTGGAATACCAAAATAAAATTGCCGACGGTATTGATAATTACGAAAAAGTTGTAGAGCGCTATTTGCGGGGGGATGCATCACGGGAAGAAGTTTTTTCTGCCGGAGAGAAATTAAAAGAGGATGCGGCATTGTTGAATGTTGCTCCCGATAAAGGGATTATAGCAGAATTAAACAAAGATGCGGAGATGTTGAAATCGGAGTTTGCCGCTTTGGCAGCAGAAATCAGAACAACGGAAAAGAAAGGGAAAGAAACCGTAAATTGAATAAAAGAAACGGAAAATTAAGAGTATATCAATAAAGTTTCGCTTAGAATGGATTTGCTCGCAGGCCTATGAACCAAAGATTATTAGGGAGGACACGAAATGAGTAGGAAAACAGTAAACGGAAAAATTGCAGTAATGGCTGTAATCTGCAGCTTTCTTATTGCAGTGCGCCCGGTACATGCGTTCGTGTGGCCTGTAATCGATTTGACAGAAATAGTTTCCTTTACAAACAGCATCAGTACAGGGCTAAACCGGATTACCAACGCCAAAAGTCAGTTGGATAATGTAACCAATACGATTAAAACAATTGGAGATCAGGTCGCTTCGGTTAAAAAATACGCAGCCGATTTAAAAGGGACAATAACCAATATCAAAGACAGCGTAAGTACGATTACCGATAATATTGAAGAGACGACCGATAATGTGTCGGGCATTGTTGATGATGTCAATAATACGCTTAACGGTGCAGGCACGACCGAAAATGAAAATGCGGAAACGACGGTTGACAGCGTAAACGAACAAGTTGATTCGGGTGCTTCGGAAGAAGATGTACAGACGGTTGTTGATGAAGCCAAAAAAGAATCGGAGACCGTAAGGGAAAATGTTAACAAGACATTTGATGAAGCCGATAAAGCTATCAATGAATCGCTTGACGCCGCCAATCAGGCCTTGGATATGCTTGTCGACAGCGTTAGCGGATATGAAGGGCTGAGTGATGAAGAACGCGCCGGATTCGAACAGGAAGCCGGAAATATCAAAAATGATATTGACGGATTAAAGGATACTTCGTCAGACATCATCGCTTCCGCTAAGGAAGACTATAACGAACAGTACAGTGAAAAAGTCGCGGCGGCATTTGACAGCTACAGTCAGGCTGTCAGCGATTATTACTCGGGAAAAACCGACCGCGAAGCGTTAAATCAGGCCGGTGAGGATTTTAAAAACAGCGTAGCTTCCCTTGATGCCGGAATAGACCAGAGCGTTATCGACGGGTTAGTTGCAAATGCGCAGGAAATTGCAGATAAGATTGATGCGCTTGAAGAAAATATGATGAACAGCATCAGCAATTCAGGGGATTATTCAGACGGCAGTGAGCAGATGTCTTTTTTAAGGCCGCAAATGCAAGAAAAGTTTGTACGGTCTGGTAAAGTATATGCTTTCGATTTTCACTCGGAAAACTTGTCTTTTTTTCTGAAAGGGGTTTATGCCGAAGATGCCGATAAAAGTTTTTTGCTGTCTAAAGAACTGGCATGCGATAATTTGGATGTTGCCGACGTAGAAGAAAATCCCGGAAAGTTAAGAACCTGCGTTGTAAAGGCTAAAACTGAAAAAGACCTGTATCCGAATGCATTCAAAGAAGAACTGTATAAGGATTATCAGAAAAACGGCGTTTACAAACACATCATTGAAGATTATAGCATTGCCAATATTGTCAGTTTAAGCAAGGCCAAACAATTTTCTGCGACTTGGGGGAGTTTGGAACCGGACGATGACAGCAATAAGGGAACGCTGTATGTCTTGCGCAAAACCCTGAAAGACGTAGACAATACGCGTAACGGTTTTGCCTTAATGGGGATGACCGATATTGAATCGCCCAAACTATGGAGCGAAATTCGCCGTATTGACGCATTGAACCGTGCTAAGGCCATGGCGCAGGATTTTGAACGCGGAACGACGCTTTTTTTGGACGGACGCGATTCCGAGTTTGTCGAAGCAACCAAAAGGAATTGGGGAACAATGCAAAACGATGACTTGGATGCCAATGAAAATAAGGCAGTAAAAGGAAAAGCCGTTTTTTCAAATGTAATCTTGTCAATCTGCGGTCTGCGCGCCAAAGATATTTCCGTTTCGGAAATAAATAAAACCGATACGGCATCTATTGCCCAGAAAGAAAAGAATTTGGCTGATTGCCTGTTTAAATATGCTGAGGCTGCCAGCAAAGGGACAAGCAATGGTTCTGCCATAGGGGCAGATCCCGAGGCCGCCAAAAAAGAATGGCGCGATAAACAGACTAAGGCCTATAACGATTCTGCATTTAATAATCTGACACTGGCGGTGGTAAATAACTATAAATCAAGTTTGGACTATGTTGATCCTAAAAAGCTGCCTGATCCGGATAAGGATAAAAACATTGTCAGTATGCAGGACGGGTTGAAGGAAAGTACGACAACCAAAGACGACTATGCTGCCGGAGCTCAGATAAACTACTATTCGACACAGCAGATTTTAAGCATAGTAGATGCGGATGCTCAAAATCAGCAGACGGAAATTTTGAAAGATTTGGCAACGTTTGATTATAACTATTTTGGCAAAACCACGGGTGGAGAAGGCTGATGAAAAAGAAACTGTGTATAGCCCTGTTCCTTTCTTTGTTCGTGTATACGAGAGAAGCGTATGCAATTTTTGACATAATGGCAAAAGTGCAGTCGGCGCTGGAACTGTATAAGGATGTAGAAAATAAGGTTCAGCAATATACCAAAAAGCTGCGCGATATAGAAAAGAGGGCGCGGCAGGGGTTTGACTTGGCAAGCAGCTGTTACAAAAACCCGAAACAATGTGATCCGAAAGCTCTGGAGGCTTTTGCCAAGGATTCGGAAAGTTATGTAAAAAGCATGAAGGAGATTAGGGTTATGCCGGGCGCCGAAGAGCTGAAAAAAGGCGATTTGAAGAAAAAAAGCGACAAAAGCCTGGCGCAAACGGTTGAAACCAGCTATATTTACCAGCGCGGCCAGGGGGATGATATTGAAAAGACCAGTGAAAACCGCCGTTTGATTAATGCCGTCATAGCGGATGATGCGGCGCTGCTGTTTGCCAAGGGCGTTTCGGCACGACAGAGCATACTCGTCGAAGACGGTTCTCTGTATCAGGTTGAATTCAAAAAGAATAATATTGATGAAATTCTAAATGCGCAAAACATCGTAGCTATCGCGACACAACAGCGTTTGAACCGGATTTTGGAGCTTCGCGCATATATGGCGAGCGCGGGAGCGACGGCTGAACTGACGCGTCAAACCAGAGAAGCGGATGAATAGGGGAGGCAGGCAATGAAAAAACAGTTAATTGCAACGGCATTAATCTTCTCGCTGGCACTCGGTCCCAAACCTGCCGCAGCGTTGATTATTGATGCGCCGACGCTGGCAGCAAAAATCAGCGAATGGGCAGGTAAGCTTGCCGATGCCTCAACGCAGATAACGACACACGTTTCTCAGGCAAAACAGATGACGTCGCAGGGCTTCAATAAGGAAGAACTTTTCGGACTGGCTAAAGAATATGCGACCGAAAACGGTAAAAAACTGGTTCAGGAAAAAATGAAAAAAGTTGTCGAGGGAACCAAAAAGAAAAACAAGGATAAGCTTCAGGCAGAGCAGGATGCTTATGTAGAAGGGCGTAATCTGTATTATGACGAAAAAATCGGCATCGTTGAAGAAAGCATAAAAGAAACCAGAAGTTTGCAGGCGTCAAAAGAAAGCGAACGCGACCAGAAAAGGGCGGAAGTCCAGCAAAAGAAAGCCAAATACGAAAGTGTAAAGCATATTCCCGGTGAAGCTGAAAAGGCGCAGGATGAATATATGACAGCCCAGATGGAATATGATGCGCTGGTTGCGGCGTGTACAGAACTGGATACTTTGGCTATAACGCTGGAGTCCCAGCGCGATACGCTGGAAAATGAAAAAGCCAAGGTTGGAACTTCGGAAGACCCGCAGTATGTATCGTATCAGGCCCGTCTGAAAGAATTAGATGCTGATAAAGAAGACGAAACTTTTGTCAGCAAAGTAGCAGATGAGGAAGATATTGAATGGAGTATGAAGAGTAATCCGGATATCGTCAACCAGTTTACGCCGACTGAAGAGGACTATAAAAAATTTATTGAACGTTATTTTTATGATCCGGAAGAGTTGGGCAGCGCGTCGGGCGATGAAGGGCGCATTATGCACCAGACAAAAATTGATGCCGTTGCGCGCGAACGGAAGTACTTGCTGACCAATACGGCGGCGCATCTTTTACAGGTAACGGCAACGCTGCGGCGTGAGATTCCGGTGCGAACCGAAATAATTGACGAAATGTTCAAAAACACGCCCAAAGCTACCGGCGAGTTGGAGGCTATTTCGTCTTATTCGGCAACCAGAATAGAAAATATGAAGGCTCTGCTGATGTATGCCAAACTGCAAAGCGCCCGCTTGCAGTATATGGCGGCAAGAGAACTTTTGAATCTGAACGGTGTAAAAACGCCGAACGGAACCTATAAGGATTTTGATTTGGAAAAATATATTCTGACTAAGGAATATGTTGATAAGATTGTAAAAGAGGCTGATACGGCCAACAATGCCGTAACCGCGGTGGAAGAAAATTACAAAGTTAACGGGGAGGACTACCAATGGTTAAAAAATTAAGATTGCTGCAATGCCTGCTCCTGAGTGTCGTCATCTTGGGTGCAGAGGTAAAAAAGGCAGATGCATTCTTTTTATTGCCGCCGATGCCTTGGGACATTGAAGTCGATATCCCCGGCAATGCCAATAAGGTGGTGTCCAATCTGAAAGCTTATTACCGCCAGCTTCAGACGATTAAATCCGAGCTGAACAGCCAAAAGCTTGAAGTTCTTAAAAAAGGACAGGTTTTTGCTTTTGTATCCGAAAAACTTAAAAGCGAAGGCGGTAAAAATAAAACCCCGGGCAAGGGAAAATTACAAAACAATGCCGAGCTGGGCATCAGCAAAGGCGGCCTTGATGAAGAAGAAAATTTCAATGCTTTCCATACGCTGTTTTTCACCTATCCTCCCGAAAGCGACTATCCGGACAACTATCCGGCGGTGAAGACGGCATATAAACACAAGGCAATTGAATATAAGCAGGATGTAATAATGGAAACCTACCTGACCGGAAGGGTAACGGAAGATTATCTGGGTTTAGTAGAAAAGACCATTGAGCGGTTGGATAATTGCCAGAAAGGGCTGTATACTAAGGAAGAAATGGCCGAACACTGCGTCTTTTTCGGTTTGCAGATGGCTTATGTCGAGCCGGAAAAGGCCGAGCCTGAAGGCGATCCGGAAAATAGTGAAAACCCCGGTCAGTACGGCGAAATTATGAACGCCTATATCGTAACGACGGTGTATGACCGCCTGATGCGTATGGTAGAAGACTTGACAGCGGCGGAAGCACAGTTTATGTCTGCTAAGCAGATTGATATGGTTGATCCGATAAATCCTGATGACCAGCAGAGTTCGGCCGAGGATTATCTTGATAACGGATATCGTTTTGCTTATAATGAAAGCCGCACCTATGCCCATGCTAAAGGAACGATGCTTGGCGGCGACTACATTCGCAGCGAAGAATGCAAAAACGGTGGCAAAAACTGCCCCGGACTGAACGAGGATAATGCCGAGCTCAAAAATGCGGACGATACGGCAATTTTAGGAAAACTGCAACCGATTGACGAGCAGATTAATCAGGCGATGAACCTGCATAACTTAAAGGCTCAGCTGGGCGAATATAAGTCTCAGTACCGTAAATATTTGAAAGCTAAAGAAATTCATGAGCGTATGCTGAAAGTTCTGGAAAAGAGCGATCAGTGCACGGCCGGATTCTTTGACCGTTACAGTAATGGCCAGGGGGCATCTATCTGGTACGGCGGCAGCGCTCCGGCCAAAGCTAACGACCATGACAGTCGTTCCGGGCTCTCCCGTACTGTAATAGAAGAGTACCAGAAAGATACGACGGATACGATATTGGGAACGAAAAGCAGTGAATGTGACGGGTTTTATGAAAGCTGCCCCGACGGGTATCGCTTGGATGAAACCAATCCTTGCCAATACGAAGACGCTTCGGGCAAGACTGTAACCAGTTCAACCATGTTTGCCTGCGTATTGGATACGGTTACGTCAGATACGGAACCAAAAGAAGGTGATTATCCTAAAGTAGATTTTAATCCAAAGCTGGAAAGAATGAATTTTGAAGACGGAACCTCAAAATCAGGTTATGAGGAAGCCGGAGAGGAGATTATAAACAATCGCGAATATAATGATACCGATTTCCTGATAGACGGAACGCAGGCCGATGATATCCAGACAGATAACCGTGTAAAGGCCGAAAAAGGCTGGCGCATAGGATACAATCACGTTATGGAACTGACTGAAAACGGCACCTTGCAGTTTGAACCCTGGAACGACCAGAAGAACCTGCAATCCGAATATCTGCGCAATAAATATCGGAATATGCGGATGATAGTCAAAGCCGTAGACGAAGGTATGATGTCCTATCGCGTGGCTAAGACTCAGGCGGAGAAATATGGCAGAGTAGGGCCGATTGAAAAAGTGTTGCCTGCTGTTACCGCGTGTAAATTAACAACCGATGCAACAAAAGATGCCTGGAATCAGGAATGTGGTGATTTCAGCTTAACAAATTCAAATCCTGGCGGAGATACCGCATCTTATTCTGGTACCAGGACCATAATGTGTACCTGCTACAACAGCGACGGTGAACCCTATAGCTGCTCCAAGATACTGCACTGTAGTATCAGCGGCAGCAATGATACGGGGTGGATTACGGGAAGCAAAGAGGAAGGGTGTGTACCGACGACGGTTCCGATAAAATATGACCAGCGTATAAAATCCCTTTCCGGCGGCTGCGCTTTCCCGAAAGCAAATACCACCTATGAGGCTTCATTGGAAGACAAAAGCGGAAAATGTCCGGGAACGTGGGATTTCAGTACGAAATTCCTTGTTCAGAAATATATGCCGGCCGTTGTTGGCAGCTGGAAAAATGGCGGCGGTTTTGAAAGCACCTGCCCGGGCAGTCTGGATTCGCAAACTACCCATCTGTTTGACAATACACATGCAGCCGGACGGGTAGTAGCTTCTGACCGCTTTGAGGATATTCTGAAAAAGCGTAAAGAAGTGGAACAAAGGCTTCAGAGTATGGTTACGCAGTATGAAAGCGAAATGAAGTCGCTGAAGGCTCAGCTGAAGTCAACCATTGAAGCGCGCAAATCGCACAGCGAACGCTTAAGCCAGGCAACGGATACCAAAAATGAAGCCGTGCAGGAGCGTCAGCGTTCTCTGCAAAGGGTAACTGCGATTGAAAATCAGATTAACGATTTGAAAAACAACCGTATACCGGCCTTGCAGGAACGTCTTGCCGGCAGAAATCCGAAGCCTGAAAAACTGCAAAAGGATTTGGATTCTATCCTGACCGGCGCCGGTGAAGATTTGGAAAAATATGAAAATCCGACCCTTGCGCAGAAAATCGGTCAGATTCCGGCGCTGGAAGAAGAACTTGCCTATATCTGCAAAAAGGCTCCGGCAAAAGACAAGGAATGTGCGCCGTACAGCGGCAAGTCCAATCAATATGACCCGTATGAAAATATTGAAGACGAAGACGATATTTTCAAAAATGTCGCCGAGTTGGAAAATACGATAACAACGGCTCAGGTAACAATGGACAGTGCGCAGTCTATGCTGGATGTGCTTCAGGACCAGATTGACAGCCTTAGCGAACAGATAAGGGAGCGCGCATCCCGCTTTGCCAAGGAATATCTGGCTGCCGCGGAGCAGGGACAGCAGGAAATTGAAGCTGCCAACAAAGAATTTGAAGACAAGCTTGAAACCAAGGATGACGGCAGTGAGCCAGACCGTATGGTTAATAATAACCGCCGTTGGTGCAAAAAAGACGGGTTCTTGGGAATTGGCTGCAGGGAATACAGCCACGAATATAAATTTGACAACCTTAAATGGACGATGGCGAGAGTTATGTTCGGCAACGGTACGTCAAACAGCGAAGGGGCCGTAGACGGTGAATTGCCGGGAATTGTCAATGATACGATAGACGAGCGCTGGTTCAAAAACAACTGGTCGCAGTACCCGCAGAAACTGTCAAGTGTCGGTGTTGTTCGCAAGTTTGTGGTTGCATGTGGCAACTGTATGGCAGATGCGGGAGTCCCTGATAAAAACGAACCATACACGCCGGATAGTTTAGCTCAGGCAGTCAAGAAACAGGCGATGAAAGAAGCTGTTGATGCGCTCGCAGGAGCTGGCGGATATATTCCGAAAGCCGATGAAATTATCAAAGATGAAGTTGATTCGGCGGTAAAGGAAATTACGACCGTTATGGAAGAATGGGGCGTAACCGGAGAAGACGGCGTAGCGCCGAATGAAGCCATATACAAGCATGCAAATTATGCAGGCAATGGCGAAGGTAACGGCGGACAGGCTGTAACGGCTCGCCATTACAAACTGATTGACGAGCTGAAACAGGCCGAGCATCAATCTGAACTTGATGCAGCAGAAATTGCATTGGAAGAAAGTTTCGGTATCCCGTCCGGTATTGTAACCGATGACGATTTCTTTGCCGGGTTGCCTGCTCGCGGTGCATATACGGTAACTGTTCCGTCATATGGCAAACAGCCTGAAAAACTCAAGTTTGATGAAAATGACGGACGCGATTATATGGCGCCGCACCGGCCGTTGCTGAATTTGGCGCCGATAAGGGAAGTGTTCTATTTCAGTGCTATGGATTATGACGATGTTCCGCAGGAAAACGGCGCGCCGTCGCTTTCAACGCTGGTTGACCGGAAATATAAAAATACCGAGGGCGTTGAACCTGTAGAATATTTGCCGGAGACCTGGCGTTATCTTCTTGCGACGCCGAATATGCGCAATGAGCCGACACCGAAATATCAGCAGACGTTTGTTGAACGGTCTTATGGCAAAGACAAGTTAAAAGACTATATAAACAATAAAGATATCGGTGGTAAAGAAGAACACTACCGCGCAATAATCGGACGCGCCGGCGTATATCCGTGCAAGCTTGGCGGTACGGTAATTGACGAAGGGGGCGGCGATGGTGTCGGCGATATGAGCTTTAAACGGCGCAGTTCAATCCCGGCCGGAGCTAATACCGAAACCTGTCAGGAAGTAGAACTCCATAAAAACGGCGTTCGCCATTTGCTGGCAGATCACAATGCCAAGGATGAAGGCAAGTCAAAAGCCTTGCAGGGAAGTCTGGGCAGCACGTCCGAACCGATGTACACAAACTACAGCGAATTAGGGCAGTTTCTGAACGGTGATTTGAAATATCGTCCGATGCTGAAGAATATATATGATTATTTGCTGGATGAAAATAATCAGGACAACAGTATCGAACGCCAGCGCGGAGATTTGGCGACGTTTAAGCGTAACGTTATCGGTGGATTCCTTGAAGCTGTAAATGCCGAACATAATGCGCAGAAGACATTGGATAACAATAAGGAAGACGTTGTTAATTCTCTGAAGAACTTGTGTACGCAGCTGCATAACTTTGGGGAGAGCGTCAACGGCGAGGCCTGCGAAGATGAAAGCGACAGTACCTGTGCTGATCAGATTGCAGAACAGTGTGCAGCCTATATTATGGATAACGGAGGTCTGGCGAAAAATGCAGCTGATGACAAATATGAGGTTGATTGTGCCCAATCTTCCGGCGGTTCCTATTACGAGCAGATATTCTGCAAACTGAATGACCTGAAAGATGAGGCTATTGCCAAAGCCCATCAGGGGTATTCCGAAACAGACAGCGATGGAACCACGGTTACCTATGTCGGTTTCGATAACCTGAAAGGGGAAGCTTCTGCTACGGATTCTGACAGGGTTAAAGAGCGCATTCAGGAAATTGAGGATTATTTCGGAGCCTTTGAAGCCGATGCCGATGAAGTATCTTATATTCAGCCGAAAGCGACAAAAGCGTCTGTAACTGAAGACGTCAAAGAGGCTAAGGCCAACTGGGAAGCTTCGCGTGCGGCGGAAGAGGAGGGTATAACCTCAATGGATAATCAGAGTCAGGCGGTAGCTTACTGTCCGGTATATTAAGAGGGACTGCACAGGTTAAGGGGTAAAGAAGCAGACAATGGCTAATTTGATAAATCAAAAGATTTTGCGTATTGCCGACAAAGGGAAAGCCAAAGAGCCTCCCGCGTTCATCACGGAAGATGTTGTTGAAGTCCGTCGCGCAAAGCTGATTTATTACAAATGGATATCGCGATTAATGGCGATGTTGGCCACTGTTTCGCTTCTTTACGGCGTTTGTACCACATTATCCATTTTAAAACTGGCTCCGGAAATAGTCATTGACCCGCAGATGTTTGTTGAGCTGTCTGATTCGCAGTCGCTTGTTAAAAGAGAACATATTAACCGCCGGATGGATTCGCGGGAAAAAATGATGATTAACTTTATGAAACAATATGTCGAACTGCGAAACACCTATATCAAAGACGAGCGGGAAATGAATAACCGTTGGCTTTGGGGTGGTCTTGTATCGTACTTGTCAACGTATAAGGTTTACAAGGAGTTTGAAAAAGTGTTTCCCAAACTGCGGGCAGAAATGGTAGAGAACAATTCCAGCCGCTCGGTAGAAATCCTGTCGGTTGAACGTACCGGCGGCGAAAACAGCAATACTTGGAAAATTGAGTTCAAAACCTATGACTATACGTTTAAAAGCGACCGTTTAAGCCGCCGGTCCAGCGTTACGCCGACAATTACCGAAAGGTATTGGACCGCCAACATCCGCGGTTATGTCGACCCGAACCGGAGAACGGCATACCGTCGCCTGCTAAATCCTCTCGGATTTGTCGTCTATAGTTATTTTCAAAGCGAAATCGAGATTTAAAATATTGTTAAACATTTTCGTGCTATACTAAACATGGTGCAATTTAGCCTGTTGATAAGTTGCGGCAATTTATTTTCTCGTTAGACTTTTAAAATTAAAAGTTCTAATTATATAAAAGGGTTATTTTAAAAAGAGGAAAAACCATGTATAAAGCGCTGATTTTGGTATTTGCCGTCTTAATTTTAGCCGCCTGCAATCTGGTTGGCAGCTATTACGAGCCTGAACCCGTCGGAATAGGCAAAGACGTGTACGAACTTAAGCTTTCTCCCTGTGCCTGTATAGAGGTGGAACTGCCGAAGACGCTGCCGGACTGGTTCCGGGCAATGAGCTGAATTAGAGGTACGGTTGATGGCTGAACAGATTTCTTCTGACAATACAAAAAAACTGCTCTTGGAGGGAGGCGGAGCCAAAGCGGCGCCGCAGCCTCGTCCGGCACGCCCGCACCGGCGTCCCGGAAATGCGGATATTGTTGTCGAGAATGCAACGGAAAAGCGTTATCTGTGGACGGCGCGGGCTTTTGCCATCATCTTTGCCGTCAGCCTGTGCTGTAATTTGATTCTGACGTATGTCGTATTCGCCATAATGCCGCTGTATCGGATTGAACCGTATTTGTTCAGTTTTTCAAACAAAGAAGACCAGATATATACTATCCATCCGGTGAAAAATATCTATGAACATAAATATTTGACGGAAATTTTTGTCAGGGAATATGTCCTTCTTCGTAATACGTTTGTTAATGATGTTGAAGAAATGGAACAGCGTTGGGGGGCTGGCAGTACGATACAGGAGATGTCCGCAACCGGAGTTTATGATAAGTTTCGCAAGGAATTTGCCGATGCGGCGATTGAACTTATCCGCAAGCATAATATTACCCGTAACATAAAGATTTCTTCCGTAACCGAGGTTGGCGGTGTAAACGGTGAAACCTGGTGGCAGGTGGAGTTTCGGGTTGAAGATATGATGCCGGAATATGAAACGCCCCGTTTGAGCGTGTGGGTGGCTTCCGTTAAGATAAGATACCGTGCCAAACGGGTTAAATTTGGCGAAAGGCTGAAAAATCCGTTGGGATTTACCGTCCTTGACTATAAACAGGTTGAACGCAAAACAAATTAATTGAATGTTTAGGGTATGCATAATGACTAAAGTATTGAACATTTTATCAGCGGCAATTTTATCGTTGGGGGCGCTTGCAACTTTGGCCGAGGCTCAGGTAACCAAAGATAATCTGGATCAGAACGCAGACCAGAGCCAGGGGAATTATGCAGCTACCAATTTAAATTATTTGGGGGGCGTCGGATCGCTTGGTATGATGCAAAGCGCGTGGAAGGACCCTCTGCAGCACATGGGAGAAGGGCAGACACGGCCGGGGTATACCAAATATTATTGGACACCGGAATTGGTTTTGCCGGTCAGAGTCCGCGAGGGAATGTATACTCTGATTAATTTTCCGAATTGGGAAGTTATTGAGAATGTCTATATCGGCGACGGACAGTCGTTTAATGCGGAAATACAAGGGCCTTCAAGTTTGATGGTTTACCCGGATTCGTCGCAGTTTGTCGGAGTGGATACCAATATGATTGTTTTTGGTCGATCCGGTAATAAATATGTTTTTTATGTTCAAAGTGAAACGGTAAATACCGACCGCATTACTAATGCTATTATTGATATAGAAGTCGTTAAAAACCGTCAGAATGCCAACGGCTCTGCGGTTATCGGAGCGGGAACAGGCGGCGGCCACATAAACGCCAACAGTTACAGCCAGGACGGAACCAGTGCGGATGCAACGTTTACGCGTAATTTGCAAAAAGAGGACTGGATTGAAAAAATTCCTGTCGATCCGACGAAATTCAGGTTTGATATTGAAGTATATGTTCCCAATCCCGACGATATTGTTATTGCGCCGGAGCGCGTTTGGCGTGATAACATATTCACATATATTGATTTGGGAGACAAAGCTCTGACTGCGGTACAACGGCCGATTGTTACATTGATTGTCGAACGTTCCGAAACACCCGTAGGCTTCCGGACAGCCGGGCCGAACAACCGTTTGATTATTGTTGAAGGCATGGGAGATATGGTTTTGCGCAGCGGAAAACGGATTGTTTGCCTGAAGCTCCGTCGCGCAGATTCTGACGGGTTGGAAAATACCGTTTATGCCAAAACGAACGAGTGGGATCTTCAGTCGGCGCATGCTTCCAAGCCGGAAAATGGCCTTGAAACCGGGCAGTATGAGGACGTGTACGGTAATGGCGGAGCCTCTCGGCCGACCATGGGAAATAATAGTACGTCGGGAAATAACAGTGCATCTGGAAATAGTGGCACATCAGGAACCGGTGCGGCATTTTTTGAAAATAATTCATTTTCTGGAACGCAAAATGCGACACAAAATAGTGGCGGCTTAAGCTATGAAGACATCATAAGCGGGCAAAAAGTCCCGGCCGGCAATGCAAATCAGTCTGGCAGGCAGCCGTCTTCAGGAGAAATGTCGCTAAACGATGCCTCCGCATTAAATTCTATTCCGAAAGCAACGCCTGTTGTTGCTCCGGTACAGAATAAACAGGATAATACAACAGCTCCGCATCCGTCTCTGTCCGGGCAATATGACGTCAAGGCCGGCGGTGGTGCAGAACTTGTTACGCCGGAATACAACGGGAAACAGGATGTTTCGATAACATATCAGAAGGATAAAGTTCAGGGTACTCCGGCGGCAGGAACACCGGCCGTGGGGAATTCGTCCAATAACTCAAGCCCCGTGCTGATTACGCCCAAAGAAGATGCCGCTGATAAAAACGCTGTTGTTTCCGCAGAAACGGAAGCTTTGCTGAAAGAATTCCGTGACGGCAAGGCTTTTGCCAATGTTGATGAAAGCAATATTTCTATTGAATTGGGAACGGATGAAGACGTGAATAATCTTGAAAAGTTGTGGAACGATATTTCCAAAAATTATTCAGCCGCTATAGGAAAATATCAGCCCTTTTATTCGGTGGACACGCCTGCCGATGGTCAGGGGAGAGAAGTTTTTCATCTCCGCGTCGGGCCGGTAAAGTCATTGGATGAAGGGGATAATATTTGCAGCCAGCTTGGGCGTAACGGTATCTTTTGCAGCGTGGTCAGAATACAATGAACGAAAATACCCGTTTTGAAGAATATGAAAGAAAAACCAGAAAAATAATCCTTACGATAGGAATTATTGCCGGCATTTTTTTCCTGTTCGGACTGCTGGTAATTTCGTCGGACGAAGAAAATTATAACCCGGAAGAAACCTCTCCTGATTTTGTTGAAAACCAGAATATTCTTCCTGATGTTTCTGTTGATACGGAGCCGGTGTTTATAGATGCGGAGGACACGCCTGCTTCAGAGCGAAAAAAGCCGATTAAGGTTACTCCGGCTCAAATTAACATGAACAAATTTATCCTCGGTGTAGATACGCAGAATCAGAGTGTCTTAACTATTGGAACCGACGGCAGCGAAAGTATCCATATTGAGCGGGTTGAGTTGGTGGAAGAGACAGAAGACGGATTTGAGTTTCGAGACAAATGCCGCAATCGGGATTTGCGCGGAGATGAAACCTGCAACGTTCTGATAACATGGGTGCCGCATCTTCCCGGAAATGTACAGAATAATTTTAAAATAATCTGGTATGAAACCAGATTGGATAAATCAAGTGCAAAATCGGAAGAAGTCAGCATAAAGGGAAGTGCGGTTTATCCGGAGGACACGCGCCAGGGGTGCGATGCGTCAACGGGGTGCAGCATCGGTGGCGACGGTATAGGCGCCCATCGCTTGGCAATAGGGCCGAATGGCGAAATTATCGGCTATATAGACGAAGCGGGAAATGTACATGACCGGGACGGCAATATTATCGGCCGCGTTAATGAAGACGGAATGGTTGTCGATTCTGACGGTAATATTATTGGCGTTGCCCAAAATATGAAATTGGCTTATGACAAAGACGGCAACATTATCGGCTATGTCAAAACCGACGGCACCGTTGTCGATTTGCAGGGAGAAGTTATCGGCAAGGCTCTTCCGGACGGAACGATTGTGAACAGCAAAGGCGAAGTTATCGGCAAAGCTGTTGAAGCCGGATTTGTTTATGATGAAAATGGCAAAATAATCGGCCGGGTTCTGCCTGACGGAACCGTGGTGGACATCAATGACCCCAAAAAAATAATCGGCCGGCTGAATGAAAACGGCGAGGTTGTTGATGAAAACGGTAACGTTATCGGTAAGGTAACATCTTCCGGCAATATTGTAGTCGATGAAAACGGCAATGTCCTCGGCGTCGTAATGCCTGATAACAGCGTTGTGGACAAAGACGGCAATATAGTCGGTTATGTTGATGAAAACGGCAATGTTTACCGGGTAGCTGAAGAAAAAATCGGTACCAACGGTGAGAGCCGGAAAATCGTTTATGACAAAGACGGCAAAGCCGTCGGTTATGTTGATGAAAACGGCAAGGTCGTTAAATTTTCAAAAGACGATAAGCCGAAAGTCATCGGGAAAGTCGGTGCCAGCCGGCGTTTGGCTTACGATAAGGATGGCAATGTTATCGGGTATGTCGATAAAGACGGAACAGTCAGGGATTTCAAAGGCAACACCATTGGCAAAATGGATAAAGACGGCAATATTGTCGGCAAAGACGGGAAAATAATTGGTAAAGCCGGAGCTTATGCCAAATTAGCCTTAGATAAGGACGGAAAAGTCATCGGGCATATTGACGAACAGGGGCGCGTCTTCGACCACAATGGAAAACACATCGGCAATGTTGATAAGAACGGCAATATCATAAGCACGGAGCGTGCCGGCAATTCGGCGGATAAAAAGCGCATTGCGTTGGGGAAAGATGGCAAACCAATCGGTTATATTGATGATGACGGCAATGTTGTTGATTTTGATGGAAATGTTATAGGCAAAGTTAATGATAAAGGCGACATCATAGATAAAAACGGCCGCAGGATAGGAAGTGCCGGCGATTATGCGACTCTTGCTTTTGATAAAAGCGGCAAGGTAATGGGAATAGTTGATGATAAAGGACGGGTCATCGGCAAAGACGGAAAATTGCTGGGGTTTGTTGACAAAGACGGTAAAATTATCGGAACAAACGGCAAGATAATCGGCAAAGCAGGAACTTCCCGCCGGCTCGCCTATGATAAAAACGGCAAGTTTATAGGATATGTCGATACTGACGGCACGGTAAAGGGATGCGGTGGTATAGTCTTAGGAAAAGTTGATAAAGACGGTAATATTTTGGATAAAAATAACCGCGTAATTGGCAAAGCCGGAGAAGTCAGGGAACTGGCATTTAACGGCAAGGGCGTGTTTATCGGCTATATAGACGATAAAAAACGCGTAATCGATTGCAGCGGCAAAATAATCGGTGTTGTTGATAAAAACGGGAACATTATTGAATCCAGCGGCGAAAATCTTGGTACCGCCGGAAATTTCAAACGTCTTGCGTATGACAAAGACGGCAAGGTGATTGGCTATGTAACGCCTGACGGTACTGTAAAGGATTTCAAGGGTAATCTCATCGGCAGAATGTCTGCAGACGGAACAATATTGGATAAGAAAGGTCGGGCTGTCGGCAAGGCCGGCGATTTTAGGAAAGTTGCAACGGACAAAAACGGCAATATTATCGGTTATGTTGATGAACATGGCCGTGTTGTTGACGAGAAAGGTAAAATTGTCGGTTTTATAGATAAAAACGGCAATGTAGTCAAAGCCGGAGATACCGTCATCGGCAAAACCTGCGTCAGAAAGAAAGTTGTTTATAACCGGCGCAACCAGATTATAGGTTTTGTAGAAGCCAATGGTACCGTAAAAGACTTCAATAACAAAGTTATCGGCAATGATAAAAATGGAGATGTGGCTGATACCAAAGGAATTCTAATTGGAAAGACCGGCATAGCTTTGAATGTTGTCCGCCGGAGTGACGATGTCGTTATCGGTTATGTTGACGATAAAAACTATGTGCGCGGTAATGAAAACAAAATTGCCGGTCTGGTTGATTTAAAAGGAAATGTGCTGGCCGTCAGGGAAAATATCATTGGAAAACTGGATGCAGATAAGAAGACGCTGCGTGATAAAGGCGGTGAAATTATCGGTTATATGAAAAACAATAATTTCGCTTTTGATAAAAGCAATGAAATAATCGGATATGTAAATGACAAGGGCGAAGTTGTCGCATCGGGAGAGATAATTTGTACGGCCTGCAAGAGCGCTAGGCTCGCTTATGATAAAAATGGCAATATCCTCGGATATGTTGATGAAAACGGCAATGTTATCGGACCCGACGGAAAAATTGTCGGATATGTGGATAAAGACGGCAATGTTATAGGCGCCAATGGCGAAATAATCGGAAAAATCGGCGATGGCCGCAGGCTGGCTCTTGATAAAAACGGTAAAGTCATCGGCTATATTGAGCCGGACGGCACAGTGAAGGATTTCAAAGGAAACATCCTTGGCAAAGTCGATAAAGACGGCAATATTGTTGACAAGGACGGCAACATCATCGGCAAAGCCGGTGCGGAACGCCGCCTGGCATTAGATAAAGATGGAAAGGTTCTCGGCTATGTCGATGAAAACGGGCGGGTTATCGATGAAAACGGCAATGTACTGGGGATGGTCGACAAAGATGGCAATATTATCGGAATTAACGGCGATATTATCGGCTCGGTGGGCGAAGCCAAAAATCTGGCGTACGACAAAGACGGCAATATAATAGGCTACGTTGGCGAAAATGGCGAAGTCAGGGATTTTGCCGGAAATACGCTGGGGTATGTCGACGATAACGGTAATATTCTCAATAATACCGGAGAAATTATAGGTTCAGTCGGCAAAAATGGCAAATTAGCTTATGACAAGGATGGCAATGTTATCGGATATGTTGATGAAAACGGCAACGTTTACGACTTTGATGGAAATTTAATCGGTAAAGCCAATCCTGACGGTACAATTACGGATCAATACGGCCGGGTCATTGGCAGGGTAGGGGGAACCGCCGGGCTGGCTGTTGACAAAGACGGCAATGTTATCGGTTATATCGGCGAAGACGGAAACGTCTATAAAGAAAACGGCGAACTGTTGGGTTTTCTGGATGATGACGGCAACGTCGTCGGGGTAACCGGAGAAGTCTTGGGAAAAGCGGATATAAGCAAGCGTTTGGCTTATGATAAGGACGGCAAAGTTATTGGTTACATTGATGATGATGGAACGGTTCATGATTTTGACGGCAATTTAGTCGGATATTTGGGCGAAGACGGGACGATTCATGATATCAATGGCAATATCATCGGCAAAGCCGGAGATTTGTCCAAAGTTGTAGTTGACGAAAACGGCAAAGTTATCGGCTATGTTGATGATAAAGGACATGTAATAGGAAATGGCGGCAAGGTGATTGGGTTTGTTGCTGAAGACGGAACTGTTCATGGCAGCAGCGGAGAGGTAATCGGTCGCCTTGCGCAAAATGGCAGCGGAACATTGAGCGTTGTTAATCGCCGGGCAGTATTGGACGGTAACGGCAATGTTATCGGCTATGTCGATGAAAATGGCAATGCCCGTGATTTTGACGGTAATATTTTAGGAACCGTGCAGGAAGACGGCAGCATTAAAGATTCTTCGGGAAAGATTGTCGGCCGGGCTGGCGACAATATGGAGTTTACTGCTGATGAGAACGGAAAGATTACCGGAAAAGTGGGGGAATATTCAAATCTGGCCGTGGATAATGACGGCAATGTTATAGGTTATGTTGGAAAAGACGGAAAAGTATATGATGCTGACGGGTTGGTAATAGGATTTATTGATGAGAATGGAAACGTCATCACCTCACGGGGTATTAAAATCGGCGCCGTCATAAAGAAGGATATGATAGCTGTTTCCCCGAACGGATACAGCTTGGGAAGCATCAACAATCGCGGAGAAGTCGTTAATGCCAAAGACGAGGTTATTGGCAAAATACTGCCGAATTCATTAATTCGGGCAACGGAAGGCAACAGCATTATCGGCAAAACGGTTGTCGGCGGTTTGGCTGTAGGCTGGGGATGCAGGCACTACGGATATGTTGACCGCGATGCAAAGGTAAAAAAAGACGGACAGGATACCGGATACCGGATGTTATTTGACCGCAGCATTGTAGATAAAGACGGCAATTATACCGGCGACGTAGCCAAAATAGGCTGGGTTCGGGATGATAAATGCAATATCATCGGCAAAGCCGGTTCTGACGGCTATGTGCGCGGCGAAAACGGGGAGTATGTCGGCTGTGTCAATCCTGACGGAGGAGTTTTGAATCCTGACGGAAAAGTCATCGGAAAAGTTTTTGAAATGTCCTATGCCCTGTATTACAGCGGCGAGATGATGGGACTGCTGACCCCGGACGGAAGCATTAAGTCAGGAGCCGGAACGGTTGGATGTGCAAATCTTCAAGGAGAGGTTCTGAACAAGGACGGTTTTATCGTTGGACAGGTGATGGACAAGTCTCAGGCGTATGATTTAAATGGAAAATTTATAAATAATTTATCAACATTCGGTTATGACAGCACGGAAGTTATTCCCAATACTAAAATTCTCTTGAACCGCCTTATTGTTAACCCGAAAAAAGAAATAAAGGGAATAGTGCTGCCTGAGAAAAATATAGTTGTCGATTCTAACGGTAAAGTTATCGGACATCTGTTTGCCGATGGTTATGTTTACAATCAAAAAGGCATTGCCGTAGACAGATTCATTTATGACGGAAGTTCTTTTTATGCAAACCGTCCCGGACGGCTTTTGCCGCAAGGGAATGTAGTGGATTTTAACGGTGATTATATTGGCTTTGTCAATGGTGATGGTACGGTTATAGATGTTTTGGGAACAGTTCTGGGACGAATTGATGCCAAAGGTCGGATGTTTAACGAAAAAGGAGAATATAAAGGCGGAGTTCTACAAACCGGAGTTGGAATTGGGTATGACGGTTCGTATCTTGGATACGTCAGTAAAAGCGGCAAAGTGATTGACGTAGACGGCAATATGAGCGGGCTTGTCAGCTCAGACGGGCATGTGCTTGATAAAAATAAACAGATTATCGGCGAAGTCATCGGCGAAGATATTGTCATAGATGTTCAGGGCAATGTAAAAGGGTATCTGAACGCGTTCGGAGATATCATTGACGTTGAAGACAAAATTGCGGCGACAGTCCTTCCCGGCGGTACGTCAAACAAAAACTATAGTGTCCTGAAACATGGGGTCGTTTTGGATTATTCGGGGCGCATAATCGGGCAGGTCGTAGCGGATGGGTCGGTAGTTTCGGCTGACAATCGCCGCATCGGAAAAATACTGAGCTCAGGGCAGGCTGTTAATGACAGGGGGATTCTCTTAGGAGAAATCGTTGAAGGGGATATTGTAATAAACGAACAGGACAAAGTGGTTGGTTTTGTTAATGCCGAAGGAAAAGTACTGGACGAGGAGCAGTCTGTTATAGGAAAAATGATTTCTTCAAATTTAGTTGTAGATAACAATGGAAAAATTATGGGACATCCGTATAAAATAGGTGCTAATATACTAGGGAACGGAGGAAAATATTTTGGTCGCCTTGCCCCGAACGGCAATGTGCTGAGTATAACAAACGGAAGGATTGGATATTTGAAGAGCAACGGCTCATATATAAATATCAGAAATCAGGTTTCCGGATATGTATTGGATGAAGTCGCTCAAAACCGGAGGAACTGATTTGCGCATTAAGATATTTGGATTAGGCAGGATTATATTGTCTGCGGCGTTGTTTTGGAGTATCAGCCAGAATGCCGTTGCAGCAGATATGAGTGCGCTTAATTTTAATGGAGATCTTATCGGTAAAGTCATTCCGGACGGTTCTGTTATTAACTTCAATAATGAGCTTGTCGGTCATATTACGGCTGACGGCTTTGTGTTAAATGAGGATAACAGCCTGGCAGGCGGCATTGTTCCGCAGGGAATAGCCATATCTTATAACAACAGCATCTTGGGAAAAGTCAACAATGACGGTTCTGTAACATCAATTAACGATAATCTTGTCGGAAAGGTTCTGCCCAATGGTTTGGTTGTAAATGATAATTATGATGTACTGGGAGCCGTGGTCTCTCCCGGGCTAGTTTACAATGATTCGGGCAGTATCGTCGGAAGAGTTTCCGGAGACGGGCGTTTTTATAATCTTGCGGGAGAAAATTCGGGGTTTGTAACCGCGGCAGGATATGCTTACGGCTATGCCGGAAGCGAAAGAAAAATCTTTTTGGCCGGCAGGTTGATTTCTTCCAAGATGGTTGTTTCATCGCAGGGGAAATTTTTGGGAAGTATCGCCCCGGACGGAAAAGTAATTGATTTGAAGAAAAATGTTATCGGCAATATTCACGCCAACGGTTTTGCATACAGCCCAGACAATCAGGTAATAGGCCATGTTGTCGAGGGCGGGTATGCTTTTGCTCTTGACGGAAGTTATATGGGGGTTGTCAGCTACAACGGAGAAGTCGTCAATAATGGTACGGTTGTTGCCCTGGCAGTTAGCGGCAATCGCGTTATTAACAGGGAAGGCGGCATTATTGGCTTTACCGTAAGTATGTCTGCTACGGCTAATACGTTGGACGGGAAATATCTCGGGCGGATTACGGCAGACGGAAAAATCGTACGGGGGCGAAATAAGGTTGGAAAAATCGGCGCATCCGGGCATGTTATAGATGACAAAGGGACGATTATTGGCACCGTAAATGCAACCGGGCCGATATTTGATTATTTAGGACAGCTTCGGGCAAATGCTTCGATTGGCGGAAAGGTCGTTTCTTTGGAAGGCGTTGACTTGGGGATAATGAAATCCGATGAAGCTTTTGATGGCAACGGCAAACGCATCGGTAAAATCTTGTCTGAGCGGCTAAATTTTAACAACAGCAATGACTTCATCGGTATCAGTGGCGTTAATTCAGTTTTGGAAGTTGGCGGAAAAACTTATAGAATATCGCCTTATGGCTATGTTTTCAATGAAACGGGAAATGTTAACGGAAGAAATTTCAACTTTGGCGACATTTATTCTCCTGAGGGAACAGCCCTGTCCTACACATCAGGCAATGGAAAAACAGAAAACGGTTCTCTGAATGAAATTGCTCGATTAACCGGCTCCGGTATATTTCTGGATAAAAATGATAAGCCGTTAGGTAAAATAATTGAAGACAAATATATAACGGACTTTTCTGGAGAAAGTCTGGGAACTGTCAATTCGACAAATCTGGTTGTAAACGGGCAGAATAAGGCTTTTGCCAAAGTATTGCCGGATGGCAGCGTTGTGAGCCTTTCCGGTCGGATTTCCCGGAATTACGGTAGAGCCGGAAGTGCCCCGGTAAGCATCAGCATAAACGGCGACTATCTGGGAACGAATTTAATAAGCGGACAGGTTGTAAACGGAAATGAAACGGTCGGAAAAATAAGCTCTAACGGATACGTTTTGGATAACATGGGAGCGTTGTACGGAACTGCTCTCTCTATGGGAGCCGTTGTTTCGCCTGAGTGCGGATTTTTAGGCGTAGTTTCTGACGGCGGAGAGGCAAGAACAAGCAAAGACGCATATTTGGGAATGGTTTTGGCAAATGGTCAGGTTGTTAATGAAACGGAGCAGGTCGTCGGCCATGTCATCCACCCGCGTACGGTAATTGGCGAAAACGGAACGTCAATTGGGGTGTTAAGTCCGTTGGGAACGGCTCTGAACTATAAAAATCAGAATTTGGGATGTCTGGATATCAATGGTAAAGTTCGAAATGCCCAGAAAGAAATTATCGGTCAGATAATCCCGTATATGTCGGTAATGGGGTTTGATGATAAAATTATCGGATATACGGATTTTTATGGTAATGTGGCAGATAGTTCCGGAATTCAAACCGCTGTTATTGATTTAGACGGCAGTATTAAGGCCAAAGATGGGCGCAATATTGGTGTTCCTTTTAAATACACGGTAGCTTTTGACCGGAATAACGTTTATCTTGGGCGCGTAAAGGCTGATGGCAGTGTAGTTTCCGATAGCGGCGAAACTTTGGGGCAAGTTAGGTATAACGGCGAAGTAATCACTAAAAATGGCGGGAACGGCTACGCGTTATATGATTTGTATGTCTATGACAATGAGGGGAAAACCGTCGGATATATCGCCAAAAACGGTCGGGTTTACAGCGTAATGGGAGAAATTATCGGAACTGTTTATCAGGGATTTGTACTGGATAAAAAACAGAATTTAATCGGTAGAGGAGCAAGGGGCTATGAAATTCTTGATGCGCAGAAACAGGTAATAGGTCATTTGAAGTTAGATGGTTCGGTTGTTAATGTCAAAAATGTAGAAGTTGGAAAACTTCAGCCGGATGGAAAGGTAACGGATGCTGGCGGCAACGTAATTGCTGTGGCCGAAAAACTCCAATATTATCAAAAACCGGTTGAACCGGAAAATGGAGTAAAGACGGCTGTTGAAACCAAAGGTGAAGAAACGGAAAATAAAACTCCGGCAGACGAAATTCATGAACAAGACGAAACTGATAAAACAGCAGAAAGCAGTGATGCGCAGTCAGGCATATCCACGGAGGAAGAAAATATCCCGGAGCTGACCGAGGAAGAAAAAGAGGCCGCTGATACCAAAATAAACCATAAAGTCATAGGGATAGCCGTAACACCGGGAGGAAGGTATATCGGTGATGTATACAGCAATAATAAGGTAATAGATGAAACCGGAACCGTTGTTGGCAACATGGGAGAAAATGGCGAAATCACCGATAACGAGGGGAATACGGTAGGCTCTCTGCAAGAGCAGAAATCGGAAGATGCCAAAAATATTAATACAAGATGGTGGCAGCAGATTGCAAGCGGAGCTACGGTTAATCCCTGGGATTACCGAAACGAAGTAACCAATGTCGGTCCCGGCGGCGGTATAGGTCCCGGCGGCAGATATAATCCGAAACGTGCCGCTATATTGTCCCAGCTGCAGGAAGAGCGCCGTAGGACAATGACTGCGGCAAAAGTAATGCCCGGCTATAATGCTGCTTCATACACCGGTTGGCAGGACGATTGGGGGATAAACCGGGCAGTTTCGACTTTGCGGGTTAATATGGATAATATGATTACCGCAGATAAACCGATACCGGCTGTTTTGGCCAGATCCTTGATTTCTTTGGGTGAAGCGCCTGTTACTGCAATTGTGGAAAGGAATGTGTACGGAGATTCGGGGCGTAACGTTATTATTCCGGCCGGAAGCCGGGTAATCGGCGGGCTGCAGACAGTAGATGTAGAAAGCCGTTTTGACAATTCAAGTGGCGGTGTCAAACTTGAAATATCTTGGAGCAGGATAATTCGTCCTGACGGGATTGCATTTCTTCTGGATGCAGGAAGGACGCAGACCGGTGATGCGCAGGGGCGCGGTGGCGGCGCTTTGGGATATGTTGATGAACAGCTGGTCAAAAAATATACGTTGCCAATCGTAGGAACGATGGTCAGCTCGGCAATAACGTATATGATGGCTGCTGATGAAGACAGTACCGGAGAGGTGGAAACGTCCAAACAGCAGGCAGCAACAGATGCCCGGCAGGAATTTATGGATAAGATGGATCAGATATTGCAGGAAATTATTGACAGCAAATCGCAAATTCAGCCGGTTACCTATGTTCCGGCCGGAACAAGAATAATCATTTATCCGATGACCGATTTGTGGCTGAGAAGTACGAAAGATATTGAAAAGAACGTTGAGACAGCGCGTCCGGGCGGCGGAGACGGCGGTTTGGTCAACGAAGTATATCCTGACGATGGCGGGACAAGAAGCACATCTCAGGTAGAAGGAAATAATGCCAATAACAGCCAGAAGGTTATTTTGGGCAATCAGGCGCAGACCAACAATAATAGCGGTGGTGATGGCCTTGTAAACGAAAATCCGCAGAATAATCCGAATGCTCCTCAGCCGAGAAAGAATATCGGGGCAATTCCGCCGCCGGCAGCAGACGGATCGGTCACGGAAGCTCCCGAGAGTGAAGAAGAAATATCCGGCGATATTGAACTGTTCTAAAGTTTAATACTGTCGGGCAGGCTTCAAAACTTGACGAAAAAGGGCAGACGTGGTACAATAAAACAAAATGGAAAATATTTTTTTGGAGTAAGAAAGTTATGGGAAAGTTGGACGATGAGGTGCTCTGCTCCGTTTTGAGGCCGCTTGCCTATTGGTATGAACAGGAAAATATCGAGGAAGTTGCAATCAACCATCCCGGAGATATTTGGCTCCGCTTGCGCGGAAAACGGGCTTTTCCTTGGGTAAACTATAAAGACCCCAAACTCTCAAGAGAATATTTGACCAATCTTCTGCATATTATTGCCAATTTGAATGATCAGGAGTTTGATCCTATTAACGGGTCTCCTGTAGTTTACGCCCGAATTCCCGGAGGGCATCGTTTCACCGGCGTGGCCGGAAAAAACATTGAATACGATTTGGACGATTCGGCAACGGGGGGCATAGCCATAACAATACGTCTTCATACGGATGATGTTGCTTTCGGTTTTGGCGATTACGGGCTGGAGCAAGGTAAAAGGCTAAAGGAAATAAATCCGTTAAAAAACATAAAAGACCCGGATGACGCTTATGAACGTCTTCTTCTTGCGTTACGCCGCGGAGACCATATTCTTGTCAGCGGTGGTACCGGTACCGGTAAAACGACGTTGTTGAACAATTTGCTAAAGCTTTTGGATATTCATAAGAGGGTTATTACCGTAGAGGATACGCGGGAACTTAATGTGCCGCAGCCAAACCATGTTCACATCGTCCTGTCGCGTACGGAACAGACTAACAGTATGGATTATTCCAAAGTTATCGACTTGATTGTGCGTTTTACGCCTGATGCCATTATTGGCGGTGAGATTTCAACCAGCAATGCTGCCGCCATCTGGGAACTGATGGGTTCCGGTCATGATAACTGCTTGGCGACAATCCATGCGGAAAGTTCGACTGCTGCCTATGAAGCGTTTGTAAAACGTATAATGCGCACTCAGCCTCACATTGATGTGGAAAAAACCATTGAAGAAATGCGTCGCAAACTCCATGTCGTCCAAATTGTCCGAGATGGAAACATCCGCGGCATAACCGAAATCACCTGAAAACGGATAACGGAAATTTTATCGGAATTCCTTGCGCAAAACAGCAAATGTTACAGCAAATCTGCCGTTTCTGCCTTTAGCTCATCTAAATACAAATTTTTTTCCGAACTTGTTTTCAGAACCGTAACATGGGCAGCTGTATGTTCTCTGACAATTTTATCCGTTGCCGTCAAAACCTTTTCCAGTTCTTTGGCGCTTATCTTGTCAATTTTGGTTAAGACAATCTGATAAGTTACCGCAGCTTTGTCCAGCATTTCCATAATTTCCTCATCGATTTTTTTTATGCCGTGGCGGGAGTCAATCAATAAAAAAACTCTCCTTAGGGTTGCCCTGCCAACTAAATAGGAATTAATCAGTTTCTGCCAGTTTTTAACAATATCTTTCGGAGCCTTGGCAAAACCATAACCGGGTAAATCAACCAGATAGAGTTTGTCATCAAGGTTAAAATAATTGAGCTGCTGTGTCCGTCCCGGCGTCGACGAAGTTTTTGCCAGTTTTTTTTGGCCGAAAAGAGCATTAATCAAACTGGATTTCCCGACATTGGAGCGGCCGGCAAAAGCCACTTCCACCCTGTCGCCGTCCGGTAGCTGATTCAAATTTGCAACACTTAAGACGAAATCGCATTTTTTATTAAAAAGTTCCCGTCCGCGTGCCAAACGCTCTTTTTTTTCTTCAGAGATGTCTTCAGCCATTACTCTACTCCGTTTTTGCGCATAATCGCTTTTTGCTGGATGATAGACAGGATATTGCTCAAAGTCCAGTAAATAACCAGACCGGAAGCAAAATGGCCGAGCATAAAGGTAAAGAATACCGGCATCAGGGCAAACATCCTCGCCTGGTCTTTATTAACCGGTGCCGGATTAAGTTTTTGCTGCATCCACATGGTGAACCCCATAAAGATGGGCCATAAGCCGATATCAATAAATCCCGGAACATAAATATGAAGAATTTGCGACAGTGTCAGCGGATCCGGGGCAGACAGGTCTTTAATCCAGCCGATAAACGGGGCATGCCGAATCTCAATTGCAATGTTCAAAACCTTATACAGTGAGAAAAATACCGGAATTTGAATCAGCAGCGGCAGACAGCCCGAAGCCGGATTAATCTTTTCCCGCTTATAAAGTTCCATTGTCGCCTGCTGAATAAGCATTTGATTGTCGCCGTATTTGCTGCGGATATCGTTGATTTTCGGCTGCAGTGCTTTCATCTTTGCCATACTTGTATAAGACTTGTTGGCAATAGGGAACATGCACAACCTGAGCAAAGCGGCAAAAAGCAAAATAGCCCAGCCCATATTGCCGAGAAAGCCGTACAAAAAGTCCAAGATATAAAAGAACGGCTTTGTCAGGAAATAATACCAGCCGAAATCAACAGCCAAATCAAACTTGGGAATATGGTTTTCTTTGGTATATTTATCCAGAAGTTTCACCTCTTTGGCTCCTGAAAACAGTCTATAGGAATAAGAGGCCTCTCCGCCGGCAGGAAGGATAACCCTTGACCCAAGAAAATCAGCCTGATAGTTGTAATCGCCGTTATTTTTAAAAGTTACTTTGGCTTTGTCTTGGTTGCCGAGGATTAAAGCTGAAAACCAATAGCGGTCAGAAAAGCCAAGCCAGCCGCCGGAAGTTTCAAAACTCTCGCTGTCATCGCTGTCTAAATCTTTGTATTTTAGTTCATGAAGCGTATTGTTAATAACGCCGTTCATACCTTCATGCACAACGGAGCGCGTTTGAGCCATATCTTTTATATTGCGGCTGATAAGGGCATAAGGGAACAGCTCGATTTCTTCTTTTGTATTGTTTACAACAGTGTCATCAATCGTAAAAAGATAATTTTTATCCATAGAAATTTTTCTGGTAAATATAAGTCCTTGTCCGTTTTCCCAACTCAAAACGATAGGTTTGTCAGGCGTAAGAGCAGTATCCTGCGTCCTCCAGATGGTATTGGCCGTCGGCAATGCCAGATTCTTGTCCAATGAAAGCCATCCCAAGTCAGCAAAATATTGGTTTGCCGTTTGAGCAGGTTTTAACAATTCGACTTTGGAACTGTTTTCCTCTAAAGAAACGTTATATTTTGTCAGATACAAATCGTCAAAACGGGCGCCTTTTAGCCTGATGCTTCCGGCAACGGAATTATTTTCAAATTTAATACGGGCATCTTCGGCAACAGCATCTTCGGTTGTTTTAACTGCTGCGGGAGAAACCTTTTCGGCAGCAGGATGTTTGAATTGCTCCGTAGCCTGTTCAATTTCGGATATTTGCCGCTGGACAGCGCTCTTCTTGTCAATGCCGAAAAAATAGTTGACGGAATAAATGGCAATAAAGGACAATAAAATTGCCAGCGACAGAGATCTCAATTCATCTTTCATCTTTAATATGTCTCCTGCAGTATTGTTTCTCTTTAATAATTTCACTCTTTCTAATATAAAAAAGCCGTTTTGTAAAGCATTATAGGGGGTTAATCCGTATCTTTGTTTTGTAGCCGGGGATTCTGCTTTGTTTGTTCTTTTGCCTGAGGAACGGGGTCATAGCCGGAGCCGCCCCAGGGATTGCATCGAAGCAGGCGCTTTATGCCTAAAATGGAACCGTGGAACAAGCCGTGCTCCTGAATGGCCTGCAGCATATATTCCGAACAGGTTGGCGTATAGCGGCAGGCATGAGGCAGCAATGGCGATATCCATTTTTTATAAAACCGCAGCGAAGATGTAACGAAAACAAACAGAATATTGCGGCAAATATGGAGAGCTTTTTTCATTGTGCCTCTTAGGCAACGGAGTTGTCAGGCTTTACCGGAACAGCATCGTCGCAAGGCGTGTCACGGTTTTCATCGTTTTGTGGAACAAAGTTTTTATTAATGCGTTTAATGGCATAAATAACATCTTTTTTCAATTCCTTGAAATTGCATTCGGCAGTAGAAAGCCGTGCAATAAAAACATAATCAACCCCGGGCGCGGCATAATGCGGCAAAACGTCTCTGGCAATAGCGCGCAACCGTCGTTTGCTTTTGTTGCGGATAACGGCATTGCCGATTCTTTTGGTTGCGGTATAACCGGTCATAATGTCCGGTGTTGCAGATAAACTATGAGCCGCCTGAAGAACCATATTGTGTGTTGCAACATGAAAACTCTGGGCGACCCGTAGAAAATCTTTTCTTTTTTTAAAAGTAAGTATTTTTGTCATCTGCTTATAAACTAAGCTGAAAGTCTTTTACGACCTCTCGCGCGGCGGGCAGCCAAAACCTTGCGGCCGCCGGCAGTTGCCATACGGGTACGAAATCCGTGACGGCGGGCTCTTACCAGCTTACTGGGTTGATAGGTACGTTTCATATTAAATCTCCGGTTAGTTATTAATTATTTAAAGGCAGGCTAAACGGCCGCCTCTCGGTTTACGCAACCTCTTATAAAAGCAAATATCTAAGAAGTCAATATTTTTTTGCACCCCGGACCGATGGCGTAAAAACAAAGAAATGACTTGAAAAATAAAATAGTTGTGTTATAAAACTTATATATTTTGGAGGTTTGCGTTCTTGCCATGATTATAGACAGCAAAAATGAAACACAAAAAAGTATTTTGACCAATAAGTGTTTTTATCAGACGACAGCTCAAATTATGCATGAATTTGAGAAAAAGGGATATGCTAATTCGGCTGATGAAACCGCTAAAGTTATTGCTGCATATCATGATTTGGTTCAGAAAAAAGCCAAAAATAACTTTAGCAAAGATTATAATGAGGCATTTAAAAAAATTGACGATGCCATTAAGGGGCTGGCCAATAAGGTATTTTACGGATATGAAAATAAAAGTCTTGACTATGCCTATAAATCATTTGCAAAATTTGACTATATTAATGCTATAATCGGTCGCCAGAGAATTAAAAAGAAACTCTGATTTTTCCCCATTTATCCTTTTTTTTAAATTAAAGTAAGGATTTCTTATCTGTCCAATAATGCTCTGTCCGGTGCATATTCGGCCAAATAAGGGTATTTCCTCAACAGGCTTGTTGATTCTTTATAATCTTGATTTGCCAAGACGGGAAAAGGAGCATACGATAAAAACATAACATAATATTATATTGCAAAAGGATTTCGATATGTCTGAAATTTCTGTTATTGGCAGTGGCCGTTGGGGAACTTTCCTTGCCTGGTATGCTGCAAACTGCTGCGGAATGGAGAGGGTGAAAATATACAGCCGTCCGACATCTCCCGATTTTATTGAATTGAAGGAAACGCGCAAAAATGCATATTTGTCGTTGTCGGACAATATGTTTCTGTATGAAAAAGTTTCGGAAGTCTTGGATAACGATTTTATCATTATCTCTATTGGCAGCCAACATCTGCGTTCGTTGGCAAAAGAGTTGAACGGGTATAATGTCGCCGGTAAAACCTTTTTGCTGGCAATGAAAGGACTGGAAGAACCAAACGCAACGTTGTTGAGTACGGTTATGCGTGAGGAAATTAAGCAGCCGATTCATATTGCGACCTTAGGCGGGCCGGGGCATGTTCAAGATTATATGAAAAAAGTTCCGTCCTGTGCCGTGATAGACAGCGATGAGGAAGAGGTTAAAGGCCGTGTTATCAAAATGCTGCAAAGTGATTTGATACGGTTTTATTATGGTGCAGATTTTATAGGCAATCAGATAGGTGCGGCGCTCAAAAACGTTATTGGCATAGCGGCAGGTATTTTGGATGGTCTGGAATGGTATGGGTTAAAAGGCGCACTGATGGCGCGTGCACCGGTAGAGGTCGGGCGCTTTATTAAGCATTTTGGCGGCAATCCGATGACTGCTTATGGGCTGTCTCATTTGGGGGATTATGAGGCAACGCTGTTTTCGAAGCATAGTCATAATCGTATGTTTGGAGAAATGTTTGCTAAAGGAGAGGGGTTTGGCAAATTGGCCGAGGGATATTATACCCTAAAGGCAGTAAAAAATATTGCCGACAGGGAAAACATCAATATGCCGATATGTCAGGCTTTATATAAAGCTGTGTACGAAGGGGCAGATGTAAAGCAGACTATTCGCTCAATGTTTGACCGCGACCTCAAACATGAGTTTGAGCAGTTCTAAATTTTTATTTTTTCAATATGTAAGTAAAAGCGCTGATTTTTAATGTCAGCGCTTTAAGTATTATCTTTTGTGGAAAGGCGCTGCTTAAAAATCAACCGAGGACAATTTCCCGAACCGTATTGTCTTTGACTTCAAAAAATTGAGCGTTTTCTCTGATGCTTAAAAATTCAAATAAAGTTGTTGTCGTAAGCCAGGCCTGTAAATGCATTGCTTTTATTTTTGACAGCAGGGCGTCTTTTTTAGAGTCGTCCAAATGGGCGGCAACCTCGTCAAGCAGCAATATCGGCGGGATTCCTCGGCTGTGAAGCAGAGATTTTGCCTGCGCCAGTATAATGCTCAGTAAAAGGGATTTTTGTTCCCCGGTAGAACAGAGACCCGCAGGAACATTTTTCTTTTTATAAACGGCGCATAAATCCGTTTTGTTAATGCTGCTGCTTGAATCGTTGAATAAAATACTGCGTCTTTGGTTAAACAGGGATTCTCGATAAAAGTCTTCAACGTAAATTGCCGGTTTTGTATCCAGCATTTGTTCAATAGTGCCGTCAAGGGTCAATACGGCCTCGGGAAAAACATCGTCGGGATTCTGTTCAATGAAAGCATTAAGCTTTTGTACCTGTTCCCTGCGTGCGGCAGCGATGGCAACGCCGATTCCTGACATCTGCTCTTCTAATGCCGTCAGCCAGGAATTATTTACATTCCCGCTTTTTAATATTTGCTGCCATTGCCGGTATAAATTTTCGTATGAGGAAAGTCTGCGAGCGTGTTCTGTGTCAAAAGCATAGACAATCCGGTCCAAAAAACTGCGCCGAGGTTGGGTTCCGCCAAGAAAGAGGCGATCCATTTGCGGTGTAACCCAAATGATGGATAAATAATTTCCTAACTCGTTTTGTGAAGGCAGTTTCTGGTTATTGACTTGGACGATTCGCCTTTCTACTTCTTTGGCTTCATTGAAATCAGTTTCTTTCATGACACTTTCTACGGCAGTACCCAAGCTGAATTCCTCGCCGGCTTTTTCAATTTGTGCCGAAACAGCCCAGCCGCTGTTGTTGATAAAAACAGGAGTCTTTTGCTTATCCGCCAAAAAATCAAAAGTCTTAATTTCGGAAAGTTTTGCGCTGCGCAAACCGCGCCCTTGCGATAAAAAAGAAACAGCTTCCAAGACATTGGTTTTGCCGCTTCCATTTTCGCCGCTCAGAATAATAAACGGCTGCGTCAAGTTTAAGCGCAGATATTTATAGTTCCGAAAATTAACTAAGGTCAGGCGCCTGACGGCAGACCCAACCTTAGTTTCTTCTTTGTTTGTATTCGAATAAACCGCTGCGCTCACTTAGATTCTCATTGGCATCAGAACATAAATGGCACTGTTGTCGGAAGTGTCGTTGATAACGGTAGCGGCGGCACTGCCGGACAAACTGAAACGAACTTCTTCGCCTTTAATTTGTGCTAAAATATCCAACAGATAACGGAAGTTATAACCGGTATCAATCGATTCCTTGTCATATTTTGCTTCTAGTTCTTCGGTAGCGTTACCCAACTCGGCATTTGATGCTGCAATAGTTACATGATTCGTATCTGTTATCATGCGGATTCCCCTGCTTCTTTCGGTAACAACGGAAACACGGTCAACCGCAGCAGCCAGCTCCTTCACGTTAACTTCAAGAATTTTATCGTTGTCGGTCGGGATAACGCGCTCATAGTCAGGGAAAGTTCCGTCAATAAGCTTAGAAGTCAAAGTGATGTCTTCAAAAGAAATGCGCACTTTGTTTTCAGACAAAGCCATCGTAACGTTGTCAGTCGACGCGTCATCAAGCAGCTTTCTGATTTCCAAAACAGATTTTCTCGGAATAATAACTCCTTCAAGCTTTTCAGCCCCATCGGGTAACGGGGATTCGGCACAGGCAAGCCGATGTCCGTCTGTCGCTACAACGCGGAGAACTTTGGCATCACCTTCGTTTTTAGCATGAACATATAAGCCGTTCAAATAATAGCGCGCTTCTTCCACCGAAGCAGAAAACTGCGTGCGGTCAATCAAAGTCTTCAGTTCATCACGGCTGATGTCAAAATTAATCGGCAGGTCATCACCGGATATAATCGGAAAATCTTCGACACCGATAGTTGATAATGAAAATTTAGAACGCCCGGACGCAATACTTAAAGCATTCTTGTCGTCAGGGTAAGTTATTTCGACATCCGAGCCGTCGGAAAGTTTCCTGACAATGTCATAAAGCATATGAGCCGGAGCTGTCGTAGCTCCTTCTTCAATAACTTTCGCTTCAACGATTTCGGTAATCTCAATATCCATATCCGTTGCTTTAAAGTTAATGCTTCCGCCTTTGGCTTCGATTCGGACATTCGATAAAACCGGAATCGTATTCCTTTTCTCAACAATGCTCTGTACATGGCTGAGAGTCTTTAACAGATGTGCACGTTCAATTGTAAATTTCATTATTTTTATCCTAAAAAAAGACTTATCTTTATCTTCTTACACTCTACCACAAATCAGCAAAAGCAGAAGTCAAAAAATAAGTCTTCAACAATTTTTTTGTTTAAGCCCAAAATCCGGAAAACCAAATCAGTTTTCAAGAGTCCGTCTTAAAATTTCAATGTTTTCAGCCAAGGACTGATCCTCAATAATCAGTTCCTCAACTTTCCGAACCGCATGCATAACCGTCGTGTGGTCGCGGTCAAACTTGCGTCCGATTTCCGGCAGCGAACGCGATGTGAGCTGCTTAGCCAGATACATAGCTACCTGCCTCGGTCTGGCAACCGTTCTTGCTCTGCGCGAAGATTGGAGCTCTTTTACTGAAATATTAAAATGTTCGGCAACTTTCTTTTGAATTTCATCAATCGTTGTTTTTCTGTCAATGGAACGCAACATATCTTTAAGAACGTCCTGCGTCATATCAAGCGTGATTTCTTTGCCGGAAAGCAGCTGCGAATGTGCGGCGACTCTTTTAAGGGAACCTTCCAGTTCGCGAACATTAGAGGTAATCTTCTGTGCCAGAAATTCGGCAACCTTTTGCGGAAGATCGATTCCCATTAATTCTGCCTTTTTTTGCAGTATTCCCATTCTCAATTCAAAATTCGTCGGCATAATATCTACCACCAATCCGCCGACCAAACGTGATTTCAGGCGCTCTTCGATTCCGTCCAAATCCGTCGGCGACTTGTCTGCCGAAATAATAACTTGCTTGCCCTCTTCAACCAATGAACTGAATGTATGGAAAAACTCTTCCTGAGTAGTTCCTTTGTTTCCCATAAATTGAAAGTCATCAACCATCAGGACATCTACGGAACGGAACTGTTCCTTAAAGGCTGCGGTATCTTTGTAGCGCAGGGCTTTCACGAATTTATAAACGAATTGTTCGGCCGTTAGATAAATAACGTTGCGATTCGGATCATTTTTTTTAATGTGCCAGATAATTGAGTGCATCAAATGCGTTTTGCCCAAACCAACGCTGGAATACAGAAACAAAGGGTTAAAAGAAACATTTTTAGATTCGGCGACCTTACGGGCGGCAGCATAAGCAAACTCATTGGTCTTTCCGACAACAAAATTTTCAAAAGTATAATTGGGGTTTAATGGAGCGCCGTTAGTCGTATTGCTGTTGCTTTTTATGCTGTCATTGGCAAGATTGGCTCCGGCAACAAGCCCAAACGAACTGCTGTTAATGTTACAGCCATAAATGTTTTGCGGTGTCGGTGTCGAGGATATCTTTTTTAACAAGGATGTATCAACGCTGCGCCGGTCGCTGAAACCTGTCTGTACGATAAAGTTTATTTTTTTGATGTTCGGATTCTGCTGTTCCCATATTTTATTGATTCGATCCGAATAATGAGTTACAACCCAGTTTTTCATGAAAGCCGTCGGAGCGCAAATATTCATTACCCCGTTACTGAAGTCTCCGACTGTAAGCGGTTTCAGCCAACTGTCAAACGCAGTCTCCCCAAACTCCATTTTTAACTGGCTGCAAATTTGGCTCCATTGGGTATCAATGGGTCTTCCCTCACTTACATATGCTTCTTCTGCCATATCCATCTCCCACAGTTAGATATTGTTACATAAATTCATAGTTATTTATTGTTATCCTGAAAATTCCGCCGCAGCTGTTCTGTATGCCAAATGTAAATGCTTTATGTTTAATATACTTGTACGTGACACGGGCTGTTACACCGGTTTGCGTAATCTATGAAAAGCTGACATATGTTACTGAAAGCTGTTTTCGAAATTTTCCGTTAACATATTTAATATCAAAATAATTTAATAAACTTATACCGTTATATCGCGAAATCCCGATACAAACAATATGACGCCATAAAACCAAAATCCGATTCTCCGTTTCGGAAATGTCGGCATTATAGCGAAAGCTCAAGCAAAATCTGAATACAATCATACTATCTCACATTTAGGATATTATTTAAAAATATCCTTAGTAAATTTATTCAAAATTTACTTGAGGCGGCGGAATTCACCGCTTCACCAAATTATTATACGGTTTCTTTTCATCATGCCGGCAACGCACATTCCATATCTTTAGGAATCTCTGGTTGCAGGCAAAAGTTGCCGTAAAATAATAAAAGTGCTATCATCAGAGAAAGTATCGAATTTTTTTTTATTACAAAGCCTGTCAGATTTTTTTTGATATGCCAAGCTTCAATTATAAAGTTCAACTCTCTTTGCTCTCATCTCATAACATGGTGAAACCATACGAAATAAAAATATAAAAGACAATAGCATATTTTAAGAAAATTTAAATAAAACTGCTTGACACAGATTCTAAAAAAGATTCGTAACAAGTCTTTGAAAAATAAACAAAAAAGCGCAAACACCCTCTAACAGAAACGGTGCTTGCGCAACTGAAAAATCAAGAAAAGAAAAACTACAGAGCTTTTACTTTTTGGCTTAAACGCGAAATTGTACGGGAAGCCTTGTTTTTGTGAAATACGCCTTTCTGGGCAGCTCTCATCATTTCGCTCTCAGCAACTTTTAAAGCCGTCGATGCTGATTCCTTATCACCGGACAGAACCGCTGCAATAACTTTTTTTACAAAAGTTCTGACTCTGCTTCTGCGTGCGCCGTTGATAATGCTTCTTTTGTTGTTTCTGTTTATTCTTGTTTTTGCCGATTTATGGTTGGCCATATTTTTTATCCTGTCTTAAAATTTAAGTTAAACACAAATAAAATTCTGACACACTTATACTCTATAATCCGGGATAGTCAACAGATTTTTTTAAAAATCGTTAAATTTAGCTTTTATTTTTCAAACTGATGCTGATTTTTAAAGGTGTTGTTTCAACTTGGTTTATTTCCAGAATGTCATTTTCTCTGCTGAATTGCAGAAATGTCGCGCTTCCGGCTTGTTCCGTCCAGCCGAGCTGTGGCAGAGTCTCTCGGTAAAATTTTTGTATATCGGCGAAATTTTTTTTGCGGACGGCGACCAGTTGCGCTTCAAGATACCGGGTTTCTTCGTTTCCGAATGCAATATCATCGCTTTCAATCTGCTTTAAGCCTTCCATTAGGGGGATGTCCTCAAAGCCGGAAACGAAATTTTTGGCAAAAGCTTCGGCTGATGTAAAACATAATCCGCAGATAAGTGTGAAAAAGAAAAATATTTTGTTCATATTGGTTACCTCTGTTTTGTATTGTTTTCGTCAAAGTTTCATTTTATTGCGCAGATAGATTACTTTTGCAAATGGCTGCAGTAAAAAGTTGAACGTCCTCCCTGTATGATTTTTTTAATGCCTTCGGTACAACCGTCGCAAGTACAGTCCGGACATCTCTGTCCGGCTTTTCCATAAACGCAGTGCATATGCTGGAAATATCCCATGCTGCCGTCGGGCTTGCGATAATCGCGCAGAGTCGAACCTCCGGCATCTATGGCTTTTTGCAGAGTCTCCCGTACGGCGTTAATAAGGTTGGAAATTTCTTGTTTTGATAAGCTGCAACATTCTCTTAGCGGGGAGATTCTTGCAGCATATAATGCTTCTGAGGCATAAATGTTGCCGATTCCGTTGACAATGCTTTGATCTAGAAGGGCGATTTTAATGGCGGTTTTTTTATGGCAGAGTTTGGCTGAGAAATAATCCGCGTTAAACTGCTCGTCAAAAGGATCTGGCCCGGTGTGTGAAAATAAGCTGCAGGTTCTTAAATCGGATGTCTTTGTACAGGTCATCAATCCAAAACGGCGGGCATCGTTAAACGTCAGGATTCCTCTTGTCGTAACGATAATAATATGGTCGTGTTTTTCTAAAACGGCAGGAAGTGTATCGGTAATTTTAACTTTTCCGCTCATGCCGAAATGCCAGACCAGGCTGAAACCGTTGTTCAAATCCAAAACGGCATATTTGGCAATTCGAGATACCTTTAATATTGCAGCTCCCTCAAGCGTATCTTCAAAATCAGCGGGAACGGGAATGCGAAATCTTCTGTTACGCACGATTACCTTTTTGATAACGGCGCCTTCTACCGCTTTTCTCAGAGCCTCTTTGATTGTTTCTACTTCTGGCAGTTCGGGCATTGCTAATCCTTTTATTTGCATATATTTCAAAAATAACCGCTAATTTGACGGGAAGCGACTACAAACTTTTGTTTATGCACCAGCATTTTTTGCATTATTGTTTGACTAGTGTCGCGATTTATATTAATATCAAAAAGATTTTAACTTAAAAAAGAGAGGATTGTCGTGATAAAAACTGCTTCGGCAAGAAAAAGGGCTCGTAAATATTTTGCGCCGCAAAATGAAGGAGTGCATCGCAAGTGCGACCATCCGGGCTGCAATAAGGATGGAGAATTTAAAGCCCCGAAAGACCGGAGTCTGAAAGATTATTACTGGTTCTGTCTGGAACACGTGCAGGAATATAACTCCCGCTGGAATTACTATACGGATGATAACAGCGAACCGGAACACGAAGCCTTTCGCAAAAAGACGCGTTTCAGCGGATTTCATTCCAAAATTAAATATAAATTCGGTTGTGATTTAGATGAAGAGCTTGAGTTTCTTCATGGGTTTTCCGGATATGAAAAAGTATCCGACAATGTTTATTTCAGTCGGGAAGACCGCTGCGAAATGGAACATTTGGAGTTGTCTGCCGAGGAATTTAATCTTGACAACTTAAAAAAACAGTACAAAAAACTGGCCAAAGCCTGCCATCCGGATTTGAATCCGGACGATAAGGAAGCCGAAGAAAAGTTCAAACGTTTGACTGCCGCTTATAAAAAACTGCTGGAAAAGCTCTCCTGACTGCGGCAGAAAAACTGATTCGGTTAAAAAAGCGGACTTTTCATTTTAAGAAAAGGCTGTCGGTTCAAAGCGAAAGCTCATAAAGTTTTGCCGCGTATTTTCTTATCGTATCCAATCGAGTCTTGTATACGGTCAAATCCCTTTCGACAAACAGTTTCTGATCTGGGCGGACTTTTATGGCGCCGCCCTGCCGGTTAATAAAGTCCATAAGCTTGTCGACGTTTCTAAACGTATTGTTATGAAAAGCTATCAAGATACCGCGCGCGCCGGCTTCAATGCGTTCAATGCCGCACATTGCGCAGATTTGTTTTATTTCAACTGTCTTAAGCAGGTTTTCGACCTCTTCGGGAACTGGGCCGAAGCGGTCAATCAACTCTTCGCGCATATCATTGATTTCTTCAACTGTTTTAAGGCCGCCAATGCGCTTATAAAGCCCGAGTCTTACGCCTAAGTCCGCCACATATTTTTCCGGAATGATAATCGGAACGCCGGTAAGAATTTGTACAGTCCAGTCTGTATCAGTCGCGGCAGTTTGAGAATTTTTATCGGATTCTCCTGCTTTCAAACGGTTGATTTCCTCTTCCAGTAAATGATGGTAAAGAGCGATACCGACATCTTTTATGTGCCCCGATTGTTCTATTCCGAGAATGTTTCCTGCGCCGCGGATATCCAGATCATGGTTGGCCAGAGAAAAACCGGCGCCGAGTTGGTTGAGTGCCTGCAGAATATTCAGCCTTTTTTCGGCAATCGGTGTCAGCGTTTTTTTGTTGGGAATGGTAAAATAACAGTAGCCGCGGAGTTTTGAACGGCCGATTCTTCCGCGCAGCTGATACAGTTGAGCCAACCCGAACATATCTGCCCGGTAAATAATCATCGTATTGACGTTGGGCATGTCAATTCCCGATTCGATAATTGTCGTTGCCAAAAGAATGTCCGCCTTGCCATCGGCAAAGTCACACATAACGTCTTCCAGGTGGGACGGGGACATTTGGCCGTGAGCCACAGCGATTTTAATGTCCGGAACCAGTTCCCGGAGTTTTGGCTCAATTTGCAGAATGTCCGATACGCGGGGGCATACGAAAAATATCTGTCCGCCACGATATTTCTCACGGTATATAGCTTCCCTTATCATAACTTTGTCAAAAGGCATGACAAACGTTCTTGCTGCCAGACGGTCGACTGGCGGAGTCGCAATAATACTGAGCTGTTTAACTCCGGTCAGAGAAAGCTGCAATGTCCGGGGAATGGGTGTGGCGCTGAGTGTCAGGATATGAACGTCGGATTTCAGCTGTTTCAGGCGTTCTTTGTGTGCAACGCCAAAATGCTGTTCCTCATCAACAATCAAAAGTCCCAGATTGCAGAATTCAATATCCTTAGCCAACAGTGCATGAGTGCCGATAACGATTTCCAAACTGCCGTCTTTCAGTCCCTGCTTAATCTCTCTGGCTTCTTTGGGCGTAACCAGCCGTGACAGCATCTTGACCTTAACCGGAAAGCCGCTCAGACGTTTCTTGAAGTTCAGATAATGCTGGCGCGCCAGCAGAGTCGTCGGTACTATCAGGGCAACCTGCGCACCGCCTGTAGCCACCGTAAAAGCAGCCCGCAGCGCAACTTCCGTTTTGCCGAAACCGACATCGCCGCAGATAAGCCTGTCCATCGGCATACCAAGCGACAAATCGTGAATAACATCTTTTACGGCGTTCAGTTGGTCATCGGTTTCAGTATAAAGAAACCGGCTGCAGAACTCGTCATAAAGACCTCGTTCGGGAACAAATATCTCCGCTTTTTTCATCCGCCTTTGTGCTGCGATTTTAATCAGTTTTTCCGCAATGTCTTTAATCTTTTCTTTGACGCGAGATTTCTTTGCTTCCCAGGCTGAACCGCCGAGCGTGTCCAGCGCCACATTGCTGTCTTCGGCGCCGTAGCGGCTGATGACGTCAATGTTTTCCACCGGAACATAAAGTTTGTCGTTATTGGCGTATATCAGCTTCAGGCAGTCGTGCGCTACGCCGTCTGTTACGATATTCTCCAGCCCTTCAAATCTGCCGATGCCGTGTTCAATGTGAACGACATATTCGCCGATATTGAGGGATGATATGTCGGCAATAAGATTTTCGGCAGAAACCTTTTTGTGCGCACGGATATTCTTGCGTTCGCCCCAGATGTCCTGTTCCGTAACGATAAAATAGTTGTGGCTGGTAAAGCCGTGTTGCAGTTCAAGTCTGATTAGGGCAATTTTTCCTTTGGCGGTTTCTTTTTCCGCTTGTGCCCAAGTTTCGGAAACAGCAAGGTTTTTAATTTTGTTTTCGGTGAGGATATTTTTCATCCGGTCAAGAGAACCGTCGCTGTAGCAGCAAATAATCCTTTTTTTATCTTTGTTGCGGCCGAATTCCTGCGCCAAATCTTCATAAACCGTCAGGTTATTGATGTTTTTTAATGAGGCAAATATTTTTTGCGGAGTCGCTCCATAATCTGTAACATCACTGCTTTCCGGTATAGAGCGCTTGGAAAATAAGACATAGCGCCGGCGATGAATTTGCGCTGCAAAATTTTGCGCATCAAGGAACAAAAGTTCCGGTGGTACGGGACGGTACTTGTCAATATCGGAAACTTCACGGATTTTCAAAGCTTCCAGCCGCGCTTCATAGTGGTCGGCAATCGTTTCTTCTTTTGCCTTCAGAGCATTGTCGGCATCAACGCCCAGAAAAATGTCGGCACCTGGCAGATAGTCAAACAGCGTCGGCAGGCCGCCGTCATAAAAAAACGGCAGCCAGTTTTCCATGCCGAGATATTTCTTTCCTTCCGAAATGCTTTCGTATAATTCGTCTTTAAGCCCCTCTGCGCCAAAAGCCTCACGATATTTGGAGCGGAATGTCTTAATGGTGTTCTTGTCAAGCACAACCTCGTTGGCGCTGTCAAAGCTGTAAAAATTTAAATCCTCCGTACTGCGCTGCGTTTCCACTTCAAACAATCTCAGCCGTTCGATTTCGTCGTCAAACAAATCAATGCGCAGCGGCTGTTCGGCTCCGCTGGGAAAAATGTCGATGATATCTCCCCGTACGGCATATTCACCCGATTCCATAACTTGCTCAACGCGGGTATAGCCGTTGACCGCTGCATAGTGCAAAAATTCGTCAAAATTAAGTTTCCCGCCGACTTGGATGTTTTTGCGCGTGTTTAAGAATATTTTTTTCGGCGGCAGTTTTTGAATTGCTGCGCCGATACTGGTCAGCACAATGCGCTGTTTTTTTGCCCCTGCATCCAAAACAAGTTTAGCCAGCGTTTCAATGCGTTTAGATAAAATTGCGGCATTAGGCGATACTCGGTCATATGGGACAGTATCCCATGCCGGCAAAGTAAGAATGTTTGCTTCCGGCTGAAGAAAAGAGAGTGTTTCATAGACTTGGTTAAGGCTGATGCCGTCGCTCAAAATACAGAGGATGTCCCGATCCGTTTCTGCAAGCAAATCCCGTATGGCAAAAGCTTCGGCGTCTTTGGCTACGCCGGCAAGGGTTTTTTTGTTGTATTTTTCAAAATCATTAGACATTTGCGCACATATCGGTTATTAACATACTTATAAATAACCTAAACCCGAAATTTGTAAAGAACATAAATTATGCGTCCGAGTATTTTATATCCGCTGTTTGCTCCGATTGAAGGGCTGAAAGGAATTGGCGACAAATATGCCAAGTTGGTAAAAAATCTTTGCGGAGAAAAAGTTATTGACGTTTTGTTTCATCTGCCGGCTTCTGTAGTCGACAGGACATGGATGCCGCCGCTCGTTTCGGCACAAAATGGCAGAATATGGACCGGGATTGTAACTGTTACCGAACACCAGCCGCCGCAGACGCGCAAACATCCGTATCGGATTTACTGTACAGACGGCACGGCGGAGCTTGTATTGGTATTTTTTAAGGTATATGCCGATTCGCTGGTAAAAAACTACCCCATTGGCGGCCAGCGTGCCATTAGCGGAAAATTGGAGTATTTTAACGGCCTCTGGCAAATGAGCCATCCTGATTACTCCGTACCGGCGGCAATGCTGCCGCAGATAGCCCGGCAGGAACCGGTTTATCCGCTGACGGCCGGAGTTACCAATAAAATGGTCTGCCGGCTGGAAGAAGAGGCTCTGCAAAAGGTTCCGGAATTGCCGGAATGGCAGCTTCCGGAGTCGCTGGGAAATTTGGAATATATCAGCTTTAATGAGGCCTTACAGCGTGTGCACCATCCCCGGAGTCCTGCGGATTTGCTGCCGTCGTCGGCAGCCCGCCGCCGGCTGGCGTATGATGAGATATTGTCTAACCAGCTGGCTTTGGCCTTTATTCGCCAAAAAGTACGGCAACAGAAAGGGCGGAGCTTTACAGGAACCGGCATACTGTATCAAAAAGTGCTGTCGGCGTTGCCGTTTGCGCTGACAGAGGCTCAGGAAGGGGCGCTTGCAGAAATTACGGCAGATCAGAATGCGCCGTATAAAATGCTGCGTCTGCTGCAAGGCGATGTCGGTTCCGGCAAAACGGTCGTTGCCCTGTTGAGTATGCTGAAAGTCGTGGAAGAGGGGGCGCAGACCGCACTTATGGCTCCGACGGAAATTCTGGCCAAACAGCATTATGAAACTATAAGCACTCTTAGCGGTTCTGTCGGCATTCGGATAGGGCTTTTGACCGGAAAACTCAGGGCCAGAGAGAAAAAAGAAGTATATGCCAAGCTTGCCGCCGGAGAAATTGACATACTTGTCGGCACGCATGCTTTGTTTACGGAAGACGTGGTATTCAAAGACCTGGGATACGTTGTTATTGACGAGCAGCATCGGTTTGGCGTCAATCAGCGTCTGTCGCTTTCCTCTAAAGGGAGTTTATGTGATGTGCTTGTTATGACGGCAACGCCGATTCCGCGAAGCCTTCTGTTGACGGCGTACGGCGATATGGACTATTCTAAAATCGGCGCGCTCCCGGCCGGGCGCAAACCGTCGCAGACTGTTGTTATGAATGTTAAAAAAATGCCGGACATTATTGCCGCCCTGCGGCGCAAATTGGATGAAGGAGCCCGCGCATACTGGGTCTGTCCGTTGGTTGAGGAGTCGGAAAAGTCGGATTTGGCCGCTGCTGCTGAACGCCATGAAATGCTGCAACAGTATTTTGGCAATAAGGTAGGCTTGATTCACGGCAAAATGAAAGAAACCGAAAAAGATGCTGTAATGGAAGAGTTTAAATCCGGAATCAAAACGCTTTTAGTAGCAACGACAGTCATTGAGGTCGGCGTTAATGTGCCCGAGGCGACAATTATGATTATCGAACATGCCGAGCGATTTGGATTGGCGCAGCTGCATCAGCTGCGTGGTAGAATAAAACGAGGTTATGAGGCGGGAACATGTATCTTGCTGTATGCCTATCCGCTGAGCAATATTGCCAAAGAGCGTTTAAATATTATGAAACAGACCGAAGACGGCTTCTATATTGCCGAAAAAGATTTGGAACTTCGCGGCGGTGGGGAAATATTGGGCACCCGCCAGTCGGGGTTTACGCAATTTAAACTGGCGGATATGTCCTGTCATCAGGATTTGTTGCTTCGTGCCCGTGATGATGTGCAGAATATCTTAAAAAATGATTTTCGGCTGGAGACGCCCCGGGGACAGGCGTTAAAGGTGTTGTTATATCTTTTTGAACAAAATGAGGCGGTAAAGACATATCTTGCCGGTTAGCCTTCTGGATAAAAGGCTATAATTAGTTGGTTTTATTAAGAAATGTCAAACAAATATAACCGGGTTTGAAAGCTGCGGGATAATGCCTATATTAGCGGCGAAACGTTACATGCCTGAAAGTCAAACGGCTGGAAGGCGGTAAAATAAGCCATAGCGGTGAATATACCGCACTGTTCATTAGCAGCTTTCAACTTCCAGTCATCTTTTTAGAAAACTCTGTTATTGCCGGAAAAGTTTAATATTAGCGTATGGTTAGATAAAATGTCAGGGTAAGTTTAATAGACCGTTTTGAAATCTTAGCGAATATTTTACTAATCTATGCTCATATTCAATATATAAATTGTTGCCCGTACTCGGTGTATGAAGCAACGGGAAATTTGCATAAAGCAACGGGAGAAAAAGAATGCCTTGTTACCTGATAACCGGTGGCGCCGGATTTTTTGGAACGGTTTTAAAACAGCACTTGCTGGAGCAGGGAGCCGAATGTGTCAGTATAGATTTGGAACCGGATTCGTTTCGGCATCCGCGTTTTACTGCTTATCAGGGAGATATAAATGATGACAGCCTTATGGAAAAGATATTCTCGGTGCATAAGCCCGAAGCAGTTTTTCATTGTGCCGCCTTGCTGGCACATGTCAAAAAGGATTTAAAACGCCTTTGGCATGCTAATGTGGACGGAACACGGAACGTTTATGATTTTGCCTTAAAATACGGCGTGAAGAAAATAGTTTTTATTTCCAGCAATTGCTTGTGGGCAAAAAACTTTGATTCTCCCGTTACGGAAGATGAAGCGCCTAATCCTGTTGAAATATACGGAAAATCGAAGCTTGAAGGCGAAAAAATTTTGTTGTCCCAGCCCGATAAAATAAACAGCATCATCTTTCGCAGCCCGACGATAATGGACGAAGGGCGTCTGGGATTATTGGGCATCTTGTTTGAATTCATCGATGAAGGGCGGAAACTGCCGATGGTCGGCGATGGAACCAACCGCTACCAGTTTATTTATGCCAAAGATTTGGCGAAAGCCTGCGAATTGGCTCTTGCCGCGGATTATTCCGAAGTCTTTAATATCGGCGCAGATGAAGTCAAAAGCTTTAATGAAGTGTATCAGTACGTTATCGATAAGTCCGGTTCCGGTTCCCGGTTGTTTCATTTTCCGAAACTGCCGATGATATGGGCGATGAAGGTCTGTTTTTGGCTGGGAATTTCTCCTTTAGGGCCTTACCAGTATAAAATGATTGCTTCCAATTTTATTTTTGATACTTCCAAAATAAAAGAAAAGTTAGGATTTTGTCCGACTTTGAAAAATGAAGAGATGCTTTTGCGGGCTTATGAGTTTTACCATCAAAATAAAAACGAAATCTTAAACCGCAAAGACGTTTCCGCACATAATTCAGTCGCCAAAATGGGTGTGATAAAAATTCTGAAATGGCTGATGTAAATCAGCTGCTGCGACGCAAATTATGTATAAAGCAGCAAAGTTTGTATGCTGTATAGGCAAATACATAATTTATGCCGAGCCATTTTTCGTAGATGGCAACAAAAATTCCTAAGGAGAATTCCGGGATATGTCCAATGGCGTTGGCATACAGGCCGATACCGGTGCCACAGTATTTCATCCAGTATAAGGCAATGAGAAGATAAGAAAAACAAATCAGAACAATATTGCTGATATCCTTTTGAATAAATTTGTACAGAAAAAGAAACAATAAGTAAAGCTGAATAATCAGGGAAAAGAACCACCACGGCCCGCAAACCAGAAACAGCGTTTCCGGCGAAAGATTTGTTGTCAGGGACAATACGTACAAGACTGCTTTATAATTAACTTTTGGTACAATAACAAGATACAGGCCGACACTGCATAAAAAAAAGCAGATAAATTTTTACAATATGCCGTCCGATAAATCTTATATTCCTCTCGGTATGACGGTTTGCAAAAGATTTTGTCAAGCCGTATCCGCTAAGAAAAATGAACAGATAAACCCCGTAAAATCCCCAAAATGAAAATAAACAGTTTATAGCGTCAGGCCATGTAAAGTCCTGTAAAAAGCGTAAAAAATACATCGGGTAAAAATGCATTTCGTTTTCATAAGTTACAGGCGGCACCCAATGAAAAAAATTGTGCGACATAATGCACAATATTGCAAAGCCCTTCAAAAATAATGTCTGAACAGGGGTAAGATAACAATATTTAGAAATCATCACAGCCCTCATCTACAATTTCTTTAGCAATATCATAGTCAAATCCTGCCCGGATGAGTGTTCCGAGATCTTTTTGGCGGAAGTTTTTGCGTTCTTCTTCACCGTTTCTGAAACAGCCGATTTTTTTCTTTTGGGCAAAATTTAAGGCAGTATCTTTTTCCGAATAGTTTGCCTCTTCAAAAACTGAGGAAATGGTTTTCTCGTCAATGCCTTTTTGTTTTAATTTTTGCTCAATATAGCGTTTGGGCTTTCCTGCATTCAGATACCCGTTGACTTTAAATTCGGCAAACCGTCTGTCATTAATAAAATTATGGCTCAAACATTCATCTATGACCTCCTCCGCCCATTGATAGGCTTCAGAGGGATTATATTCTTTGTTTACGAAAGCATATTTGTCGATTCTTCGTTTTAATACCTGGCGCAGAGTTTCTTCAGAACTTTCAAAACGTTCAAGATAATACAGGGCTATATTGCGCAGCCTTGCTTTAGTGGGTGCTTTGGGGGCATTTTTTTTCGTTTTTTCTGTAAACACTTGAAAATTACCTTTTTATATACTAGCTTAACCGTAAGATATATCTTTAATTATATAGAGGAATAAAAAATTGGCTAATAAAAATTTTGATGAGTGCGTATCTTTTTTGATTGACAATGGGCTGTTTGTCGGCCGGATTTGCCGCTTGGAAAACGTGTTAAAGACAATTATTGCAAAACACGGGTACATGAAAAACGTTTCCGCCGCTTTGTCCGAAAGCACTGCCTTGGCCGTGCTTCTTGCCAATGCCCTGAAGTTTGAAGGGCTTTTTACGCTTCAGATGCAGGGAAACGGGCCGGTATCGACTGTCGTCGTTGACGTAACATCGGACGGAAAGTTGCGCTCATGCACCAATTATGACAAAGAGCGCTTGGAGAAGGCTTTTGCCTTGCGCAAAAATGAGGGGGAAATAGAAGCAACGCCGCATCTGTTAGGGGAAGGAACGCTTGCTTTTACAATTGATGACGGCAAAAATAATTATCATCAGGGGGTTGTCGACCTGCAAGGAAAGACACTGGAGGAATGCGCTTTGCGCTATTTCAAACAGTCAGAGCAGATTGAAACGATGCTGCGGTTGTTTGTAGATGTTCCGGCGGAAGAGGATGGAGAATGGAAGGCGGGTGGCATTATCGTGCAGCGTATTCCTGAAATCGGCGGTAAAAATATTGATAAGGAGCAGCTGCCGGAACTTCGAAACGAAGCTGAAATTTTAATGAATTCGCTGACGGCTGAGGAATTGTTTGATGAAAATTTAAGCTTACAGGAAATACTGCACCGATTGTATCATGCCAACGGCTTATCCGTAACCAAGGATAACCATTATGAATTTTGTTGCCGGTGCAGCCGGGAGAAACTGCTGAAAACGCTGCGTGGATTTTCTGAAGATGACTTGGCCTCAATGCTGGACGAAAATTCAAAAATAACGGCAAAATGCGGTTTTTGCTCAGAAACGTATGAGTTTACGATTCCTGAGATTATGCAAAAACTCAATTGATATAAAATCAGTATGATATTAAATAAGTATTAAACTTTTTTGTTTAAACTTTTGGCAAAAGACGGAAGTTTTTTGTTTGGACAACTAAAATGGAAGAGCCTGATGAATAAATTGAGAAATATAGCGCTGATATTCAGCAGTTTGTTTTTGTTTTCGTGTACGTCAACCAGTGATATTGACGCTGTGCCGCTGAAATATTGCGAACCCAGGTTTCAAACCATGGCCCCGATTGAACTGAATGTTGAAAAAGTCGAAATAGTTTCTGAATTCATTCCGTCGTTTACGCGTCCGAATGTGGAACATCTGTTTCCTGTTTCGATTGAAAAAGCGGCAAAACTTTGGGCGGAAGACCGTCTTAAAGCTGACGGATTTTCCTCTAACCGTATAGCTGAATTTATCATAAAAGATGCTTCTGTTACCGAAGAAGTCGAAAAATCGGAAGAGCTTTTGCAAAAAGACCGTCTGAAGTATCGTGCCAATTTGTCCGTAGTGCTGAAAATTACCGATAAGTCGAATTTGGCGGCAGCCGAAACGTCTATTGATGCTTGGCGCGAATTACGGATTCCTGTCGATACGAAAATCGCTGACAAGGAAAAATACTGGAATGATATGGTTTATAAGCTGTTTGACGAATTTAACCGCCGGATGGAGCAAAATATAAACGAATATCTGAATATGTATGTAAAAAATAATTACAGCATCAAAGAATATAAAGATTAAGCATCCAAAAATAATCATACAACAAAGCGCCCCAAAAAGGGCGCCTTTTTATATCATATGTCAAAATCTTCCGACTCCAAATATGCTTCCGAAATTTGGAAGCATATTTATCTGCGATAAATGATAATCTAAACCTAATTCAAAACTCTTCCGTTGTCATTCGCAATTAAGCTCAATACCGGCAGCCGAATATCTTTAATTTCATGCCTGCCGTTGGCTATTTTGCAGCTGCCGCATAAAACTGCGCTGGCCTTGGATGTGGCATAATCCTCAAATTCGAAGACTTCTCCCGGTTCCAATTCGGGCAATTCGCCGCCAAATCCTTCGCTGGCGACTGAAACTTGGCGACCTTTGATGTCGGTAATAGAGATTTTTCTGCCCAGTAAACTAATTTTATCCGGGGAATTGTTTTCAATCCTCAAATAATATCCCCAGCAAAATTCATCCCCGACAGCTTTCTCATTTAACAACTCATTGTAAACGGAAATAACAATACCACTGTCGCGTTCTGTTGCAAAGTCATCGTTGCAGTACATTTACAGATTCCCAAAAGTTTCTTTTCCGATGCAGCCGTCGTTTCGATATGGCAACACCTATGATTAATAAATAATTAACTTTTGAAAATCTGTAAAAGTGAATCTGCTTGTTTTCAACAGAAAGGATTACTTAACGCGTCCGTAACTGTCTTCGAAACGAACGATATCCGCTTCATCCAAATTGTCTCCGGTTTGGATTTCGATAAACGTCAAAGGAACCTGCTGCGAGGTGTTTTTTATCCTGTGTTTGGTTTTTACCGGAATGTAAACCGCTTCATCCTTATGTCTGTACAGGGTGTCTTCGCCCAAAACGACCATGGCTTCTCCGTCGACGATAATCCAATGTTCTGCACGGAAATTGTGCATTTGCAGCGAGAGGATTGCGTCCGGTTTTACCGTAATTTTCTTTACGCAGAAATTTTCGCCTGAATCCAAAACTTCCCAGGTTCCCCAAGGGCGGGAGTCATGGTCGCCCCGTTTGTAATTTGTTGTCATTATAATTTATCCTTTTCTAAAAAAATAATCTGGAATAAAAGAATAATAAGTGGTATAAGAAAAAATACAAGCAAGAATTTACAAAGAGGGGATTATGGCGGAAACGGAAAATTTCGCACTTGAGGTCATAAAACGGATACATCATGAATTGGGAGCCGAAAACAGTGCGGATAAGCTAAAGCTGGTTATAAAAATCATTGCCGAAGAAACTCGGTCTGCGTCGGCGGACATTTATGTCAAGGCAGATGACGTAACGCTGGAGCACATTGCCGGTTTTCCGCAAAATGGCAGCCGCCCGGCGGTTCGTATCGGCGAAGGTGTTGTCGGCAAGGCTGGCGCGGACAACCGTACTTCATTTGTTAAAACCAAAGAGGAATTCAAAATTGCCACGCCGCTGAAACGCTGGAACAAACCTGTCGGCGTATTGCTGGTAGCTTATCCGAAACCGCATGATTATGATGAAAATGAAGCCGAGGCATTGGAAACTATATGTATGTTTCTTAGTGAATTTATTGCATCGGAAGAGGTATCCCTTTACATTCGCAAATTTATAAAAAGCCGCGGCATCGTTGCCAAAGACCGGTTAAAGGGAACGGTGATTAACGGCGGATACGGATTGGGTAATGTTATTGTTCATCGCCGTCGTAAAGCGGTTACGGAGGTTTTTGCCAAAGATAAAGACCGTGAATTGCAAAACCTTGAAACGGCACGGCAGAAAATGAATGAAGATTTGAACGAAAAAATCAGCCGTGAAGGGATGTCCAAAGGCGAGCATGTGGAAATTCTGGATGCTTATCGGATGATTGCCAATGACAAGGGGTGGTATAACCGGATAACGAATCACATTAATTCGGGTTTAACGGCTGAGGCCGCGGTAGAACAGGCTTATGCGGAAATGTGGAACCGTTTGTCGGGAACAACCGATTCTTATCTTAAAGAGCGTTTGCACGATCTGCGCGATATAGCCGACCGTCTGCGTCTGTACTTGAGCGGAGAAGATTGCAATGCCGGTATAAATAACGACTATACGGATGTTATAATTGTTGCAACATCTATGGGGCCGGCGGATTTGATGGATTATGACTATAAAAAAATCCGGGGTTTGATTATAGAGGAATGCACGCCGACGATGCATGTGGCCATTGTCGCCAAGGCTCTGAATGTTCCGGTAATTGCCGGAATAGAGGGATTGTTTAAAGACGTTAAGGATGGGGCCGTTATTGCCGTTGACGGTGCGGACGGTTCCGTATATGTCAATCCGCCGAAGGCTGTAATAGAAAAAATTTCGGCCAAAATGGAGGAAAAAAAGAAAGAACTCCAACAAATACAGAAACTCAAAAATTTAAAAAGCAAAACCAAAGATTCAGAAAGGGTAAACCTTTATATCAATATCGGCATGGACTTTGACTTTGATTATATAAAAAGCACCAATTGCGACGGAGTCGGCCTGTACCGGACAGAAATTTTGTTTATGTCTTCCGATAAGATGCCCGATATTGAAAAACAGGTCGAGTGCTATAAGCGCCTGTATCAGGCGGCAGACGGGAAAAAAATAATTTTCCGCAGTCTTGATGTCGGTTCCGATAAGCTGCTGCCGTACTGGAACAGTATATCGGAAGATAATCCGGCAATAGGATGGCGTTCGATTCGCATTACGCTGGACAGGAGAGCTATCCTTCGTAAGCAGATGCGAGCTTTTATTCGTGCGGCATCGGGACAGGAACTGAACGTTATGTTTCCGATGATTTCCAATCTGGACGAGTTTCTTGAAGCAAAAGAAACTTTTATGTTTGCTTATGAACGTGAAAAGCGCGAAGGGTACGAACTGCCGTCAAAAGTGAACCTGGGAATGATGATAGAAGTTCCCTCTGTTGTCTTTCAGTTGCGGGAGATATTGAAATACTGCGATTTTATTTCTGTCGGAACAAATGACTTGTATCAGTTTTTCTTTGCCTGCGATCGGGGTAATCCTCGTCTGAGCGGCAGATACGATGTCCTTTCCGCCCCGTTTTTGAATCTGATGAAAAAAATTATAAAAGAAGCCAATAATGCCGGGGTTCCTTGCTCCGTCTGCGGGGAAATGGCCAGTTCGCCGCTGGATGCCATGGCTTTGATTGGCTTGGGTTTCCGCAACCTGTCTGTATCAAGCGCGTCTTACGGTAAAGTCAAGGCGATGATTCGGTCTTTGTCGGCACGAGGGGTGGAAGACTACCTGAACAACATATTGTCATCTTCGCGTCGGACATTGCGCCCGCAATTAAAATCCTACGCCGCAGATCACGCTATTGAAATCTATTAAAAAGTATGTTTTAATATCAGAAAGCAACTTGATTACGAAAGTTAAAGCCATGGAAAATACGGAAGAACTGGATATAGACATTGATGATATCGGCACAATTTTGAAAAGCAGCCGCCTGAAGAGCAAAAAAAGTATGGAGGAAATTTCTAGCGAACTTTGCATCAGGAAAATATATCTGACGGCATTGGAAGAAAGTGATTACGAAACTCTGCCTCCGATTCCCTATGGCGTGGGTTATGTCCGTACTTATGCCCGCTATTTGGGATTGAACCCGGAACGTGCCGTTAAGCTTTATAAAGCTGCCTCGCAGGTTGAAGAGCAAAGCAAGGATGATGACGCCGGGCAAATTCCCGAGGCGAACAAAAGCAACGGCAGACATATATTGGCCGGTATTATTGCGCTTGCCGTGCTGTATGGCGGGTGGTATTTGTATACTGTTTCGTCTGTTGTGGAAACGACAAACCGCGGTACAGCTGAAGAAAGTGTCGCAGAAAACGGCGGAGCGGCTGTTTCCGCAGTTGAGAATGATGTGAAAACGGAAGAAACGCCAGCAGCGGCAACTGCCTCTTTGGAAAATATCGTTTCGCCTGCTGAAGAAACCAGCCAAACTGACAACGTATCTGCGGATTCGGTGAGGATACCGACAGAAAACGAAGCGGAAGAAGTATCTGAACTGCCGGGAGCTGGGCAGACCCCGGTACCGGAAAAGCAGGCTGCAGCCGAAGAAGAAGTCGCAGTTTTAGAAGATAATAAAGTTGTTGTGGAATTTACCGGAGAAAGCTGGGTTGAGCTGAAAGACCGGAAAAAGGTCTATTTTCAGGGCGTTTTTCATCAGGGCGATAAAAAGGAAATTGACTATGCCGATAACCTGTTCTTGTCCGTGGGGCGGCCGCATAATGTCAAAGTTTATGTAAAAGGCGTGGAAAAAAATATTCTTGCCAAGAAGAGGAAAATGAATATCCCCTTAGATTCTTTAGACTAAAAGAAATGTTTTTCTTGTTGCATTTTGCATCAAAATAAGAAATAACCAATACAAACAACAAACGGTAATAAAACGTAATAAGGAAGAATTAATGAATTTTCAGGAAAAACTGGCAGGTGTCGTCAGCCGTTATGAAGAAGTACAGTCTTTGCTTGCATCGCCGTCAATAGGTGCGGACGAACTGGTAAAATTGAATAAGGAAATATCGGTTTTAGAGCCGGTTGTGGAGGCTATCCATAACTACCAAAAGCAGGAAAAGAGTTTTAAAGAGGCAGGTGAATTGATGCAGGATGCCTCAATGGATAAGGAAATGCGCGAGCTGGCAGAAACGGAATATTACGAACTGAAAGAAAAGCTTCCTGAATTAGAAAAAGAAATCAAAGTTCTTTTACTGCCTAAAGAAGAAGACGATGAAAAAAATGCGATTCTTGAAGTAAGGGCAGGAACCGGCGGTGATGAGGCAGCCTTGTTTGCTGCAGTCTTGTTTGAAATGTATCAGCGCTATGCGCAAAAGCAAGGTTGGAAATTTGAAATTTTAGATGCCAGTGAAAATGGTATCGGCGGTTATAAAGAAGCTTCTGCCAAAATTACCGGCAAAGACGTTTTCGCCAAATTAAAATTTGAGTCCGGCGCCCACCGGGTACAGCGCGTGCCTGTAACGGAGTCGCAGGGGCGGGTGCATACGTCGGCGGCAACCGTTGCGGTACTTCCTGAAATAGAAGAAGTTGATATGTATATTAATCCTGCTGATTTGAAAATTGACGTTTACCGGGCTTCCGGCGCCGGCGGACAGCACGTCAACCGGACGGAGTCGGCCGTGCGCATTACGCATATTCCAACCGGTATTGTCGTACAATGTCAGGATGATCGTTCACAGTTTAAAAATAAAGAAAAGGCAATGAACCACCTGCGCGCCAAATTATACGACACGCAAAAAGCCAATATTGACGCGACTTATTCTGAAAAACGAAAGTTGCAGGTTGGCAGCGGTGACCGCAGTGAGCGGATTCGTACTTATAATTATCCGCAGGGGCGCGTAACCGACCATCGTATCAATCTGACTCTGTATAAATTGGATGAAGTCGTTTCGGGCGAAGCTTTAGATGAAATCATTGATGCGCTCATAACCGAAGACCAGGCGCAGCGTCTGGCTGAAATCGACTAGAGTACAAAACAGTATATGATACAGCCGTTTTATTGCTGTAACGAGTGTATCGGCACATCGTAATCTGTTGTAACAAATTGTAACATCTTTTTAAGAGATTTTTCTGAAAGATGGTGTTATATAACCCTTAAATGTTACGTTAACAAGGGGTGTAGTATGTCAAATTTAATAAAAGTAGCAGTCATCGGTGCCGGAATGATGGGAAAGAATCATTTGCGTACCTATAAAGCGCTTCCGGGGGTAGAACTCGTCGGCGTTTATGACATCTTTGGTGAAAATGCCAGAAAAGCTGCTGAAATGTTTGGAATTAAAGCTTTTACCTCATTGGAAGAAGTGGCTCGTGCTGTAGACGCCGTCAGTGTCGTAACGACATCTGTTGCACATTGCGAGGTCGGCGAATTCTTTTTGAATAAGGGAATTCATTGCATGATGGAAAAACCTCTGGCCACAACTGAAGAAGAATGCCGGCGGCTGATTGATGCAGCAAGAAAAAATAATGTTACGCTTCTTGTCGGGCATATTGAACGGTTTAACCCGGCAGTTGAACAGATGGGGAAAATCCTTTCCGACACCAGTAAAATCCGTTCGCTGACAGCACAAAGAATGTCGGCGGCAAGCGGCAGAATTACTGATGTCGATGTTGCCATGGATTTGATGATACACGACGTAGAAGTTATTCAGTCTTTAGTGAAGTCTCCGGTTGTAAATGTTCAGGCAGCCGCTGTGAAAACCCCTGGAAACGAAAGCGGAAAAGACTACATCACGGCATTATTGGAATTTGCGAGCGGCGCTACTGCTAATATTACGGCGAGCCGCATTACGCAGGCGCGCGTCCGCACTTTAACCGTTACGACGGATACCAACTATATTGATATGGACTTTATCAACCAGAGCATAAACGTTCACTCGCAGGGACGTATGCCGTATGTAAATCAGGAAAATATCCCCGAGTGGATGAATTACGGCCTTAAAGGAAGTGTTGAACAGCTGTTTATTCCGACCAACCAGCCGCTTCAGGCTGAGTTGTCTCATTTCATCAGCTGCGTCAAAGGGGAAGCAACTCCTCGTATCAGCGGCGAAGATGCTTTAAATGCACTGCGTGTCATCTGGCAGATACAGGATGCTTTGGGACTGTCCAGAACCATTTCATCAACGGCTGGAGCAATGGTTGCCAAAGCAGCATAATCGGATACATACCAAAAAATTATGCGTTACAAAATTACGATAGAATACGATGGAACTAACCTCTTCGGCTGGCAAAAACAGGATGAAGGGGTTAGCGTTCAGTATTTTTTGGAAGAAGCTTTGACGGGCTTCACTCACCAGAAGATAGATGTTTTTGGCGCCGGGCGCACGGATGCCGGCGTCCATGCATTAGGGCAGGTTGCGCATTTTGATTTGGAAACATCTATGGATTTGTTTCATCTGCGCGAAGCGTTCAATGCACGTTTACGGATACTTGGCGCTCCCGTTTCGGTTATAGAAGTGGAAGAAACCTCACCGGATTTTCATGCCCGTTTTTCAGCTGTCGGGCGCGGATATGTTTATCGCATTTTAAACCGTCGGGCTCCGACAGTATTGCTTACAAACCGAGTCTGGACGGTGGGGTATCCGCTTGATGTGGCAAAAATGCGGGAGGGGGCAAAATATCTTCTGGGACATCATGATTTTACATCGTTTCGCGGCGCCGGATGCCAGGCTCTTTCTCCCCTTAAAACGTTGGACAGACTGGATATCATAACTAATGGCGATGAAATAGATTTCGTTGTCGAAGCCCGGTCATTTCTGTATCATCAGGTGCGTAATATGGTCGGAACCCTGAAATCAGTCGGCGATGGAAAATTTTCCCCGCAGGACGTTAAAATTATTTTGGAAAAAAAAGACCGAGCCTGTGCGGGAGCTACAGCTCCGGCATGCGGTTTGTACTTAAGCAAAGTGATGTATTAAAAACGGCAGCTGTTTGCAGGTGCAGTTGTTTGCAAGCTGAACCGGATTCTGTGTATGTGCTTTACCTGACGTAGTCGCAGTGCAGGGCGTTGGGAATGCGGTGGATATAAAAAGGCAGCCGAACGAAGAAAACGTCAAACTGCATAGTATGATTACGATATTTCTTGTGCATTTTCATAAAGTATTCTCCGCCACGCATAATCCGCTGCTGCTGTTTATATGATAGCGCATAGAGAAAATCAGCAGGCCTTTTGCGTTTCTTTACTTCGCAAAAAACGATTCTTTTTCCTTTGGCGGCGACAAAATCCAATTCGCCGCAGGATGTCTTTTTGCCGCTGCCGCATTTGTAGTTCTTTGCGATAATATGGTAGCCGTGCAGCCTCATATACAACCGGCAGACAAATTCCGCCAGTTGTCCTGATTTATAGGGCGTTATTTTTAAGTTCCAAAGCTTTTTCATATACGTCATTTCTTTTTAAATGGTATTTTTCCGCAATATTTTTAACTGCTTCTTTAAGGGTGCAGCGGCTCAATTCATCAGTCAGCAGTTTTTCCAAGTCCGGCTTTTCCTGCTCGTCGGCATGCGGCGGAGCAATAACCAAAACGATTTCTCCTTTGGCCGGCTTTTCTGCAAATTTTCGTCTGACATCTCCGGGCAGGCCTGAAATGCATTCTTCATATAATTTGCTGATTTCCCGGATGACGGCTATTTCCCTCTGCGGCATCAGCTTTTCCAAAACAGCCAATGTCTTTTCTAATCGGATTGCCGTTTCATATAAAACCAGCGTCGTATTGATATTTTTCAACTCTGTAAATAAATCAAGCCTGGGTTTATCTTTGTTGGGGATAAAACCGGCAAACATAAACCGGTTGGTCGGCAACCCGGAAAGCTGCAGGGCGCAGATAACGGCACAGGCGCCAGGAACAGTTGTGACCTTGATGTTCTGCTGCCGGCATTCGCGTACAAGTTTATATCCGGGGTCGGAGATAAGCGGGGAACCGGCGTCGCTGATAAGGGCAACGCTTTTTCCGTTTCTGATAAAGTCTATAATCTGTTGGAATTTTTCCTGTTCAGAGTGGTCTTCGTAAGTAATGAAAAACTTATGCGTGGAGATGCCCAACAGCGAAAACAGCTTTTTGCTGATTCTGGTATCCTCTGCGGCAATAATCTCGGCGTCCTGCAAAACGTCGATTCCCCTGGGCGATAAATCTCTGATATTGCCAATCGGGGTCGCAACAATATATAAACCTGCATCTAACATCTTATAACTCTTTACAATAAAGGTTTTTTGTTTTAAATAGAACAACATAATTGTTTAATATTTTGGGAATAAATGCAAGTGTTAAAAAAAATCGCCTTATTTTTTCTGTGTCTTGGACTTTTCGGCTGCAACAGCCCTTTGACGGACAATCGTATTGAACTTTCCGATCAGCGCTATGATATTATTGATTACGATGCCATAAATAAGTCCATGGTTGCGGAAAATCCGTTGAACGTAGCAGTTTTGCTCCCCTTGACGGGTAAAGCGTCTAATGTGGGGCTGGGAATGCAAAATGCAATGTTCATGGCATTGGATGATTTGCAGAATAACCGTATGGTTCTGAAGTTTTATGATACCGGCAGCACGGAAAACGGGGCTGCTGTGGCGGCAGACCGGGCAGTACAGGAAGGTGCAAATCTCATTCTCGGGCCGTTAATGGGCAATGAAGTTGAGGGAGTTTCTTCCGTCGCTTTGTCGGCAGATGTTCCGGTAGTTTCTTTTACGACGTCACCGCAGGTCTTGCAGAAAGGAATTTACAGCATCGGGCTGTTGACGGGTGAGCAGGTTGACCGGGCAGTTTCTTATGCTGCTGCTCAGGGACGGTCGAAATTGGCGCTTTTGGTGCCGGACAATAACAGCGGTTTGAATATTGTAAAGGCTGCTTTAATGTCGTCCGTTGCAAAGGATATGTCTTTGGTCAAGGTGGGATTTTACAGTCCCGAGAGTATGGATTTTTCGGCAATGGTAAAAGAAATGTCATCAGCAGCGGATTTTGATGCGGTAATGATTGCTGACAGCGGCAATCGGCTTAAGTCCATGGCGTCAATGTTTGCTTACAATGACATAATGTATCCCGATGTATTGTTTTTGGGAACATCGGCTTGGGATAATACTAATTTGAGCAAAGAAACGATTTTGTATCACGGCGTATATCCGATGGTATCAAAAAGTTACGGAACTTATTTTGCCGATAAATATAAAGAAACGTTTGGCGAGCAACCGAAAAGCATATATTCATTTGCCTACGACAGCGTGCTGTTGGCATCCGTTTTGTCAACGAAAGACCGGAATGATTTGGATGCGGCCTTAACCGGCAAAAGCGGATTTATCGGTGTGAACGGATTCTTTAAGATACTTCCGACAGGACAAAGTTATCATAGTCTGGAAATGCTGGAGGTAACGAAAGACGGCCCCAAAATCGTCTCTAAAGCCGACAATCGGAGTTCGGATTATGTTGGCAGCGAAATAGATATCCGCTATATCCCGTATGAAAAATTACCGAAATTTTATGGCAAAAGCAGTTCCGAAGTTTTAAAATGGCTATATAACAATTAGTGTTGATAGTTGTTTTTTAACTTGCAAATTAGTCAGGTTTGCGCATTATAGGAAAGTGTTAATATGAAGGGTACAGGGTTGTTTTGCTGCCAACCCGGTCAGGTTCGGAAGAAAGCAGCCGTAACAGTTAAAACAAGGTCTGTATCCCTTCGCCTCATAAGTTGAAAGCAATGGCAGAAGAAAATACAAACGAAAATCAATATGTCGTCTTGGCACGCAAATACCGCCCCCAGAATTTTGAAGATTTACTGGGGCAGGACGCTTTGGTTCAAACGTTGACGAATGCCATACAGAACAACCGCCTGCACCATGCGTATATCCTTACCGGGATTCGCGGAGTCGGTAAAACAACGACGGCGCGTCTGATTGCCCGCGCACTAAACTGTACCGGAGCAGACGGCAAAGGCGGCCCGACAATCCATCCTTGCGGTGTTTGCGATAATTGCAAGGCGATTGCAGCAGGGCGTCATATGGATGTAATGGAATTGGATGCTGCCTCGCATACGGGGGTGGATGATATCCGGGAGCTTTTGGACAGTGCACGCTACGCGCCGACAAATGCCCGCTATAAAGTTTATATTATAGACGAAGTTCATATGCTGTCAAAAGGCGCTTTTAATGCGCTTTTGAAGACACTGGAAGAACCGCCGGCTCATGTGAAGTTTATCTTTGCAACTACGGAAATCCGCAAAGTGCCCGTAACGATTCTATCCCGCTGCCAGAGGTTTGATTTGCAGCGGCTGTCTGTTGAAACCCTGACGCAGCTGTTTACAAAGATACTTGTTAATGAAAATATTCCGGCGGAAACCGAGGCGCTGGACATTATTGCCAAAGCAGCTGACGGCTCTGCTCGCGACGGTTTGTCTTTGCTTGATCAGGCAATCGTTTTAAGCAATGGCAACATTAATACTGATGTTGTGAAAAAGATGTTGGGGCTTGCAGACCGTAGTCAAACACTGACACTGTTTGAAAATTTGGTAAACGGGAATATGGAAGCGGTGCTGAAAGACGTTTCCGAACAGTATACCAACGGTGCGACACCGATGATTGTCCTGCAGGATTTAATAAATATCACGCATGATTTGGCAAAAGTAAAAATTATACCGGCGCTTTTAAATTCAACGAGCCTGAGCGAAATAGAGAAAAAAACGTTTGCCACGCTTAGCACGTCATGTTCTCTGGCTGTCCTGTCTAAAGTCTGGCAGATGCTTATAAAAGGGATTTCTGAAATAAATATGGCGCCGTCGGCAGTGGAAGCTTTGGAAATGATACTGCTGCGCGTAGCCTATTCGGCCTCTTTGCCGACACCTTATGAAATTTTAAATGAAGTAAAAAAAAACTCTGATTTAGCCGGTGCCGGCTCTGTTAATTCCGGACAGTCAGCCCTCTTGCAAAATCCTGCCGCTGCTGCACCAGTATCAGTTCCGCCATCCGGAACAGAAAAAAAAAATGATTTGACCGCAACTGTGTCTGCAGGAGAAACCAGCGGATTCAATACTGTCGAAGATTTATTGCGCTATCTTGAAGGTACCAAAAAAGCTTTGATTGAATATTCAATCAAACATGACGTATGTATTCGGGAATTTTCTGACGGGCACATCGCCATGAACATTGCGCCGGCCATTCATCAGGATTTTATAATGAATTTGCATAAGTTGCTCAGTGAAGCGACCGGCCGTCAATGGGAAATTGAAATTATTAAGGGAGATTTGGGCGAAACCATTGCGGATAAAGAAAAATCCGCAGCCGAAGCAACAAAGAAAAATGTTTCCGAATATCCGTTGGTCAAAAAAATTCTGGAAGAATTTAAAGGCGCCAAGATTGAAACGGTAATTCGTAAAAATCTTGAAGAACTGGCCGAAGATGAACCGGATATTCCGGGAGATACAATCCCAGTAACCTATTTTGAAGAAGAGGAATGAAAATGTTAAATATCCAAGGATTAATGAAACAAGCTCAGGCAATGCAGAAAAAAATGCAGGAAGCACAGGAAAAATTGGCTGAAACCGAAGTAAACGGAACTTCCGGCAATGGTATGGTGTCCGTAATTCTAAACGGAAAATCGGAGATGAAAAAAATTACCATTGACAAATCGCTGGTAAATGCTGATGACACTGAAATGCTGGAAGATTTGATTTTGGTTGCATATAATGAGGCTCATGCAAAGGTTGAAGCTTTGGCCGAAGAGGGAATGAAGGCTGCAACCGGCGGTGTCAATCTTGGCAGTTTAAAACTTCCGTTTTAGGAAAATCGATGTCAGGACAATATATTGAACAGCTGATAAAAATTATAGCCCGCTTTCCTTCTTTGGGGAGTCGTTCGGCACGGAGAATAGTTCTGCATCTGCTGAAAAAAAAGGAGATATTAATCCCTCAGTTGATTACCGCGCTGCAGGATGTCTATGAAAATATAAAAGTTTGCGAGATTTGTGGCAACTATGATACGGAAAATCCATGTTCAATATGCCGTTCCGCCGCAAGGGACACCGGGCTTTTGTGCGTTGTTCAGGACATAAGTGACTTATGGGCGCTGGAGCGTGGCGGTCTGTATAAAGGGCGTTATCATGTTTTGGGCGGAGTCCTTTCGGCAATTGAAGGGATAACGCCAGAAGACCTGAATATTGATAAGCTGGTAAGACGGATTGAGACGGAAGCAATTTCGGAAATCATTCTTGCCTTGCCCGCCACGGTAGATGGGCAGATAACAATGCATTACATTTCATCTTTGTTGAAAGACAAAAATATAAAAATATCGTCTTTGGCACAGGGGATTCCCGTAGGTGGCGAGCTTGACTATATGGACGACGGGACGATTAAGCTGGCATTGGATTTGCGCAAACAGCTATAATTTGCGGTGATTTAGTCCACCGCGGTTTATGCTCGGTCAAAAGGGAAATATCCGTCTTATTCGTCGTTTTCCGTATCGTCAGGCAAAATTGTTTCGTCATCTTGTGAAGATATGTTTCTATCTATGCTGTAACCATTGGCGCGTACGGTTCTGATATAGTCAGGGCCGTATTTGTTAAGAGTCTTTCGCAGCCGCCGGATATGGACGTCAACTGTCCGTGATTCAACATAAATATTTTCACCCCAGACCGATTTCAGCAAGACTTCGCGCGAAAATACTTTGCCCGGCTCCTTGAGCAGCATTTTCAAAAGCCGGAATTCGGTAGGGCTGAGATGCAGATAATTGTCACCGCGTCTGACTTTCCTTTCCGATAAATCCATTGTAATGTCTTCAAATACGATGATTTTTTCTTTTTCTTCAAATAACGGGGCGCGCCGCATATTGGTCTTGACCCGTGCCATAAGTTCAGGAACGGAAAAAGGCTTTGTAACATAGTCGTCTGCACCGGCTCCGAGACCTTTAATTTTGTCTTCTTCCTGGCTTTTTGCCGTAAGCATAATAATCGGTATGTTTTTGATATCGGGTTTTGAACGCACCAACTTACATATTTCTACGCCCGAAATTTCAGGCAGCATCCAATCCAGAAGGATAACGGAAGGCATAAGGCGCTCAATCTCACTGAGGGCATTCAGACCGTTAGATACAGTTGCAACCTCATATCCTCCTTTTTCAAGGTTGTAACTTAAGAGCATTGCTAACGATTCCTCGTCTTCTATAATCATAACCAAGCTCATGTTATGCTCCTTTCAAAGCTTTTATATTGTCGGCATAAGTGCCGCCGGCAAATATTGAAGTTCCCGCTACTAAAATATCCGCCCCGGCCTGTATGCACAATGGAGCGTTTTCGGGAATAATTCCGCCGTCCGTTTCGATAAGGGTTTTGCCGTTTCCGATAATTTCTTTTGTCAGCCGGATTCTTTCCGGCGTATCTTTTCTGAATTTTTGCCCGCCGAAACCGGGCTCTACCGCCATAACCAGAATCTGGTCAACCATATTCGCAAAGGGTATCAACCGGTTAATATCTGAATCGGGTTTCAGGCTTATCCCGGATTTTAAACCGTAATTTTTTATCATCTGTATTGCTTTTTCAGGTTCGTCAGTCGCTTCAAGATGAAAAGTGATTATGTCAGCCCCGGTTTCGGCATACCATGGGATAAATCTTTCCGGACATGTAACCATAAGATGGACATCAAACGGCAACTTGGAATAGGATTTCGTTTCTTTTAGGATTTTCGGGCCGAAGGTCAGGTTAGGTACAAAGTGTCCGTCCATAACATCAAAGTGGATATAGTCGGCTCCTGCGTTCTGCAAGGCGGATATTTCTCTTCCGAAACAGGCACTGTCTGCGGCAAGAATGCTTGGCGCTATTTTAACCATGGTTTTCTCCCGATATTTATTTATGCCATTGTACGGTGGAAAACTTAACTTGGAGTAAAGATTGGCTTTCCGCAGCATATTGATATTCCGGCGATTATGATTATTTAGAAGATTGTATATAACATATCTGAATAAAAGGAGATGACAATGGGTGAGATGGCTCAAAGAATATCAAAAGTAGACAAAGAAGAACTCTTGAAGATTTTAAATTGTGCGTTTGCCGAAGAATGGCTGGCATATTATCAGTACTGGGTTGGGGCAAAAGTAGCCGAAGGGCTGGAACGTCCGAAAGTCGTGAAAGAATTTATGGAACATGCCGGAGAAGAACTCAAACATGCCGACTGGTTGGCTGAGCGTATTATTCAGCTTGGCGGAACACCGATTCTCGACCCTTCGGAGTGGAAAGAAAAAGCCCAATGTAAATATGATGCGCCAATGAATGCAGATACCAAAGTTTTAGTTGCGCAAAATTTAACGGCAGAGCGCTGTGCTGTTGCCCGTTATGAACAAATATGCGAAATGTGCCAGGGCAAAGATTTTGAAACATTCCGCATTTCCCGCAAGATTTTAAAAGAAGAACTGGAACATGAGCAGGAAATGGAGGATTTTGAAGCCGATTTCAAATATTATAAATAATGGGTTATAACCTATTGTTAACCTCTTAATGTTATTTTCGTAACATTAAGAGGTTTTGTTTTCGGAGGAGAATGCCGTATGCCGGACAGAGAACTGAAAAAACTGATACAACGCTGGACCGAATGGTTGAGAACGCAGCGAAACTATTCTTCCCATACCATTCAGAGCTATTTAAGTGATTTGGAAATATTTCTTGAATATCTGGCAAAGGAAAAGGTAACCGTATCAGATTTAAAAAAACTTGATATTCGAGCCTTCCGCAATTTTTTCAGCCTTCGTGCCAAACGGGGGATAAGAAGAACATCTATAGCCCGTGAAGAATCATCGGTACGAAATTTTTTCAAATGGCTTGATGATTGTGGGGTAATGTGCAATACCGCAATTTTCCAAATATCAACGCCAAAACTCCCTAAAATTCTGCCGCGGGCTTTAGATGTGAATACGACGTTTGAAGTCATTGATGAAGCAGCGCAGGGATGCAGCGAACCATGGCTTGGCGTTCGCGATATGGCAATATTTACTTTGCTGTATGGGTGTGGATTGCGTATTTCGGAAGCTCTGTCGCTGAATGTAGAAGATGTGACACAGCATGGAGATTTTATAAAAATTCGCGGCAAAGGTAACAAAGACCGCTATGTTCCGATATTGCCGATTGTTATAGAGCGGATAGAAGCCTACAAAAAATGCTGCCCTTACCGGCTGCGTCCGGAAGATGCTTTGTTTCTCGGGGCAAAAGGGGAAAGAATCAGTCCTCGAATCATCCAAAGGAAGTTACAGAAAATTCGTATGAAATTAAATCTTCCCGACAACATAACGCCTCACGCCCTGCGGCATTCTTTCGCCACGCATTTGCTGGCTCAGGGTTCGGATTTACGCTCAATACAGGAATTGCTGGGACATGCGTCGCTAAGTTCGACTCAACGTTATACCGATGTCAATTTGGAAAAAATTCAGAAAGAATATAAAAAAGCGTTTCCGAATTAATGCCGGTATATGCGCCATGTGGATGCATGATGGCAGAAATTTTATAAAAATATTCCAATCGGCAAAAACAACAAAAAAGATGCCTGAAAAGGCATCTTTTAAAACACAAGTTAAACAGTCCGAAATTACTTCAATTTCTTTTCAACAAACTCTTCGTGCTTTTTAGACTTTTTATCATACTTTTTCATTACCAGCTTTTCAGGATGAGTTCTTGGATTCTTTTCAGCAAGATAAAAAGTACCTGTTCCGGCACTGCTCTCCAATTTTACTTTTACTTTTACTGCTTTTGCCATTATTTTACTCTTATAAATTCAAGGTTAAACACAAAAAACTTTACACGCACTATACAGTTATTATATTTAATGTCAACAAGAATTTTAGCCGAAGTTCTTTTTTATCAGGTTGATGGCAATTTGAATATCTTTTGCCGAATTGGTGTTGTCGGGAGAAACGCAGCTGTTGTTTATGCCGGTGCATATCTGCGGCGTCAGGCCGTTTTTTTCAAGAGATTTTCCCGACGGCGTATAAAAATGTCCGCTGGTTAAAAACAATATCCGGTCTTTAATCTGATAAGTACTTTGAATGCTGTTTTTCCCGTAAGTCCTTGTGCCGATGAGCGTGGCTCTGCTTTGTTCGCTTAAAGCGGCGGCAACAAGCTCAGCGGCAGATGCCGTGGTCCTGCCGGTCAACACGGCAACAGGCTTTCCTTCCAGAATATCTCCCGGAGTCGCCGTATAATATCTTTTCTGGTTATCCTTTCCCTGGCTGTAGGCAATAATTGTGCTGTCCAGAAACAGGTCAGCCGTTCGCAGGGCTTCATTAAAGCTGCCGCCTCTGCATTCTCGCAAATCAAAAATCAATCCTGAATTATGCGGAAATGCCGTAACGACAGTTTGGATTTTTTGGGATATTCCCTCAAAAAAAGCGGTTGGCCTTACATAAAGGATATTGTTCCGCTTGTCGTACCTGATATCAAGCTCGGCAGAAGGCAGGTCATCAATCCGCGAATAAATGTCAAGGTTGTCGGCCATCGTTTTTAAGATTCGGGTTTCAAGCTCGGATTCTCTGCCGCCAAGTTTGTCCGAACGCTGTGCGCTTGTTGTCAGAACACTGGTGAGAAGTTCCTGCCATAGCACCGGGTTTTGGTTTTCCCGTGGAAGTTCAAAAATGCCTATCAGGTTATTGTTTTCATAAAGGAAGGCCTGAGAATCGTTATTATAAAACCTCAGGTTCTCGTCAAAATCAGATAAAGTTTTTAAGCTCGTTAAAGCGATATTTTTCAAATTTGTTTCATCAACGTAATCATGTTCCAAAACGGAAAAAAGCCTGTTGATTTTAGTAAATTCGTATGCGCTGGCATTAGCAGCATTTAATAAAAAGAATAACAGTAAAAAAAAGGCCGTTTTTTTCATTTTCATTTTCCAAATTCAGCAACCAGTGCCGTATGGTCAGAAGGTTTGTCCATGCTGCGCAGCGATTTGTCTGCACCGCATGTAACCAATTGTTCGGCAAATTGGGCTGTGATGAACAGATAATCTATTCTTAAACCGGAATTGGTTACAAAAGAGTTAGCAGTATAATCCCAAAAGGTGAATCCTTCCGTATGAGGGTGCAAAAGCCGAAAAGCATCGTGATAACCGGAAAACTGCAAAGCTTTTATTTTGTCCCAGACTTCCTTTCTGTACAATGGGCTGTTTTTAAAGCGGCTGCCGTCAAAAACGTCAATATCCTGCATCATAACGTTAAAGTCTCCGCCGATGACAACCGGATATCCTGTTTTCTTTAAATAAAGCGCCCGTCTGTTGAACATGTCAAACCAATGGAGTTTATAAGCCAGTTTTGCCTGTTCGGTTTTCTTGTCCGGGGAACATCCGTTCGGGGCATATACGGATGCTGCATAAAAAGGCTTCTCGGGATGCCGGATAAATACTTCCAGATAGCGGGAAGCCGCATCTTCCTGAAAGTCAGGCAGGTTGCGCGAGGTAATGTCAAAATCGTATTTGCTTAAAATGGCAACGCCGTTATAGCTTTTTTGTCCGAGTGCGGTAGCCTTATAGCCCAGACTTTCGCATTCAAAATATAAAAAATTTTCCGTTTCGCATTTTATCTCTTGTAAAAAGACGATATCGGGCTGGCTTGTTTGCAGCCATTTGCACAGATTGGCACCCCGGGCCTTGATTGAATTGACGTTATATGTTGCTATTTTCATTTTCTATGCCTATTTAAATTTCGCTTACGAAACTTTAACCGATATAATATTAAATGATTGTAAATATATTTCGGTTTATAATATTTTTAAGCGGATTGGAATAAGCCGGCCGTAAAATGGCGGAACGGCAGTTGCGATAGGGGAATGGATATATGTTGCTGGGTTTTACAAATCCTGATAATGATACGAACGATTTTCACCAGCGGGTAGCTGACCAGAATATACAGAGTCTGGAAGACCGTCAGGAAGAGATACGCCATGCCAAAAACGGTTTTATCGGAATGTTGGCAGGTATTGTTGTTGGCGGAGTCGTCGGTTGGCTTTTTCTGGGGCCTGCGGACAATATAAATAAAGAACATGCAATCCCGGTTATCAGACGCCCGCTTACACCGGCAAAGGTGCTGCCCAATGACCCCGGCGGAATGGAGATAGATAATCAGGATCGCGAAATTTACCATATAGTCGACAATACGCCAAAACCGTCAGGCGAGGTTAATATTCGCCCTGCGCCGGATATGCCGAAACTTATTGTTGAAAATACACTGCCTCCGTCGGAAGCCATGGACAGTTTGGTTGAACGCATAGACGGGGACGACAGCCTGAATAAAGTTGAAACGGAATTGGATAATGCCGGTCAGGGAAATATCAAATTGGCGACAGCCGAATTGTCTGCAATAAAGACCAACAGCCGGGAAAAAGTGGCTATACCGGAAAAAATTAAAGAGATTGAAGTAACACTGCAAAAAAGCATAAATTCTCAAAAACAGAAACTTTCAGACGGTGAAACGGAAAAGGCGCAGGCAGAAAAAAATACAAAACCTGCCGAAAAACAAAAAACAGAAAAAGCAGTCTTTGCCAAAGGGACATGGTATGCTCAGATTATAGCGTCTTCCAGCCGCAAAGCTGTCCAGTCGCTCTGGAATAATTTGTCGGCCAAACATACGTTTTTGAAAAGCTATCCGTATGAAATAGAAGAAATTAAAGCAGCCAACGGCAATACGCTGTATCGTTTGAAAGTTGGTGTTTTCAAAACCCGCGAAGAGGCAGCGGCATTAGGCAGCCGATTGAAAAAGAACCAGATAAGCAGTATTATCAAACAAAATTAGGAAAAATATGACCAAACCAATTTTAGCGGCAATGTTATCATGCGAGGGCTTGACTCTTACCGAAGAGGAAAAAAAGCTTTTTGCGGAATATAATCCGCTTGGAGTCAGCTTATTTGCGCGTAATTTTAAATCAAAGCAACAGGCTAAAAATCTGATAGATGAAATACGCGAAACAATCGGACGGGACGATGTTTTGATTGCGGTCGATGAGGAAGGCGGCCGCGTTTCCCGGTTGGCAAATGCCGGATTCCCCGTCTATACCTCGGCAGAAACGCTGGGCAGCATGGTAGAAATATGCAGCTGCTGGCATGCAGTTTTGATTTCCAAAAATCTTCGGTCACTGGGAATTAATGTTAATTATGCTCCGGTCGTAGATAAGAAGACAAATCCGCAAAGCGAAGTTCTGACCAGCAGGTGTTTTAGTGCGGATGAAGAAGAAATAGAAAGCCGTGCCGGTATAATGGCCGAAACCTATATGGATAACGGAATATGTCCCTGTATCAAACATATTCCGGGGCATTTTTCAACATTGAATGATCCTCATCTGAGCGTTCCTGAAACAGAACTGTCGCGTTGGGAAATTGAAAAAAAGACTGCTTATTTGCATTCGTTCAGCAAATTTCCTCTTGCGATGACTTCCCATATATTGTTAAAAAGTTTTGATGAGGAACATCCGGCAACACAATCTCCAAAGGTTATTTCCGAATTAATACGCGGATATTTGGAATTTGACGGTTTTCTCTTGAGTGATGCAATTGATATGCATGCCTTAAAAGGAACAATTGCTGAAAGGGCATCTCTTAGCATAAGAGCCGGGGTTGATGCCGTTTGCTGTTGTTCGGGACGGATAAAAGACCTGACGGCAGTTTGCGGCGAACGATGCTTTATGACCGAAAAATCGTTGCAACGATTTGCCAACATAAAAAAAGTTATTCATAACAAGCCTAAATGTGTTGATGTTAAAAATATTGAACTGCAATATAAAGAAAAGATTGGCAGTATGCTTAATGTGAAATGTTCCTATGATGCAACTGAAGTATTGCATCAAATGTTGAAGAAAGGAGAAAACTTATGATATGGGTCTTAGTGGCAATTATTGTAATTGCTATATATAATGCGGAAAGGCTGCCGCATTTGATGAATAAAATCAAAGATGAAGTTCCTCATCTGGTTGAAGCCGGAAAAAAGGCGTCTAAGGAAATAAAAGAAAAGGCTCAGGCTGCGCATCAGGAAAAAAGTTCCGGAAAAAAGGAAAAGACAGTAGTGCCGGAAAATACATCGGAAGATAAAGAATAATCCAAAGCCGCCGTTATGGCGGCTCTTTTATATTATATCTGACATTTAAATCAGTTATTCAAATCAAATAACCGCTGAATTCAGTTAATCACTTAAGTGCAGGAATATTCAACTGCGCAAAGTGTCCAGGCTTTATTTTAACTGTAGCATAACGCAAATTGTCCGTTTCTATCATATATTCTTCACGTCCTGTGAGTTGTGCGGCCAGCTTATAAAAATCTCTGCCGTTTAATTCCTGTTTGTACCAATTCATCAGATAAAAAACACAGGCCTGGCTTTTATCCGTAAGGCCGCAGCGTGGACGCCCAGATGGCACATCTGGGTTGGTCACGACACCTTCCAATCCATAATTTTCAACCTTTTGCGACGAAAACATTGCTTTCCCGGCAAACAAACCGATAATAAGGCATAAGCCTGATGCAATAAACAGCAACTTCTTTTTAACATAACTTCCGTTGTCTGCATATGTATCTTCAATATCTTCATCGACAGCATAATCAAGCTCCGGCGGCAATCCGTCAAGAATATAAGAACTGTCATATTCAGCGCCGGCTGCCAGATTTTGGGCATCAACAGCTTTAACTATCTCCGTGCTTTGTTTAAGTTCTTCATGCAAGTCGTTTTCCAGTACGCCGGAATCTCCGCTGCGTGTCTCAATTTCTGTCGACACTGAGCTTTCTCTTGTCTGAGTGTCGTCTGCAAAACTTCCTGCCCGCTCATTTGCGTTTGGATTAGGGGCTGTTTTTGTTTCTGTCTCTGCTGTAAGAGGGGGAATTTCATTTGTACCTGATGCCGGAAATTCTGTGCCGGTATATCCGGCAGCCGGAGATGCTGCAATATTTCCAACCGTATTCTCTGACATTCTTGCCGCTTGCGGCATTATTTTGGCCGGAGCGGCCGGAATATCAGACATAGGGCGAATTTTAGGACGCTTTATTTTTCTGAGCTTCGGGCGAAAAGCCGGAACAGCATCTGAAACATTGTTGCCTGCATCATTCTGCGGCACAGATGCTGAAGTTGCCGCTGGATTGTTTGTAATTAAACTGTCCAAACTGTCATCTTCCATTTGCTTTCCCCGTTAAATTCTGTTTTTAATTTTTTCGTCTGTCTTCAGCATTCTGACTAATCTTGGTACGATATAAACAATCGTTTCGGTTCCCTGTGCCGCCGGGCCGAAGATTTCGCTGGGCAGCCCGATAATAAGAAAGTTTTCGCCAAGCTTGTTGCGTACCTTAAATTTGGTAATTTCTCCCTCCGTCGTATCCAGCGTAATTTCAGAATATATACGGTTATTCTTTTCCATGCCCGCTTTAGCCAGAATTGACAGCGGATATTCCATATTATCAAGCTTTCCGCAGCGTCCTACGTCAAAACGGGAAAACCAGCGGGTCGGGACGATGAAACGTCCTTCTGAAATATCCTGGACAGTGGCGTATTTGCCGACGAATTTTCGCAGCTGCTCCAGCGAAATGTCATTCGTAACGGTCAAGATTCTGCCGATAACTCCGGTTTGGGCCGTCGCGATGCTGCCGAATTTAAAATCCTTCAACAAATCGTTCCAAACCACGCCGCAAGGTTCTTTAGCAATCACTCTGAAAACGCTGACATCATACATAATCATTGTCGGGTTGTCTTCAAAGTCATTAATCAGCTCGTTAATCTTATCAATAGTTTCCAAATTGGTTTCAAATGTTATGGTATAATCCCGCCAATTGGTAACCATATCCGTAATTCCCGCTCCGCGCAAAACGTCCAAAAAACCAAGCATAAGCGTTCTGGAACTTGGTGCGTAAAGGGTGAAGCTTGCTCTTCTGCTTAAAATAAGAGAGTTCGTTTTTGCATCATAACGGTAAAACAAATCTGCCGAACGGGATACCATCTCAACGACTTCTTTAAAACTGCCGTTCAAATTCTTGCCATAAAGCGCCGGATAAGGAGCGTCTTTGGCAACAAGCGTAATTCCGGCTTCCTCTGTCAGCTTAAATAAAGCTTGTTCGGCAGGGATATTGTCAAACGTAAAATTCCTCACCTCAAATTCAGGCAGAGCATCATTTACGTCATTGCGGTCAATTCGGAAAGATACATTGTTGTGCGGAAGAATCTGCACCATTTCCTGTGTCTTCCAATTAACATTGCAGCGCAGCGGCGTTTCCAAATCCAAATCATTGGCGCGAAACGTCGTCCGCAGCATATAAGGGTTCTCTTGCGGTAAAATCATAAAATTATCCGTAGCGCTTCCGTTTACGGTCGTATTGGTAATAACCGTTTCTCCGTCGCTCTGATAAGCGTTGCAGGAAATAACCGCCAGCAGGGAAAGCAATAAAAAATATCCTTTTTTAAATTTGAAAAAACTAAATTTATTCATCATTTTCTTCTTTCTTCTGGATAATTTTTTCCTGTTCAGCCATGAGCTTGGCCACGACGTCATCAATGCTCTGGCCGGCACCCTTTGTCGGATCATCTGATTGGTCGGTAAAACCGCCAAAAGCGTCTTTCGCCGCACTCAAATCCGCTTCTTTTTTCGCCGCCATATCAACGGAAGAGTTTCTTTCCAGTTCCTGCTTATATAAACTTAGATTTTTTTCCAGTGCAGCTACACCGCCCTTAATCTTTTTCTCGACATACGGGTGGAGTTCTTTGTGTTCAATAATATAATCTCCGGTCTCGCATAATTCATTTAAGACATCAATAATATAAGGGTAAAAAGGATAATCCTCCACGGCAATGTTTCCCATACGAATACACCGAGCCGCAATTCTTGACACTGTACGGTCATAATAATCCCGTATCAGAACATAATTGTCTATATACCAAAGCGATTCCTTTGTTACTGAAATTTCATCATTGTCTGCCATGGCATTACCCTCCGGTTCCTAACGCTAAAGGAAAGAATAGTCTTTGTAAATAGTTTATTGTTTGTTATTATCAGGCTTATCTTCTTCGCCGTCGTCTTCAACATATTCCCATTCCCAGTCTCCATCTTCTTCGGCCGGAATTTCGTTGCCGTTCTCGTCAACATATTCCCACTCCCAGTCCTCGCCGTCTTCTGCTGTTTCCTGAACGGTATCTGCAATAGTATCTGAACCAGCTGCGTCTAAGACATTATTTGATGACGGGGAAACAGCAGCAGAAGGAAGCTTTTGAGATTGTACATAGCCGCTGCCATCAGAGGAATGCGCTGAAGTTGTGCTGTAATCGTTCGCGTCAGACATAATTTGCTTATCGGTAATAAGCATATCGCTGTCTTTTCCGACATTCTCGTCATCACTGTATTCGTCTAAGGCGATAGGCTCATTCAATGAAGAAATATCAACGCTGTCAGCCGTTAAAGCCGCCCGGATTTTATCCAGCTCAGCGCTATATCTGCTGGGACTTTCCTGTTGGAAAGAAACCGTTCCTGTACCATTTGCCGCATCATCGCTTGTTGTTTCGTTTTGCGGCAGGATACCTTGCGGCTCAAAGTCTGTATGTTGAGGATGATATGACTCATCGTCTTGATTTAACAGCATATCAGCAGATGTGTTATCCGATGCAAGAAGTGAATTCAAATCTTCCGTTTCATTTGTTGGTGCTAAGGTTTCTTGCCGTGTATCAAACATCGAAATGCCATCGCTTGCCGGCAAAGGAGTTCCTGTAGTACTTTCTGCCATACTTTCTGCATCGGCATTATCTTTGGAAAATGATTGGAGAGTATCTTCGCCTGCATTTTCTTTATTGGTATTTTTTTGTGAAAGTGAATGGAAAACGTCTTCGTCAAAGCTGTTGCTGTCGGCATTTTCTTCTTGTGCCTGCTGTTTTGCCAGACTTTGCGACATAAACTGGCTTAGAGCGTCAATTCCTTCTGCTGAAGAAATATTTTCCGGTAAAGTAAAGTCCAAATCATCAGACGGTATTTCCGGAACATCTGCCGTTTGGCTGGACGATACGGCAGCTTCATTCCTTTGTCCATCGTGTTCATCCTGTGTCAGGGAAAAATCTTTTTCTGGGAGAGAAAAATTCAGGTCGTCGGAAAAAGATGTTTCACTTGTGTTGACAGGCTCTTCGTTGCTTATGTCAGCAAAACCGGCAGAAAAATCTCCGGTTGTGGAAAAATCCTGTTCCGGAATGCCGTCAGGCAGGGCAAAATCCAAGTCGTCGCCGTTTAAGTCATCAATACTTGCAATGCGTTCTTTGGAATTATCGTTATTTTGGTTGCTAGGACTGTTGCCCTCTTCGTTGGAATCCTCCCTTGCCGAAGATTTTGCAGCATTTTGCTGCGGAGCTTTCGGCAAAACAAAGTCTAAATCATCTGAACCGAAAGAAACAGAATGATTTAATATCGGGTCATCAATACTGTCATTTGTAATATTATCGCTTGTTTGGGTAGAATATCCGCCGACGGTATTGGTTTCATCATATAAATTATCCAGCGAATTTAACCTTGCGGTCAAATCATCTTTTTCAGTCTCCGGCTGTTCAGTTAAAATATTTTCCTCCAGAGGGGGAACGTCTAAACGGATATGGTCAAAATTGTCATCATATTTATATGCCGTGTTGCGGATTGTTCCGTCAAAAGCCTGAGGAATTCTCTGATTGTCAGTCCGATCCTCCGCGTGTTTGGGCGCCGTCGGTGCTTTATCCGAAACTATCGCAGCCGGCTGTTGTGCCGCCTGAGAAATCTGTGGGGAAAATGGTTGCTGTAAGCTGCTGTTAATGACATCAGTTTGATTCTCTCTGTTCTTCTTCTTTTTTCTTCTTTTCTTTTTGTGTTCTTCCCCAAAAGTACGTTCTTCTCCAAATGTGTGCTCCTCGCCAAAGGTACGCTCACTGCTTAGGTTGGGTTCATCTCCCAAATTTGTAACCGGTTCAAAGTGCAGGGGAATGTCATCATCGCTACGGGGGTGCAAACCGGCAGGTATATCCGTTGCCGTAATTCTCTTGTCGCCTTCGCTGAGAGGCTTTATTGCCGAACTTTTTATATTTCGTGCATCTGCCTCAGCCGTAGTTTCCTTCTTATAGACCGGCGGAATATTTTGCTGAAAATTACTGTCGTTGGGCACTTTTTCCATATCGGCAGGCAAAGGCTGCGAAACCGTTTCTATAACAACTTTTCTGTCGTTGACTGTCTGTGCATATTCTTTAAACATATTTTGCATTTGTTGCAAAGACAAAGAAATTTCGTCTTTTATTTCATTCCGAAAAGATTGCAGCCTGTTTTCAACATTCAGATAGTCGGAAATTTCTGTATTTTTCTTGTTGTTTGCTGTATAAAGTCCCTCCAACAGTTTTGTAATTGAGGCTTGAGAAGCTATTATCCGGCTGTTCAAATCGGCAACATCGTTGTCATCTCTGGTTCTGGATGATAAAATCCCTTCTAAAATACGCGAAATTGAAACCTGCGAAGCAATAACGGAGTCTGTTATGCTGCGCGTTTCTTTTAATACATCAAGCAATGAAGCCCGTGATGTGCGAATTTCATCGGCGATAACGTCAAAAGCGTTGCCAAAATCAGCTGTAACGGTCGCATTTCCTCCTGGCTGAAGTGAGGAAGGAGAAGTGGTCGGAAACTGCTTAAAAGCGTTTGCCAAAGACTGAGCCAGCGTTTCGGCAAAAGAGGGATCCAGAGTAATACTGCCCCCGGCCATTTGAACAACCCCGCCCGTTGCGACAGGTGTCGGCGTATCCGTTTTCCCGGCGCCTTCGTCAAAATCTTCCCTGTTGGCTTTGACAAAAGCGATTCCCCTTTCGGTCTTGACTTTTTCTATATGCTCGACCAGCAAACGCCCGCCCGGCATCCGCTTGAAAAAATCCGTAATATTTTGCGGCAGGGACAGCAACTCTTCATCAAATTCGTCACGCTTTGCCTTGTTGAAAATATGAACCTGCCTGAAAATATTCAAATAGCGTTGTGCCACCAGAATCGGGGCTTCTTCCCCGCTGTTGTCACTGCCGAATTCTGCGTCATTTAAATTTTCCACGACCCCAACCCTTACATAAATTTATAAATTACATAGAAACATATATCATTCCCGCAAAGGGATTTTACAAGGCAATGTCCACAACTTTATGAATTTTCTTAAAGTCGTCATTGCTGAAGTATATCCGCTCTTCGGGGTTCCACATCAGCCCGTACAGCTGTCCCGTTTCATCTTCCCTGACGCTGACGACAAAAGCCTGTTGTTCTGTTTTATAATACAAGGCAATATCGCCGACACTGGCAACTTCGCTTGGCGCTATGAACATGACGGCGCGGTTTGACAAAATAGAGCCTAGGCGTCTTGTACAAAGGCTGACGCCGTAAATGTCCCGTTTGTCATACAGGTTTGCCGGCTTTACGGCTTCTTTTGAAGAAGAACTTCTGTCGACGACAATAGAGCCGTCTGCTCCTGAAATGCCGAAAACCGGAACTTTCAATGCTTCTAAATCAACAAAATTGCCGCTGTGCTCATTGGCAGGCCGTCCCATATTGCCGACTTTGTATTTTGTATCGTTATGTGCAATGATTTCTTCCAGAGCGCCTTCAGCATCCAGCCTTTTGACTTCTTCTTTCAGAGTGTCGACTTCCATTCCCAAGGCCCTGGCAATACTTTTGTATTCTTTGTCGGAAACTTCTCTTTGCCCCATCTCGATTCTGTGGTATACAGACAAAGTCATATCCGCATTTTCCGCAACTTCTATAAGGGTCAGAGATTTGTCGTTTCTGATATATCTCAATGCGGCTCCCAAAACTTTCAGCCCGCTGCTCTTATTAATTTCCTGTCTGCGTTCCTGCTCTTTTTTCCATGCCATGACAACATCATGCTGCGAATTTTGTTCGTTAACGTACAAATCCTGCAAAGAGCAGTCTAAGACTTCGGCAACCAAAATCAGCTGTTCCTGGTTAAGCCTTCTGTATCCTTTTTCTATTTTGGAAATGGCGGAAAGGCTGATGCCAAGCCTGTCGGCCAAATCCTGCATGGAAACGCCACGCATCTTGCGGTTAATTCTGATTTGGTTGGGAAATACGATTTCTTCCATAGCTTTATACCTCATATGAAAATAATTTTTACTTATAATAGTCTTGCCAAAAAAATATGCAAGTCAAAAAAGATAAAATTCCTCAAATATGTATAACTTTTGTCAATGCAAACAAAAACTTACGATTCGCTGAAATCTATATAACATTTTAGTCCGGCAGCTTGTTAAAGGGTTAGATTTAAAGAAAAAGTTGACAGCTTGTGCCCAAATTGACAAAGCGCACAATCTCTTTGGCAAAGAAGGCCAGTCTTTTGCCAAAGGCATATTTTTACTGTCCGGGGTGCAAATTTCCTTTTAGGCAGAGAACGCATAAGGATTAAATGACATGTCCGATAGGCCTTCCCGTGCTGTCATAGGCAATGCCGCCGCTTACGGTGCCGATACGGGTGCCGCTGTTGCCGGTAACGGTTCCGCTGCCGTCTGCGCGCCCGATAATATTGCCGTTGTCATCTGCCACGTAAAAAGAGTCCATTGTCCAATCTATGTGAGTTTTCAGTTTATTGGTATGGTGGCCGCGCCCGTTTGCAAAGACGTCTTGAAGGACAAAATCTTTGGCGGATTTGCCATCAAGAGTGGTAATGCCGGAAAATTCGTCCATGCCGAAAAGCAAATCGCCTTTATACCAGTCTTTGCCCGCATTAACCGGATCAAGGTCGGCTGCAATCGTTCCGTCTTTTTCGACAATCTGATTGCCGTCCATCTTGTCAATCACGCTGTCATGTCCCTGCTGGGCGTATGCGGAATATTTGAACAGGGTCGTCTCTCCGGTTGTCTTAACACCGCCTTTGCGAATGTCGCCGCCGGTGCTTACACCTGTTGTGGTAATATCTACCATACCATTGGTAAAATGGCGTTTATAATGGGAATTATATTTTGCGTCATCTTTGGAGTATGTTGTTCCTGCACCGGAGCCATAGCTGAGCAAACCGCTGCCGTCAACGTTTTTTCTGATGTTCTTTTGCTCATTGATATATTCGACTGAAGAATCTAAAGTATCCCCTTTTTTGTTTTTGTATTTCGTAATCACCCTGTCGTCGTAATAAGTCGTTTCTTTTGTAACATGGAGGTTAACGGCTTCTATTTTTGTATAAGACATTTTTCCGGACGCGGCATCGCGTTCGCTGACATAGACGGCGTTGCCGATTAGGGCTTTCTTTCCGCCCGAGGCGGTAGCCGTTGCATGGCTTGCCGAATTTAGTTTATTTTCTATGTCAGTCATTTTTTTCAGATGTTTTTCATGTTCTTTATGCGTGTCATATTCCATCTCGACACCGTTGCTGTCGTATGTCTTTTTTATTTTAGGGCCGAAAAACAAATATTTTTTTGCTTCGCGTTCATAATATTTTTGTCCTGACGCGTCAGTTTTGGCTGTATATGAAACCAACCCGCCTGCGCTGTCCCACGAATAGGTTCCGTCATGATTGTCATGCCCTGCCTTCCGTATCATCGTATTGACCGCCGCAATATTAATCTTTCGGCCCATCTTTTTTCGGCCTTGGTTAAGATTGGTTCCGGCAGCCTCAAAGCGGTTGGGGCTCCGGTCTTGGAAATAGTCAATGGCCGTCTGACCTGTCGCTTCGTCGATTTTCATGCTGAGCGAAGTAATTTTCCCGGTATTGTCCACCTGCTCAATGGTGATGTTATACGGATTGTTGGGGTCAAATTTAATATTGCGTGAACGGTAATAGGTACCGACTTCGTCTCCTCTGGCTTTTGCAACCTGAACGGCCAACTGGGACATAATAGCCTTGCGGTATTCCGGATTTTTCCCCAGAGAGGAGTTGAGCAGCGTCTGGACGGCTCCGATATTGATTTTTCCCGTCTGTTCGTCTAATAAATGATCTAACGCGAAGCCATGCTTAAAAGTCGTTTCGTTTTTGACTTGTTTTCCCGATTTGGTATATTCCTGCTTGATGGTGGAATATTTGTCGGAAATCATAACATGGCGCCGCCCCGTAATAGAGGTAAATTCCCGCCTTAAAACCTGAGAACCGTCGGCACCTTTTTCCGTAGCAAACGTATACCCCAGCATTTTGATGGTTTTTCCTCCCGATGCATTTCGGGCGCCAAATCTGTTCACGCCGAACATCATGCCGCGGCGGACGCCTGCTTTGGCACGTCTGGCAGTAACGCGTCCGGCGGCTTTTGCCGCGTTTCCGGCAACGCCGACACCCCAGTCGGCAGCTTTCCGGGTTTTGGCATCAACTGTATTTTTAACGGCACTGCCGATTTTGCCGGCTGCGTTCAGTCCGGAACCGCCGGAAAAATTCCCCGCCAAATCGGAAACTACCGGCATATAAGCCCAGCCGATAACCAGAATAAAGATGATTTTAAGCATATTGGGGCCGTAAAAGGCAATTCCCTGATTAGGATCCGTAAAGACGGTTTTGGGGTCGGCAGCGCCTTTGGCAAGGGCTGCACCGAGCAAATCGTTAATATAGCCGAGGATGCATAAAATCAAAATAGCCATAAACATAAACGTAAACAGCGAGTGTAAAATCCAGGAAAAGACCTTGGGCAAATATCTTTTGGTTCCGTCAAAAGCGTAACCGCACACGGCAAAGGGTGCAATAGCCATTGCCACGCCGAACTGCAGGACGGCATCGCCCATAACCCAAGGATATGCGACCATAAAGAATATTCCTGCCAGATACAGCAGAATTCCGTCAATAAGGTAAATAGGATTCGGAATGATATGGAATATGCGGTCAGGGCCGTTGCCGCGGCAAAAAGCCCATTTGCCGAATTCAAACAGCATATTTATCTTGCGTTCAATATCTTCAACGGCACATACGATAGATGCTCCGACATTCATAGGCAGTCCGCCGGCTCCTCCCGAACCGGCCGTTCCCGAATAGCCGATAACCCCGCCGGCACTGGCGCATGTTGTATTTCCGCTTTTAACGAAAGAAAATCCCGTTTCAAAAATCGGCGTAAGCGTCAAATTTAGGACATTATAGTAGTCTTTGGCGATAATAATGTAAATGACAATGCAGACAAAGGTCTTTTTGAAAATGTCATTCAAAAGGGCGCCCGGGTCTTTAGAGCCCATTGCTGCAATATTGCGCAGGATAATAAGCGCCAGCGAAACGCTCAAAAAGACCAGAACAAGCTGTCCGAGTTCGGAAGAAAACGCACTGTAAGATTTTGCAGCAACAATGCTGCCTGCATTAAAGAGGATTTTAAACATCGGACAGAAAAGGCAGTTCGTCGTTTCAGAAGTCGGCGGAACGCAGTTGTCTTCGGTATCGATTCCCAAAGCCCAGGCAGCCGCTTTGCCGGCAGCGTCTACAGCGGCATTCTTTAGGTCACTCCACCAGCCGGCATGAGCGGGAGAAACTGTTACTAATATCAGCAACAGGACAAGGAATGGTAAGCTTTTTAAAATGTATGTTAATGTCTTACGCATCGTCAGTCCCCTTATTTTTTGGTTTTGGCCATTTGTTTGCCATAACGGGCCATAGCGCGCCCGAGGAAGCTTCCTCCGCGCCGGTCGTCTCGATTGTTTCCGGCTTTTTCAATAGCCTTGCCGATTTTGTGCGAAGCAACGTCTTTGCCAAATTTAGCAGCTTTGCCGATAGTCTTTTGATTAGCGATGGCAATAGCCTGAGTCATCTTTTCGCTCATCGGGCTGCCGACAAGGGAGCCGCCGAAGAAATGGCTGCAAAATTCGTTTGCCATCAGCGGAATAATGCGCATCGCTACCAGATATGAAACCAGAACCTTCAGGAAGGTCAGCGTAAAAACGCCGAGATTGTCGCGGATAATGTCGGATTTGTCTTCGTTAAATACTGTCATAATGTCAATCGGGCTGCCCTCGGAATTGGTAAAAGCGCCTTCAATAATGGTAACGACCAGCTGGGCGCCGATTAAGATACCCAGCGGCAGGAAGATAAACAATCCGGTATAATAAGCAATGCTCTCAACAACGGTTTTTAATTTACCCCTTGTCCAGGCAAACGGCCACAGCGCCAGCGCAATCGGAAGCAATACGATGGAAAGCGAGAGGTTAAATGCCACGTCAAACATATAGAACGATGCAATGACGGCGATAAAGAAACCCAGTACATATAAAACGCATCCGCTGATAAATATATCAAAAGAAATGAACTTAAATTTGGCAATGCTGATTCCGGCAACCTCGAGTTTAACGTCTGCCGCCTCGCCGTGCAGCGAATTGCATATAAGCATATCGCCGATTTTCATCATCTCCTTTGAAGCTTTGTTGATTTTGTCCGCCATATTGGTTACGCCGTTGACCAGATTGTCCATTGCCGTGATTTTAATTCCGGCAACATCCATTTCCGGCGGTCCGATAAAACCGGGCAGGGCGGAAGCGCTGCATGGCAGGGACAGCGCCAGCAGAATTGCGAAAACAGTGTTCAGAAACTTCTGTATTATGTTGTCCTTTTTTCGTTGCATCATTTCACCAACCTCCGATTCCCGTAGCTCCGGCAAAAGTTTCGCCGATGTCAAATCCGATGCTTAACAGCGGGTTGACGATATAGTTGACAATCGAATCAATTCCTGAATCAATCAGGGCATACATTAAAGCAACCTTAAAACAGAATGTCAGCAGTCCGTCAATAACTTTTGCCGGGTCCTGAGTAGCAAAAGAGCCAAGTGCTTTTAAGAAATAGGCCGCAATCCAGATACAGGCGCCGCCGCCCAGAATAAGTTTGGCCAGTTCGGAAGAAGCGTCAAATATATATCCGGCAACTTCGGTCATGGATTTCATCAGTGTAAAGATAATGTCGCAGGACCAGCAGCCGCCTTCGTCATATTTTTTCTGAATGGCTTCTGACCCGCAATAACATAGGTATTGCGCGTCATCGCTCAGATTTTTGCATTTATCTTCGGCAAAGGCATAGTCCGCCATCGCCAAAATAATGAATAAAGCCAGCATGGCCAAAGCATATTTATGGCTGCGGATAAAACAGAAAAATATGTCAAAAATCTTGGTCATCGTTGTACCCCGCCATAGTGTTAAGTTTATCGTTGACTTTGTTTTTAACCTGTTTAATGCTGTCCAGCGCCTCCCTTGTGCCTTCGTATTTTTCCAAAGTCGTCGTAATTGTTTTGGTTGCGCCGGCAGTGATGCCGCCCAAAATGGCGGCTCCGGCTCTTTTGGCCGTATTGACGACAAATTTTGAAACCTGCTTTTGGAATTCTAGCCCGCGGCCGCCGCCGATAAACTTGTCGGCCAGCACCACGCCCATACCCGGAATGTTGATGAGCAGGGTGGAAATCAGCAACAGCGAGAGGAGAACCGGCCCTTGTCCGACCAAATTTGCTTCCGTAAAGGCGTCATTTTTGGCAAAGGTTTCCAAAATGTATTCCAGTGAACCGACGGATAAACTGACAAGAATACCCAAAAACAGCATAATCCCGGATGAGTTTAAAAACATTTCCAGACCGAATTTGCTCCATTTGCGCGTGTAACTGAAAGGAACACCCATTATCAACAGCGGAAATAAGAAGGCTGCGAAATTCAGCCGGAACAGGCTGTCGACGATAAAGAAGACAAAGCCGAATTTTGCGGCGGTAAAAATGAGCATCATGATTATGCCCACCAGCATGGCGCCGAGGTCAAGCGATGTGACCAACGCAACACCGACCCGGATGCCTCCGTTGAGTCTGTCGCTGATTTGGCAGGCAAGGCAGCTTGCCATCGGTTTAATAGACCCACTGAGGTCGGTTGCGCTCAGCCCTTCGGTCTTGCATTGGTTGTAGTTCCCGCTGAACGTAACGTCGCCGAAATCGCCGAGCGTAATGGTTTTGCTTGGCTTGACCTGACCCAGAATTTGCGCGCCGAGTTCCAGAATTGCGTTATAAATCGGAACGACAAATGTTTTCAATGCCCAGGAAATCATGCCCGAGTCGCTGACGCACCAGGCGCAAAAAGCGCATAAAAACAGCTTTTGCCCAATCTCTGTCCAAATTTCTCCCAAATTCTCCTCCTTAAAAGAGGGGAGTATTTTTAACATCCGGAAAGCCATCCAAATGGCAAAACCGAACATAACAATCGTGCTTCCGCCGTTTGCTACTTTTCCGGAAGCGTCAGAAAACATATTATTAATTTGGCTGAGCACTATTTCTATAATTTTGGCTTGCCAGCAATTTGCCTGTTCGGCATAGTTGCCCTCTCCGCCCAGAGAAGAATCATCGTCTTTTTCACAGGCTGTCAGGAACAATACGAACATGACGACACAAAGGCAGCGTAGTGTCTTTAAGTTGAAATATTTATGTACCAAGTCGCGTATCATGTTCTTTCACCTTGTTATTTCCAATTGGCTTTATGCCAAAAAGCCCTGTATCCCTGTTTGCCGCTTCCGGTTAAAATCCCGCGAGCCGCTTCCGCTTTGTTGCCGGCCCAGCGGTAAAGCTTGTCGGCTCTGGTTACCCGTGCAGTAACGCGTCCGGCTTCTTTGGCGCCCGCACCGACCCAGCCGCCGACGGTACCGGCAGCCTGTTTACCTTTAGCCATAAGAGGGTGCCCGGTTGCTGCGGCAACTTGGCTTCCTACACTGGTTAATCCGCCGGTTTCAGATATTTTATCGGCAAGTTTGCCGATTTGGGCAGCCAGCTGAACAATAACGCAGAAGCAGACAATTGTCAGCAACAGCGAACCGTTGCTCCATAAATCTTTGGAAATTTGTTCAATCTGGTTGGCGTCAATCTGGGCGTTCAAGTTGGTAAGAAAAGCATTTAATGCCGCGCCGCCGCCTTCTTTAACGCCTTTTTCGTCGCCTTGCGTCATGCCGAGATTAACCAGTTGGATGGTAATGCCTAGAATAATTCCCAGCATAATAAAGCTGAAAAAGACATTTAGAAAAATATTCCAGATGTTTTTTGTATAGCCGACAGTCTGGTTGGAAATGGCGCAGGCAACGCCAAACGGGAGCAAAATTGCACCAAATGCCAGCCTGATGAGGATGTCGACGATATAAAAGGAAATGCCGACCAGCAGAATCCAACCAAAAACAAACAAAATAAGCCCATACAGCAGCATTAGCCAGTACCAGTCGAAAATAGAGTCCCGGGTAGCATTGCAAATCATGGCGTTGCCGATGGCAATAGTTTCATAAACCTGATCATTGAATTGTTTGACCGATTCGTTGACCATCTTAAAAATAGCGTCATATCCGCTGCCGCTTGATGTAGCCATCGTTGCGCCGGTGACGGAAAGTTTTGCGCCGATATTAAGCCCTGCCTGCATGACGGGGCTGATAATATTGTCAATGAGCCATGTATCTTTTAATAGGCTGATGATAACGGTTGTCTTGAACATCAGCAGCAGAAGTCCTTTTTTGTCTCCGGTTAGAAAGTCTGCTGCATTTTGTTTGGTAAAAGAACCGACATTTTTTAAAACATAGATGGCAATGTAAATAGCCGCAGCCAGGCCGACAACCGGTATTAGCTGTGAGGCAAACGTGTTCCAGGACATGTTTGCCGCGGCACTGGCAGCCTCCGTTATAATCCTGAACAGCCGGCATAGCAGGCAGTTTCCGTCTTCGGCATTGCTGCATCCGGTACAAACGGTACTTATGCCTTCGTTTTTATAGTCTTGAATCGTCGGACAGGTATCGTGGCAGGCTGAAAGGAACAAAACAAATGCCATGGGAAACAGCATTTTCAGTTTTTCCGGGAGATTCTTAAAGATATATCTTATACCGCGCATTGTGCCTCTCCCTCACTTACCTTAAACCAACCAGTTTTTTAGCAAATTTTTTAACGCTGCGTCCGGCTTTGCGGGTAGCCACGCCTGCTTTGCTGTCTTTAGTCTCCTGCCAGGCCTGTTGGCGGGCTGCCTTGACGAATTTCCCTCCTTCTTTGTTAATTTTGCTGAGCGGTGCTTTGACTACCTGAGCCGTGATGGCGCCGGCTTTTTTGCCAAGCTTGCCGACAGACGTTGAGCTTGAAACTTTGTCCGCAAGTTTCTCTATTTCCATAAACAGCTTAAAGCAGACCATGCAGCAGACTGTTGTCAGGATAAAAGACATAACGTCCAGTTTTTCAACAATCTTGTCTATGTCTGCTTTGTTAAGCGGAATTGTTCCGGCAAGTTGCGCCTGCATTTCGCTGTTCCCTGCGACGGCTTGCAAAATCATTTGCAGTGTAAATTGCAGCAGTACGCCGAGCATGACAAAATTGAAAAACACGTTGACAAACAAGTTCCATGCTTTTTTCGTATAGCTGGATGTGAATTTGGAAACGCCGCAGGCAATGGCCATAGGGAGCAGCATACAGCCTACCGCCAGACGGAACAGAACGTCAAGCAGATAAAAGGCAACCCCGATAAGGATAAACCAGCCGAAAACATATAAAACGGCACCGAAAGGCATCAGCGACCAGTACCAGTCAATAATGCTGTCAGGGAGAAAAGACAGACATAACAGCATGCGGCCGAGAGCAACGACAATATAGACCTGGTCGTTAAACTCCTGAACTTTATTTATGACAGCATTAAATAACGCATTGACGTCGCTCGTTCCGCTGAAACTTCCGGCGCCGAGCCCGCCCGGAGCGATTTGCTGGCCGATAGCCATGCCGGCGCCAATGACCGGGCCGATTAAGTTATTGTACAAAAATGCCTGATTGCTCAGCAGCCAGACGACGGCAGCCACTTTGACGCACAAAGGGATAATGCCGGTTTTGTCGTTTGAAAGATAGGCGGAAGAATCCTGCTGTGAAAAAGAAGCTATGTTCTTTAAAGTGTAGACGGCGATATAAATTGAGGCACCCACGGCTACGACTCCCTGAAGCGGAGCGGCAAAAGCATTCCAAGAACCGGTAACCACCTGGGCGCATGCTGCCATAACAATCCGGTAAATCCCGCATAACAGGCAATTTGAACCTTGTCCGTCGGTCAGATATTCATTCAATGTCGGACAGTGGCGCTTAAAGGCTTCGTCGGCCCAGACCGGAGTCGAAAGGACAATTAGAAAAAAAGCCGCCCATACAAGGCAGTTGGCTGCACTTGTATATAAAAGGCGTTTGTTGCCCCATTGCGGTAGAAAACGTTTAACGGAGGTGAGAAGTTTTATCATTGTCGTCACCTCGTCTCTTAAATAACGGTTTGGTAAAAGGCGTACCCAAAAAAGCGGCAGCCATTGCCAACGCAATGCAAACGCAGCCCAAAGCGGTATAATAGAGTGTTTTTTGCGCAAAAAATCCCATAATATCACTGTAAGCAATGATATAAAGCCCAATAAAAACCACAATCATACCAACAACCGATTTCATCGCTGCCTCGGAACATTCTTTTAAACTGTTTTATTATAACATAAAAAAGTCTAAAATAATATTACAATATTATTAAATTTTTCCGTTATTAATGAATTTCACCGTGCAATTGAGAACTTTTTCATTTTTTAGAGGCTGAAAGTTCGTTCCGTCAATGAAAACGGCATCTTTTTTTCTGTAAAGATTCTCGCGGGCAGGAAAATGGCAGCATGCCGAAATTCGGCTGATTATCTTTGAGATTTTGGAGTCGGAAAAAATTTTGAGCGAATTTAGCCGATTCGGCAGGCTGGGAAGATTTTTCAGCTTTTTTTCCGTCATTTCTTCAAGCATAGGTCCGCCAATCAGCCGAAAAATCCTGAATTTTGACAACAAATCGCATAAAAAGGAACTTTTAATTACCGGATTGATTTCCACAATGTTGCGGATTCTCATTTTTTCCTGAAAGGTCTGCAGTTCGGGAAGTAAATTCAGCGTTTGCCGTAAAATCAGATTCCCTGCGCCTTTGGTAACGAAAGAAACTTCGGTAATGTCTTCCATATGGTTAAGAAAAAACAGCAGCTGATAGGCGGAAGCCAGTGAACTTCTGAATAAAGACGGATAGTTGATCGCAGCAACGGTCGCATTGGTTAAAACCAGCTTGCGCCATAACGGTTTGAAAATGTTTTTGCCGTCAAGATACCCGTGCAGCAAAACAATCAGCTTGCCTTGCTGTTTCGTAATTTCATAACGGTCTATATATTTAATAAAGGCTTTTTGACATTCTTCAAAAGTTCCACTGGCTCTGCGGATATCCCACGAGTCGAGCAGGCGGTAGGTTTTTGTTCCGCAGTGTCTTTGGATTCGCCACTTCTGGTAAAAAAATACGTCTTCCCAAAAAAAAGCGCCGCCAAATGTAAAAAAATTAAATTTCATTGAAAGTCCTTTAATTAGCTAAAGCTTTAACGCTGGCTTGATTCGGAATGGCCGTTACCGTAACGAAAGCGGAGTCGTCGCCCTCCATTTGAATGAGAATCTGAATGGCACGCCCGTTTTTAACATAAGTCATCTGGCTGATGCCGGCCCGGACAACGGCAATTTCAACCCAGCCTTTTTTAGGCATTTCCGCGACATAGTAATCAAATACGCGCCCCGCATTAAAATTTACCGTAAAACTGATGCTTCCAATCCAGTTCTCGCCGCTGCCCATTGTTTTCGAGTCTTCAAGTACAAGAAAAGCTTCATCTGGAAAAGGTATATCTGGAAAGTTTTGGAAAACCATTGGGATTTCTCTTCCGTCGGACCCAAGCATCGGAGGCGTTGGTTCTTTTGCACAGGCGCACAGCGATAATAACATAAGTAAGATATATGCTTTCTTCATTTCTGTTATACTCCTTTTCGCAAAGTATAATACCATAGAAGTTAATAAATGGAAAATAAACTATCCTCATCCAACAAGGTATAGGGAGTAATAATAAGAGCTACATTGCGAGGAGCGGTGAGATATGATAGTATGGGAAGC
>OHDA01000020.1_pt1 | contig 130821 bp, 116 predicted proteins | sample 1566881 | NCBI WGS metagenome assembly OHDA01 (sample SAMEA3879585, study PRJEB24766) | human gut metagenome | biome: human-associated habitat; feature: feces | place: USA | collected 1985/1987
GCTAAGTTCGCTATCTAAAACGCTATCTAAAAGTCGGCCTATTTCGGACGGTTACACCGTAATGCGTCGGCCGCACGCTTAAGATAATCTTCGGCAGTTGAAGCAGCCCGCGATGCGGCATCTATTTTTGTCTGGTACCGGTCCATGGCACCGGCTGCACTCCGGTAACAGTCTCGCGCCCTGTCATATTTTTTGTTACGAAGATAGTAGGCGGCATCGCTTTCTTTCCGCTTGGCATCACGGAGATAGCTTTCGGCATCGCGTTGATAACTCTCAGCCTGACGCTGATAATATTCGGCCTCTCGCTGATAACGTTCGGCGGCCGACTGATCCTGTGCCATAGAGCCGTTCGCGGCACACAAACAAAATACGATGGCAATAAAGACTGATTTCATGGGTAAAAACAATTATAGAAAAAGGTATAATAGATTAAAAAATGGCTCGTGACATATTTTAGAGGAAGATGGCTGTCACTCAATCTCAGACAGTTCAAGCCAACGTAGTTCTTTCTCGTCAATCATGTTTTTGACTTCTTCATAACGGCGAGAGGCATCATTTATATCTCCGGGGACGGTACCCGAAAATATTTTTTCAAGCTGCTGCTTTTCATCTTCAAGAGCGGCGATTTCTTCAGTAAGCGCTTCCAGTTCGCGCCGCTCCTTAAAGGATAGTCTGCGCGGACGCTCGGCGCGTTTCTGTTGAGCACTCTCGTTTTCGTTTTGTTTCTTCTTCTGTTCGGTCAGCGACTGTCGTTGCTGTTGTTCCTTTAACCGGCGGTATTCGGTATATGTGCCCGGGAAATCCTTTACCACACCGTTGCCTTCCATTACAAAAAGATGGTCAACTGTCGAATCGAGGAAAAAACGGTCGTGTGACACCACTATCAGACATCCTCCGAACTGTTCAAGATAGTTTTCAAGGATACCGAGTGTGACGATATCGAGATCGTTGGTCGGCTCATCAAGAATAAGAAAGTTTGGGGAACGCATCAGCACTACTGCAAGATGCAACCGGGCACGCTCACCGCCTGAAAGTGTATGTATGTATTTCTGCTGGTCGGCTGGCGAGAACAGAAAATGCTGCAGAAACTGCATCGGCGAAAAATGCAGCTGATTGTTGACAACGACATCTTCCGCAATTTCCGTTACGGCATCTATCACCTTCTTTTCAGGATTGAAGCTGATGCCATCCTGACTATAGTAACCGAAACGCACTGTCTCGCCTACGTCGAAGTGTCCGCTATCGGGAGCTACAAGTCCCTGCAGGAGCTTTATGAATGTGGATTTCCCCACACCGTTCTCCCCTATTATGCCTACTTTTTCGTAGCGGGCAAACGTGTAATTGAAATTGTCAAGTATTATCTTATCGCCGAAGCGCTTGGACACACCTACGGCATCAAATATCTTTGACCCGATATATGATGAATTGACATTGAGGTTTACCTGACGTTCCCTTAAGTCGACACGCGAGCGTTCTTTCAGGTCGTAGTAAGCATCGATGCGGCATTTGGCCTTACCGGCACGCGCCTGGGGCTGACGGCGCATCCATTCCGTCTCACGGCGCAATGTATTCTTTACCTTGGCAAGTTCAGCCGTCATGGCATCTATTCGTTCCTGACGCCGACGGAGATAATAATCATAATTACCGTCGTATGTAAAAATCTGCTGACGGTCAATCTCAATGATTTTGTCGCATACGCTGTCGAGGAAATATCGATCGTGCGTGACCATGATAAGCGTGACACGCTGATGCCGCAGATAGCCTTCAAGCCATTCTATGGTCGTTATATCAAGATGGTTGGTAGGTTCGTCGAGAATAATTACGTCAGGCTTATCGAGCAACAGGCGGCATAACGCCACGCGTTTGCGCTGTCCTCCCGACATGGTGGATATTGGCTGGCTGAAATCGGTAATCTGCAATTGGGTCAGCATCTGACGCACATTATCCTCCAGATCCCACGCCTGCAACTGGTCAAGCTGAGGTATCAGCTCCTGCATTGCGGCGGTATCATCGGCGGCCAATGCATTCTCATAGCTCAGCACAAGGCGTCCTCTCGCAGTGGAATGGTCAATGCACGCTTCTATTGCCGTAGGGTCGCCCTCAAACACCGGCGTCTGCTCCAATATACCGATATTAAGATTTGTACGGGCAACAACATTTCCCGAATCGGCACTTTCTTTCCCTGCGATTATGCGCAGCAATGTCGATTTACCGGTACCGTTCTTGGCTATGACGCCAATTTTGTCCCCTTCGTTTACTCCGAAAGTCACATCCCCGAACAAAAGCCGGTCACCAACACTCTTTGTAAGACGGTCAATCTGCAGCAGTACGGCCATACTATCCAAAAATATAAAATTTTCAGCCGACAACCGGCCAAAGTAACGTGTAAATAAAAAAAGCGGCTACCAAACTGACAGCCGCTTTGCCGAGTAGCGAATCCGGGAATCGAACCCGGGTCTCCACCGTGAGAGGGTGGCGTGCTAGGCCACTACACTAAATCGCCGTTTAGCTAAGCCTTCGCTTTCGACACCACAAAGGTAAGAACAATTTTTATTCTGACAAAATTTTCACGATATTTTTTTCAATAAATTTTTATTTCCCCATTTTTGCATTTGTTGTCAGGGTTATTTTTACTACATTTGTCTGTACAATAACATTTGAAAATACAATGAATTTAAAAACAATATTTATGAAAAAAGTATTTTTTATCTGCGTCTCAATCCTGTTGTTCATGACAGGGTGTTCCGGCAGTTTCAATGAGGAGAAAGCAACGGGACTGATTGAAAAATATTACCATGACAGTGAAAATTTCACTGAAGCTGATGCGAATGAAATGGTAAAGCAACTGGAATTGCTTGACAAGGAAATAACACCCATGATACAGGATTATAAGGAAAATGGCACCGACAATCTCTCAGAAAGAAACCGCTTGGCCTCTATCAGATATGAATTGTCGCGCATTACTGAATGGGAACTTGCAAAAGAATACCCTGACATCGCAGAAAAAAGCCGACAAATATCCATAGAATACGGTAAATTCTTAAACAAAGAATAATATAAACAGATATAATAATAAGTCAGAGGCGATACACTCAATCGTGTGTATCGCCTCTGACTTATTAAGTTAAGTGTAATAAAGCTCGGCGTTTATTCCGAGTCGTCATCGGCTTTGATTACAAGCGACACTGTCGGAGAGGGTTCGATATCGCCTTCGGTGGGTATATCGCTTTCCGATGCCACTATCTTGACAGGATATTCCATATATCCTACACATGGCGAGTAGTCGACGGCGTAGATGCTGACTTTGATCTGCAGCAAATGGTTTCCGAGCTGGACACCCTCAGTGTTAATTTTCATGCCGTAAGGGGCTACGATAGTACCGCCAAGACGGTAGTAATCCCAGAAATAACTTGCCGAACCTATCACTGCACCCTTCTTGGTGTTGTCAATCAGGTTAATGGATTCTATGTCAATTGTCTCGCCCGATACGACATACAGCGTGTGGTCGACGCGTGTGACGCCTTCGAATGTGGCCGACAGCGATACGTCGGGCACATCATCGTCGTCATCGCACGATGTCATTCCTATTACCGGCAATGCCATCAATAACAGATAAAAAAGTTTTTTCATAGTCGTTAAGCGTTTTTTCAGTTTTTAAATATTAATTCATCGCCTTCGACATCAATGACAATCGGCTTGTCCTTGTCGACCTTCTGGGCGAGGATATCCTTTGACAACCGGTTGAGGACCACACGGTGGATGACGCGCTTTACCGGACGGGCACCGAATTCGGGGTCATATCCCTCTTCAGCGAGATAGTGCAATGCTTTAGGTGTTACTTCAAGAGTTATTCCGGAGGTCGCAAGCATCTTCTGGATAGACTTGATCTGCAATCCGACGATTTCCTCAATCTCGGTTTCATTGAGCGGAGTGAACATTATAATCTCGTCGATACGGTTGAGGAATTCCGGACGTATCGTCTGCTTCAGCATCTCGAGTACCTCCTCTTTGGTCTTTTCTACGGTCTCGTCCTTGTTTTCGGGCGTCATTTTCGCGAAATTGTCACGGATGACGTGTGAACCCATGTTGGAGGTCATGATGATGATGGTATTCTTGAAGTTGACCATACGGCCTTTGTTGTCGGTCAGACGGCCATCGTCAAGCACCTGCAGGAGGATATTGAATACATCGGGATGCGCTTTCTCTATCTCGTCGAAAAGCACTACCGAGTATGGCTTGCGGCGCACTGCCTCGGTGAGCTGACCGCCTTCGTCGTAGCCTACATATCCCGGAGGCGCTCCTACCAGTCTCGACACCGCATGCTTCTCCTGATACTCACTCATATCGATTCGGGTCATCATGTTCTCGTCGTCAAACAGATATTCGGCAAGAGCCTTGGCAAGTTCCGTCTTACCGACACCGGTGGTGCCAAGGAAAATAAACGAACCGATAGGACGGCGCGGGTCGTTCAATCCCGCACGCGAACGGCGGACGGCATCGGCAATAGCCTGAATGGCTTCGTTCTGCCCTACCACACGGTTGTGGAGCTCGGCTTCAAGATGAAGAAGTTTTTCCTTCTCGCTCTGCACCATTTTGTTGACAGGAATGCCCGTCCAGCGCGACACGACATCTGCGATATCCTCGGCATCGACCTCCTCCTTGATGAGAGCCTTTTCACCCTGCATCATCTTGAGCTGCTCCTGAATGTCCTTATTTTCCTGTTCTTTCTGCTGTACTTTAGAATAGCGTATTTCAGCCACCTTGGCATAATCGCCTTCGCGTTCGGCACGGTCAGCCTCGAAATTGAGCTGCTCGATGTCGACCTTGTTCTGCTGGATGCGGTTTATCAGGTCTTTCTCGGCTTTCCATTTGGCCGTATATTCCTTTTCTTCCTCCCGCAGCGTAGCGATTTCTTTCTCTATATCCTTTACTTTGGCCTTGTCGCCCTCGCGTTTGATAGCCTCGCGCTCGATTTCCTTCTGTGCAATCATGCGGGTTATCTCATCAAGAGCCTGCGGCACTGAATCGATTTCGAGCCGGAGTTTTGAAGCCGCTTCATCAACAAGGTCAATGGCCTTATCGGGAAGGAAGCGGTCGGTTATATACCGTTCGGACAACTGCACGGCAGCAACGACAGCCTCATCGCGGATACGGACATGGTGGTGGTTTTCATAACGCTCTTTCAGTCCGCGGAGTATCGAGATGGCGCTCATCTCGTCGGGCTCGTTGACCATCACTTTCTGGAATCGGCGCTCAAGAGCCTTGTCTTTCTCGAAATATTTCTGATATTCGTCAAGTGTCGTTGCGCCAATCGAGCGGAGCTCGCCTCGTGCCAGTGCAGGTTTAAGTATATTGGCAGCGTCCATCGCGCCTTCGCCTTTTCCAGCGCCCACAAGAGTATGGATTTCGTCGATAAACAATATTATCTCACCGTCGCTTTGGGTCACCTCATTGACAATCGCCTTGAGTCGTTCCTCAAACTCACCCTTGTATTTGGCTCCTGCGACAAGCGCACCCATGTCAAGCGAGAAAATCTGTTTCGAGCGCAGGTTTTCAGGTACGTCGCCACGTACGATACGCTGCGCCAGCCCCTCGGCTATTGCGGTTTTACCGGTACCAGGCTCGCCTATAAGCATAGGATTGTTTTTGGTACGGCGCGATAATATCTGGAGCACTCGCCTTATCTCGTCGTCACGGCCGATTACCGGATCAAGTTTGCCGGCGCGCGCCCGTTCGTTAAGATTGATGGCATACTTGCTGAGAGCATTGTATGTGTCCTCGGCACTCTGGTCGGTAGCTTTTTTACCTTTACGCAATTCAGCTACGGCGGCATCAAGTTCCTTTTCGGTCAGCCCGGCATCCTTAAGGATTGTAGAGGCCGACGAATTAATCAGGAACAAGGCAAGAAGCATGGCCTCGAGCGTAACATATTCGTCGCCTTGCTTTTTGGCGATGTCAAGTGACTTCTGCAGCACATCGTTAGACGTGCGGCTAAGATACGGTTCGCCGCCGCTTACCTTCGGCTGGCGCGCTATCTCGTCATCGACCTGACGTGTCACGATTACGGGATTGGCACCAATCTTCTGGAAGATAAAATTGATGAGTGACTCGCCCTCTGTCATAATGCCTTTCAGAAGATGCACCGGCTCAATCTGCTGCTGTCCGGCGGCGCGGGTTAACTCTACCGCCTTCTGAATCGCTTCCTGAGATTTGATAGTGAAACTGTTGAAATTCATATATAATGAAATTTAGTTATTGCTTGATTAAAATGGCTTGATAATAACATTCTCTTTTATTTCTTTAACAAACAATATGCCGTAATGTTTTGAAGTCAACCAAACTTACATTAACTTTGCATATAACTTAGGCCGGAAAGAGCCAAACTCTTTACCGGCAATATAATTGACAGCTATTTCTACCGTATATGAAATTTCGTAACGCAATAATCGCGCTCTGCCTTTTTGGCAGTATGACATGTCAGGCACAGGCCGATGGCACTTCCGACAGGCTGTTCGCCTATCCCGAGCCGCCGGAGGAACTCGTCACGCTTCAGGAGCGCACATCGTATCTTGTAGCCCATTTCTGGGACCGGTGCAACATGCAGAGCGCGATACTCAACCGGGAAAAATTCAAAAGCGCATTCATGGACTACATATCCTTCATGCCATACGCCGACGCCGCGACTGTCCATGAATCCATCTCTCGCCTTATTGCTTCATACGAGAAAGTTCCCGACCATCTCCTCACGCTCGGTGAACTTGCCGAAGAAGCCGTATACAACGGAGAGGCGGAATTCCTTTCGGATGAAATCTTTCTCCCGTTTGCAAAAGCGGTAGTGGATAACAAAAAAATATCAAAGACAAAAAAAGCGCGTCTCGCCCATGAGGCAAAAATTGTGGAGCAGACTCAGGTCGGTCTGATCGCGCCCGAACTTAAATATACGCTGCGCGACGGCAGCACATCGCAGTTGAGCGATACGCGCGGTGCCCACGTGCTGCTGTTCGTCAACGACCCGGACTGCGACGAATGCCGTATGACCCGCATTCGTCTCTCCGCCGACTACAATATCAACCAGCTCCTTGATGACGGTCTGTTGCGTATTGTAAGCATTTATCCTGACGACTATACCTCCGAATGGGCTCAGGACGTAGCCGGCTACAACCAGCGATGGATTGTGGGGGCAGCTCCCGACATTGACGAGATATACGACTTGCGGCACACTCCCACACTGTACTACCTCAATCCCGAAGGTGTGATTTTGTCGAAGTCTCTCGACCCGGATAATCTACTTGAGGCTTTTCATGTCGCTAATTCCAAAATGACGCGCTGACATGAATATCGCAGTATTGATTTCAGGAGGCGTGGACAGCGCGGTAGCTGTGCATACGCTGCTCGAGCAGGGACATGACCTGCACTTATTCTATATACGCATCGGCCTTGACAATGGTGAAGGTGACTGTTCGGCGGAGGAAGACATCGAGATGTGCGGTTATATAGCGAAAAAATACAATCTGCCGTTCGATGTGGTCTCGCTGCACAACGAATACTGGGATAACGTGATGGAATACGCGCTCAACTCAGTGCGCGAAGGACTCACCCCCAACCCCGACATCATGTGCAACAAAATGATAAAATTCGGTTTCTTCGAGGAACGCTGGGGGCATGAATTCGACCTGACGGCAACAGGCCATTATGCCACCACCGTGATGCGTGACGGAAAAAAATGGCTCGCCACCGCAGTTGACCCCGTCAAGGACCAGACCGACTTTCTCGCCAGAATAACATATAAGCAGCTCGAGCACGTGATATTTCCCATAGGCGACCTACCGAAATCGCGCGTACGTGAAATCGCCGTCGAGACAAAAATGCCCAACGCCTACCGCAAAGACTCGCAGGGAATCTGTTTCCTCGGTAAAATCGATTATAACGATTTCATACGGCGTCATCTCGGCGAAAAACCGGGCGCGATAGTCGAACTTGAGACCGGACGTAAAATAGGTACCCACCGCGGTTACTGGTTCCACACCATCGGTCAGCGCAAAGGATTAGGTTTGAGCGGGGGCCCGTGGTATGTCGTAAAAAAGAACATACGCGACAACGTGATTTACGTAAGCAACGGATACGATACTGAAAAGCAATACGGCAACAATATACATTTGAACCAGATGCATTTCATATCGGGCAAACCGTGGGACGACGATGTAAATGACGTCAAGGTGACATTCAAGAACCGCCATACACCCGAATTTTTCAATGCCACACTCCATCGCATCGATGATGACGAATACCTGCTTGAATCGGAACGCAAGGTACAAGGCATTGCCCCCGGACAGTTCGGCGTGATATACTCCCCCGACAGCAAGATATGCTACGGCAGCGGAATAATCACGGGTCAGAATTTCACGGGAAAACATATCGGATAACACAATAAGGCCAAAGACTCTTCAACAGCATGAAAATGGAAGACAAAATAAAACTGAAGGTAGTGGGCCTCACCTACTCGCAAATCCAGTCAGGCGCTTATGCGCTGATACTCGGACAGGTCGACGGACCGTACCGCATCCCGGTTGTCATCGGCGCTCCGGAGGCCCAGTCGATAGCCATAGAGCTTGAAGGCATCATACCGCCCCGTCCGATGACCCATGACCTCTTCGAGAGTTTTACTCACGCATTCGGCATAAAATTGCTGCAGGTATATATATATAAATTCGAGGACGGCATTTTCTATTCGGAACTTACGTTCAGCGACGGCGACCGCCAGATTGTGCTGGATTCACGCACATCCGACGCAATTGCCATCGCCATCCGTACAAAATCGCCTATTTTCACAACTTCCGAAATACTTACCACTACCGGATTTGTTTTTGATTCAGACAGCAATCCCTCCCTGCGGGCCGACAAGGACGAGGATCTGGGTATAAATGCCGAACCCAAACTCGAAAACTACGCTGTTGAGGAACTTGAATCACTACTCGCAAAACATATAGAAAACGAGGAATATGAAGAGGCTGCAAAAATTCAGGCAATAATCAACGAAAAGAAAAATAAAAATAAAAGTAAAGAATAAAATCCTCTTTGCTATTTATGAATTCATGTAATAGAGGCATATAAAGAAATTAATACCATAAAACTAACATACAAACAGAAATCAGAATGAAAACAGGAACTAAAGTAAAAATTAAATTGGCGGCAATGAATTATCTGGAATTTGCCGTCTGGGGCGCCTATCTGACTTCACTGGGCACTTTCCTGTGGAATAAGGGTATGGAGGGCAGTATCGGCATTTTTTATGCAATTCAAGGCATTGTCTCTCTTTTCATGCCAGCAGTAATCGGCATTATCGCCGACAAGTATATCCAAGCCCAACGAATGCTAAGCCTCTGCCATTTTATAGCCGGTGCCTTTATGATCGGAGCCGGTTTTTATGCGCTGACAGCAGGTGACAATCTTCAATTCGGGCCATTGTTTATACTCTACACTATATCAGTTGGATTCTATATGCCGACCATTGGTCTCGCGAACTCAATTGCATACACTACATTAAACAAATATAATCTTGACACGATAAAACATTTCCCGCCTATCCGTGTATTTGGCACCGTAGGCTTTATCTGTGCCATGCTGTTCGTTAATTTTACAGGGTTCCAAAATACATATAACCAGTTATTCACATCCGGAGTATTAAGCTTAATCCTTGCATTTTACGCAGTGACACTAACCAAATGTCCTGTAAATAAATCGTCCGGGAAGAAATCGATTGTTCAAGCTCTCGGCCTTGACGCGTTCAAACTTTTCAAGAGCAGACAGATGGCGCTGTTTTTCATTTTCTCAATGTTCCTCGGTGTATCACTGCAAATCACCAATGGCTTCGCCAACCCGTTCATTAAAGGCTTTGCAGAAATACCGGAGTACGCTTCAACCTGGGGAGCGAACAATGCCAATGCGCTCATTTCATTGTCACAGATGAGCGAAACCTTATGCATACTGCTCATACCGTTTTTCCTTCGTCGTTACGGCATCAAAATCGTTATGGCCATGTCAATGTTCGCGTGGGTATTCCGTTTCGGATTTTTCGGCATTGGTAACCCCGGTGATGGTGTATGGCTCTTTATCCTTTCGATGATTGTATACGGTATCGCATTTGATTTCTTCAATGTATCAGGTTCTCTATATGTCGACCGCAATACAAATCCGTCAATGCGCTCGAGCGCTCAAGGTTTATTTATGATAATGACGAATGGTCTCGGAGCAACAATCGGTGTTCTTGGCGCCCAGGCGGTAATAGACCATTTTGTAACCAGTGCCTCGACAGCCACAGACAAAGTGAACGGCTGGCATACTTCCTGGTTTATATTCGCCGCCTACGCACTTATTGTAGGTCTACTTTTCCTCGTGCTCTTTAAATATAAGCACACACCGGAAAAAGAAACAGTTCCCGAGAATATTGTCGAAGAGGACATCGACGACCCGGAAGGCCTGATAAAATAAGTATCTTTCTCTTAATACACAAAATGATTGAAGAATTATGATACAATTTTATGCCCCCGACATATTGACCAATCCGCTGTTGCCTGAAAGTGACTCGCAACATTGCATAAGAGTATTGCGCAAGCAGCAGGGTGATATTATCGACGTAATAGACGGTCGGGGGCATAGATTGAAATGCCGCATACTTGACCCGCACTCAAAGCATACGCTTGTTGAAATCGTGGAAACGGAAGAAATAGCGCTTCCCTGGCAGGGAAACATCACTATCGCCGTTGCCCCGACAAAGCATATTGACCGCATGGAGTGGCTGCTTGAAAAGCTTGTGGAAATCGGCATAAACCGTTTTGTACCGCTGCTGTGCACACATTCGGAAAGGAAAGAAATCAAGGCTGAACGTCTCGAAAAAATAGCTGTATCCGCAATGAAGCAGTCGCTCAAGACATGGATGCCGCAGATTAACGGGATGACCCCTCTCAAAACTTTCATTGACGAATTCCGTCACAGCAATGCCTCGCGATATGTAGCATATTGTGATCCTGACATACCGCGGCGTATTCTTGCAAAAGAGATAACGCCGCAATGTGATACAGTAATCATGATTGGTCCGGAAGGCGATTTTTCTCCTCAGGAAATAAAAGAGACTATCGGCTCCGGCTTCATACCAGTCAGTCTTGGCGACTGCCGGCTTCGTACCGAAACGGCCGCATTGGCCGCATGTCAGACAATACATGCAATCAACCAGCTTAATCTCCCTGTTTGAACTCACGCACCTCTACGCACTACAAATCTCAGTCCAAACTAATAAGATAACCAATCATTGAGATAATTAACAAGTCAAAAGATACATTTATGACAGACATAAACCAATATTTGCATTCCTCGACGACCGGCAATTTTTTCCTGCTTGCCGGCCCATGTGTGATAGAGGGAGAACAGATGGCGATGGACATCGCCGGACAAATCAAGGAAGTCACCGACAAGCTCGGTATACCCTACGTGTTCAAAGGCTCATACCGTAAAGCCAACAGGTCACGACTCGATTCCTTCACCGGGATAGGCGACCTGAAAGCTCTTGAGATACTTGACAAAGTGCGTAAAACATACAATATTCCTGCTGTCACCGACATTCATCAGCCCGATGAAGCTGCTTTCGCGGCTCCGTTTGTCGACATATTGCAGATTCCGGCATTCCTGTGCCGCCAGACCGATCTGCTCATAGCAGCTGCCCATACAGGCAAGATGGTCAACATCAAGAAAGGCCAGTTTCTCGCGCCCGGAGCAATGCTCCATGCAGTAAACAAAGTACGAGACGCGGGCAACAATAATGTCGCCGTGACGGAGCGCGGCACGACATTCGGCTATCAGGATCTGATAGTCGACTTCCGCGGAGTGCCTGAGATGCAGAAATTCGATTGCCCGGTCATTGTCGACGTCACCCACTCGCTGCAGCAGCCCAATCAGGCTGCAGGAGTGACAGGCGGACGTCCCGACATGATTGAGACAATGGCACGTGCGGCCATCGCCGTCGGTGCTGACGGACTTTTTATAGAGACCCATCCCGACCCGTCAGTGGCAAAGAGCGACGGCGCCAACATGTTGCGCCTCGAGTTGCTGCCCGGTCTGCTTGAACGTCTGACTGCAATACGCATGACTGTAAATAAATTCTGATTGAACACGCAATGAAAACAATATCAAAAATCATAATTACATCCTCGATACTTTTAGCCCCGGGATTAATTAACGCACAATCAGCTAAATCACAGGAAGTGATTGATGCTGTTGAAAAAGTATACAACGAAGAGCTTCAGGAGGACGCGCATAATTACAATGTATATTTCCGTCGCGCTCATCTTTATTACGGTCAGAACCAGTACATGAGAGCCTTGTCTGATATTAACAACGCAATAAAATACACTCCTGCCGACGATAAGGACATGCTGTCGCAGGAATATGCGTTGCGCGCCAATATCTACATAATGACCGACCGCACGGAAGACGCCCTCGCCGATATAAACAAAGCTCTTGAATATGAGCCTACTTCATATTCGCTGATTTACCAGAAAGCCAATCTTGAATATGAACGCGGCAATTATGCCGCGGCCAAAGAGAATTTCCAACGTCTCAACCGACTGCGCAACCGTTCACTCGAGTCATTGATCGGCCTGGCAAGAGTCGCCGTGAAGGAAAACAATCTCGGGCTTGCCAATGAATATGTGGATGAGGCTGTAAACCTCTACCCTGCCGAAAGCGAAGCCTATCTGCGACGTGCCTCCGTGCGCCAGCTCATGGGCAACAACAACGGCGCCGTAGACGATATGATACTTGCAATCGCAGTCGACAAGAAAAGCAACAAAGCGATATCGGAACTCGTCAATATGGCGAACACCGATTACAATGCGGTCATATCCGGCCTAAGCAATGCAATCACTCAGGCACCGAATGTCGGCGTATATTACTACATCCGGGCCATGATTGCGCAGGCCCACTATCACTACAAATCAGCAATCAGCGACTACAATACCATAATCGACAAAAAACTGTACAATTATCACGGCATACACGCAAAGCTCGCCGAATGCTATTATTATCTGTGCGATTTCACATCGGCTCTCGAACAGATAAATATTGCATTAGGCACAAACCACAACAATCTGTACTACCTGACAAGTTCAAAAATATATCTTGCCTCAGGCAATACGGATATGGCGAAACTCTATGCCGAACGCGCGTTGCTCAATGCGCCCGACAACCAGCAGGCTCTTACACAGATGGCCTTGAGCACGCTTGCCGAAGGAGACTATGCCATGGCTTCAAACCAATTCGGCGAACTGATAATCAACAATCCCGACAATCCGGTCAACTATATAATAAGGGCATGGATAATCGGTGACAAAATGAATCAGCAATCAGATGCGATAGGATTCCTTACGCGGTGTGCGGCGCTCGAATACGATGAGACAAATTACCGCTCGTATCTCGGATTTGCGCTCAATCTGATGGGGCAGAATGAGCGTGCTGCAGAATGGATGGACAATATTCTTGCAGCAAAGCCTGCCGATATTGACGGCCATTTACACTATCTCGCAGCTGCACTTTATAGCCAATTGGGCGATTTCGACAAGGCTTTTGAATGTATGCGCCAGTCGCTCGAGCGCGGATATGCCAATCTGTATGACTGGAAATATTACGACATAGCAAATCTGTCAGTCGCACCGCTGCGCAAAGATGCCCGTTTTGATACGATGCTGGAAAATTACGGTTATCTGTTCAATTAGAATTGTACAATAATCGGAATATAGCCTCAATCCGAAATTACAGCGCATGTTACAGCTTCCTTTTAATATCGCTTTCCGCGGTTAATCATCGCCTTTGGCGCTTTGCTATGCAAAGAAACCGCGGCTACTATAACATGCTATGAATTAATTACATAGTAGCCGCGGTTTTTAACCGCGGACAACGAAGCGGGCAATTGTCATAGTGTTATGCACTGCAATTTCGGCTTGAGCCGGAATATATTGAAAAAAGAGGTTAAGCTGATAAAAAAAGTAATGGGACCCCGCAATCGGAGTCCCATTACTTTTTTATCAGTGATGAAATATTATTTCACACGCTCTACGTATGAACCGTCACGTGTGTCAATTCTTACCTTGTCACCGGTATTGATGAAGAGGGGTACACGCACCTCAGCGCCGGTTTCAACTGTAGCGGGCTTAAGGGTGTTGGTGGCAGTATCGCCTTTCAGACCGGGCTCGGTGTAGGTTACTTCCAAGACAACGCTGGTAGGCATTTCGCAAGTGAGGATTTCCTCGGTAGCGGCCTGTACCATAGCCTCGCAGATGTCACCTTCCTTGAGGAACTGAACGCCTTCGATGCTCTCGCCGGGGAGGGCTACCTGCTCGAATGTTTCAGTATGCATGAAGTTATAGCCCATCTCATCTTTGTAGAGATACTGGTAGGGACGACGCTCGATGCGCACTTCGTCGACTTTCACGCCGGAGTTCCAGGTCTTGTCGAGGACACGGCCGGTGCGGACGTTTTTCAATTTGGTGCGTACGAAAGCCGGACCTTTACCGGGCTTTACATGAAGGAATTCAACAATAAAGAAGTAGTTACCGTCGATATCGAGGCACATTCCGTTTTTAAAGTCAGCAGTAGTTGCCATAAACTGTTTATCTTTTGTATTGTGATTATGATATTTCGAGACCGCAAATTTACAAAATTTTCTCCGATTTCACATATATCATTCTCTAATTTTTACTTTTTTGATGACGAAATCCATTTTTAAACAATATTTTAAATTAATATTGAGAAGATTTTGAATATATTTCGTAAATTTGAAAAATAAATTGCAAATATAGTAGACCGCGGGGAACAGTTATTTTGGCGTGGCCCTGCGATATGATTCTATATAGTTGAATGTTAGCCTAATGAACGAGAAATCGCTTAGCCAGTTATATCTTAAGGATACCGAATTTCAGCGGCTCATGCAGCGCCGCATTTTTAACGTACTCCTTATAGCATCGCCCTATGATGCCTTTATGATGGAAGATGACGGCCGCGTCGAGGAGCAGCTGTATTTCGAATATGTCGCTCTCAACTTGAGTTCACCTCCCCGCGTCACCCTTGTATCGCATATCAATGATGCGATGTCGGCGCTCGCCAAAAAGCATTATGACCTGATAATAGCGATGCCGGGAGTGGATATTTCGGAAACATTCATAGGAGCCCGCGCCATTAAGGAAAGCTATCCCGACATTCCGTTCGTCGTGCTTACCCCATTCTCGAAAGAGGTGTCGCGAAGACTGTCACATGAGGATTTTACCGGCATTGATTATGTGTTCTCTTGGCTCGGCAACGTAGAACTTCTGCTTGCCATAATCAAATTGCTTGAGGACAAGATGAATGCCGACAACGACATTCTCGATGTCGGTGTCCAGATGATATTGCTGGTAGAGGACTCGGTACGGTTTTATTCCTCCATCCTCCCCCATCTTTACAAATATCTGCTCAGGCAGTCGATGGTGTTCTCGACCGAAGCGCTCAACGAGCACGAGCAGATGCTCCGCATGCGCGGACGCCCCAAGGTAATGCTTGCCCGTGACTATGAGGAGGCGATGAGCCTGTATGAAAAATACAGCGACCATATCATGGGGGTGATTTCCGACGTGTCATTCATGCACGAAGGTGTCAAGGATGCCATGGCCGGACTGAAACTCGCCCGTGAATTTCACCGCTGTGACCCTTATCTGCCCATCATCGTCGAATCGACCCAAAGCGAACTGCGTGACAGCGTCGACGATTTCAACGGCATTTTCCTTGACAAGAATTCCAAGAAACTGCCTGTCGACCTCGGCAAAGCTATCACCGACAATTTCGGATTCGGTGATTTCGTGTTCCGAAATCCGGCGACCGGCGAGGAGATAATGCGCATAAAATCGCTTAATGATATGCAGAAACATATCATGAAAGTGCCTGCCGACTCGCTCTACATGCATGCTTCCCACAACGACATATCGCGTTGGCTTTACTCCAGGGCGATGTTTCCGATTGCGGAGATTATCAAGGCCCACCGTTTCACTTCAATTGATGAGGCACCAGCCGTAAGGCAATTGTTTTTTGACCTGATTGTCAAATACCGCAAGATGAAAAACCGCGGAGTTGTGGCCGTGTTCCGCAAAGACCGCTTCGACTATTATTCCAACTTCGCGCGTATCGGACAGGGTTCATTGGGTGGCAAAGGCCGCGGTCTGGCATTCATCGACTCGATAATAAAAGCCAATCCGGTGTGCGATGATTTCGACGGCATAACCATCTCCATACCGCGTACAGTCGTGCTGTGCACCGACATATTTGACGAGTTCATGAGCACCAACGACCTGTATGCCATTGCGTTGAGCGATCGGAGCGACGACGAGATACTACGGTATTTCCTCCAGGCACGTCTGCCGGAGCGCCTGATTGAGGATTTCATGTCGCTGTTTGAAGTAGTCGACCGGCCGCTTGCCATCAGGTCGTCAAGTCTGCTCGAGGACTCCCACTATCAGCCTTTCGCCGGCATTTACTCCACCTATATGATACCGCATGTCGACGACAAATACCGAATGCTCAAACTGCTGTCCGACGCCATCAAGAGCGTCTACGCGTCGGTATTCTACCGCGACTCCAAGGCATATATGACAGCAACGTCCAATGTAATCGACCAGGAAAAGATGGCCGTGATAATACAGGAGGTTGTCGGAGAAGAAACCGACGGATATTATTTCCCGTCATTCTCCGGAGTAGGACGCTCGCTCAACTACTACCCTATCAATGACGAACAGCCTGAGGACGGAGTAGCGGAAATAGCCGTAGGACTCGGCAAATATATAGTCGACGGCGGCCTGAGTCTGCGTTTTTCGCCGCGCCATCCGGATAAGGTACTCCAGACATCGGAACTTGATCTTGCGCTGCGCGACACGCAGACGCGCCTCTATGCCCTTAATCTGAAAGAAGTGAACGACGATTTCAGGGTCGACGACGGTTTCAATATAGAGAACATGCGCATACAGAAATTTGCCGGCACCAATGCTTTAAAATATCTTGTCTCGACATTTGACCCTCAGGACCAGGTAATCCGTGACACCGACTTGGGATTCGGGCGCAAAGTAGTCACTTTCGCGAATATGCTTCAGCACAAGGTATTCCCGTTGGCCGAAGCCATAGAGTTCATGCTTGTCAACGGTCAGGAAAAAATGCAGCGTCCCATCGAGATAGAGTTTGCCGGCATAGTCGACCACACCGGCAAAACAAAAGGGAAAATATACTGGCTGCAGATTCGCCCGATTATCGACCGTAAGGAGCTTGTAGACGACACAATACTTGAAATTCCCGACGATAAGCTCATACTCAAGAGCAATACTGCCCTCGGCCACGGTAACATAGAGAATGTATCCACAATACTTTATGTGCGCCCCGACAATTTCTCATCGGTCAACAATCAGAAGATAGCCGAAGAGATAGAACGTCTGAACAGAGATTTCACCGCCCGGCAGAAAGGATATATACTTATCGGCCCGGGAAGATGGGGGTCGTCGGACACAGCTCTCGGCATACCGGTAAAATGGCCGCATATATCTAATGCAAAACTAATTGTCGAGGCTTCTCTAAGCAATTACCGCATAGAACCGAGCCAGGGCACGCATTTCTTCCAGAATCTGACATCATTCGGAGTCGGATATTTCACTATCAATCCCTCGTCGAATGATGGTATCTATGACATAAACTATCTTGACTCTCTCCCAGCTACTTACGAAAGTGAGTATTTACGTATCGTTGAATTCACTAATCCCCTTACTATCGGCATCAACGGACGGAAAGGTGTCGGCATTGTAAAGAAAAACGATTGATCTGCCATGGCTTTTTTTAATAAATTAAAATCGGTATTCGGATTTTCAGGCGAAGAATACGAAATCGAAGAAAATGAATTATCGCAACGCGATGCAACAGTTACGCCGCTTGCACAACGCCGGCAGGCCGCCTCAGCTTCGGCCAAACCCACCGAAAAGACCGTGACCTCAGGCGGCTCCGCAGAGGTTGCCCCGTGCGAAATACAGACTTCCGAATTGCAAAAAGGCAACTGCCCGGAAGCCATATTCAATAAAGTGGTGGAGATTTTCAATGAGTCACTGCCCCCGTTTCTGCGTGAATGTGTCGACCCGGAAAAGCAGGCCAGATACATACATGATGCTCTTGACGACTCAATGAAGAGTTATCTGGCGCAAATTGACAAAGACGCGGATTCGCGCATGAAGGTAAAACTTGAAAACGGCCAGTCGGCCTTGCGTCAGGAAATAGAAACATTGCGGGAAAAAACCAAGAAAATCGAAGACACAAGTGCGGAATGGAAGGAACAGAAACTGTCGGCCGAACGCCAGAAGCGCGCACTGAGCGAGCGTGTGCATGACCTTGAAAAGCAGGTAGACTCTTTCAACGCTGAGAAAGAGCAATACGAACTCGAGAACAAAAGCCTTGTAAACAAACTCCGCGCCCTGTCGATACAGGACAGCGACATGGATGCCCTGCGGAGTGAGAATGAAACGCTCCGGAATGAACTCAAAATCCTGAAAGAAAATGCTCCGAAAACTATTGTGCCGGCGGTTGACCAGGAAACGCTCAAGCAGCTCGACAGACTTAAAGACAGCGTAGACGACCTTGCAGCACAAAAAGAGACTCTTATGCGCGAACGGAATATCCTTGCAAACGATATTGTTGTCCTTAAGAAAAAATGTGAGATTTCCGATGTGATGCTGAATGACCTCAATCATAAAGCCTCGTCGGCCAAACTGGCACTTGCGGAAAAAGAAAACCAGTACAACGAGCTGTTGTCAAAATATGATGCTCTCGTTGCTGCCGACGCGCAGAAGCCCGATATGGAACTCCGCATGCAGGAAGTATTGTCAACCGTGCAGGAACGCCAGAAAGAGATTGACACACTGCATGAAAATCTGGAAAGCGTCCATGCAGAACTCATGCGTGTCAACAGCGAACTCCACAACGAGTCGGCAAAGGTGCAGCAGCTCACCGAAGAGCTACGCATTGCAAAAGAAACCATAAGCCAATCTGCTGAAAATAACTCGGCGGAAGAAATATCGTCGCGTGATGCCGTTATAGCGCATCAGCAGAATGAACTGACCCAGCTGCGTACTGATCTGAAGGAAGCGAGAGAGGAAGTCGAGGAAAGCCGGTCCTCTTTAGCAGCCTTCGAGGAATCCCTCATAAAAATTGATGAAATCAACGAAGCCCGTCAAAAGCGCATCGCCGAGCTGCAGCAACAATTAAAAGAAAAAGAAAGCGAACTTGAAGCGACCTCCGGTCAACTTTCCGAACAGACCAAACTGATTGAGGAAAAAGACGAAGAAATATCATCTCTTAAGGCAACCGTCGACAACAACATACAGTTGCAGGCTGCATCTGAGGCATTGCTTCGTGAAGAGATAGAACGATTGCGCAAGTCGCCCGAATCGACGCCGAGAGCCAAACGGAAAAAGACAGCACAAATATCGTCAATCGATGAATCGCTTGACGATACCAACTGGCTTGTATCCACTCCACCCGAGGGTATCAACGCCCGTCCGGGCGGCGTATCCGACTCGGAATTCGGATATCAGGCGCCTCAGCACCGCGACGAGCCGAACAATCCCGCGCAGATGCTGCTCTGGTAACAGGATTTGATTTAACCGATTCCCTATTGTCAGCTTTTTGATATAAAAAGATTTTACGGCCATAGGTTATAATTAGATTACGCTATATTATTTTGATTATGAGAATAAAAGCAAATATATTCGCCCCTCTCTCCATGGCAGCTGCCCTCCTTCCTCTTTGTGGAGCAGCAACCAATCCTATAATAGTCGACATTGCCCCGTATGTGTATCCGGCCAATAGACCGGACGCCGCGCCTACAATGAAATTCATGCCGGACGGATTGACCTATCTTGCGGGTTCGCCGGACAACACACGTATCGTAAGATATGACACAGCGACCGGAAAAGAAATCGAAACGGTGTTCAATTCTGCAAAAACAAGAGAAGCCTCAATAAGCAGTTTCGACAGTTTCTCCATAAGCCCGGACGGAACCAAACTGCTGATTTCACTCGACAAAGAGATGATCTACCGCCGTTCGTTCAAGGCAAAATATTACGTATTCGAAATAAAACGGAATATTCTTAAACCGCTATCGAAGGAGCATCCGTATCAGCAGATACCGCAATTCTCTCCCGACGGCAGATCGGTAGCATTTGTGGCCGACAACAATATTTACCTGAAAAAGCTGGATTATGACACAGAAGTCGCCGTAACGACCAACGGTGTTAAAAATTCAATAATTAACGGAGCTACCGACTGGACTTACGAAGAGGAATTTGTCAGCACGTCCACTCTTACATGGGCTCCTGACAGCGAGACGCTGTCGTATGTAAGTTTTGACGAGACAGATGTGCCATTGTACAATATAACACTCTACCAAGGGACTTGCGAGCCCAAAAACGAGTATGCCCTTTATCCCGGACAAATGTCATACAAATATCCTGTCGCCGGTGCTGTAAATTCGACCGTGACGCTCCACAGCTACGATGTCGCCACCCGTAAAACGAAAGATATTCAACTGCCGGATAGCGAAATAGAATATATACCGCGCATAGATTATGCCTCCGCGGCCGAACAGCTTCTGGTAACGACACTTAACCGCGACCAGAACCGTATGGAGATATATAGCGTCAACCCGAAATCGACGGTAGTAAAATCCCTGTATGTCGAAGAGTCAAAGGCTTGGATTGCACCTGCCACATACGAAAATCTCGTAATTACGCCTAAATCCGTGATTATAAACTCAAGTCGTTCGGGCTACAGCCATCTGTATGAATACAGTCTTGCCGGCGCACAGTTACGACAGATTACATCGGGAGATTATGATGTAAAACAATGCTATGGCGTCGACAAGGTCGGAAACGTGTATTTTCAGTCAACAGCATCCGGACCGCTCAACCGCGTGGTAAGCAAGATTGATGTCAAAGGGAAAATCATTGATTTATCGCCGCGCGATGCTTTTTCTTCGGCTGAATTCATCCCCGGTTGCGAGTCATTGATATTGACAGTGTCCGATATTGCGACACCTCCAAACTATACAATGCTTAGTTCCTCCGGTAAAAAAATACGTGACATCGGCAACAATAATGAATATATGGGGCGTTATGCCGGGCTGCCGGAGAAAAAATTCATAACCGTCAATTCCGACGGCAATCTGCTCAACGGCTATGTCATTTTGCCTCCGGGATTCAGAGAATCGCAGAAATATCCTGTCATTATGTGGCAGTACAGCGGACCGGGTTCACAGGAGGTGCTCAACCGCTGGAGTCTTGACTGGGAATATTTTGCAGCGAAAGAAGGCTTCATCGTGGCATGCGTCGACGGACGTGGCACAGGCAGCCGCGGTCGGGAATTCGAAACTTGCGTATACCGTAATCTGGGATATTATGAGACCATCGACCAGCTTAATGCGGCAAGATACATGGCGTCGCTGCCTTACGTGGATGCCGCCCGCATAGGAATATGCGGCTGGAGCTACGGCGGATATGAAACCCTTATGGCCGTGTCGGTTCCGGGCAATCCTTATAAAGCGGCAGTAGCCATAGCTCCCGTGACCGACTGGCGTTATTATGACACAGTATATGCCGAACGCTACATGCTGACTCCGCGCGCCAATGAAGACGGATATAATGCGTCGGCACCCATTAATAAAACAGCCGACGTGGATTGTGCGTTACTTATAATGAGCGGCACCGCTGATGACAATGTCCACCCGGCAAATACCATGGAATATGTATCACGGCTGCAATCAGACGGAATATTGTGCGACATGTTGCTGTTCCCCAATATGAACCACTCTATCAACGGCTGTGGCGCACGTGCCGTCGTATATGGCAAGATGATTGATTTCTTCAAAAAGAATCTGTAATCGCCGTATACCACAATTATAAATGCCGTATACCACAATTATAAATATTGTATTTTAAGATATTGCTTTTCATACAGTTTTAATATGACTTTAATCAAAGCCATGATAAAAATGTTTTTATAATGTCACATACTCATCAACGTCGACAAAATCTGGCTCAAGGAATATTCTCCCTGTGGGCGAACTGGGCTATCGCAGTAGGATTTCTCGTACTCCCGATAATTATTACGCCATTGGTCTCACCTCGGCTGCTGCCTGTCATACCTATCGTCATGGTAGGGATTCTTACTTTGCTTGACCGGCGCAACCGCCTGCAGATGTCGCCCACCTGTTTCCGTATTCCACACTTGGTTCAGGTAATATTGATATCAAGTGCTGTCGTATTATTGATTGACATAATATATAAGACACATATCGAGATTAACAGTTTTATCGGTCAACCTGTCAGTCTGACAAATCCGGTGATTCCGGTACTCGACATATCGGCGGTAGCGGCAATAGTATGCTTTTGGGGCATGTTGTGCGGAAACAATCCCAGGTCCTGCCGCTCATGCCGTAACCGTCTGGGCGAAGCTATTGACCGTGGCCTTATAGGCATGCTCTACAGCCGCGAATCAAAATTACAGATAAAATTCCTGTTCTGGCTGTCACTCGGGCTCGCCGTATCCACATGGCTGTATTACATATTTTTCTATATAAATGTCAACATCAACAAGACCGACAGCTATTTTTTCATATTATGCCCGCTGCTTTGTTACGTCATCTCATTGATATATTTCGGGGTGCGCTATTACACCATGTGGGTGTATTACTGCCAGAACAATGCCACCGCCAAAGTCATAGACTCTCAGGGCACCACTATCAGGTACCTTGTAGTTTGCGAGGACAAGATACTGCTGAATATCCCGGCCCCTACAAATGATGTAATATTTTCTGACGATTTGAAGATTGATGTGCCGCTGAAAGTGTCGCTGCCGTTCAAAGAGACCGTGTCGGAAATGGAAGCTCATAACTATTTTGTAGATGCATCCGAAATGAAGGATGCCGACACGCGGCTGATATTCCAAAGCTGCGACCCGGGCATGTACAACAACATATTCCATTATGTGGCTTTTGTAAAAGATGCCGACAAGACAGCCGAGACCCTAAAAGGACAATGGTTCTCTCTTGCAGATACAAATGAAATGATACGCGAAGGACTTGTGGCAATGGCTCTCGGCGCTGAATTAAGCCGTATCTATACAATAACTATGGCCTGGAAAGCGTACGACAAAAGCGGTCACCGTCTCTATGAAATAAAGCATTACAAACCGACATTCCGTCTTAAGGATATGCATACGTGGGATGTCGATTATAATGATTCCAACTGGCTTTATGTCGCTGAAATCAATGAGGACAAGCCATTCTACCATCTGCGCAGGCTTTGGCATAAAATAACCAAAGGTCTTGGAGAATAACAATATAACGATACGCAATATGTGCCATTACAATCCCTCGCCCGACATGCCTCTCATTGCTGTTATCGGCCCGACTGCATCGGGCAAGACACGCCGTGCGGTCAGTCTGGCCGCTGCCATTGACGGAGAGATAGTAAGCGGAGACTCGCGGCAGGTGTACCGGGGCATGACTATAGGCACAGGCAAGGATCTGGACGAATATGGCAAAATACCTTATCATCTGATTGATATTGCCGATGCAGGAGACAAATACAATCTGCACCGTTTTCTTAAAGATGCAACCGACGCAATCGACGGCATAAGACGCCGTGGACATCACCCGATAATATGCGGCGGAACGGGCCTGTATATCGAGTCACTGCTCAACGGTCTGAAACTTCCGGATGTCCCGGAGAACAAGGATTTGCGTGCCAGACTGTCCGGGAAATCACTTGAAGACCTGACCGGCATCCTCGCCTCGATGAAGCAGCTGCATAATATCACTGACGTCGATACGGCCAAACGAGCCATACGCGCCATCGAGATACAGACATATTATGCCGAACATCCCGAGGAGGCGACAAATACCCTACCGTCGCCTATCGATGCCACAGTAATAGGCGTTGACATCGACCGCGAGGAACGGCGCCGCAAAATAACCGCCCGTCTGCACCAGCGACTCGAGGAGGGCATGGTCGACGAGATAAGAAGCCTGATTGCATCAGGTATCTCACCCGACGACCTTATATATTATGGCCTGGAGTATAAATATATTACTGAATTTGTGATAGGCCGTCTTACTTATGATGAGATGGTAAGGCAGCTTGAAATCGCCATACACCAGTTTGCCAAACGGCAGATGACATGGTTTCGCGGCATGGAACGGCGCGGATATAAAATACACTGGCTTTCCGCCTCTCTCTCTGACCGTGACTTCATTCTTGAAGTAAAAAACATCATTGCGGAACATGCGGCCTGCTAAGTATAAATTGTACATGTCTGACAGAATCACATCCATCTACTCAGGATTGCTGTTATTGCTTGCATTGCTGTCAAGCCCTATGGCAGTAAACGCTTACGTGGGTGATTATGACGGATTTGTAGAGATTAAACCAGTCAGCGTAAAAAGCGGTGACATATTCAGTTTCGATTGCACGGGCAATGATGTGGAACGTCAGCGGATTGAAGTCGGTATAAGTCCGGCAAGTTTGGGCAAAACCGACTGGAATCTGACGCTTAACGACACTGTGTGCAATCACGTCATTTGCATCAATACAAAGCGAATTGAACGGAACAAATTCGATTTCGACCATGACGAAAGCATAGTCATCTCACTGAGTGTCGACGGTGAAGAGTTATTGGAAAAGGATTTCGGAAAACGCCTGCCCATATCGAAATCGCCGATATATCTTCGTGTGCAGCTTGACGGGAAGGAAATCATTTTATCGGCAGGAGGCAGTACACTCGAAATCGCAGGTAAAATTGATTATGAAGGATTCACGGATTATGCCGTAATATCAGGTAAACATGATATTACAATCACCAGGCATTCATTCTTATTCGTACCAAAGCCAATAATTCCGCAGTTATATGACGATGAGACATCCGTCCGTGCGGCATTAGCAGGCTGCACTGACAGCCGATGCGGGGTATGGGATTTTTTTGATGAGGACGTCGAGACAAGGACTGCGCTTAAAGGCGGAAGATACAAGCTTGCGATGCTTCCGTCGAACGACGGTGGTTACGACCTGATATATCTGTCGGGAGCGGAAATAGAGCCATTCAGATGGAACGTCGGAGCGCTTAAAGGTCATATCAGTCCCACTCCCTTTGCCGATACATTCACTTTATATTGGATTGACAGCACCGGCAAGGAAATTAATGACGGTACGCCATACGCTGCGATTGACGGTGCGCTCATGTCACTTGTATTTCCCCTACAGAAAGCAAAATTCCGATTTGTAAAAAGCGAATAGACCGATTCGGCGCTATTGCCGCGGGTATCAAGCCGGTCAGTTTTCCCTGGTTATTTCATCCGTGGCAATATTATAATTGAGGTCGGAATCGAGCAACCTTACGAAATAGTTTTTGGTATCACGGCTTACTGCATATACATTGTTAAGCTCCTCAATGGCCTGAAGGTGTTCGTATAAGGCGGGTGGCAACTCGTCGAACAAGAGCATCTGCGGTAATGTGCCGCCATATCCGTTTATCGACATCCAGCGATAGCTGTTATTGAATGTGATTGCCGCACTGTTGCGCAGACGCACATGGTATCCGTCGTCAGTGCTCCCGTATTCCGCGACATCCTGTTCCGGGAAATACCTTGATACAAATTCCACTATCGGTGCCGGCATTTCATCCCATACAGAGTTATGGCATGACTGAAAGCATATCCCGGCCAACAATGCTATAAGAATTAAAAACCGACGTCTCATATTGTTATAATCTTATATAAAACAATTTAAAACAGTTAAATATTTAACAATATATCAGTCGGGAATGTTGACCTGACGGCAGTCAATTGGCGGCCGGAAACATGGGATGCATCTGCCACCCACGGTATTTTGCGCCCATTTTCCTGACAACTTTGTGCCAATAGGAATCATCGCTGTCGGTAAGCATCTGTTCAGGCGCCAAAGGATTGGCAACTGCCCAGACATGCTGACGTATCTCCTGCTCGAGCTGACCTTTGTCCCATCCGCTGTAACCGATAAAAAAGCGTATCAGATCATCGGCCGGATAGCCGTCGCGTATATATTGCAACACCTGTTCGTAATTACCTCCAATCCATAGTCCGGGCAATATCTCAACCGAACCTGAAAACAATTCTCCCAACCGGTGTATGTAGAACATACGGTTGCGTGACATCGGGCCGCCGATAAAAACCGGTATATCTATACCGTCGTCGAAACCCTCTACCATCTGCCCGAGCGTATAGCCCGAGGTTCGGTTCATCACAATACCCATCGTATTGGCACCCGGAGCATAGTCAATCAATGTTATAACGGCATGATTGAAATATTCGTCAGAGAGAAACGGTTCGGCCACGAGGAGTGAGCCTTCGCGGGGTGCCGGTGTCGATATGTCGATGCCAAACAGTGTGTTATCCAAATCTTTCATGCCAATATTATAAATTAAGATGTAAATATACGATTTTTTCGTTTTAAATCAAACCCGTAAAATATCAAGAAAAGCAAAAGAGAGCAAGTCTTCGTAACCGGAAGGCTCACTCTCTTCTGATGCCTGGTCATTAGCCCTCGATTGCCTTTTTATTGATGTAGCCGGAGACCGCTTTCCAGCAAAGCACGGCGACAATAGCGCCGATACAGGGACCTACGACCATAATCCAGAAATCGCCGAATGCACCGGGGCTGAATACTGCGGGGCCGAAGGAGCGCGCCGGGTTGACCGAACAGTTGTCGACGGGAATTCCGACAATGTTGACGAGTCCGAGGCCGATACCGATTGCGAGACCGGCAAACTTGCCTGCCCCCACTTTAGCATCGGTAGCGCCAAGCACTATCATTACAAAGAAGAATGTGAGTAATGCCTCGGTTATAAGAGCCATTCCCGAAGTAGCGCCGGGCTGGAGCACGTTGGTAGCAAGCGAATTTTCACCGGTGATACCGCCGAACTGATAACCATCACCCGATTTGTAAAGCAAATAAAGGAATGCGGCGCCAACGACGGCTCCTATCAACTGTGAGATGACATATCCCACACATTCTTTACCGCTCATACGGCCACTTAACCATACTGCCAGTGACACTGCCGGATTGACATGGCAACCTGAAATATTGCCAATGCAATAACACAGACAGATAAGCACAAGTCCAAAGCACAATCCGATGCCGAGAACACCTATTGCAGGCCCGGCGAGAACAGCGCTTCCGCACGCGAGGAGCACAAGAAACATTGTGCCGACTCCTTCTGCTAAATACTTTCTCATAATTTAATGATTAATGAAACAATTAGGTAAATTAACGTTTATAATAAAAAACGTTTTTTATTTAAAAATAGTTGACTAATTTTACGCTATGAATCATACTGAAGCAACAATAGAACGTCACCCCTGGCCACCTTTTATTCCGCAGGGAGCGCGCATTTTAATCATGGGTACATTCCCACCGGGAGAGCATCGGTGGTCTATGCCGTTTTTCTATCCCAATCCCATCAATGACTTCTGGAGAGTGATGGGCATAATATACTTCAATGACAAAGATAAGTTATATCTGCCTCATCTCAAAACTTTTGACTTGGAGAAAATTAAAGAGATGCTTGCAGCACGCCATATCGCGCTCGGTGACACCGGTCTGGAAGTACGCCGTCTCAAAGGCAATGCTGCCGACAAGTTTCTTGATATTGTCACGCCGATACCACTCGCGGATACTCTCGCGTTAATGCCTGAATGCACGGCAGTAGCCACTACCGGCGAAAAAGCGGCGCAAGTCATTGCCGAAATAACCGGTACGGAAGTGCCTAAGACAGGCACATATACCGAAACAGATTTTGCCGGACGTCATTTGAGGATTTACCGCATGCCGTCAACCTCAAGAGCCTATCCCCTGCCGTTGGCTAAAAAGGCTGAGATATACCGCAATATGCTTTCGGAACTGAATCTTTGCGACTGAAGATGTTATTCCACTAATGCTTGCCATGCAATATGAATGACTCAAAGCCGTGGCCGAAGACTGTTGCGGAATAAAAAAAAAGAGCTACATTTGCATAAAATTTATAAACGTAACATAATCGCCCGCGTATGGAGGAATTAACTTTGCCCCTTTCGATAGGCTTCAATGCCCTGGACATAATCAATTTTGTCGACGCCCATGCCAGCTACCTGTTTGTATTTCTGCTTATGGCAGTCGAGAGTTCGTTCATCCCGTTTCCGTCGGAAGCTGTCGTGCCTCCGGCAGTATATTTTATGCTCGGTGCCATAGGCACGTTCAATTTCGGAGTGGTGCTTCTGATTGTTGTTGTAGCTACAGCGGGAGCTTTAGTCGGCGCACTGGTCAACTACTACCTGTCGTTGTGGCTCGGCCGTCCGATTGTATATCGGTTTGCCAACAGCCGCGTAGGGCATTTCTTCCTCGTCACTGAAGATAAAGTAAAGAAATCGGAAGCCTATTTTGACAAACATGGCCCGATAGCGACTTTCATCGGTCGGCTTATACCTGCTGTGCGCCAATTGATTTCAATCCCGGCCGGACTTGCACGCATGAACATCGTGAAATTCTGTACATTCACCTCGCTTGGCGCTTTTGTATGGAACTGCATTCTTGCCGGACTGGGAGTGTGGCTGTTCACTGCCGTAGACCGCCAGGCTCTTTACGCTACAGTCGAGAAATATAACGGATACCTCACAATCGGTGGCCTGTGCCTCCTTGGTGCCTGCATTCTGTATATGATATACAAGGCTGTCACAGCTAAAAAGAGCAAGGCGAATGCCTGACAGAAGCTCCCGGACTTCTCCGTTGATACATAAATACGTCACATCAATTAAAAGTTAACTCATAATGTTAGTGTCCCCCTCTTTATTATCGGCTGATTTCGGCAATCTCGACCGTGAAATCGAAATGCTTAACAAGTCCAATGCCGACATGATACATCTTGATGTGATGGACGGAGTGTTTGTGCCGAATATCTCATTCGGATTTCCTGTGATAGAAGCTGTGGCCAAAAGGACATCGAAACCACTTGACGTGCATCTGATGATAGTACGCCCCGAAAATTACGTAACGCGTATGAAGGATGCAGGAGCTACGATAATGAATATCCATCAGGAGGCTTGCCTACATCTTGACCGGACAATTGACGCGATAAAGAAAGCCGGCATGCAAGCCGCTGTCACGCTCAATCCGTCGACTCCGGTAATAATGCTCGAGGACGTGATATCCGATCTCGATATGGTGTTACTCATGTCGGTAAATCCGGGGTTCGGCGGCCAGAAATTCATACGCAACGCAGTCGACAAGACCCGCCGCCTTAAAGAACTGATTCTGAAATCAGGCTCTAAAGCCCTGATAGAGGTAGACGGAGGCGTCAATGGCGAGACCGGACGCCTTCTCGCAGAAGCAGGCGCCGATATACTGGTAGCCGGAAGCTATATTTTCAACAGTGACAATCCTGCGGCCAATATTGATTTACTGAAATCCTTATGATTTAAAGAGCAAACCGAGTTTAAAGAATTTTTGTGAAAAATATTATCGGATAAACGCTGAAAATTAGATGTTATTTTCGTAACTTTGTCAAGAAACACCCAAACATTACGAAAATTTCATACGCATTTACATAATGAATGACTATTCATATTCGGGAACAGACTTTGAACCCGACAGAAGGGCGCGCGGCGACAGGCGCCCCGACTTCGCAACCACTGATTCTGCATCATCACAGCCTAACGACTACGACCGGCCCCGCAAACGCCGTAAACCCGGCATGACAACGCGTGAGGAGGCCGAATCGGGACTACCACGTTTTATTTCCCGACCGATAGCATTTTTTACAAGCCGTAAAATGAAATCGGTAGTGGGTATTGCCCTGATTCTTTTGGCCGCATATCTTTCGGTAGCGGCTCTGTCGTTTCTGAAAAATAGCGGCACAGACCAAAGCGAAGTCGTGACACAGACGGTGGAACAGATGGCGCAGACACAGGGTGCGGTGGAAAATATCGCCGGCCCGACCGGAGCAAAAACATCACATCATCTCTTTGTCGAAGGACTCGGATTGGGTTCCGTTGTCCTTATAGTTTATATGGTAGTGCTCGGACTGGGATTGCTCGGATTAAAAAAGATAAATTTCTGGTCGCTTACTTTCAAATCGCTGATATTTGCCATCACAATATCATTTGTGCTCGGATTGCTTTCCATCAATTCCACGGCCAATATACCCCCCGGCGGATACCACGGACGCTACATCAACATCCTTTTGATATCACGCATAGGCTGGATTGGCGCATTCATAGTGAGTTGTATGCTCGTGGCCGTACTTGTCACTATATATATTGCGGAACTTACCCGTTTTTATCAGAAATCAAGGGAAAAGATTCGTATCGTGCAGGCAAAAAAAATACACGAACAGGACCGGAAAGTATACGAGCAGGAGGTCATCGACACAGCTCTTGCCAACGGCCCCATCAATGTGGTCGTAAAGGAAAGTGAAGATGAAAAACCGGCAGGTCTAAACACGCACACATCAGATAATGACCGGCGCCAGAAATTTGACAACATCGAGTCAAAGGCTGCGTTCGATAATGACGACCGATATTCCACCCGGGCAAAGGAGCCTGCGGCAAATGCCGGTCGTATGGATGACAATGCTGCGAACGCAACTGTGCAAAAGGACAGTGCCCCCGAAGACAATTCACTTTCATCCCCCGGTTTTGAAATCAATGCCGCCTCTGAAATCGAACAGGCGAACCATGACGACAGCGCACTGAGACTGCAGGGGCCCTACGACCCGCGTGCCGAACTGTCGCGCTACCGGATGCCCACACTCGACCTGCTGCACGACCGTCCGCGCAAGACCAACTCCGTGGATTTGTCAGAGCAGGAAGAGAACAAGGAGCGTATCACCAAAACGCTCAACGACTACGGCATACAGATTGTAAAAATTGAAGCCACGGTAGGCCCTACTGTCACATTGTATGAGATTATCCCCGCCGAAGGAGTGCGTATCGCACGCATCAAGCGGCTCGAAGATGACATAGCCATGAGCCTTGCCGCGCTTGGCATACGTATCATCGCGCCTATACCCGGCAAAGGGACTATAGGTATCGAGGTGCCGAACAAAGACCCTCAGACCGTTTCAATCAGGTCCATTCTCGGCTCGCGTGCGTTTCAGGAATGTAAATACCCCCTGCCGATGGCTCTTGGCGCTACCATATCAAATGATGTATATATTGCCGACCTCACAAAAATGCCTCACCTGCTTGTCGCAGGTGCTACCGGCCAGGGTAAGTCAGTCGGTCTTAACACCATCATAGCATCATTGCTCTACAAACGTCACCCGTCGGAACTGAAATTCGTGCTTGTCGACCCCAAGATGGTTGAATTCAGCCTTTACGCGCGTCTGGAGAAACACTATCTTGCCAAGCTTCCCAACGAAGAAGAACCGGTAGTGACCGACCCCAACAAGGTAGTAGACACTCTCAATTCGCTATGCGTGGAGATGGACTCACGATATGCGCTGCTTAAGGATGCGGGATGCCGTTCGGTGATAGAATACAATGAGAAATTTGTCAACCGCCGTCTGAATCCGGAGAAGGGACACCGCTACATGCCTTACATTGTGATGGTGGTCGACGAGTTCGCCGACCTTATCATGATGGCGGGCAAGGCGGTCGAAACGCCCATCGCCCGCATAGCGCAGAAGGCCCGAGCCGTGGGTATGCACATGATAATCGCCACGCAGCGTCCGTCGACCAATGTCATAACCGGTATCATCAAGGCGAATTTCCCCGGCCGTATAGGATTCCGCGTAAGCCAGATGGTCGATTCACGCACCATACTCGACGCCCCGGGAGCCAACCAGCTGATTGGCCGCGGTGATATGCTCATATCGACCGGAGGAGTTGTAGAACGTGTGCAATGCGCGTTCATCGATACTGACGAGGTCGATGCAATATGCCGTCATATCGATGACCAGATCGGATTTGAACACGCATATCTGTTGCCCGAACCGCCGTCGGAAGCCGGAGAAATACCTGCCGGATCGCTCGCCGAGCGTGATGCGCTCTTTGATGAGATAGCCCGTCTTGTAGTACAGGGCAACACGGCTTCGACCTCAAATATCCAGCGCAAATACTCAATCGGATATAACCGTGCAGGTAAAATCATGGACCAGCTCGAAGCCGCCGGAATCGTAGGCCCTGCACAAGGCGGGAAGCCCCGCACGGTTCTGGTCGACCCGACTCAGCTCGAAATGATGCTTGACTCGCTTTAACTTTTATTATATGACGCCGGCGCAACCTTTTGGCTGCACCGGTGTCATATATAAGATAAGTTTTCAGAAGAAAACAGCAACAGCCGTTTACATAACAGCAACACTCGTATATATGAAAATTAAATCCATACTGATATTGCTCCTAATAGCTGTCGGAGTGAATTACGCGGGGGCGGCAATCAGCGCGTCGGCCTTTATGAAAGAAGCATCCGCTCTGCTGACTTCATCAAAATCAATAACCGCATCATTCAGGATAGAGAGTGCGGGGCAACAGCCCGTCACCGGGGACATAGCTGTCAAAGGAGATAAATTTGCTGTCACTACAACAGTCAGCTCCACAATATTTGACGGTAATACCCAATGGACAATTTCGGCCAATGACCGTGAAATATCCATATTCGAGCCAACCGCCGACGAAATAGCGCAAATCAACCCGTTCGCCATAATTAAGAGCTACGAACGCAACTACAACCTGAAAGTATTGTCGTCCGACAACTCTACGGTCAAAATGCAGCTGATTCCGAAGCATACCGACTCATCCATAAAAAAAATAATAATAGTATTCGATGCGACATCCAAGCAGCCGAAACAGATGACAATTACGCTTGACGACGGCACTACGCTCCATGTGACGATAAATGACATCAAAACCAACGCCGGGATTCATGACTCCCGTTTTGTAGTCGCCACAAAAAATTATCCCGGATATGAAGTCATTGACCTCCGTTAAGTCCCGGAAATTTGTACTTATAAATAAAGCATATAAATAAAGCATATAAATAAAGCATAATATACAACCACAATTATAACTATACCTACATCATGGAAATATCAAAATGTCTGATTATCGGTGCCGGCCCGGCCGGATATACCGCCGCGATATACGCCTCCCGCGCCAACCTATCCCCTATCCTCTTTGAAGGCATGCAGCCGGGAGGGCAGCTTACCACCACTACCGAAGTGGAAAACTTTCCCGGTTATCCCGACGGTGTCACCGGTCCGGTGCTGATGGACGACCTCCGTCGGCAGGCTCTCAAATTCGGTGCCGACATAAAACCGGGCAATGTAACTGGAATAGATTTTTCCAAACGTCCGCTGGAAGTGACGGTAAACGGCGCCGACAAATATTATGCACATACAATCATCATTGCTACCGGTGCGTCGGCACGCTATCTCGGACTACCCGACGAACAGAAATATATGGGTATGGGAGTATCGGCATGCGCTACCTGCGACGGATTTTTCTATCGCGGCAGGACAGTAGCCGTAGTAGGGGGAGGTGACTCGGCCTGCGAGGAAGCGCTCTATCTGAGCAACATCGCCAAGAAAGTGTATCTTATCGTGAGAAAACCGATGTTGCGTGCATCAAAAGTGATGCAGCAGCGTGTATTGAAAAAAGAGAACATTACCGTACTGTTCAATTGCAATACAATTGGATTGTTTGGCGATGAAGTCCTTGAGGGGGCGAAACTGGTGGAACACAAAGGCACCGATATGGAACAGATATTCGACATAGCCATCGACGGTTTCTTCCTTGCCATCGGACATACCCCCAATACAAAAATATTTGAAGGCTCCGTCACACTCGACAATGAAGGCTATATCGTGCTGAAAGGCAATACTTCGGCCACTAACATCGCCGGTGTATTCGCAGCCGGCGACGTAGCCGACCCGCGTTACCGCCAGGCTATATCGGCAGCCGGAATGGGTTGCCGCGCCGCCCTCGACGCCGAAGCATATCTTTTAGAAAACGACTTATAAGGGAAAGATGCTGTCGGACAATTCGATAAGGCTTAGGGCACTCGAGCCAGATGACCTCGACATGCTGTATCTGTGGGAGAATGACACGTCTATATGGCGCTACGGCAACAATATGGCCCCATTCTCCCGCAAGATGCTTGCCGACTATATCGACAGCTATGACGGCGACATATTCAAATCGCAGCAGCTCCGGTTTATGATAGTATCGGTGGATACGGACGTACCGGTGGGAATGATCGATTTATATGATTTCGATGCCGTCAACCGTCGGGCCGGAGTAGGCATAATGGTCGATGAAGCACACCGCTCAAAAGGATATGCGGCCGATGCGTTGAACCTGCTCTGCCGCTACTGCTATGACCGGCTTGGCATGCATCAGCTTTATGCCATGGTGGCGATTGACAATGCCCCGAGCATATCGTTGTTTCAGAACGGCGGATTCAAAATATCAGGTAAATTGCGCTCGTGGCTGAGGCAGGGTGAAAGCTATATCGACGCATACATCCTCCAGCGTCTTCTTACCAGAGACATGTAATACCCGTAAAATTGTATTTATTGATTTGATACCTTGCCCTAATCTACGGCTTTATTATCGTTTGAACGAATCAGCAAAAAGTGTGCGGTTGACCAGTGAACGTCCGAGCGTCACTTCATCCGTGTACTCAATTTCATTGCCTATAGCCACACCGCGGGCAAGTTGGGTTATCTTGACGCCGGTAGGTCCAAGCAGCCTGTATATGTAATAATTGGTGGTATCGCCTTCCATTGTGGCGCTCAGCGCGAGGATAACCTCCTCCACATCATTGTTTTTAACCCGTGACACCAGGGAAGCTATCTCCAGCTGGTCGGGACCGATGCCGTCCATAGGTGAGATAAGCCCGTTGAGCACATGATAGAGTCCTCTGAACTGGCCGGTGCGCTCGAATATCATCACATCGTTTATATTTTCGACTACGCATACCACCTTTGAATCACGAGCCGGCGAGGCGCATATCTGGCAGACATCGGTCTCCGATATATTGTGACAGACCGAGCAATATTTGATTTCCTTGCGGAGCTTTATTATTGACTCTCCGAGTTTTACGCTCGTCGACTCATCCTGACGCAACAGATGCAGCGCAAGCCGCAGGGCGGTCTTGCGCCCTACCCCGGGCAACCGTGATAATTCCGTCACTGCATTCTCAAGCAAAGAAGATGATAATTGCGAATCCATCAATCAATAATTTTTGTATCAGTCAACTTATTTTTTTGTAAAGTTACGGATTTATCATGAATAAAAGCATAATGTAGGGTATATTTTTCGGTTTATGAATTGCCAATTGCAGATTGTTTATTACCTTTGCACTCGTATTTATAAATACAAGTAAAATGGAGATAGTAAGAACAGTCAATAATATCTCGGAGCTATGCGCCCGAGCCCGCGAAGAGGGTAAAACCATCGGCCTCGTGCCTACCATGGGCGCGCTCCATGCCGGACATATTTCGCTTATCGAACGAGCACGTAAGGGAAACGACATCGTAGTGGTAAGCATATTTGTCAATCCTACACAATTCAACAATCCGGACGACCTGCGCACTTATCCGCGTACTGAAGAAGCCGACTGCGAAAAGCTTGCGGCAGCAGGTGTGGACTATGCGTTCATACCATCAGTAGAGGAGATATATCCCGAGGAGGATACACGCGTATTTGATCTCGGCCCGGTTGCCGAGGTGATGGAAGGCGCCATGCGGCCCGGTCATTTCAACGGAGTGGCACAGATTGTAAGCCGTCTGTTTGCAATGACTAATCCCACTCGCGCATATTTCGGCGAAAAAGATTTCCAGCAGATAGCGGTCATACGCCGCATGGCCGAGCTCGAGGGCTTTGACAATCTCGAAATAATAGCATGTCCTATCAAACGTGAAGCCGACGGACTTGCTCTCAGTTCGCGCAACGTGCGGCTGACGCCCCAACAGCGCGAGGTAGCGCCCATCATACACGCCACTCTGGAATTAAGTTCACGGAGAGCGCCCTCAAAAAATGTGGAGCAGACCATAAAGACGGTCATTGACAAAATCAATTCATACGATGATATGGAAGTGGAATACTACCAGATTGTCAATCCTGTCACCATGCAGCCTATTTCCGACTGGAGCGAGGCTCCCGACGGAATTGCGGTCGGCTGTATAACTGTCTATCTCGGAGATGTACGTCTTATTGACAATATAAAATATACTGTAAAGTAATGGTTCAGGTACAACTCGTCAAATCAAAGATACATCGCGTGACGGTAACCGAAGCACGCCTTGACTATATAGGCAGCATCACGATAGATGAAGAACTGATGGAGGCTGCGAATATATTTGAAGGCGAACGCGTATATATCGTCAACAATAACAACGGAGAACGGTTTGACACCTACACGATAAAAGGCGAACGAGGCTCCGGAGTAATATGTCTGAACGGCGCCGCGGCACGCAAGGTGCAGCCCGGCGACATAGTCATAATCATGGCATACGCAATCGTGCCGATCGACGAGGCTAAAGACTTCAAGCCTACCGTCATCTTCCCCGACACAGCTACCAACAGAATAATTAAGTAATACCATATCCCCTTTCGATATATGTTTGAAAATCTAAGCGAGAAACTTGAACGCAGTTTTAAGATACTTAAAGGCCAAGGTAAAATTTCGGAAATAAATGTTGCGGAAACATTGAAGGATGTGCGCCGCGCGCTCCTTGACGCCGACGTCAACTACAAAGTAGCCAAGACTTTTACCGACACCGTCAAGGCAAAGGCTATCGGTCAGAACGTTATCAACGCCATCAAGCCTCAGGAACTGATGGTCAAAATCGTTCATGACGAGCTTGCCGCCCTCATGGGAGGCGAGACCGCTCAGGTCAACCTTTCCGGCAATCCTACCGTCATACTCATGTCAGGTCTGCAGGGCTCGGGTAAGACTACGTTCTCCGGAAAACTCGCCAGGAAGCTCAAAAGCGAGAAGGGCAAACGCCCGTTGCTCGTGGCATGCGACGTATATCGTCCCGCCGCCATCGAGCAGCTGAAAGTGCTCGCCGGACAGATTGATGTGCCCGTATATACCGAGGACGGCAATAAAAACCCCGTTGAAATAGCGGAGAATGCAATAAAATACGCCAAGCTCAACCACCTTGATCTGGTAATTGTCGACACGGCCGGACGTCTGGCCGTCGACGAACAGATGATGAACGAGATTGCGGCCATCAAAAAAGCCATCAAACCGCAGGAGACACTATTTGTCGTTGACTCGATGACCGGTCAGGATGCCGTCAATACCGCCAAGGAATTCAATGATCGGCTTGATTTTGACGGCGTTGTCCTCACCAAACTCGACGGTGACACCCGTGGCGGTGCAGCTCTCTCGATACGTACAGTGGTGACCAAGCCTATCAAATTCGTAGGTACGGGCGAGAAACTCGATGCTGTCGACCTCTTCCACCCCTCGCGTATGGCCGACCGTATTCTCGGCATGGGCGACATCGTTTCGCTTGTGGAAAAAGCCCAGCAGCAGTTTGATGAGAAGCAGGCACTGGAACTTCAGCGCAAAATAGCAAAGAATCAGTTTAATTTCAACGACTTCCTCGCCCAGATACAGCAAATCAAAAAAATGGGCAACCTGAAAGAGCTCGCTTCGATGATACCTGGCGTAGGCAAGCAGATAAAGGATATGGACATCGACGACAATGCGTTCAAGAGCGTTGAAGCCATCATCGGTTCGATGACAGCCGCCGAACGCCAGAATCCGGCCATCATAAACGGCAGCCGCCGCAAACGTATCGCCAAAGGTTCCGGGACATCGCTTCAGGAAGTCAACCGTCTGCTGACACAGTTTGAACAGACTCAGAAAATGATGAAGGCCGCTACATCAAAAAATCCGCTTAAGGCAATGAACGCCATGCGCCAGATGCGTCGCGGACGTTAAGTAAAATTATAATTCAAAGATATATATGCAACTAATCGACGGTAAGAAAATTTCGCAGCAACTCAAGGAAGAAATCGCTGCACAGGTTGAGAATATGATAGCTACAGGACGTCGTCGTCCGCATCTTGCAGCCGTTCTGGTAGGCCACGACGGCGGTTCCGAGACATACGTCGCCAACAAGGTAAAAGCCTGCGAGGCCTGCGGCTTCAAGTCAACCCTTATACGCCGCGAAGACGACATCACCGAAGATGAGTTGCTTTCAATAGTTGATTCTCTTAATAAAGACCCGGAAGTCGACGGCTTCATTGTGCAACTGCCCCTTCCCAAACATATCTCGGAGCAAAAAGTGATAGAGGCCATAGATTACCGAAAAGATGTCGACGGATTCCATCCGATTAATGTCGGCCGCCAGTCGATTGGCCTGCCATGCTTCCACTCGGCTACTCCTGCCGGCATTCTCGAACTTCTCGCCCGTTATGAAATCCCGACAAAAGGGAAACATTGCGTGGTGCTCGGACGGAGCAATATCGTGGGTAAACCTGTGGCAACCCTGATGATGCAGAAAGGCTATCCCGGCAACGCAACCGTCACCGTATGCCATTCAGCCACTCCCGATATAAAAGAGATATGCCGCACAGCCGACATTATAATTGCAGCCTTAGGTCAGCCGGGATTTGTAACGGCCGACATGGTGAAAGACGGCGCAACGATTATTGATGTAGGTACAACCCGCGTGCCCGACGCTTCGAGAAAAAGCGGATTCCGCCTGTGCGGTGATGTCGATTTCGAAAATGTCGCGCCGAAATGTGCGTACATCACCCCCGTTCCCGGGGGCGTAGGCCCGATGACAATCGCATCGCTTATGAAGAATACCCTTCTTGCCGCCGACGGACAACTGTTCAAGTAATCTCAGATTGCAACATATAAACGGTAATTCCCGATGCCTCTCCCGCTGATAGCAAGTCTGACAAAGACAGTCGTAGCCTTATTGGCGCAATCAGAAGCCGTGCTGCTTTTTGCGGGCGATGCCATGCAGCATAAAGCACAGCTTGACGCGGCTTCGTGTGGCGACGGCACGTATAGTTTCACGGAATGCTTCGAACCGGTAAAAGATATTGTCGGCAGTGCGGATTACGCCATTGTCAATCTGGAGACACCGCTCGGCGGACGCCCGTATCGCGGCTATCCTTGCTTCAGTGCTCCTGACAGCTATGCCGAAGCTCTTGCAGGAAGCGGGTTCGACCTATTGCTTACAGCCAACAACCATACGCTTGACGCTCGCGATCGCGGACTGAAACGTACGGTCGCGACTCTCGATTCAATGGCGATATCGCACATCGGGACATATAAAAACGCCGATTCTCGCGCAAAAGAAATCCCGTTTGTCGTAAATATAAAGGGATTTAAAGTGGGATTTCTGAACTATACTTACGGGACCAACGGAATAGAAATCCAAGGCGATGCCGTAGTAGACTATATCAACCGCAATGTCATAGCCGAAGACATTGCAGCCACGCGCAATGCGGGGGCGGAGATACTGTGTGTGGCAGTACATTGGGGCGATGAATACAAATTATTACCCAACAACAGCCAGAAAAGCCTTGCCAAATGGCTGTGTGACCAAGGTGTCGATATAATATTCGGCGGTCATCCGCATGTCATACAGCCGATGGAGCTTGTCGACAATCCGGCTACCGGCCGCAAGACTGCGATATTCTATTCGCTCGGTAACTTCATATCCAATATGAAGACACGCGATACACGGGGAGGAGCAATCTCACGCGTGACTTTAAAACGAGATTCCATAGGACAGGCTTACGTGGACAATCTGAGCTATCAGCTTGTATTTACCGTCCCTCCTACAAAGCCGGGCATAAACTTTGTACTCTATCCTGCCGATCACGCCGTGTTCACGTCGACTCCTGTGCCCGAGCAATCCGGAAAGACAACCGCTACCCCTCTTCCCGCATCGGTAATATCAAACAGAAATGCATTCGTATCTTCGGCAAGCAAAATATTCGACAATCACAATAAGAACGTAACAGTCTATAATGTAGCGGAATAATAAGTTTGCTTGATTTTTATACAAATTAAAAATATCTTTTAGACTAAAAAATTGACAAAAAGTATTGCGAATTAAAAATTTATTCGTACCTTTGCAGCGTTGAAATCAAAGACACCGGTCAGCAACAAGATTAAAGTGAATTTGAGATTGACACATACAAATGGTGAAATTAGCTCAGCTGGTTAGAGCGTCGGATTGTGGTTCCGAAGGTCGTGGGTTCGAAACCCACATTTCACCCCAAGATTTCAAGCTGTCTAACTTTTTAGGCAGCTTTTTGTTTAATTACATGAAACGTATTTCCAACTATAGAATACCATGCTTCAGTTCATAACATCCACTTCAGACAAATACAGTATCGCAGAAGAAGCCCAGATGGCCATTGAGGGCGGTTGCCTTTGGATTCAGGTATCGCAATCCTTGCCTGACGGCGTCACACAAAAGGAAGTTCTTCAGGAGCTACAGCCCGTATGCGAGGAAAACGAGGTATTCCTGATGGCCGACTCGGATGTTGAGCTTGCCAAGGAAATGCGCATACATGGAGTGCATCTGAAAAAAGACGATATGAAGCCTGCCGAAGCGCGCGAACTGCTCGGGCCGCACGCCGTAATCGGCGTTGACGCCGACACGGCTGCCGACATCATTGCGCTGAGAGGTCTTGACATTGACTATGCAGTGCTTGATTTCGACGAAAGACACGACATTCCGGCCATACGCAAAATTATAGACGAGGTCAGAAAAGAGGGAGCGGAAATACATATCGTAGCGAGAGGACGGTTTGCACTTTCCGACTTTTCAGAACTGAAACAGGCCGGAGTGAACGGATTTGCCGTTTCACGACAGATTACCGGTACCTCCGACCCTGTTGCCGCCACTGCGGAGATACTGGACGCAATAAGCCGTTAGTCCGTTACTTCCGCACCTGTTCACGTTATCTTCCGACCAATCAACCCAATCCATTGATGGAATTAGGCAGCCGCAGCAAACTCATGCTTAAAATCCTTATTCCGGTAGCAATCGGGATAGGCGTCATCGTATGGCTTTTCGGGCGCGAGTTTGATATAAATACCCTCAGGGAAATAAAATTTACGCCTGAAGTCGTTACAGGGCTTTTGCTTGCGCTGTTATCGGTATTCGGCCGCGATTTCGGTCTGGCATGGCGGTTTCATCTTCTCTCCGACCGTAGGCTGTCATGGAAATCATCGGCCAAAGTTACGATGCTTTGCGAGTTTACCTCGGCCATCACCCCTACTTCGGTCGGCGGAAGTGCATTGTCAATGGTGTTCATGCAGCGAGAGGGAATAAAACTCGGGCGCGCCACTGCCATCACATTGACCACACTGATGCTCGACGAAGGATTCTTCATGATATTCTGTCCGCTGCTTTTCATCCTGATTCCACCGTCATCCCTGTTCGGATTCGCCCACGGTGCGGCGGCACACGACTTGCAGGTGCTGTTCTGGATTGTCTACGGTGTGTTGTGCCTGATTACAATCGTGCTGTATATCGGCATTTTTAAATCACCGGCCACTATCGCCCTGATTCTTTCCAAAATATTTTCCCTCCCTATATTACGCCGATGGCGGAAATCGATAGACGAACTCAACGAAAGCCTAATTTCCACTTCGGGAGAATTGCGGGGAAAACCGCTGAAATGGTGGGCTGCTCCGATTGCCGCCACCGTAGTTTCATGGATTTCACGTTTTGCGGTAGTCAATGCGCTGATGCTCGCGTTCATACCCGAGGCCGACCAGCTGACAGTCTTAGGACGCCAGTTTGTCGTATGGGCATTGCTGACCTTCACCCCGACTCCCGGCGGAAGCGGAGTAAGCGAGATGCTTTTCAAGACATATTATTCCGACTTCATTTCCGGACCGATAATGATGGTAATAGCCATTATTTGGCGAATATTCACATATTATGTATATTTGCTGATCGGTTTCTGCATGATACCGACATTCTTAAAATCAAAGAAATGAACAATCTCACATTCACAGCAATAATTCCCGCGCGCTACGCTTCGACGCGTTTTCCGGGCAAACCTCTCGCCCGCATCGGCACCCAAAGCATGATAGCCCGTGTATACGGTCAAGTTAAAAAAGCGGTCGACGATGTATGGGTAGCCACCGACGACCAGCGCATCTACGATGAATGCACCCGTATCGGCGCCAATGTGGTAATGACATCGCCCGACCACCCGAGCGGCACCGACCGTATCAACGAAGCTGTGCGGCTCATCGGCTGCAAGTCAGATGTAGTGATAAACGTACAGGGCGACGAACCGTTTATCAATCCGCAACAGATTACCGACCTGAAATCATGTTTCGACGATGCCGATACGCATATAGCGACACTGGCCCGCAAATTTGACGTCGCCAAAGGGTTCGAGGCTCTCTTCGACCCCAATTTGGTAAAGGTCGTTTTTTCCCGAAATATGCAGGCGCTCTATTTCTCGCGTTCGATTATCCCATACGTGAGAGGGGTGGAATGGAAGGAATGGCTGGACAAAACCACGTTCTATTCCCACGTAGGTGTCTACGCCTATCGGCGCGAAGTCCTCTCGCAGGTCACGGCGTTACCGCGTTCAAGCCATGAAATCGCCGAATCGCTCGAACAGTTGCGCTGGCTTGACAACGGTTACAAAATCAAGGTAGCCGTAACGGAGCATCCGACAATAGGTATCGACACTCCCGCCGACCTTGAAGCCGCAATTAAATTCGCATCTGAAAACAATCTGCTCGATTAGCACCAATGACCACTTCCATCGACCGCACTAAAGAACCGCCCGTAAAAGGATTTCCGCCACTCGTCATACCGCATCCAGCAGTCACACGCCTCCCCAACGGAATCGAACTGTATGCTCTTGATGCCGGCGACCAGCCGATCAACCGCATCACGGTCAGCTATTCCTCCGGACTCATGGAGACACCCGTGCCCGACGCGCTCCAATTAGCTGCGCAACTGCTGCGGGAAGGAACCGCATCATATTCGGGCAGCCGGATTTCAGAAACGCTCGACTATCACGGCGCGTGGCTGAAAAGCGAGGCTTTATCACACAACACCTCGGTAGCCCTATGGTCGCTCAATAAGTCGACAGTCAGCCTTCTGCCATTATTGAAGGAGGTACTTTGCTCGCCGGTCTTTCCCGAGAAAGAATTTATGACTCTGCGCGACAAGCATAAGGCCCGATACCTGCTGTCGCAAAAAAACGTCTCATACGTGGCGTCGCAGATTGACAAGAAGATGGTATTCGGCGAGAAGCATCCTATGTGCCGCACGCTCAATGCCGATGAGATAGACGCGCTTACTGCCGATGACATACGCGCAGCCTATACCCTCGCATTCTCACAGGCGCCTAAAGTGTTTGTGACAGGCGACATCTCCCAAATCCTTCCGGAGATAACCGATTTCTTCGCCCGGCTTGATTACACGGAAACTCCGGACGCACCTCTGCATGTCATGCCGATGAACCCTCTTCACGGAGGGAAAACCGAGACCTGCGACGTGGATACCGAACATCAGGCCGCAATTGCCATATCCATTCCGACAATCGACCGCATCCATCCCGACTATATCCCGCTGCGGCTTGCGGCAATGGCCCTTGGGGGATATTTCGGAAGCCGGCTCATGACCAATATCCGTGAGGAGAAAGGCTACACCTACGGCATACAGGCCAACTTGCTCGGATACCGCGAGGGGGGCGTAATATCCGTGCTCACAAACACCGCTCCGCAATATGTCGAACCCGTCATCGCGGAGGTAAAAAAAGAGATGCTCCGACTATGCGACGAGCTAATGCCTGCCGAAGAACTTTCCGTTGTCAAAAACAACGCGATGACTTCGCTTGCAGCCATCCTCGACACGCCGTTCTCCATCATGGACCATCATATCTCACATTTCCATACGGGTACTCCGCCCAACTATTTCGAGAAACAGATTGAGGCAGTCAACTCCCTGACATCAACCGAAATAATGCGTCTGGCAAAGCAATATTTCAAAATGGATGACATGCTGGTATCCGTTGCGCGTCCGGCAGCGGGACAGCCGTCTTGAATGACCGGGTAAAAATTTATTAAATTTTGTCGGGTTATAGTTAAAAAACACAAGCAAAATATCCTCTTTTTGCTATTTTATTTGTAACTTTGTGGAAAGTTTCCAACGTAATATATTTCTAACTATCAAAAAATAAAACATGGAAAAAAGTGCTCTGCAAAAAGCTCGTGCAACGTACCAGCCCAAGTTGCCGATTGTATTGACCGGCGCGGTCAAAGCAGTAGAAGGTCAGCCCACCCACTCGGTTGCCGACCAGGAAGAAATCAAAAAACTTTTCCCCAACACTTACGGCCTTCCCGAACTCAAATTTGAAAAGGATCCGGCTCCCGCAGCCCGCAAGCCCATCAATGTCGGCGTCATCCTTTCCGGCGGTCAGGCTCCCGGCGGACACAACGTCATCTCCGGTCTTTTCGACGGTATCAAGAAAATCAACAAGGAGAGCCGCCTCTACGGCTTCCTCATGGGCCCCGGCGGTCTCGTTGACCATCAGTATGTAGAGCTTACTTCCAATATCATAAACGAATTCCGCAACACCGGCGGCTTCGACATCATCGGTTCAGGCCGTACCAAACTTGAGAAAAAAGAGCAGTTTGACAAAGGTCTCGAGATACTTCGCGAACTCAACATCTCGGCTCTCGTAATCATCGGCGGCGACGACTCCAACACCAACGCCGCTATCCTCGCCGAATATTACAAGGAAATCGGCGCCGGGGTACAGGTAATCGGCTGCCCCAAGACTATCGACGGCGACCTCAAGAACGATGTTATCGAGACATCATTCGGCTTTGACACCGCTACTAAAGTTTACTCAGAAGTAATCGGCAACATACAACGCGACTGTAACTCGGCAAAGAAATACTGGCACTTCATCAAACTGATGGGCCGTTCGGCATCGCATATCGCACTCGAGTGCGCACTCCAGACTCAGCCCAACGTCTGCATCATCTCTGAAGAGGTTGAGGCCAAAAACATGTCGCTTGACGATGTTGTGAACTACATCGCCGGCATCGTGGCCGAACGTGCCGCCCGCGGCAACAACTTCGGTACAGTGCTCATCCCCGAAGGCCTTATCGAATTCATCCCCGCAGTCAAGAAGCTCATCGCCGAACTCAACGACCTGCTCGCCAAGAATGCCGACGAGTTTGCAGCTGTCGACGCAGCCGACCAGCGTCAGTACATCATCGACCACCTGTCGGGCGACAATGCTGCCATCTACGCTTCGCTTCCCGAAGGCGTCGCACGTCAGCTCTCACTCGACCGCGACCCCCACGGCAACGTACAGGTTTCTCTCATCGAGACCGAGAAACTCCTCAGCGAGATGGTAGGCAAACGCCTCGCCAAGATGGCAGAAGAGGGCAACTACAACGGTAAATTCGCCGCCCTTCACCACTTCTTCGGTTACGAAGGTCGTTGCGCCGACCCCTCCAACTTCGACGCCGACTATTGCTATGCCCTCGGATTCAACGCATCATGCCTTATCAACGCAGGCGTGACCGGTTATATCTCGTCGGTACGCAAACTTACCAAACCGGCCGTACAGTGGATTCCCGGCGGTATTCCTATCACCATGATGATGAACATGGAACGCCGTCACGGTGAAATGAAGCCCGTTATCCAAAAGGCACTCGTTCGTCTCGACGACGCACCCTTCCTGAAATTCGCATCAAAGCGCGACGACTGGGCTTACAACACCGACTACATCTACCCCGGCCCCATCCAGTATTTCGGTCCAGCCGAAGTATGCGACCAGCCCACCCTCACGCTCAAATACGAGCACCAAGGTTACAAGGACCGTCACTAATTGATGTCATCAATAATTTATTATCCGACCCAACATTTATAAGCCTTTGCGACTTATAATATAAAGAGATAATAAATTATCAGGATATTTACCCGAATCTCAGCTTGCAAGACCTGCCTCGGGGGAGCAATTCCGCTCTCGGCAGGTCTTTTTTTATATCCAGACAAAGAAATCAACGATAAACCACGTCTTAATGTAGTTTACTTGGGCTAAGCATAATGGAGGAGGGTGTTGCAGAACTAAACATTCCGCGGTTGAAAACCGCGGCTACTATGCAAATTCTCCTGGTAATCAGCTGCGTAGTAGCCGCGGTTTTCAACCGCGGAATGTTAAAGCCGAGTTCTGCAACAGCCTTTGGTATTATTATCATTTATAAGAAATTACCACGGGGGCGAGACGCCCCCGCTCCTTTCTATGCTTACCTTATATAAACTGCATCGGGACCTGTTTCATCTGTGTCAGGCAGCAAAAGAGACACATAATTTCAACTGAAGACTCCGTATATCAGCGAAAATATATAACTTTACAGCGACAACGACAGAAAATTGCTGAAATGAAAAATATAAACATTATGAGAAACATCTTATTGATTTTGTGCATGGCATTATTCCCAATGCACATAATGGCTAATACACAAGATACAATTATTGGCCGACCATTGAAATCTTTTGATCTTTCAGCATTCTGCTCTTATAATAGTTTTCATCCAAGCGAGTATATAACAGATAACAATTGGGATATTCTATGTGCCTTTGTTCAGCGCGGTTCCGCCGCTAAATTGGACACACTTGGCATCCCTTACAACAAAAGTCAACTTAGATTGCTTGAAGTTGGCGATCTGTTGATGTGCAATAACGATACTTATACTACAAAAATGCATATTTTCGGGAAAAGCGAGACACAACAAATCCGCCGACAGTCAAAAGAGTTCGCCGACAGCATTTTCCCTATAATTGAGCCGGAAATCAAAGAACTGATTTCTGCCTATGAGAATAACGGGTACTCAAGACATACTTATAGCATTGTTTTCTCATATCTCCTCGACACTTATATATGGGACGATGAGCGGTTAGGCTCACCAATAAGCTGTGAAGACCACGGGACATGGACAGGAGCTTATTGGGCGATGTATGAGAGCCGAAACCATGATAAAATAGGGACTAACGGCTATGGCCCACTGATGCAGAACTGGACTGATAACTTGGGATATTGGCTCAGCTCAAAGAAGATGATAGCATTTGCAAAAGAATTGATGCAAACTAACGGAAACCGCATCGATAACCGAGACATAATACAATCCATTGCCGGGTGGGGGCTTACAGATGAGAATGGCAATATTCTCATACCTGTGATGCACAAAAATAACGGCGATAACATTGACAGACTATGCAAGAGCATTACAGACAGGCTTAGTAACGGCGTGAAACAATATTGTATATCATGGGCTCCCGCTCACAACATTTTTTCCCCGAAACTGGGTCAAATCATATTTTACCATGAAGTGATGTGGGATTTGCTTGATATTCTTGAGTCAAAATGTATCATATCAATGCCTGCAATCCTGAAAGGCGAGGAAGTCGGTAAAGAACACTTCGGTGACATCTGTTTTATAGTCTTGGATTCCTCTGCCGAGTAAATTTCGGCGTGAGCCGAAATTGCAGTGCATGACAATATGACAATTGCCAGCTTTATTGTCCGCGGTTGAAAACCGCGGCTACTACGTAATTGATTCATAGTGCGTTATAGTAGCCGCGGTTTTCAACCGCGGAAAGCTATATTAAATGGGAATGGAATATGCACTGAAATTTCGGATTGACCCTAAATTTCGGCCTGAACCGATAATAGCCAAACAAATCGAAACCCTCCATTGTCTAAGCCGGGATAAAAAAAGATAGTACGAAAAACGTCAAAACAAGATTTTGTAGTTTTACTACGCCTAAATTTATTGTAGTATCTTCAATCAAAGAATTGATTGAAGATAGTGTCAGTTGGTTCTTCGGTGGTAATTGAAGGTACTGTAGGCATGGGGGCTACGGGGGTTGTAGATGCCGGGGTTGGTGAGGGTGCGGGTGAGGTTGGCTTAGCCGGTATGGGACGTGGTGCCGGGGTTGCGGGGATTTCGGTGTTCTCGATGGAGGCAGCTATGGAGTCAACCTGCATTTCTATCAGTTCGTCCACTGAGATTGTAGGGGTGCCGACGGGAGGGGTCAGGTTTATTTCCCCGTTGTTTTTATCTGGCGTAACGGGGTTGCTTTTGGCTTCGGCGTTTTTTGACTTGGATTTGTTTTTCTTTTTACCGTCGCGCTTGGCGGAGGCATAAATCTGATGGATTACTTCGGGGCGCCCCGATGAATGGTAGCGTTTCAGATAATAGTTTTCAGTGAGATTGCTTATGATGACGCCGCGCGACGATGAGGCGTGTATGATGTCGCCGCTGCCGATATAGATTCCTACGTGGCTCACGCGGTTGCGGTCGGAACCCGTAGCAAAGAACACGAGATCGCCGGGCTGGAGATTTTCTTTCCTGATATTGATGCACCACTGCTGCTGTTCGCGCGAACTGCGCGGCATTTTCACATTGAGCGTCTTGAGAAATACCTGCGAGGTCAGCCCCGAACAGTCGATCCCTTTTTTATCATTGCCCGCATATTTATACGGCACACCGAGCCAGCGTGCAGCTTCCGCAACCAACGCACCAATCTGCGGAGTATCGTAATGACGTGACTCCACGTCCGACTTCATTTCCTTATAGTCTACCTTTCGAACGGGCACACTGCTATTGCCCCTTACCGTTTTCTTGGAAGAGTGACATCCCGCTATCCCTATTGCCATTGCCGACAGAAGGATGAGCTTCAACAATGTGCGTGCTGTCGTTCTCATTATGATTGATTACACAAATTTAATAAAATTTGATTTAAAACAGACGGGTGTAATATTAAATATATTTAAGTGTAACAATTTCGCACATAATCTCTCTTTTTTATCGTTATATTTGCACATACCTAATTCATCAACGATTTATCAAAATTTTTTATTGCAATGAATTTGAAAGATTTTTCAAGGAAAATATTTGTACCGGCACTTCTTGTCGGTGCAACGACCACAGCATCGGCATTTGAGAACGTTGATTTTACCCGTGCGGCCGAAGCCACAGTCAATTCTGTAGTTTCAATCAAAAGCTACGTAAAGCCTACCCCGCAGCGGCGCAGTTCCGATATGGGAGGCTTCAATCCGTTTGAGGGGGATCCGTTCTTTGAATTTTTCTTCGGTCCGAGTCAGCCCCGCCGCCAACAGCCGCAGCGCAAAGAGAAAGAGGGAGCCAAAGAGGAACCGCAGATGCGTCAGAGCGGATTGGGCTCAGGCGTCATCATCAAGGACAACGGTCTCATCATAACCAACAACCACGTAATCGACGGCGCCGACCGTCTTGAAGTCACGCTTAACGACAACCGTTCGTTTGACGCGACTGTCGTAGGCACCGACGCCACCACCGACCTTGCCGTCATTAAGATAGACGCCGACAGCCTGCAGGCTATCACGATGGGCGATTCAGAAAATCTCCGCGTGGGCGAATGGGTGCTCGCCGTAGGCAACCCCTTCGGATTCACATCGACCGTCACGGCCGGTATCGTCAGCGCCAAAGCGCGCAATATCTCTTCGACTACAGGCTACCGCTCGCGCCAGGGAGTCGAGTCATATATACAGACCGACGCGGCAGTCAATCCCGGCAACTCGGGGGGCGCACTTGTCAATCTCAACGGCGAACTCGTTGGCATCAACACTGCCATCTATTCGCAGACAGGCAACTATGCCGGCAACTCTTTCGCAATACCGACCTCGATTGTCAGCAAGATTGTTGACGACATCGAGAAATACGGCACCGTGCAGCGCGCACTTCTCGGCGTATCATTTACCGAACTCAATCCACAGGTCGCCAAAGAGAATAACATCACAGCCGTACCGGCAGGTATCTTCGTAGCCGAAGTTGTCGAAGGCAGCAGTGCCGACGAAGCCGGCATCCTCCCCAACGATGTCATCACTTCAATCAACGGCAATCCCACCACCACTACCGGACAGCTTCAGGAAGAAATCGCCAAGCACCGTCCCGGCGACACAATCACTTTGTCGGTAATCCGCGACAACAAGCGCCGGAATATAGAAGTGACTCTCAAGAATGCCAAGGGCGACAGCGAAATCACTACGAAAAACGATGTATCGACATTGGGATGCAGCTTCAAGGAAGTCGACGAAGACACTCTTGCCAAACTCCGCATTCCCTCCGGACTGCAGGTGACCGACATCACTGACGGAAGATTCAAGAAAGCAGGCATACGCGACGGCTTCATCATCGTTGACATCAACAACGTCTACGTCAAGTCGGCCGACGACATGAAGAAACTCTACGACGCCATCATCTCAAGCGACGAGTACGACCACGTCATGTTCATCTCCGGAGTATATCCCGGCTCTCCGCGCAAAGTATACTATGCCGTAGATATTGCACAGTAATACATAAGTTATTATTACAATAACAATTATAATGACGGAAATTGAGAAAAACTCAATTTCCGTCATTATTTTGTTACAAAATAACTACCTTTGCGTATCTTTTGTAGTTATATGCCACCAAAAAGACAAAATCAATTTATTATCATAAAACAATGGATATAGTAAAAGCAGACCATGTCTCGAAGCAATTTGTCGGTCATAAGGCACTTGATGATGTGTCACTGGCAGTGCCCGAGGGATGCATCTACGGCCTCCTCGGTCCCAACGGAGCAGGAAAAACAACCCTGCTGCGTATCATCAACCACATCACGGCCCCCGACTCGGGAACAGTTTATTTCTGCGGACACCAACTGACTCAGGCCGATGTCAATTCCATAGGCTATCTGCCCGAAGAACGCGGTCTTTACAAAAAGATGAAAGTAGGCGAACAGGCTATGTTTTTCGCACGCCTCAAAGGCATGTCGAAACATGACGCCTCGGCGCAGCTGCATCATTGGTTTGAGAAATTCGGCATTACCGAATGGTGGGACAAAAAAGTGGAAGAACTTTCCAAGGGTATGGCTCAGAAAGTGCAGTTCATCATCACGGTGCTTCACAATCCGAAACTGTTGATTTTCGACGAACCGTTCTCAGGATTCGACCCTATCAACGCCAAACTGCTCAAGGATGAGATACTCGAACTCCGCAAAAACGGTGCCACAATAATATTCTCGACCCACAACATGGCGTCGGTAGAGACTCTTTGCGATGAAATCACACTGATAAACAAATCGCACAATATCCTGACCGGAAATGTCAACGAGATACGCCGCCGTTTCGGTTCCGACCGCTATCAGTTCACTTTCGCCGGCGACGAGCGCACCCTCCTTGCAGCATTCGGCGACAGCGTAGTGTCAAACATCGCATCGGAAAAGACCGACGACGGCAACACCCGCATGACACTCCGCTTCGCTCCCGGCACCAGCCTCCACGACCTTATCGCCACTGCCAACGATACCGTGGCGTTAAGCTCATTCTCCGCCGACCTACCGTCGATGGACGAGATATTCATCACATCAGTTGAAAACAATAACCGCAAGTCATGAACAATATATTACTCGTAATAAGCCGCGAATATACGCAGCGCGTACGCAAGAAAGGATTTATATTCACCACCCTGCTCATGCCGGTGGTTATGCTGGCCCTGATGTTCGCGCCCGCCCTGCTGAGCGGCATCGGAAGCGCGCCGGAGGTTATCACCGTAATCGACCGATCGGGGAAAGTCGCTCCGTATCTCGTCGACCATTATTCACTGCCATACGCCATTTCCCCGCTTCCGGTCGATTCAATCAAGACCGATAACGATATCAGCACATTCCTTGTCATCGGTGAGGATATTATCGAAAATCCCACCTCCGTATCCCTATATCACCGCGGAGGCGGTTCAATCGAGACTGAAACGCTTATTAAGGACGACATCAAGAACGCCATCGAGGCGCGCCGTCTCGAGGACCTGCAGCTCGGCAACCTCAAGGAAATGCTTGGCGAAGTCGAGGCCGATGTCGTAATCAGTTCGCATAAGATTGACGACGAAGGCAACGAATCGTCGTCCGATTCACTGACGAGCTACCTCATCGGCATCGCAATGTCATTCATACTCTACATGTTCATTATCATTTACGGACAGCTCGTGATGATGAGCATCATCGAGGAGAAAAACAACCGCGTGCTCGAAATAATCGTCACATCAATCAAGCCGACACATCTCATGCTCGGCAAAATAATCGGCATCGGAGCCGTAGCCATAACCCAGGTGATAATATGGGCGTTGCTGATCGGCGGATTCATAACCTTTGTACTCCCCGGCATCGCAGGCGACCAGATGTTTGCCGAACTTGCCGCGCTTAAGGCCGGTACGCTCAATCCCGCCACAGCGACCACCGATCTCGGCGTGCTCCAGGTGATGGCGATGCTCAGCTCTCTCAGCTACATCTTCTCCATATTCGGCTATCTGATACTCTTCCTTATCGGCGGCTTCATGCTTTATGCATCACTCTATGCAGCCATCGGCGCATCGGTCGACAATGCGCAGGACGGCGCACAGCTGCAGGTGTTCTGCATCGTGCCGGTGATTGTCGGACTGATGTTCGCCATGACAATCGGTCAGAATCCCGACTCCTCGCTCGCCACGCTACTCTCGATGATACCGTTCACCGCCCCGATGATAATGATGGCACGCATACCTTCGGGAGTACCCGTAGGAGAAATCCTGTCCTCTTTAGCCATACTCTACGCATCGATAGTTGTAATAATATGGTTCACCGCCAAGATATACCGCGTAGGCATATTCATGTACGGCAAGAAACCCAACATCAAGGAGCTGATCAAATGGGCGAAATATAAATGATAAGCAACATATATCCGTCAATATCCGCGATGCGGATATAACAATACAGCCGGGTATCGTGGCATAACGCACACGATACCCGGCTGATGCTTTATAGCGTTAATAAGTTATGTTAAAAATGCAATATTTGGTTAATCACCGCGTTATTTTCATAGTTCGAATTGTTATAAATTCATTATTATTTTATAAATTTGCAGTTTGTAAAAACTATCGATAGAATATGAGACAACTGAAGATTACCAAATCGATTACCAATCGCGAAAGTGCATCTCTCGACAAATACCTGCAGGAGATCGGACGCGAAGAGTTGATAACTGTCGAAGAAGAAGTAGAACTCGCCCAGATGATACGCAATGGCAGCGAGGCCGAGCGTCAGCACGCTCTCGACAAACTCACCCGCGCCAACCTTCGTTTCGTGGTATCGGTAGCCAAGCAATACCAGAACCAGGGCCTGAGCCTCCCCGACCTTATCAACGAGGGTAATGTCGGACTTATCAAGGCCGCACAGAAATTTGACGAAACCCGAGGTTTCAAATTCATATCGTATGCCGTATGGTGGATACGCCAGTCAATACTTCAGGCTCTTGCCGAGCAGTCGCGTATAGTACGTCTGCCTCTCAATCAGGTCGGCTCTCTCAATAAAATCAGCAAAGCCCTGTCGAAATTCGAGCAGGAGAACGAGCGACGTCCCTCTCCCGAGGAACTTGCCGAAACACTCGACGTGCCCGTCGACAAGATTGCCGACACGCTGAAAGTATCTGGCCGTCACGTATCGGTCGACGCTCCCTTTGCCGACGGCGAGGACAACAGCCTTCTTGACGTCATCCCCAACGACGACTCCCCTTCCGCCGACTCATTCCTCAATCAGGAATCGCTATCCAAAGAGGTAGACCGTGCGCTCAAGCAGCTCCACGAACGCGAAAGTGACATCCTCCGCATGTTCTTCGGCATCGGCTGCCAGGAAATGACACTTGAGGAGATAGGCGCCAAATTCGACCTAACCCGTGAGCGCGTACGTCAGATCAAAGAGAAGGCGATACGCCGTCTGAAGGGGCAGAAAAGCCGTCTGCTTAAAACGTATCTCGGTCAATAATCCCATCTACAGCAATACATACCCGAATATCGGTCACCGATAAAAATAATAATGGCAGCTTCAATCGACGCTGCCATTATTATTTTTATCTATATACCTATTATTTATCTGATACGGTCGTAGGACGAGAGCGTGCGCTGGTCCTTGCCTATACCCCTGTATGCCAGAATGGCAAATACCAATGCGCCGAGAAGCAGAAGTATGCCGCCTGCCCATACAAGCTCGACAGCGCCTTTCGGTGCGTTCGGGCCATAGAGAAGGAATCCTCCGCACACAGCCGAACAGCACATCAGAAGCATCGAAAGCAACGCCACTTTTTTCTGAAGCTTTAAATTACGGTACATGAATATCGCAAGGAAAAGAAGGACTGCAATCAGAAGATTAAGAATTAAATAAACCGGAAAATCCTTCGGATGCAGATTTGCCACCTGTGAATCAACAGTCGCCGATGCGAACGGCATGAAAGTGAACAGCGCCATCAGCACTGTCGCAATAAACAGAAATACTGTTTGCCATCTTTGTATTACCATGATTGTTTTATTTTATATTGTTTATATTATTCAACGTATCTTACCGCATCAATCACCAAAGGAAGCATTTTTTCGTCGACACCAAGTCGTCGGAGCGCCTCGCGGTCGTCCGACATCTCTCGGATAAATCCTGCCCACCGGTCGGGTGATGCCGTTATAAATCGGCTGTAATATGAAATTGCCGGGCGATAATCCTGCCGGGCGAGAGCCACATGGCCGCGGTTCAGATAATCGAGCGGCTGCGCACCGGTATCGATTATTCGGTCATATATATTCTGTGCGCCATCAAAATCTTTCTGCATCAGAAGCGACCACGCAAGCGGTCTCATCGGCTTGTCGGAATTTTCGTCAAGATACTGTGCCTTATAGAATGCCTTTGCCGCCTCTTCATATTTTCCGAGAGCCATAAGGCACTGTCCGATATTCATTACGGTTGAAAACCTGTCAGGCTGCATCGCGTCAAGACGGCGGAAATAATCAAGCGCTTCGGCATAATTGCCAAGCTGTTTGTGAGCCACGGCCAGACGTTTTGTAGTCCACGCATTGTTTCCTGTAAGCAATTCCGACTGCTCATAATAAGTAATGGCCTGCTCCGTATTTCCAAGTCTCTGCTGGCAATATCCCATTTTCTGATAAAGCGTTGCGTCGGGGAATATATGTGCTTCCCGAAGTTTGAACACTCCGAATGCCTCCTTATAGTATTTATGCTTGAAATAAAACTCGCCGACAAGCTGGAGCGTAGAGTCCTCCAGGAAATCGGATTGCAGCGGTTTCACCTCGATAAGGTTAATCTCGGAAGCAAAGGGATTGCGGAAATCATCCTTGCGGCGGAACAACCTGAAGAAACGGTAAAGGTTCTGCACATACTTGTTCACGATATTCTTGCGCGTATCCGTCGACAGGTTAAGCGATGCATTCTGTATTTCGGCCGCGTTTATATTCTGCGCCTTTATCTGCGAAATCATCATGTTGCGCTGTGCCTCGGGCATCGAAGCGAAAGCAAGCACAAAAGAATATTTGTCGCTGTCACACATGAAAAATGACTGTGCGATAAGTTCGCCGAACACATTGGTATCATCGCCGAGCTGCGCCACTACCGAATTGTCGGAATGAAACGGCCTGAACCAGTTGGCCGGATTATAAAAGAACGGATACGATTTGAGTTGCGAGAATGTACCCATAAGCACATCGCCACCCTCCTCCTGTATCTCGGAAAGTTCTTTCATCTTGTCCGCTATGCCCGACGAGTCAAGAAATTCCTGCCATTCCGGATTCTCTTCAAGCTCCGAAGGGTCGATACCCTCTCCGAAGCCCGTCTTGATGCGCTTGTCGATTTCCGGTTTCATCTTAATCATCTCGGGCACTATCTCATCGCGCAGTTTTGATGCAATGCGTTCGGTATCACGCGTACGTATCAGCTCCAGATACACGGTCTTTATATCCGACGACCATCCCGGAATATCACGCAACGCATCTATTCGTGCCGCTACATCCGAAGGCAACTCTTTGCCGCGGTTCACATAGAGCAAAAGCAACAGTGCCGTCAGCGCCGTCATCTTAAGCTGCTCGTCGGCTGAATCGGACGCGTATGCATTGGCAAGCACAATCGCGCGACGGCTGTCAAAAAATTCAAAGCTGCCGAGCATTACGGCTGACACGGTAAGGATTTTCACATGACCCGGTATCGACGCATCGTCCAGCAGGAGATTCAATGCCTTCTCATCATCTTTGGAATACGGGAAACTTACCCATGCGCTTTCAAACAATGCCGTCTCTGCCGCTTCAATCTCAAGCGTCGACGCACCCTGCGCCACACCGGCAGCTATCGAAAAAGCATCGTTCGACTGCAATATCTCGCGGTATCGTCCGATGGCATCTGACACGGGCAGTACTTTCCCCGCCCGTATTGTAGTATAATATATTGACGAACCCGATTGAGTATTGACAAGCCGAGTCAGGCGGTCATATATTACCCGCAGGTCTTCCTTTATATTACTGTATATGATGTCACGGTGGGGGTCGGCCACGCCTTCCATCGCATATCGCAGCATATAACGGTATGCCTCCTCCACACGAGTAATGCGGTCGGTCACCTCCCACAGCATCTTTTTCTCCGAAATGGATTTCAGCATGACGATTGCTTCATGGAGCCGCCCCTGCGTAATTAATTTTTCAAATAATTCTTTTTTATTTAAAATATCGTTTTCTGCCATACAAAATTCATGTTTATGCAAAGATAACAAACATTGTTGCAAATATCTTGCCAAAAATAAAAATTATTGATTGGAGCCATCTTTTTTGACAAAAAAAATTCTTTGAAATCTTTTGCAAAGCTTGAAATTAAAACATTATATTTGCATAAAAGATACCGGCTGACACAGCCGGTAAAAACAACGAATAATATTTTCTATATACGTTAACCTAATTTATAGAAATCATGGACATCAATACCATCATCAGCAATCTGGAGGCAAAACACCCCGGCGAAAAGGAGTATCTGCAGGCAGTCAAGGAAGTGCTCCTTTCAGTAAAGGACGTCTATAACCAGCACCCTGAATTTGAAAGAAACAAAATCATAGAGCGCATGGTCGAACCCGACCGTATCGTCACTTTCCGCGTGACATGGCTCGACGACAAAGGCGAGGTACAGAACAATATCGGCTACCGCGTACAGTTCAACAACGCCATCGGCCCGTACAAGGGAGGTATCCGCTTCCACGCATCTGTCAACCTCTCTATCCTTAAATTCCTCGGCTTCGAGCAGACATTCAAAAATGCACTGACAACCCTCCCGATGGGCGGCGCCAAAGGCGGTTCCGACTTCTCGCCGCGCGGCAAGAGCGACCGTGAAATCATGCGCTTCTGCCAGGCATTCATCCTCGGTTTGTGGAAAAATCTCGGTCCGGACCGCGACGTTCCCGCAGGCGACATAGGCGTAGGCGGCCGTGAAGTAGGCTACATGTACGGCATGTACAAACGTCTCGTCAACGAACACACCGGCACATTCACCGGCAAAGGTCTCGACTTCGGCGGTTCGCGCATACGTCCCGAGGCTACCGGATTCGGAGCACTCTATTTCGTACAGAACGTCCTCGCGCGCAAAGGCGAAACACTCGAGGGCAAGACCGTGGCTATTTCCGGTTTCGGAAATGTGGCATGGGGCGCCGCGCTCAAAGCCAACGAACTCGGTGCGAAAGTTGTCACCATCTCAGGTCCTGACGGATACGTCTATGACCCCGACGGTATCAGCGGAGACAAAATCAACACCATGCTCGAGTTGCGCGCCACCGGCGAAGACATCGTTGAGCCGTATATCGAAAAGCATCCCAACGCCAAGTTCTTCCCCGGCAAAAAACCGTGGGAACAGAAAGTTGACATCGCCCTCCCGTGCGCTACTCAGAACGAACTTAACGGCGACGACGCCAAGCAGTTGATTGCCAACAACGTCCAGCTCGTGGCCGAAGTATCCAACATGGGATGTACCCCCGAAGCTATCGACGCATTCATCGAGAACCGTATCACATACGCTCCGGGCAAGGCTGTAAATGCCGGCGGCGTGGCTACTTCCGGTCTTGAAATGAGCCAGAATGCAATGCACCTGCAGTGGGCTGCCGAAGAGGTTGACCAGCGTCTGCACGGCATCATGAACGACATCCACCATCAGTGCGTGAAATATGGCGAGGAGCCCGACGGCTACATCAACTACATGAAAGGCGCCAACATTGCCGGCTTCATGAAAGTAGCCAACGCAATGATGGAGCAGGGTGTCTGCTAATCATACACAAAATCTAACCCATTCCGCCCCAGGCGGATTTACAATAAAAGCGATGTGCCATTCAAATACAGCACATCGCTTTTCTCATGGGCGGCTGACATATGCCGCTTCTATCCAAAGGGAATGCTGCATAACTAAAAATTTCCGCAGTTAAAAACTGCGACTACTACGTCCAATAGCATGCTAATCAGCTGAATAGTAGCCGCAGTTTTTAACTGCGGAAGTTTTTAGTTATGCAACTCAAGTATTATCGTTACTTGTTGAGATTATAGTATTCCATATATTTCATACCTACGTCAGGGATGTCGGTAGTGATGAAATCGATACCTTTGTTAATCCATTCGCCGAACTCTTCATTTGATCTGATGGTCCAGACATTGACAACAAGGCCGAGCTTATGGGCATCGTCAATAAATGTGGGATTGGAAGTGAGCATATTTCCGTTGTAATCGATGGAAATACCGCCATCGTTGTTAAGCTGTGCCGGCGTGCGCACCTGCGATGCATTGTCACAAAGGAACTGCACCATTATCTCGGGATATGCAGCCGCAAGAGCCTTACATGTGGCATAATCAAATGCGATATACTCTACTTTGTCTTCAACGTCTGCCGCTTTGACTGCCTCTACTGCTGCCATAGCAGCCTCGATTGTACGGGCCTCGGTAGAATGGGTCTTGATTTCTACAATGAGTTTACAGTAATCGCTCTCTTTGAGTATTTCGAGATAATCTGCAAACGCAGGTATCTTCTCACCGTTTGACAAGGTCTTATCCTTTACATCATTATAATTGGCGTCCTGAATAGTGACACCGCCAATCGACGGGTCATGGTTGATGACGAGTACATTGTCTTTTGTCAGCCAGATGTCTGTTTCGGCGCCGTAGGCTTTCAACTCTATCGCATTGCGAAGTGCCGCACGTGAATTTTGTGCCGCGCCCTCTTTTGCCCAGTATCCGCGGTGAGCGATAATGTTAGCCCGGTTTTCAAACTTTTTGACGCGAAGGAAGTCCACCGAGCCGATAAGCTGAACGCGCTCCCCGCGTTTGAGCATGACATTGAACGTGCCGCTCTTCACATCCTCGGGAAGGGTGACAGTTATGCCCTCAGTCCCGTTTATAGTCGCGGGCAGTTCCCATCGGGTTGAGCCGCTTTCAAACACAATCACATCGCCATCTTCAAAGCCTGAACCGTAAATCGGATAGATTGCGCCGGCTTTTACCTGCACATTCGCGAGCAATGTGACATTCTCGATAACAGGATGAGTAGCGGCTACACCCTCTTCCACATCCTTATAAAGAAGTTGTGCCTGCTCGGCGGTCAGTGCATCGTCATATATTCGCGCCAGAACAATCGTGCCGTTGATACCGTTCTGTACGCCGGTAGTCTTATTGCCGCCCTGCACGCAGGCATCGCCGCCGATACAGAAGAAGTTAGCTCCATCCTTGGCCGGGATATAGTTGCTGCCGGCTATGTCGATTTCGTTCTTCAGCTTTCCGTTGACATAGATTCTTGCCTTTTGTGCATCTTTGTCCCAGACTCCTACAATATGGTAATAAGCGTAAGGTTCGGGTACCACGTCGCTTGCTGCCCACTGCCATGAGCTGTTGCTTCCGGTCGATACATTGGGCAGGAACGTCAGTGCATTCAGACTATTTGGGCCGTTCCATGAAGTCTTTACCATTATGCCGGTGCCTCCGGCTTCATGCGATGCGAATACCTTCGCCTCCACATTCTGTATGGTTCCGGTATATTCGGGCATGAACATCACTTCAAGGGTATGTCCGTCGGCAAGTGCGTCCTTGAACGCCTGATTGCCGCTGTAGTCTACGCGGTAGAACTGCTCGGCCACATCACTGTTGCCCCATTTGTTGTCGGTCAGTTTTGTCACATAACGGTTGAATACTTCGCTCCATTCGGTCGTAGCCTCGCCACCGCGCTCTACATTGAATTTCATCGGCGACACATCCTCCGCGCTTCCGTCGGCCTTGAACACTACGTCAAGCAGGTCGGCCTTGGGCAGCGGTGACGGTTCGGTGATGTCGACTGCCTTATAAAGAAGTTGTGCCTGCTCGGCGGTCAGCGCATCGTCATATATTCGTGCCAGCACTATACGTCCGTTGATACCGTTCTGTACGCCGGTAGTCTTACTGCCTCCCTGTACGCAGGCATCGCCGCCGATACAGAAGAAGTTAGCTCCATCCTTGGTCGGGATATAGTTGCTGCCGGCTATGTCGATTTCGTTCTTCAGTTCGCCGTTAATGTAGATGTCAGCCTTTTTGGCTTCCTTATTCCAGACGCCCACTACATGGTAGTAGGTGTTTGATTCCGGAACGACATCACTTGCAGCCCATTGCCACGAACTGTTGCTGCCCGTCGATACGTTGGGAAGGAACGTCAGTGCATTCAGATTGTTGGGGCCGCTCCACGACGCCTTGAACATGATGCCTGTACCTCCGGCTTCGTGCGATGCGAATACCTTCGCCTCGCCGTCAGGGAGTTCTGTGTATTCAGGCATGAACAATACTTCGAGGGTATGTCCGTCGGCAAGCGCGTCCTTGAACGCCTGGTTGTCGCTGTAGTCGATGCGGTAGAACTGCTCGGCCACGTCTCCGTTAGCCCACTTGTTGTCGGCCAGTTTTGCCACATAACGGTTATAGGTATCGCTCCATTCGGTCGTAGCCTCGCCGCCGCGCTCTACTTTGAATTTCATCGGCGACACATCCTCCGCGCTTCCGTCGGCATTGAACACCACGTCGAGCAGGTCGGCTTTTGGCAACGCCGACGTAAATGTTATAGAATCTACTTCTTCAGGTGAAAATGAGTAGATGGTATTGCCGTCCGCATCGACTGCATTCAGCACATCGCCTTCACCCTTAACGATGCGGTCGGTATTCTCAGCTGAAATAACCTGTACGACCTCCCCGTTGCGGTGGAAATATAGAAAATCGGCTGCATATATTGATATTGCAGCTGCGCCCATGGCGAGTAACGATATTGTCTTGAACTTTTTCATGGCTATCTGACAATTTTATAAGTTTGGGAAATACCGCCTGCCTCCACTACCACAATATTGAGGCCGCGGGTGTTGACTGTCATTGTTGCCGCACATGCCGCCGGCTCACAATGGCCTGTCATTTCTCCGAGTACATTATATATACGGATTTCTGCTATTTCTGACGTGCTTGTCACTGACAGTATGTCACCTATAAGTCTTACGGTAGCAGTGGTATTTTCAATTGAGGAAACACTGCTCGAACCGATAGGTTTAAATGCGAAATAGCCCAACTGGGATAAATCTATATCCACACTCTCTCCCTTTTGGGGCACAAGTATCATATTGCCGTTATTAAACTCAATACGTTTTACTTCCGTTGTCGTACCCAATACAGTACCTGCCGGAGAGTAAACATACACATCCTTGGCTTCGGCGTTAAACGACGCCATCAGGCCAATCCCTGCAAAGATGAAGGGGAAAATTCTGTGTTTCATGGGTAATAATTTTATTTGACAGATTGAAGCGGAGAGCTCCGCCTCTTTAAAAATTTAATTGTATTTAAGGTGTTGCAATACTCGGATTTTTACGGTTAAAGGCCGCGGCTTCCACGTCGCGACGGCTGATTGTTATCAACCTTGTAGTAGCCGCGGTTTTTAACACGGTAAATTATCCCGAGTATAGCTTATCTGATGATGCTAAATCTTTACTTTGTAGATTTTATCCACAGATACGCCTGCAACCGATACCACATAGATACCGCTTGAAAGATTGTCGGCTACAATCCCTTTGGTGATGCCGTTCTTTTGGGATACGACATTTCCTGCAAGGTTCACGACTTTGACATTGACAGGTTCAGGGGAATAAGCCAGTTCAACCGTATGGGCGCCGCATGACAGTTCAACAAGATCTTTTTCTGCGGAACCGACGCCTGCAGTCCCGTTGCCATTGCCGCCATTCGAGATAGCCTGATGGGGAGAAAGATACTCAGTGGTCATTGTCTCTTTGAATGTATCAATAGTAATCCGGTAACGACCGTCTTTAGTGATTTTCCACTTTGTATCTCCACCGTCGGTAGTACGTATCGGAGTTGTCCCTTCTGCCAAAGTGCCTTGTACGTATGGGTGATAGTTCTCATCTGTCCAACTCTTTTCAGTGAGAATCTTAAACTGGTCAGGCTCGGGAGTCCCGTCGACTCCTGTGGCGAGTTCGCCTTCCCAAACCAGTTCGTTGGCGTTCTCGGGATTAGGATAGAATGCGCAGATACTGTCGTCCGAATAATCCCACGACCGCTCCAGGCAACCTCCTACAAGATACAGGTATTTACGCTGCTTATGTTTTCTCCCCATATATTTATTGTCGCTGCATGATATATACACGATATAATCACCGGGGACTGAAACGCTCCACCCACGTGCATCGGTATCGGTCGTAACGCATAATTTGGAAATCATGCCCCTGCCGAATGACACGTCGACATCTTCAAACATCGGTACGAAATAGCGGGTGTCGTCGCCTTTGACAGGTGTATCCATCAGTATTATATTGCCGGCTTTGCACGCAAGACTCTGCTTGAACTCAAAATTCTCGATTTTCGACATCTCGATTACCTGATTGTCAACAGCGGAACCGGTGACATAATATTTGTCGGGGTAAGTCGGCTCGGGAAGCGGTTTGGTAAGAGACACGCTCATGCTCCGCAGGTCGACTGTCAGGACATATTCTCCGGTTTCATTAACATTGAATTTATTGTCGTACATATCAGGAAGCTGCCAGTTGGCATAGAAGTCAAGGTGGTGTATCTCCCCTTCCTTTATCAGCTCATCCTTGGTGGTGGCGACTATATGCTTGTGCCACCCGTCGGTTGAGTTCATGAATTTGAACGGCTCGCCGGCAGTAAGCTTACCGGTCCACATAAAGACGCCGCGGTCGATTTTATTCATCGGCGTAGCACCGATGTTCCACCCGCCCTTTACTGCAGTTCCTACAATATACAGCTGGGTGTACTCTATCGAATTTGACATGCCGGCAAATACCGACAGACTGCATAAAAAGACAGTCAATAATGATATTAGTTTTTTCATGTCCGTAGTCTATTTTGATATCTTTTCAACAGCCACCTGATTATCGGCTATTATCTTGCACACATACATCTGTGATGACGGAAGCTTTGATAATTTTTCAGAAAAGCGTGAGATATTCTGATATTTATGGCTCATGCACTCAGCTCCTGCCAGATTGAACATTGCGAGTTCAACGCTCTTTCTATTCTGACCGAATTCCGCAGTAAGTGTATCGGAAGATTTGTCATAGAATATTTTGGGCGCATCTACTGTAATGCCTGCAATTCCTGCCGATGACTCTTCGATTTCGACAGTTACTGCCGATGCGCAGGAATTAGCCGGCACTTCCACAGTTGTACATTTGCTTTCGGGAGCATAGCTGTATTGAGTGGAAGCTGTACCGTTTATTTTAACTGCGTTAGGAGTATTGGAATTATATATATTGACGGTATAAGATCTCGTCGTGGGGAGACTCTCGGCATTACCCTCTCTCGGATTAATCGTGATTGTACGTTTATTGCCGTTCTGCGATTGGCTGAATGCTGTGGTTGCGTACACCGCGTCGTAATCTGAATTGTCGCCTTCGTCCTCATAAAGGCTTCCCTTTCCGTCCTTTCCTGCCACGACATTGAGAATAAGATGTTCGGGATGCTCGGTTACATTTTTCACACTTGAAGGATTCAACGGCACAATCGAACCTTCACGATAGAAATACGGAATGTCGGTTTTTGAAAACTCCATAGTCATTGTGCACGGGCCTTCGATAAGTTCGTTTGTAGCCACGCTCCACCAGTTTCCTTCAGGGAACCATATCGTTTTTGTGCAGACACCGTTTTCCGATGCCTCTACAATAGGTGCGACAAGAATATCGTTGCCGAAGAAATATTCACCCTCGTATGTGTATGCCTCTTCTGCCTCGGGATATTCATAGTAAAGGGGACGGCACAATGCGATACCCGTATCGTATGTTTCGCGCGCCATGGTATATATGTACGGGAACAATGAATAACGGAGTTTGACTGCCTGAAGCATATCGGGGAAATTGGAGAACTTCCATATCCGGCGCTCTATACGCGAGTCGTTGGTGGCATGTGTTCTGAATATCGGGGTGAAAACGCCGAACTGTATCCAGCGGAGCACGAGCTCGGGGTCGTTGACTGTTTTTTCGTCAGTAAACGCGTGGCCTCCCAAGTCATGTCCCCAATAGCCGTAACCTACGTTTGATGCCGTAGCCGTAAAATAAGGCTGGAATGCCAGCGTGGGGAAGTTTATCAACGCGTCGCCCGAGAAGCCTATCTGGTATCTGTGGCTGCCAAGACCGCCCCAGCGGTGGAATATTACCGGACGATGATCAGGACGGTTTACAGCCATGTCATTATAAAAGACATGATTGCACCAGAATGTCTGACCGAGACCGTTGGTATACGGGCTTGTAAGATGCTGCTGCCAGTCGAGCCACCAGAAATCCACACCTTCACTCTCATGCTCACGGATTATCGTGCTGAAGAACGCATTGGTGAAATCCGTATAATCAAGATACCAGGGAATTGTCTTGCCCGAAGAATTTTTCACATCATATTTGCCTCGTAAATCCTCATTCATGGTATTGAAAAACTCGGGTGACTCCACGCTGTTTATACCGTCGGCGGGATGCAGGTTAAGCGCAACCTTGAAATTACGGTCATGCATCTCCTTAAGAAGACCTACCGGGTCAGGTATGAGATTGGTGTTCCACGACCAGCCGGTCCAGCCGCCGCGACCTTCCGACATGCTCCATGAATTGCCGTTCCAGTGCCAGTCCATGTCAAGTATCATCACATCCGTAGGAATTTCGTTTGATTCAAGACTATTCATGATTTCACGGTAGTCGTCTGCAGAATACGATGAATATTTACTGTACCAGTATCCGAATACGTAGGATGGCGGAAGAGGAATTTTTCCGGCTATCAGAGTATAATCGGCAAGTGCCTTTTTATAATTGTTTCCGTACCCGAGGAAATAGACATCCATAGCATGCGGGTCCTTGCGATCTGTCCACCAGTCATAGCCGAGTTCTTCATCAGGCTCCAGTGCGAACGAACGGCTGCCGTCGGCTCTTGCTGATGTCCATGAATCTTCGATGACAGCCCAGCCTGAACGCGAGATCAGACCGTCTTCCATCTCCGACCGTTTGTTCTGTCCGTTGCTGCCGTCAAGGGTTCTGCAAGTGCCTTTGAGGTTCATGGGATCCGGCTTTCCGGGATACCAAAGCACCTCACGGCCGTTATGGTTCATTGTAATTGAAAGATTAGCCGATGAAGCCGGAAGTGTCTTGGGATTGGTTCCTTTACGGTATTTCAGATGCAGCTTCCCGGTTTCAATATACAGGAACGTGTCATCCTCCGATGTACTGTACTGCGGTACATCGAGATTGCGGTTTATGACCGTGAATGTAGCACGGTCTTCAAAAACGCCCTTATCGCTGTATTCGATACGTATCATTTCAGGTGTCAACACCGTGAACCTTGCATTACCGTTCGTCACAACAGCCCGGGGATCCGCTTTGGGGTTCCCGGTGCTCTCTCCTTTAAGCGTTATCGCGCCCAAAAAGATGAACGACAAGAGATAAAAAATACTGAATTTTACTTTCATGATATAAAAAAATGATGAATTAGAGATTCTCCGGGAGGGGTATGCCTATACCCCTCCCGGAGGAAATTGGGATTTGATTTATAATATTACTTTGGAAACCTTATTACCCACTTTCTTGATGAATATACCGTTGGAAGGATTGGCTACGGATATACCCTGGAGATTATAATATACGGGGGCCTCCGTATTGTCCTCGGCAATATCTTCAATACCGTCCATACCGGCTTTTTTTATTGAGATTGAACCCTTTTGCAGGTCGATATCAATGTTATATCTGCCCGGCTCGGCTATTTGCCATTTGCGGTCGCCCGTTCCGTCGGCTACAATCTTGGAATAATCGATATTGCCGTCCTCGTCAATTCCCGCGAAATACCACGGACCGTCCCACGCATTGTAGTTATAGCGGTTCGTCTCGATTTTGAACTCTCCTTCTTTCAGTTCGCCCGTCCATGTAAATTTATAGGGATCGCTTTCACCGCCCCATACCAGCGGAGTTCCGTCATTAGGTGTCCAGCCGCCTTCTGTCGCGTTGCCGACCATGAAAAGGGCATTGAATCTGATAGGATTATCCTGATATTCAGCTTTTGACACCGAGATTGTCATGTCGTTAAGATTGCACACTACATAGTAGTTTGCACTTTCAGCCACTCTGAATTTGTTGTCATCGCCACCCTGAACGAGATTGGATATGTCATACGCGTCAGTCGAAGCATTGCGGAACTCCTTGTTTGAGTCGGAGAAATCCTTTCCGTAGGTGAATTTGAAATCCTCGTCGGCTTTCAGATAACCGATGCAACTGAACACATTCTCATTGTCAGTATTCTGTTGCATCAGAATACCGTCCACGATATTCCAGCCGCCGGGAGTCGCGCCGCCGATGATATTCAAGTGATCTACTGCAGAAGCTCCAAAAGCCGTTGACAACATAAGGATAGCAGACGCCATCAGTTTTGTAGAATTAAACATAATGATAAATTTTTGGTTAGTTTGATTAATTTGATTAGTTAAAAAATGGTTTAGATTTAATTATCAATCTGAAAATTTCTTTCACAAAACTATACATAGACGCCCGGTTTTAAAAGAGCAAATCCCCATCGGTAGCAAATAAGTAGCCGTTTTGAATCTCTATCAACCACAATGCACTGATTATCTGAGTAATACATAAATAGAACAGCCAAAACAGGTAGTAAAACGAGTGCCCCATATTTGGCATTTTAAAGTGATTTTTCCTTTTTTTCACGGGAAAACTATTCATCTTTAAAATTTTTTATTACCTTTGGATATGATGTTTAAAGGAATACTGACTGTCTGGATTATATCGCTTTTGTTGACGGCAACCACCGGCTGCACATCGACGTGCGCAAAAACCGACTCCCTGATGGCAGAGCTTCACGAGACAATTCGCAACAGGGAGTTCTATATGTCGCAGAAAGAAAATCGGCTTGAAGAATTAAGGCAGGCTCTATACCGCGCACCTGACGACTCTACTCGTTTCTTTGCCTTGGGCGACCTCCTTGATGAGTTCAGGCCTTACAACACCGACTCCGCATTCGAGTATTGCCGTTTGCGCGAGAACTTGGCCTTTAAGACAGGCAATCCCGAATATATAACCAACGCACGCCTCAATACCGCAAATGTCCTCGGAAGCATTGGTATGTATAAAGAAGCATTGGAAATTGTGGATTCCATTCCCGACAGTTCTGTCCCGGAATACCTGTTGCCATACTACTATTATATAAAAAGGACAGTTGCGTCTTATTTAATTGATTTCTCAGTCAGAAAAGAGGATAAAGACAAATATCTGGCCGTATTTGAGACATACCAGGACTCATTGCTTTCATTGTGTCCGCCCAACTCACTCTCCTACGTCATAGATATGGCGGATAAATACGGACGAAAAGGTGAATACCGTAAATCGGTGGAAATACTTGAAGATTATCTGGCAAACAACAAATACTCTACCCACGACAGGGCCATCGTCGCCAATTCACTGGCATTAGCATACCAGAAACTCGGCAATACCGAAAAGCAGAAAGAAAACCTCCTTATCTCGTCTATCGCCGACCTGCAGGCGTCCGTACGCGAATACGTCTCGCTCCGGCAGCTTGCCCTCCTGTTGTTTCAGGAAGGAGATACCGACAATGCCCACGAATTTCTCCGTATTGCAATGGAGGACGCCCAAAAATGCAATGCCCGACAGCGTATTCTTGAGATTAATGACATCTTCCCCGTCGTCAATACTGCCTTTGTGAGAGAAATACAGCTTCAGCGCCAACGGCAGATGACTCTTATCGTTATTATAAGCATACTCGTAGTATTCCTGCTGGTGGCAATAGTGTGGATATGGAAACAGATGAAGAAGACATCAAACGCACATCGGCTCGCCGTGGCCGCCAACAATCAATTGAAGCAGCTTAATGCCGAACTGGAGAATTTCAACAACCGGCTGACTGAAGCCAATCACGCCATTGCTGAAAATTCCAAAATAAAGCAGGAATATATTACACAGTACATGGAACGATGCTCCTCATATATAGAGAAATTTGATGCATACAGGAAATCCTTAAACAAACTGATTGCAGCCGGGAAGATTGATGATCTGAAAAAGATATTGAAATCGACTGATCTGATAGATGAAGAGCTCAAAGACTTCTACCGCAACTTTGATACCACATTCTTAAAACTGTTCCCTACTTTTGTCGATGATTTCAACAAACTGCTCACTCCCGACGGCCGGATTGTATTAAAGAAAGCAGGTCAGTTAAATACCGAACTTCGCATTTTCGCACTCATCAGACTCGGAATTACGGATAGCGAAAAAATTGCCCAGTTCCTTCGCTACTCAGTAATTACGATATATAATTATCGTGTGAAAACGCGAAACAAAGCGGCCGGCAACCGAAAAGAGCTGGAGGAAAGAGTCATGGAAATCGGCCTCCAACCCGTCTAATCACCACACATTGCGCCATCCCCACCCAATTCAACGGCCGCAAATCTCCATAAAGAGATGCAATGCCACAAAGCTATCCCGGCTATAGAGCTATCCCGGCTATAAAGCTATCCCGGCTATAAAGCTATATTAGCTATACTATAAAGCTATATTAGCTATAAAGCTACCATAGCCAATAAAGCCCCGTGATGACGCGTAAGCGGAATACCCCCCCCACCGGCTCAATAGCCCTCGCGCAAAGCAAAAATATAAATCTAACTACGTCAATGTCCGATACCGCAAAATTACCACCCCACTCGCTCAAAAATGCGTCAAAAAGTTACACCCTCCACTGCCTGTATCAAATTTTTAACGATTTTTTTTAATCATCTCTCAACCATTTCATCATTACTGACGTTTTGATAATAAAATCATAAATATATGTCTAATCTAAAATTATCAAGACTATGAAAGGTTTAAACATCGCAATTGCTGCATTTGGCGGCGCTCTCGCAGGAGCTGCTATCGGTTTGTTGTTCGCCCCACAGAAAGGTAGCGATACAAGAGCTAAGATTTCACAATACCTCCGTGACCACGGCATCAAATTGCGCAAAGATAAATTTGATAAGATTGTTGAAGAAATAGCCGACGAGATTGAGACAGAAAAATAATCCCGTTCACTGGCCGGACCATTGGATTGTCATTCTGACTTATCGTCATCATCCGGCAGTAAGGATTAAAGAGCCACCGTCATAGGAATACATGCATTTATCCGTGACAGTGGCTCTTCTTCATAGACACGCACCTCCGACTGTTTATTTATTTATTTTTCATCCCATTATATACCATCATGGAATCATTCAAGGAATACTTCTCCCCGTTTCAACGTATTGCCCGCCTGTATATCAACTCCGGCAAACTGACACTCACCGAAGTGCTGACACAGATAATGGCCGCAATAGTCATCGCCTCAGTGTGCCTGCTGTTCGTGATAATTGCGCTCGCATTCGTTTCCTACGGCGTCATCGACGCCCTGTCACAAAGCATGCCGGCTGTATGGGCATACCTTATCGTAGGCGGATTCTATATGTTGCTCATAGCACTCATGATTGTTTTCAAACGCACCCTTATCATCAATCCGATTGCCCGGTTCCTGTCAAAAATAATACTTGATACGCCAGACAGTCACAAAGAGACAGACAATGAAGAAAAATAATTCATGGAAAGGATACGACATGGAGCAGTTGCGCATACTCCGTGCCACTACCGCCCTCCGCATCGACATAGAGAAAGAGCGCATCAGAAACATGTTCACCCCTCAGACCGTGCAACAGAAAAAAGCTGAAAAACTCTTCGCTTCGACCACCGATATAGTCGAAGCCGCCGAATACGGATTAAAAACCTATCGGATCGTCAAGAAAGTCACGAATTTATTCCGCAAAAAGAAAAAATAACATTAAATTTGCACAAGGAGATGTAGCTGACCACGCAGAAATGCTACATTCTCAATGATACGCCCCCTACAGGGCTGCACCACGGTGCAGCCGTCAGTCTGTTGATAAACAATTATAGCATGAATGATTATATAGAAGTCCGCGTTGACATAGACCCGTGCGATGAAACCGCCACCGACATCCTCGCATCACTGTTGTGCGACATAGGCTACGAAAGTTTTGTCCCCGATGCGACAGGCACCACCGCATATATCAAAAAAGAGCTTTTCGACAAAGACAGCCTCGATAAGGCAGTCGCAGCTTTCCCCCTTCCGGGACATAAGTTCAATGTCACCACAAAGGAAATCGAAGGCAAGGACTGGAATGCCGAGTGGGAACGCAACTACTTTCAGCCTATAGTCGTCGACGACCAATGTATAATCCATTCAAGTTTCCATAAAGATATTCCGGAATACCGGTATGACATCGTCATCGACCCGAAGATGGCGTTCGGCACCGGGCATCACGCCACTACATCGCTCATAATATATCGTTTGCTCCATACGCCGCTCGAAGGCAAGTCGGTAATTGATATGGGTACAGGCACAGGCATACTTGCCATACTTGCCGCGATGAAAGGAGCCGCCCCCGTCAATGCCATAGAGATCGACCCGTTCGCGCAGACCAATGCCGTCGAAAACGTCCGTCTCAACCATCATCCGGAGATTAATGTTATTTTAGGCGATGCCGATGCACTTGCATCACTCCCGAAAGCCGACATATTTATCGCCAATATCAACCGTAACATAATACTTAACGATATGGGCAGATATGCCGCCGCGATGAAACCCGGAGCATCAATCCTGTTAAGCGGGTTCTATGAAGATGATGTAAATATGCTCCTCGAGCAGGCTCAGAACTATCACCTCGAATTTCTCAGAGTAAGTTCGCGCGACCGCTGGGCATGTCTCGAGCTACAAAAAAAAGAATGACAATGACCAGATTAGCCGCCTCAATATTCATCACATCATCATTATTGCTTTCCACAGCATCCTACGCGCAGACCGACGTCACCGATGTCATCATCCCCGCCGATACCATATCGGTAGCCGATACAGCCACCGCCGTTCCGAATACGTCGCCAGCATCCGGCCCCGTGTCACCACAGCCCGTTGAGTCAGCTTTTGCACGTCATTTCGCATGGGGCGCCTCACTGGGCAGTTCAATCGACATGACCGGACAGGATATGACCGCCGTAGACATCGACGCATTCTTCGGTTACAAAGGCGACTACATCCGCTTTGCCGGCATAGGTGCAGGCATACGCATGATGGTAAGCAACTCATCGCGCAGCTATCCCGTCTATGCCATGTTGCGTACGAGCTTCACGAAATCCCCGAGTTTTCTTTACCTCGAACTGAAAGGAGGAGTCGGTTTCACCAATCTTTACACCGACATCTACCAGCGTAATTTTGTCGGAGGAATAACAGTAGGCTTCACCCTCGCCCACTCCCGCACCTTCAGCAGCAACTTCTCTCTCGGCTACGAATACATGCCCCTCTCCAACGGCACAATCGACGGCGTAGACACCCGCTTCAGCGACCTCCACTACGCCTCAATCCGCATAGGCGCCTCCTTCTGAAAAAACTATCCAGCGCCTAAAAACTTCTCCAGGTTCCCCTCTCCCGATACTTTTCGATATATTTATCAGAAAAAATGTACGGCTCAAATTATATAGGGGCGGGGGCGTCTCGCCCCCGGAATCATGCTGTTCAATACAATATCGCACTTCTCCCATTGCAATTTAATGCAATTTTCCACAAAAATGTTTGAATATGTAAATATTTGACACTATCTTTGTGAAAAATTTACAATATCTTACTTTGTAAGCAGGTTTCCAAACGATAAAATCAAATATTGCACATGAGCAATCGTCTTTACATTTTCGACACCACGCTCCGCGACGGTGAGCAGGTTCCGGGCTGTCAGCTCAACACAGTAGAAAAGATTGAAGTGGCAAAGGCTCTTGAAGAACTCGGAGTCGATGTCATCGAAGCAGGCTTCCCGGTGTCAAGCCCGGGTGATTTCAATTCAGTAGTCGAAATATCCAAAGCAGTGACATGGCCCACGATATGCGCCTTGACACGTGCCGTGGAAAAAGACATCGAGGTCGCCGCCGAGGCTCTGAAATATGCCAAGCATAAACGTATTCACACCGGTATCGGCACTTCAGACCCGCACATCAAATACAAATTCAACTCCACCCGTGAGGAAATCATCGAGCGCGCTGTAAAGGCCGTAGCCTATGCCAAACGCTTCGTCGAGGATGTGCAGTTCTATGCCGAGGACGCAGGGCGCACCGACAACGAGTATCTCGCCCGTGTCGTCGAAGCCGTAATCAAAGCCGGAGCCACTGTAATCAATATACCCGACACGACAGGCTACTGCCTCCCGTCGGAATTCGGTGAGAAAATCAAATATCTCATCGACCACGTCGACGGTATCGACAAAGTCACCATCGCCACCCACTGCCACAATGACCTCGGCATGGCCACGGCCAACACCATGTCAGGCGTAATCAACGGCGCCCGTCAGGCCGAAGTCACAATCAACGGTATCGGCGAACGTGCCGGTAATACCTCTCTCGAGGAAGTCGCCATGATATGCTATTCCCATAAGGAACTCGGCATCACCACCAATCTCAACACGACGAAAATATACGGCATCTCACGCATGGTATCCTCACTGATGAACATGCCAGTACAGCCCAACAAGGCAATCGTCGGACGAAACGCTTTCGCCCACTCGTCGGGCATTCACCAGGACGGCGTCCTCAAAAACCGCGAAAGCTATGAAATCATTGACCCGAAAGTCGTGGGTGTCGACGAAAACTCAATCGTGCTTACCGCCCGCTCCGGTCGCGCCGCACTCAAGCATCGCCTGCATGTACTCGGCATCGAGCTCGACAAAGAAGCGCTCGACAAAGCCTACGAGGCATTCCTCCGTCTTGCCGACAAGAAGAAGGAAATCAACGATGACGACGTGCTCATGATTGCCGGACAGCACAATAAGGAGCACCGCATAAAGCTTGATTTCCTTCAGGTCACTTCAGGAGTCGGCATCAAGTCGGTGGCAAGTGTCGGACTCGACATCGCGGGAGAAAAATTCGAGGCATGCGCTTCGGGCAACGGCCCCGTCGATGCGGCAATATCGGCAATCAAGCTCATCATACGCCGCAAGATGCTTGTCAAGGAATTCCTTATCCAGGCCATCAACAAAGGCAGCAACGACGTTGGCAAGGTGCACATGACAGTCGAACACGACGGCAACCAGTATTACGGATTCTCGGCCAACACCGACATCGTCAGCGCCTCGGCCGAAGCATTCATCGACGCCATCAACAAATTCGTACGATAAAACATGCAGGCAACAGGGAAAAATCTCCTGCCGTAATACAGTTTTTTACGCGTATAATCAATCCTTACAATGAATACATTATTTGATAAAATTTGGGACAGCCACATCGTTACAAAAGTCGACGACGGCCCTACCCAACTTTATATCGACCGTCATTACTGCCACGAGGTCACAAGCCCGCAGGCATTTGACGGACTGCGCCGCCGCGGGCTCAAAGTATTCCGTCCCGAGCGCACATACTGTTCTCCCGACCACAACATACCTACCGTCAATCAGGATAAGCCGATTGCCGACGCGGTATCACGTCAGCAGGTCGAGCAACTTACAAAAAATGCAGGCGAGTTCGGACTGACACTGTTCCCTCTCGGACATCCGCGCAACGGTATAATCCACGTTATCGGTCCGGAAAACGGCCTCACACTTCCCGGATATACCATCGTGTGCGGCGACAGCCACACATCCACCCACGGTGCATTCGGCGCGGTAGCATTCGGCATCGGAACATCTGAGGTCGAGATGGTGCTCGCATCCCAATGTATCCTGCAGGCCAAACCAAAAACGATGCGCATCACCGTCGACGGCACGCTCTCACCCGGCGTCACGGCAAAAGACATCGCCCTCTATATAATAGCCAAAATGACGACAGGCGGCGCAACAGGCTACTTTGTCGAATATGCCGGCGAAGCCATCCGCTCATTGTCGATGGAGGGCCGCATGACACTGTGCAACATGTCAATCGAGATGGGCGCACGCGGCGGTCTGATTGCTCCCGACGAAGTTACTTTCGAATACTGCAAGGGGCGCCCGTATGCTCCCAAGGGTGAAGAATGGGAAAAAGCCGTGGCATATTGGCGTACCCTCCCCTCGGGCGACGACGCCGTATTCGACAAGGAGGTACGGTTTGACGCTGCCGACATTCGTCCGCGAGTCACCTACGGCACCAACCCCGGCATGGGTATCGCGATTGACGAGCCTGTTCCTTCATGTCCCGCAAGCGCCGACGAGCAGGAGAAAGCATCGTTTGAAAAATCACTCTCATATATGGGATTCACTTCCGGCAAATCGATTGAAGGCACAAAGGTCGACTATGTGTTCCTCGGCAGCTGCACCAACGGCCGCCTTGACGATTTCCGTCAGTTCGCGTCAATAGTGAAAGGCCGAAGGAAACATCCCGATGTCACAGCTTGGCTCGTTCCCGGTTCATGGGAAGTGCTCAACCAGATTAAGGAAGAAGGACTGGACAAAATAATCGAAGAAGCGGGATTTGAAATCCGCCAGCCCGGCTGCTCGGCATGCCTTGCCATGAATGACGACAAGGTTCCCGCCGGATGTCTCGCTGTATCCACTTCCAACCGTAACTTTGAAGGCCGACAGGGTCCGGGCGCACGCACCGTGCTCGCAAGCCCGCTCACAGCCGCCGCAGCTGCCGTAACCGGCGTTATTACCAACCCGTTAAACCTCATCTGATGAAACAGAAATTCAATAATGTGACATCGTCATGCGTGCCGCTGCCTATCGAAAACATTGATACGGACCAGATAATTCCGGCTCGCTTCCTTAAAGCCACTTCACGCGAAGGATTCGGCGAAAACCTTTTCCGCGACTGGCGTTTCGACGAAAATGGCAATGCCATTACTTCGTTCCCGCTCAACAACCCGCGCTATTCCGGTCAGATACTCGTGGCAGGAAAGAATTTCGGTTGCGGCTCATCGCGCGAACACGCCGCCTGGGCGATAGCCGACTACGGATTTCGTGTAGTCGTATCGACATTCTTTGCCGACATCCACAAGAACAACGAGCTCAACAACTTCGTCTTGCCTGTTGTGGTAAGCGAACCGTTCCTCGCCTCGTTGTTCGAGACCATCGAGGCAAACCCCAAGGCACAGGTATCCGTCGACCTGCCCTCCCAGACCATCACCAACCTTGCCACCGGAGCCTCCGAACATTTCGACATCAATCCCTACAAGAAGCATTGCCTGCTCAACGGGCTCGACGATATTGATTTCCTGCTCAGCAACCGCGATAAAATCACAGAATACGAAAACAAATAACTGACTACCCGATATGGATTTTAAAATAGCAGTATTGCCGGGCGACGGCATCGGACCCGAAATCTCAAAAGTAGGTGTCGACGTGATGACCGCCGTATGCGACAAAATGGGACATACCGTAAGCTATACGTATGCTCCCGTAGGAGCCGCTGCAATCGACGAGTGCGGCGACCCGTTTCCCGAATCTACCTTCAAGGTCTGCATGGACGCCGACGCCGTATTGTTCTCCGCAATCGGCGACCCCAAATACGACAATAACCCTACCGCCAAGGTGCGCCCGGAGCAAGGACTCCTTGCCATGCGCAAGCGCCTCGGACTGTTTGCCAACATACGTCCCGTACAGATTTTCCCGGCACTCATACATAAATCCCCGCTCAAAGCCGAGATTATCAAAGATGCCGATTTCATCTGCATCCGCGAACTCACCGGCGGCATGTACTTCGGCGAGAAATATCAGGACGACGACCGCGCCTACGACACAAACGCATACACCCGCGGGGAAATAGAACGCATACTCCGCGTCGCATTTGAATACGCGCGCCGCCGTCGCAACCACCTCACCGTTGTCGACAAGGCCAACGTGCTTGCCTCAAGCCGTCTGTGGCGCAAAGTCGCAAAAGAGATGGAGCCGCAGTATCCCGATGTCACCACCGACTATATGTTCGTCGACAACGCGGCAATGAAAATGATTACCGAGCCCGCATTTTTCGACGTAATGGTCACGGAAAACACTTTCGGCGATATTCTTACCGACGAAGGCAGCGTAATCTCAGGCTCTATGGGACTTCTCCCCTCCGCTTCGACCGGCGAGCACACTCCGGTATTCGAACCGATTCACGGCTCATGGCCGCAGGCAAAAGGACTCAATATCGCCAACCCTATGGCACAAGTTCTCTCGGTAGCCATGCTTTTCGAATACTTCAACCTCAAGGAGGAAGGCGCCATCATCCGCAAAGCCGTCGACGATGCTCTTGCCGCGCATGTCCGCACACCCGAAATCCAGGTTGAAGGCCACAAACCCTACGGCACAAAAGAAATCGGCGAATGGCTCGTAAACCACATCAATCAGATGTAATCACCTATAACCGGATTTTAACCGCAGCTACTGTTCAGCCGCAATCTGACAGTAGCTGCGGATTTAATTTTGAAAAACAAAACCTTAAATTGTCACTTCCGATGTCACGACTATCCCGCATCTTAACAGTTTGCTTCATATCCATATTTACTCCATACGTAGCACCGTCACAAACCAATATGACTGATGACGGCGTGTGCCGATGGGAAACCGGAGCTATGGCCGGACTCAACAACGACGGATATGAATGGCAGTTTCATGGAGCTTATTTCCCGATACAGTATGTCGGAGCCAAAATCGGCCTCGGAATGGCCGGCGAGATACATCAGATGGGAGATTGGGGTGAAGATGAATGGGAAACAGGACATCACTATGCGGCACGATTTAAATTCAACGCATCCGTAGCCATCCGCTCACCACGAATCATAAACTGGAAAAGTCAGGGTGCAGGTTTCTATCTTTTCACCGAACCGGGCATCGTCCTGTCGCCCGGCGCAAGCGGAAGCCGTAATCCCCGCTATTGCTGCTGGGATCTGAAATCAGGCATAAATCTCCAGATTGACCACCTAATACTCACCCTCGGCTACGGCATCTCCGATTTCTCCCTCTACTCCGGCTACCCGACCAACATGCAAGGCCTCCCCGACGACGACAACTACATAACCCACACAGCATTCGTATCTTGCTCCTATAAATTCTGACCGACAATGCCAACTAAACATTTTCCAATAGGCTAACAGATACTGCAACCCTCAAGCAACGCGACGAACTTATTGGGACGCGGTTTAAGCATTGGGGTGGCGGTGATGCCGCAGGCATCATCTATATGATTAACCCGGTCATGGCGCGAAGCGCCTTGGCCGGGACGAGACGCATCATGCTGCGTGATGTTGCCGCAGGCATCATCAATCCGCCTCATATCAGGAGACTCTTATATAAGAATAGCTTATGTAGATTGACGATGCCTGCGGCAACGTCTCATGCCCACACATTAACCCGGCCAAGGCGCTTTCGCGCCATGACCGGGTTAATCATATAGAGGATGCCTACGGCATCTCCATTCATCATAATCCTCCGAACTAAGATTAAGTAGGCGTCCCTACAAATTGCAGCAACTCTTGACCACTGATTGTAGTTTCTGTCAGATACGGTCAAGCACCGTTCCTATCAAGTCGTGTATGCCGTTCTTATAGTTGGGATTGGAATCATTGTTCATGCGGTTGGCGATGATTGAGCATACGGTCATCGCCTTGTGTCCCATCAGTTTGCCGAGGCCTTGCAACGGAGCGCTTTCCATTTCGTAGTTGGTGACCTTGCGTCCTTTGAAACGGAACTCCTCGATCGAACGGTTGAGCGCCGGATTGGCAAGCGCCAGTCTGAGTTCACGTCCCTGCGGGCCGTAGAATCCTACTGCCGAAATTGTATTGCCTCTTACCATGTCATCCTTACCGATGCGCTCCACAAGTTCAGGATCAGCATCTACCACGTATGGTTTCGCCCACAGTTTGTTCCAGTCGGTATGCTCGCAAAACGCCTGCTCGAACTCCAGGTCGGCCACTTCATTACGTCCGGCATAGTAGTTGAGCACCCCGTCAAATCCTATCGACTTTTCAGCTATCACGGGAGTGCCCAACACCAGCTCGGGTTGCAATGCGCCCGATGTGCCTATTCTCACCATAGTCAGCTGGCGATGCGTGTCCTTTACCTCGCGTGTAGAAAAATCGATATTGGCAAGAGCATCAAGTTCGTTGATTACAATATCGATATTATCCGGGCCGATACCGTGGCTGATACACATTATAGGCTTGCCGGCGTATGTACCGCCGATTGTACGGAATTCGCGTGACTGCACCTCAAACGTGCGGGTATCGAAAAACGATGCCACCATTTCCACTCGTCCCGGGTCGCCTACAAGAATTATCCTGTCGGTCAGCTGTTCCGGCAAAAGATGGATGTGAAATACTGTCCCGTCGGGATTGATTATAAGTTCGGAGGGGGGAATAATTTTCTTGTTCATTATGGTATAGATTAAAAATTATTATAATAACAAATATTTTATTCGGTTTGTTTTGAAACAATAGGCAGGAGAAAATCTGGCACTTGGTTATGAAAGCCGGTAAGAGCCGCCGGGAATATTGATGACGATTCCTTTAAACTCAAGATTGACCATCAGCGGCATCAGTCGTGACATCGATATTCCCGTTTCCACCGAGATCGCATTTATCCTCGCGTCACCTTTATTCCTAAGATAATCCACAATCACGGTCTCATCTTCCGTAAGCTCGGGGAACAGGGTTTTCTGCCCGCCGTCCTCATCGGCAGTCTCCCAACCCATCACCTCTATTATATCGTCGGCACCCGTTATGAGATGCGCCACATTCCGTGCGATAAGCCCGTTGCACCCGCGGCTGTATATATCCGACGTGCGTCCCGGCAGGGCAAATACATCGCGCGAATATTCCGATGCTATGCGGGCCGTTGTCAACGCCCCGCCCCTATCCGCCGACTCGGCCACCACAACACATTCGGCAATCCCGGCAACAATACGGTTACGTGCCAGAAAATTTCCTTTGTGAATACGGGCATCATGAATATACTCCGTGAGCACCATTCCGCCCGACTTTGCCATACGTGCGGCATCATTGCGATGCGACGACGGATATATTGTGCTCAGTCCGTGCGCTACGACGCCTATTGTCGGCAGTCCGGCCGACATTGCAGCCCGGTGCGCTGCAATATCTATCCCGTATGCCAGTCCGCTGACCACAATTATGTTTCTGACCTTTTCAGCAAGTCCCGTGATGAGCTTGTTGACAAAATCCACACCGTAGGCCGTGGCGTGGCGCGTACCAACGATACTGATGATATGGCTGTTATTATAATCGCAGTCTCCTATTGCATACAGCATCAGCGGCGCGTCGCTGCACTCACGGAGCAACTGCGGGTAGTCATTGTCGGTGAAATACAGTTCGCGTATACGGTTGACATCATTATATTCCGCCTCACTTTCAGCTATGGCAAGCAGCCTGTCACGGTATTCACGCTCGAAAAGCGGCGATTTCATCCCCATTACGGTCTGAAGCTCCGCCGGCGCTGCCCGAAAGAAATCGCCCTCGCTATGCATGCGTTGCAGTATGGCGCTTCCGGTTTCCGGATTGATCCCGCGCATCATCGAGAACGCCAGCCTGTAGCAGCGCTCCTTAAAGTCTATATTTCGGTGCACGGGAGTCATATCTTTATTTTATATTGTCAGTTTCTAAAATTTATACAAGGAAAATCCTTACAGATATTTTTCAAATGCCTTGGCGAGAGCTTCACCGCGGCTCAGGCGTCCGTTTTCCACCGCGACAACAGAGACAACAGCCTTCACCACCGCCTCGCCGCGCTGATTGTAAATATCCTGCTGAAATACGAAACGCGGGCCCTTCCGCGACAGATTCAGACAGCTCGTCATTCTGTCGCCCGACGTGAGCGATGTGATATAGTCAATCTCCACTCGGTTGAGCACCGGCATGATTCCCTGCCGCCGCATATCGTCAAACGACATGCCGGTCGTTTTGCAGAACTCGTGGCGTGTCCATTCGAGGTAATGCAGGTAATTGGCATTATTTACAATACCTTCCGAGTCAAGCTCATAATCCCTTACATCAATATCAAGGCAAAATATATAATCTTCTTTTTTCATAACAGTATCAAATTTAGCATAAAAATCTGTCAGTACAAAAAAAATTGCCATTATCTTTGCAAAACCGTTTGGGAGCTATGCTCTTAAACAACCATTAATGCATCAGAAATGAAAAGATATATATCCTTGTTTTGCCTCGTAGCCATATCGTTCGTGACAACTATGGCGTGCACGTCGGCTATCGTTTCCGGGAAACTGACCCGCGACGGCCGTCCCATTCTCTGGAAAAACCGCGACACATCGCATCTCGTGAACTACGTGGCGAGCAAACAGGCCACCGACAGCACCCGCGCGTATGTGGCTCTCTACAACAGCGACGACACCGATGCCCGCGAGGCATGGATAGGCTATAACTATGCCGGATTTGCCATAATGAATACAGCCTCCTACAACCTCCGCCACCCGTCCGATGACTGGAAGGATCGCGAAGGCTTCATCATGTCGGAAGCGCTTGCCAGATGCGCGACCGTTGACGACTTCCGGCAGCTGCTGCAGTCTCTCCCCAAACCTCTCGGCGTGGAAGCCAATTTCGGGGTCATCGACGCAACCGGCGGCGGTGGATTTTTTGAAACCGACGATTATGACTTCACGTTCTACCCTCTCGACGAGGACAATCCGATAATCATACGCACCAATTATTCGGTAAGCGGTGGCGAGGGGGGACTCGGACAGGTACGCTACGTCAATGCCTGTACACTCCTTGCTCCGCATATTGCCAAAGCCGACATCTCGCCCGAACTTCTCACCGACAATCTCTCACGATCTTTCTACTACTCCCCTGACTGTACCGACAAATCCACTGCCGCGACAGTAGTTGACAAAGACTTCATACCCCGCCACTCCACTTCGGCGAGCGTAGCAATCGAGGGCGTTAATTCCCCTGACAGCGTAGGCGATATGGTGATGTGGACACTCATGGGCTATCCGCCTTGCGGCGTGACGCAGCCCGTGACTCTGCGCAATATCCCCGCCGACCTCCTGCCCGATGCAAACGGAGGCAGCAAGGCATCCCGCGACGCACAGACGCTCAAGGACGGCGTATTCTTTCGCCGCCGCGGCACATGGCGCATCAAGATGCCTGAATTGCAGCGCATTTCAAATGAAAACAGAAGCAAAAGTTTAATAAATTACCGTAAATTCCGTACCGCAAATAATAAGTAATAGTTCAATATTATTTTAAACAGCTGATTAAACCAAACAGAAAGTAAGCAATGACACTCCCCTTCATCAATCTCGCCATCTCTCCCGCAATCCTTACAATCATTCTCCTTGTAGTGTCCAACATATTCATGACTTTTGCATGGTACGGACACCTTAAACTGGGACAGGCCGGCATATCCACCAACTGGCCGCTGATACTTGTGATACTGTTCTCATGGGGAATAGCATTGCTTGAATATATGTGCCAGGTTCCGGCCAACCGCATTGGCTTCGAAGGCAACGGCGGTCCGTACTCGCTCATGCAGCTCAAAGTCATGCAGGAAGTAATCACGCTCGTGGTCTTCGTTATTTTCTGCACATTCGCATTCGAAGGCTTCCAGATACGCTGGAACCATTACCTGGCTTTCGCCCTGCTTATAGGCGCCGTCTATTTGGTGTTTATGAAATAATTGAGTAAATTTGTACCTCATTTTTGAAATATTCCACAGTATGAAAAAACTGTTATTATCACTTTCTTTATTAATATCCGTGACAGCAATGGCTGAAAATACACTACTTCAGGATTTCAATACCCCTTACGGTACAGTTCCATTCAACAATATCGACAACTCCCAGTATGAGGAAGCTATCGACGCTGGCATCGCCAAGGCGCTTCAAGGTGTCGACGCTATCTGCAACCAGCGTTCGGTGCCCGATTTCGACAACACGATTGTGGCTCTCGAGCGCAATGGCAAAGACCTCGAGCGTGCGCTCGCCGTATTCTTCAATCTTCTCAGTGCCAATTCCGATGACGAGATGATGGAGATTTCGCTCCGCGTTTCGCCCAAACTCAGCGACTACTCCACAAGCATAGCGCTCAACGAACGTCTGTGGCAGCGCATCAAACAAGTCTATGACAATCAGGACAAATTCAATCTTTCTCCCGAGGACAAGATGCTCCTGCAGACCACCTACGACTCTTTCGCGCTCAACGGAGCGAATCTTCAGGGCGACGACCGCGAGAAATACCGCGCGCTGTCTGCCGAACTGTCAGAACTGACTACACGCTTCGGGCAGAACGTACTCAAAGAGCTCAATACATACGAAATATGGCTGACGAAAGATGACCTCACCGGACTTCCCGACGACCTCGTAGCACAGGCAGCCGCCGACGCTGCGGAGAAAGGCCGCGATGGAGAATATCTCTTCACTCTCCAGCAGCCCACCTACATGGCGTTTCTAAAATACTCCGACCGTCCCGACCTCCGAGAGAAATTCTACCGTCTGTACAACTCGCGCAACAGCAAAGGCGAATACTCCAACATCGACAACATGAAACGTATCGCCGAGCTGCGCCGTCAGATTGCCAATCTCCTCGGAAGCGAGACCTTTGCCGAGCATCATCTCAAACGCACTATGGCCGAGACTCCCACCAATGTCTATGACTTGCTCGACCGTCTGCGCGACGCCTACATGCCTGCCCTCCGGAAAGAGATTGCCGAACTGACTCAGTTCGCATCCGACACCGAAGGACGCCAGATGACAATCAAGCCCTGGGACTACAGCTACTACGCCAACAAACTGAAGAATGCCAAATACTCCTACGACGAAGAGGAGCTTCGTCCCTACTTCCCACTCGACAATGTAATAGACGGAGTGTTCGGACTCGCCACGAAACTCTACGGCATCACATTCATGCCCAACGACAGCATACAGGTATACCACCCCGATGTAAAGGCGTTTGAAGTGCGCAATCCCGACGGTTCGCTCGTAGGCATACTCTATACCGATTTCTTCCCCCGCGCGTCCAAGCGTCCCGGTGCATGGATGACATCTTTCCGCGAGCAATATGTCGACGAGAACGGTGTAAACGTTCGTCCGCTCGTGTCAATCGTGATGAATTTCACCAAACCGACGCCCGACAAACCTTCGCTTCTCACTCCATACGAAGTCGAGACTTTCCTGCATGAGTTTGGCCACGCTCTCCACGGACTCCTCGCCGACACCAATTACGCATCGCTGTCAGGCACAAATGTCTATCACGATTTCGTAGAACTTCCCTCTCAGTTCAACGAAAATTACCTCACCGAAAAAGAATTCCTTGACGGCTTCGCGCGCCACTATCTCACCGGCGAGACTATTCCGCAGGAACTTGTCGACAAGATTGTCCGTTCATCACAGTTCGGAGCAGCATACGCCTGCATACGTCAGCTCGGATTCGGCTATACCGATATGGCATGGCACGACGCCAAGCAACCCATTGACGATGCCGTCGCCCTCGAGCGTCAGGCCACCGAACAGGTCAAGATATTCGAACCGATTGACGACATGATATTCTCGCCCACATTCTCCCATATTTTTGCGGGAGGCTATGCCGCCGGCTACTACGGCTACAAGTGGGCCGAGGTACTTGATGCCGACGCTTTCGCCAAATTCAAGGAGAACGGTATTTTCGACAAAAAGACCGCCGACGAATTCCGCAACAATATCCTTACACGCGGCGGCACCGAGAACCCCGCGAAACTCTATCGTCAGTTCCGCGGTCAGGACCCGTCGGTCGACGCCCTCCTTATCCGCGACGGCATAAAGGAAGCTCCCGCCATCAAAGCAGAAATAAACAAGGATTAACCGTCATGAAGAGGGTGCCTGAAATTTCAGTTAGCAATGTAGGGACGCACGGTCTGTGCGTCCGATACTCAAGCCCGGCATTCCCGTACGCATAGTTCGTGCGTACGGGATTATTCGGATTCTTTAGCACCCTCACCATTAAATACAATTCAACCGATAATCCCCCTAAAGAACAAACGGCCACAATGAGAGGACCATTCAAGATATTAGACCGATATATCATCCGTAAGTTTCTCGGCACCTACGTTTTCGCCATCATTCTCATCCTGGCCATTACCGTGATGTTTGATGTCAACGAGAAACTTGACGCATTTCTCAAAGCGCCGTTCAAGGCAACGATTTGCGATTACTTCATCAACTTCCTGCCTTATTTCGCCAACCAGTTCTCGCCTCTCTTCACATTCATCGCGGTCATATTCTTTACCTCCAAACTCGCCGGCAACTCCGAAATCATAGCCATGCTGTCCACAGGCATGAGTTTCCGGCGCCTCACACGGCCCTACCTTTTTTCGGCCACCGTAATAGCCATCCTCACCTTCGTCCTCTCGGCCTACATCATTCCCCCCGCCAATGTCAAGCGTATCGAGTACACCAACACCTACGTCAAGAACAAACGCGTCGACTTCGGCACAAATATCATGCTGCAGGCCGCGCCGGGCGAAATTGCATTCTTCCAGCGCTACGACAACACATCAAAAACGGGCTACAAATTCTCGCTCGAACGCTTCGAAAACAAAAAACTCGTATCACGTCTCACCGCGCAGACCGTAAAATATGACACCGCCTACAACTGGCAGGTACGCGACTATGTGATTCGTGACTTCGCCGGCAACCGCGAAATCATACGCAAAGGCAACTCTCTCGACACAATAATTCAGATACAGCCGCGCGACTTCCTCATCGCCAAAAACGACCACGAAATGCTCACCACGCCCGAACTGCAGCAATACATCAGCCGTCAGAAAGAGCGCGGCGTAGCCAATATCAAGTCATTCGAAATCGAGCTTGAACGGCGCTATGCCATGACAGCCGCCGCATTCATCCTCACCATCATCGGTCTCTCCCTCTCCTCACGCAAAGTGCGCGGAGGCATGGGCGTAAACCTCGGCCTCGGCCTTGTCCTCGCATTCAGCTACCTCCTTTTCATGACCGTGACCTCCTCATTCGCCGTATCCGGCTTCACCTCCCCCCGCATAGCCATGTGGATACCCAACATCCTCTACTCAATAATAGCGATAATCCTCTACCGCAAAGCCGCCCAATAATGACGGCCTAATCAGTCAGTCCCCTTATGGTGCCCCGGCTCAGTTCTTCTTTCAATATTTCATATACGTATGCTGGGCTCTCGATGTACATGTCAGTCTTATGCTCACAAAGTTTATTGAAAGTCTCGGAATTATGAAAAAGTAACAATGCTTCTTCAAGACCGATGTTTTTATCCCTGATGAGCCATTCCACTACTTTTGCAGTAATATACTCGACTAAAAACTCAAAAGTATTATCCACTCCATTCATATCCGTCTGATATACTTTAATGACCTTTCTGTAGCGAAAAAATATTGTGAATTGAGATCCTTATAAATCAATCCGGCAACAACAGCATCAAGATTGATGACATCCATTTCATATAGTCCGAACAGACGAGCCATTCTATCATCTGCTACGAGACCGATGACAATATCATAGTCATGTCTGAACTCTTCATTGTTCTGCATTCTGTTCGCCATGACAAATAAAGCCCATTCCTTATCGGGAGCACTGAATATCTTAATATTCAATTTGTCAGATAATGCAGAATCCATGTCAAATTCAAACTCCGTCACAGTGGGAGTGCCGCCAAAACGGTCTGCAATTCTTTTTGACCAGAATATAACCTGTTCTCGCAGATGTGTCGTATAAAATCCCTGACCGAAATCTTTATACTTCTGTCCCTTAGAAAGGTCGATATTATGAATCGGCTGATTGGAGCCGTGATATAGTTTCATGATATAGCTCCCCCATTTCTTTGGCATATTGCCACCATGTCATCCACGCATTCCTGCAATGACAATTGATGCTCCGCCTCATAATTTTCAATCGAAAATTCCAGTCCCTTAAATCGCGACAGATAATTGCAGGCCTCTTTTCTTGTAAGTTTATATTTACGAGCAAACAGACCGAGACACATTACAATATAGTGAATTACATCGCTCGATACCGACGAAATCGGACGAAGTTCTACTTGTGCCGACACGCCAAGAGCTTCCGACAATTTATTAATTGTTGAAAAAGTAATACCCCTCCCGTTCTCAATTTTAGAAATCTCAGACTTTGTTACACCGACTTTCTCGCCCAGTTGTTCCTGAGTCAATCCAAGTTCTTTCCTTCGCTGTAGGAATAACTTTCCTATTTCATCAAATCTGCTCGCCATATAATAATAAAATTACCCACTCGCAAAACTAACAAAAGTTTCCAATATTAGCAACATAAGGTTTAGCAAAAAAGTTTAATGTTAGCTTATATATTGGAGATAGACTTTTATAAGACACGGTGTCCAACAACATCTTCTGTTATTACCTGATTTTACCCCAATTTTTCTTTCAGGAATTGGCCGGTGTAGCTTTCGGGGGTGGCGGCTATCTGTTCGGGGGTGCCTTCGGCTACAATCATGCCGCCGCGGTCGCCACCTTCGGGACCTATGTCGATGACGTGGTCGGCACACTTTATCACGTCGATATTGTGCTCGATGATGATTACCGTGTGGCCTTGCGCAATCAGCCGGTTAAACGAATCCATCAGTTTGTTGATGTCATGGAAATGCAATCCGGTGGTCGGTTCATCGAATATGAACATTGTCGGCTTCTGACCCTCCATCGAAAGGAAATATGCCAGCTTCACGCGCTGGTTCTCGCCACCCGACAGCGTCGAGGATGACTGCCCCAACTTGATATATCCGAGTCCCACATCCTGCAACGGCTGCAAACGTTTCACAATCCTTTTCTCCGTCGCGCCCGTGCCCTCCGAGAAGAATTCAATCGCCTGGTTGACGGTCATGTCAAGCACATCGAATATATTCTTGCCGCGGTATTCTATCTCGAGTACATCGCGCTTGAATCGCTTGCCGTGGCACTCCTCACACGTGATTGCGATATCGGCCATAAACTGCATCTCGATATTGATGACGCCCTCCCCCTTGCACTCCTCGCAACGGCCACCCTCGGCATTAAACGAGAAATAACTTGCCGGGAATCCCATCTGCTTCGCGCCCTGCTGCGCCGCAAAAAGCTGACGTATCTCATCGTATGCCTTGAGGTACGTCGCAGGATTCGAACGGGTGGACTTCCCTATCGGATTCTGATTGACAAACTCCACGGCCTGCACGCGGTTCACATCGCCGCGCAACGCCTTGAACGCACCCGGCGCGTCGGTCGGTTCCTCCAAATGCCGCAGCATCGCACGGTAAAGGATGTCACGCACGAGTGTCGATTTGCCGGAACCCGACACACCGGTCACCACTGTCATTATACCGAGCGGGAAACGCACCGTAATATCTTTCAGATTATTCTGACGCGCCCCCTCTATCTCGATATACGAACTTGATTTTCGGCGCACCTTCGGTACAGGCACATTGATTTTTCCTGTAAGATACTTTGCCGTATAGCTGTTTTCGGCCGATGCGAGGTCGGAAAGGCTTCCCTGATATACGATTTCGCCACCATGACGTCCGGCCTCCGGTCCGACATCTATGAGGTAATCGGCCGCCTCCATTATCTCCTCATCATGCTCCACCACCACAACCGTATTGCCGATAGCCTGCAGATGCCGCAACACGGAAATCAACTTCTGCGTATCGCGCGAGTGAAGGCCTATCGACGGTTCGTCAAGTATATAGAGCGATCCTACGAGACTGCTCCCGAGCGACGTAGCCAGATTGATACGCTGGCTTTCACCGCCCGACAGAGTTGACGACGCACGGTCAAGAGTAAGATAATCAAGACCGACATCACTGAGAAACCCGATACGGTTGCGTATCTCCGTAAGCAGCCGCGAAGCTATCTTCTCGTCATTGCCGGTAAAACTCAGTTCGTCGAACCATCGCCGCAAATCGCGTATCGGCATACGGTTAAGTTCCACGATAGTTTTCCCGTTAATCTTTATATTGTTGACCTCGGGGCGCAACCGCGTGCCGTGGCATTCGGGGCACAGTGTCTTGCCGCGGTATCTCGCGAGCATCACCCTGTACTGTATCTTGTACAGGTTTTCCTCGACCATCTTGAAAAATCCGTCAATACCTTCTACCGACGAATTGCCATGCCACAACAGCTTTTTCTCCGCCTCCGTCAAGTCGGCATACGGCTTATGGATAGGGAATCCTGTCGTTGCTGCCATGTGAATGAACCGCCGCTTATATTCCCCCATCTTTTCCCCTTTCCAGCACGCCACCGCATCCTGATACACCGATAATGCCTTGTTGGGAATGACCAGGTCCTCGTCTATGCCCACTGTCTTGCCGAAGCCCTCGCATCTGGGACACGCGCCGATGGGATTGTTGAAATTGAACATCTGCTCGTTAGGCTCCACGAACACCATTCCGTCAGCCTCAAACCTATGCGAGAAATCATGGCGGTGCACCCCGTCGGCACTCCACACAAACAGCGAGCAACGGTTGTCACCCTCGAAAAACGCGGTCTCGACCGAATCGGCCAGACGCGACAGTTCATCGCCATCATTAGCCACCGCAAGACGGTCAATCAGCAGCTGGTACTGCCCGATATCAATCTTCTTTTTCTTGCTTCCCAACTCCTTTTCAAGCTGTGCGGCGACGTCATCTATCATCACGAACTCTCCGTCATGGAAAAGTCGGGAGAATCCCTCACCCCCCAATGTCTTCAGCCGGCGCGATGCATCCTCTCCGTCACGTATCACTAACGGAGCGGTCACCGCAATACGCGTACCCTCCGGATAGCTCTGTGCGGCGGCTATCACATCCTCCTCGGTGTGCTTTTTCACCTGTACGCCCGACACCGGAGAATACGTCCTGCCCACACGGGCGAACAGCAAACGCATATAATCATATATCTCGGTCGAAGTCCCCACAGTGCTTCGCGGATTGTGTGTGTTGACCTTCTGCTCAACCGCGATAGCCGGCGGCAAACCCTTTATATAATCGACTTCAGGCTTCGACATTCGTCCGAGGAACTGTCGTGCGTAGGCCGACAGACTCTCCACATATCGGCGCTGCCCTTCGGCATAAAGCGTGTCAAATGCGAGCGACGACTTTCCCGAACCCGAAAGGCCCGTGATTACTACAAACTTATTGCGTGGTATCTCTACGTCGACATTCTTCAGATTGTTGACGCGTGCACCTTTTATAATGATATTCTGGCTTGACATATTCTATTTCTCTCCTTTCATGACAGCCGGAAGCCGTATCGTTCCAACCATCTTACAAAAATACAAATTTCCTGCCATATCGGCAAATATACGCACTGTCAGCAACAAACCCGAAGACGTGGCTTTCACATCTCCGGGTTCATGCTCATTACAGCACAGGGATACGATTATCTGACAGCGACTTTGCAGGCATGTCCGTCGACATTTACTATATATACTCCGGAAGGCAGCGCGCAGTCCGTATCGACCCTACAACCCGACAGGTTGTATACTTCGACGCTCTCATATTCTCCGTCAACGATAATACGTCCGTTCTTCACACGTACCCCCACGTCATTGTCATCAATTTTGATCGTCGGAGCGTCGACCAGATTCATCGTACCGTACACGGCGTATGCCCCAGGCGCCAGTGTCACCGTAGTGCCGTTACGCTTTGGCGTTACGTTATAGCTGCACGACATGAGCTGATATTCCTGAGTGGCCGAGGCACCGTACATCGCCACACCGACAGTTGCCGTCACCTGTGGATTCACGACAAGGAACAGCGCCTTGTCGCCTGATTTAAGTGTGATGTATCGGCCGCGGTCCCAGTCGTTCACATTACAAGCCACTGTTGTTGCCACGCCCTCTTCAAACAGCGCCGGATTATCCCTGCGTATGGCACACAACTGCCGATAGCATTCCATCAGGCCGTTGCGGTCGGCATTATTAAGCAGATTCCATACCACTTTCTTGGGCGAAGTGTCGTTGCCGCCCGACGTATTCTTGGTCGTCTGGTTGGCTCCAAATTCCTGGAACTGCCATATCATGTGCGCGCCCGGCGACATCAGCATCATAGCCGCTACCGAACCGAGCCTGCGCATAGACATCGGTGTATTACCTTTCACTCCCGTAGCACCGTATTTGGTTATCTTATAGGCCATACGCTCCTCGTCGTGGCTTTCGGCATAACTTACCGTCGAGCCCCATGTGCGCGAATCAAGCGGCGCATAAAAACGGTTCATATTTGAATTTGACGAAAATCCCATGGCAAACTGACACGACGCATCGTTTATATTGGCCCAGTTGGTCTCACCGTCAGCGGCCATCTCGTTCTCCTCCTTCGCTCCGGCGAGATTCTCGTTTATGAAATATGCATCGGGGGCCACCTCCTTCATTGCGGCGTGCAACTCCTTCATACGCGCCACTCGCGATGCGTTGTAGTCATTGGTCTTGGCATCGGTCACGCCCGTCCATGTGTTGGTCGAAGGGTTGTAGGTAGCTTTGTAACTCTGGTTGCTGCCAAGCCCTTTCACGAGGTCGAACCTGAACCCGTCCACCTTGTATTCCTCAAGCCAATATTTCAATGCGTCCTTAAACTGTTGCTGCACAAGCGGATTATCCTGGTTCCAGTCGTTGAGCACCGAATAGGCGTGCGGCGCCGTGCCGTTATAGAACGGGTTGGAGGCTATCGGATACATCTGATACCATGGGTGCAGACCATCGGTCTGATTGAATACTATATCGAGTATCACCGCCATACCGCGCGAATGTATCTCGTCGAAAAGCCGACGGTAATCATCGGGAGTGCCATACGCTTTATCAGGTGCGAAATAGAAATTGGTATTATAGCCCCATGAATTGTTGCCGTTAAATTCCATTATCGGCATGAATTCAATGGCATTCACTCCGAGTGCCTGCAGATAGTCGAGTTTTGACATCACTCCCGCAATGGTTCCTTCGCCGTTGGCCTTGTTCTCCGTGCCTGTAAAGTCTCTTATCAGAAGTTCATATATTACAAGAGCGCTTTGGTCGACGCCTTTGAAATCTTTTACCTTCCAGTCATATTCCGACTGTCCGGAGTTGTACACCGCTACGGGTACGCCATCCACGGCTGCCGACGGATATTGGGGCATATCGGGATACACGCTTTCAGGGATATATTTGTCATTCCACGGGTCAAGCACAAGCCGAGCATACGGGTCGCCTGTTTTTATTGTGTTATCGACTATGAAATAATATATATAGTCCTTTCCGTCGGCCAATGCCGGCATCGTAATCCAGAAATAACGTTGTCCGTCATAATCCTGATACGACATCAGCTGCGACGCGTCGTATGCATATTCGTTCCACGAGCCGACTATCATCATTGATTTCTTTCCGGGGGCACCCACGCAGAATGTCACCGACCCGTCGCCGTTGGCCACGGGTCCCATTTTCGGCACTCCGCCGGGATAGTCCTTCGCGGGAGAGTTTCCGGCGAGACAGTATTCTATCGCATCTTCGGCAGTATTGACTCCCGTGGTTGCACGGGCAAGTATCCGCGTATTGCCCGAAGCCGATATTGTGTATGTTTTCGTCAGTTCCGTACCGTTGCTTACGGTAGCAATCGGCGTGCTCCCATAGCTGTTGACAAACAGTTCTATCTTCGCCGCCTGCGACGTGTTCACGGTAAAGTCTATCGCAGTGGCTTCCGACAGCAATGTCACTTCGGGCGACGCGCTCATGGTCATTGCGAACCCGTCAGGAGCGACCTCTACGAATATATCGCCGCCCGATTCGGTCTTCCCCTCCCTGCTACCCGTAGCATTGCGGAACACAAACGCGAGCTTCACCGGCTCCTCTCCGGTCGTCAGCCCGTAGTATTCCTTGATTGACGGAATGGTAAGCTGCCATGTGTTGGCCGACACGTATGTCAGTTTGTATTTGGCCGAATTCTCAAGCCACGCCGGTGCATGCGACCACTCCTCGCTGCCTTTCAGTATCACACCTGTATGCGCATAGACCGGTGTCGACGCCGTCAACCCTGCCAGACCTTTGTTACCGCGGTCGGCATGGAATGTTATTGTGATAGGCGCCGAGCTGCGCTGCACTATCTTCGGACTGGTCGTGATTATTTGTGCATTTGCTCCGACCGACAGCAACAACGCAAGGAATAATAGGTAAAAATGTTTCATGTTATATATTTTTAAGATAACTTACTTATTTCTAAACATATTATAACGCGCTCTTGTTTGTTGTACGGCTGTAATTATCCGGACGCGCCTCGACCCTGCGTCCGCTACAATTTTTCCATTCGCGCCGCGCGTTATTTTTGCGGGATATAAAAAATTTATTACCTTTGTCATTGATATGACTGACAACAAAGTAAAAACATCTGCTGTTGACACTCTTGACAGGTATCTCGCCGCTAAACACCTCCGCCGTACCCCCGAGCGATACGCCATCCTCGACATGGTGCTCCGGATGAACAGGCATTTCTACATTGAGACTATCTGCCGGGCTATGGCCGATACCAACTTTCGCGTCAGCCGCGCTACTGTATACAACACCATAGAGCTTTTCACCGAGGCCGGGATTGTGCGTCGGCACAGGTTTGGCAACGAACCCGCGCAGTTTGAAAAAATAGTCGATACCGCTGCCGCCAATCATCAGCACCTCGTATGCACCAAATGCGGAAAAGTAAAGGAAATCAAGGACCCGGTCCTGCTGAAAGCCCTCTCCCAGCGCCGGTATCAGGCTTTCACTCCCGAATATTTCCAGTTCTATGTCTACGGTACCTGCTCCCAATGCAGCCGGCGCATAAAACATCGCGACAAGACTGACAGTAAGTAATCAATATAACATCACATACACAACCAATAGAAAAATGAAAGTTGATATTTTGCTCGGCCTCCAGTGGGGCGACGAGGGTAAAGGAAAAGTCGTTGACGTTCTGACTCCGCGTTACGATGCGGTGGCACGTTTCCAAGGCGGTCCCAATGCCGGGCACACACTCGAATTTGACGGAAAGAAATATGTTCTCCGCTCTATCCCTTCCGGTATTTTCCAGAAAGACCAGGTCAACATAATAGGCAACGGCGTCGTTCTCGACCCGGTGCTTTTTCAGGAAGAGGCGCAGGCCCTCGAAGCATCGGGAGTAGACCTCCGCAAGGTGCTGAAGATTTCGCGCAAGGCCCATCTTATCCTTCCTACCCACCGTCTGCTCGACGCTGCCAACGAGAAAGCCAAAGGCGATGCTAAAATCGGCACCACCGGCAAAGGCATCGGCCCCACATACACCGACAAGGTGTCGCGCAACGGCCTTCGTCTCGGCAATATGGAGCATGGCGACCTCTCGGCCTACAACGCCGCCCGCGACCGTCATCTCCGCATTCTTGCCTCCATGGGCGAGACTCCCGATATTTCCGCGCTCGAGGCTAAATGGCTCGACGCTGTAAAATATATACTCACCTACGACCTTATCGACTCCGAGTACTTCATAAACAACCTCCTCAAGGAGGGCAAATCAATCCTGTGCGAAGGTGCGCAGGGCACTCTCCTCGACGTCGACTTCGGTTCATATCCCTTTGTCACGTCATCCAACACCATCAGTGCCGGTGCATGCTGCGGTCTCGGTGTCGCCCCCAACAAAATCGGTGAAGTCTACGGTATATTCAAGGCTTACTGCACACGCGTAGGCTCGGGACCGTTCCCCACCGAACTCCACGACGAGACTGGCAAGAAGATACGCGACCTCGGCCACGAATACGGTGCCGTCACCGGACGCGAACGCCGCTGCGGATGGATTGACCTCGTGGCTCTCCGCTACGCCATCATGATTAACGGCGTGACACAGCTGATCATGATGAAAAGCGATGTCCTCGACACATTCCCCGAAATCCGCGCATGTGTGGCCTACGAAATCGACGGCGAGCGCGTCGAGACATTCCCCTTCACTGTCGACGACTCCCGCATCAAGCCCGTTTATGTCAACATACCCGGATGGCTCACCGACATGACTCAGTTCAAGGATGAAAGCGAGTTCCCCGCCCAGTTCAACGACTACATCAAGTTCCTCGAACAGCAGCTCGGTGTACCCATCACTATCGTATCTATCGGCCCCGACCGTCAGCAGACGATCGTCCGCAAGTAACACAACCTTAAATTCTTCCCACCATGGCTAAAATCAAACCGTTCCGCGGCGTACGCCCTCCCCGTCAGTTAGTCACTGAAGTTGCCTCACGTCCCTACGATGTTCTCAATTCCGAAGAAGCGCGTGCCGAAGCCGAAGGCAATCCCAAGTCGCTGTACCATATCATAAAGCCCGAAATCGATTTTGCTCCGGGCACCGACGAGCACGACCCAAAAGTCTACGACAAGGCGGTCGAGAATTTCAACAATTTCCAGCAGCAGGGATGGCTCGTTCAGGACGACGAAGACAAGTACTACATCTACGCGCAGACGATGGACGGCCGCACACAGTACGGCTTCGTCATCGCCGCCAACGTTGACGACTACATGACGGGCAAAATCAAAAAGCACGAGCTTACCCGCCGCGACAAGGAAGAAGACCGCATGAAGCATGTGCGCATCAACAATGCCAACATCGAGCCGGTATTCTTCGCATTCCCCGACAATGATGTTCTCCAGGATATTATCACTAAAGTAACGGCCGGCGAACCGGAATACGATTTCGTCGCGCCCGACGGCTTCGGCCATCACTTCTGGGTCATCTCCGACAAATCCACCATTCAGACCATCACCGAAGAGTTCGCGAAAATGCCCTCTCTCTATATCGCCGACGGCCATCACCGTACGGCTGCCGCCGCCCTCGTAGGCAATGAGAAGGCCAAAAACAATCCGGACCACCGCGGCGACGAGGAGTACAACTACTTCCTTGCAGTCGCTTTCCCGGCATCCCACCTTAAGATTATCGACTACAACCGCGTCGTAAAAGACCTTAACGGATTGTCGGAAGAACAGTTTATCGAACGCCTGAAAGAGAATTTCGATGTTGTCGACATGGGTACCGAAATTTACCGCCCCGCACGTCTGCACAACTTCTCGCTCTATCTCGCAGGCCACTGGTACTCTCTCACTCCCCACGAAGGCACCTACAACGACAATGACCCCATCGGCTGTCTCGACGTGACCGTGTCGTCCGACCTCATTCTCCGCGACATCCTCGGCATCACCGACCTCCGTTCCGACAAACGTATCGATTTCGTAGGCGGTATCCGCGGCCTCGGCGAACTGAAACAGCGTGTCGACTCCGGAGAGATGAAAGTGGCGTTGGCGCTCTACCCCGTATCGATGAAACAGCTCATCGACATCGCCGATACGGGCAACATCATGCCCCCCAAGACCACCTGGTTCGAGCCCAAACTCCGTTCCGGTCTCGTAATCCACAAACTCGACTGATCCATTCTGCCTGTATATGCGCCATCACGCGATGACGCATATATAAAATTATAATTTCAGGCGAACAAAATCCTTGCGACCGTGTTTCATAAGCAAAGACCTATTAAACTCTTCGCCTTATGAAAACAAAAGCTACTTTTTCAGTATGGTTTTCGCGCCGTTTGTTCAACATATTTCGATTGACTCCGATTTCTCGCCTGTTGTTATAATATACGAAATTGTAGCAAACCGCATATAGGATGGACCGGCGCCACTGCGTCATGTCCATCCTTTTTAATTTTCCCGTACTGACTGATGGTAATATCGACAGAACCGTTCAGAATATCTTCGGCCACATATATCCGGCGCATCATGAAGCGCTGGTTCAGCCGTTATCTGCTCCTGTTCCTCACCGCGCTGGCAGCATTCGCCGTCATGGGATTTGCTGTCGATGCAGCATTCTTCATCGTGGCGCTGATATTCATTTTCATCATATCCCCTACGGCTCTGATGATAGTCTATTACTACTACGGCCTCACCCCCCGCATAGTCATGCTGTCATCATTCCCTGTCACCGTCTCGCTCAAGCTTTCTTCCGACAGCGTCACAGTCAGGACAGTCCCCGAAGACCGTCCACCCTATGAGTTTGCCATTCCGATCGCACGAATCAGAGAAATCAACCCCGGCGATACGTTCGATTCAATCGTCTACGACTCCTCGCCCTCCGGATTTGTCCTGATTGATAAAAACGCTTTCCCGTCTGACTCCTCCCGTATACAGTTCCACAATTATATTTTTGACAAAATACAGGTAAATTCCCGCTCATGAAATTTACATTACAGACCACCGACAAAAACTCCGGCGCACGTGCCGGCATCATACACACCGACCACGGCGATATACCCACCCCTCTCTTCATGCCGGTGGGTACGCAGGGTACGGTCAAAGCCGTCCATCAACACGAACTGCGCGACGACATCAACGCAAAAATCATACTTGGCAACACCTACCATCTCTATCTCCGTCCCGGCATGGACATCATAGAGAAAGCCGGCGGCCTTCATAAATTCAACGGATGGGAACGCCCCATCCTTACCGACTCCGGCGGCTTTCAGGTATTCTCCCTCTCCTCCAACCGTAAGCTGAAAGAGGAAGGCGCCTATTTCCGTTCGCATATCGACGGCTCCAAACACCTTTTCACTCCCGAAAAAGTCGTCGACATACAGCGTTCGATAGGGTCCGACATCATGATGGCGCTCGACGAATGCCCTCCCGGCACATCCGACCGTGCCTACGCCACCAAGTCGCTTGCCCTCACCCACCGCTGGTTGCGCCGAGGCTGGGACCATTTCAACGCCACGTCGCCCCGCTACGGCCATTCACAGGCATTCTTCCCCATTGTGCAGGGTTGCACATATCCCGACCTTCGACGCGAGTCAGCCAAATTTGTCGCCGACCTCGGTGCCGAAGGCAATGCTATCGGAGGTCTCGCCGTCGGCGAACCGGCCGAAGTGATGTACGACATGATTGAAGTAGTCAACGAAATCCTCCCCGCCGACCGTCCCCGCTACCTGATGGGGGTCGGTACTCCGGCCAACATACTCGAAGCCATTGAGCGCGGAGTCGACATGATGGACTGCGTAATGCCCACACGCAATGCCCGCAACGGCATGCTTTTCACCTCACACGGCATAATGAACATGCGCAACAAAAAATGGGCTGACGACTTTTCCCCCATTCAGGAAGACGGTCCCTCCTACGTCGACCGCACCTACTCGAGAGCCTACCTGCGCCATCTCTTCATAGCCGATGAAATTCTTGCCATGCAGATAGCATCAATCCACAACCTCGCCTTCTACCTCTGGCTCGTAACCGAAGCCCGCAACCACATCATGGCCGGAGACTTCGCCCAATGGAAAAAATCAATCCTCCCCATCCTCACCTCCCGCCTCTAATCCCCATCCAATAATACCACATCTCTCCCATCATATCCCACCATCAAAATACACTCCGATAACAAATAAAATCATTAAGGTCACTAAGATTCCACAACCTTAGTGACCTTAATAACTTTAATGACCTTAATGACTTACTTTAATGACTTTAATGACTTTAATGACTTTAATGACTTTAATGACCTTAATGACCTTAATGACCTTATCGACCTTATCGACCTTAAAGACCTTCTTGCCCAAACACCCCTCTCCCTTAAGCAAGCTTCCACCCATCCAATTACTAATTACTAATTACTAATTGCTAATTGTCCGAGTTACTAATTGTCCGAAGCTCTAAGCATAACAGCCGCTCCGCCTCCGGGAGCTAATTCCAGCGCAATGACGCTCTTGCTGTCCACCTTCTTCTCATAAATCTTATACGACTTGGGATTGCTGCGGTAATCGGCATCCTTCCCGTCCTCATACACGGTAGCCACATACTTCTTCCCTTTCGGCAGGAAATCGAGCTTGATCTTCGTCTTGCGCGCATTCTCATCAGTTATCGCACCGATATACCAGTCATCGCTGTTTTTATCCTGACGCGCCACAGTGATATAATCGCCAGGTTCCGCCTCAAGATATACCGAAGTCTTCCACTCCACAGGCACAGCCTTGATAAACTCGAATGCATCGGCATACTTGCGATAGCTATCCGGCTTATCGCACGCCATCTGCATCGGCGACGGCATAGTCAGATACAACGCTAACTGACGCGCCACCGTCGTACCCGGCTTCGACCCGTTGCCGAAACCGTAGGAAGCCAAGTCCGTCTCGACAATACCGGGCGTATAATCCATCGGGCCGCCTTTCAATCGGGTAAACGGCAATATCGTGGTGTGTTCCGGAGGATTGCCACCCATAGCCTCATACTCACCGCCGCGGGCCGATTCCTGCGCCACCCAGTTAGGCCATGTGCGCATCAGTCCCGTAGGCCTTACAGCCTCATGACTGTTCACCATAATCTTATGGCCGGCGGCACGTCGCACAACTTCGATATAGTGGTCATTCATCCATTGCGACGAATGATGCTCGCCGCGCGGTATGATATAACCCACATATCCGGTTTTCACAGCATCATAACCATGGGCATTCATAAAATCAAAGGCCGCGTCGAGCTGACGTTCGTAATCAGCAGCATTGGCCGACGTCTCGTGATGCATTATAAGCTTCACCCCATGCTCTTCGGCATATCGCTCAAGCTCCTCTACATCAAAATCGGGATAAGCCTTATCAAAAAGGAAATGACGGTTCTTACGCCCCTCGGTCCAGGTTTCCCAACCTTCATTCCAGCCCTCCACAAGCACACTTTTGATACCCGATTCCGCAGCGAAATCTATATACTTTTTCACATTCTCCGTATTGGCGGCATGTCGTCCGTTCGGTTTCACCTTCGTATAATCCGTCACACCGGGACGCGTGCTGAGGTCATCGCTGTAAGCCCACGAATTACCGCCGAGAAACATCTCCCACCATACGCCCATGAACTTCTGCGGATAGATCCACGACGTATCCTCGATTTTCGAAGGCTCATTCAGATTGAATATCAGTTGCGACGCCAGTATGTCGCGGGCGTCGTCGCTTATTATCAGTGTACGCCACGGCGTGCTGAAAGGCAGCTGCACATATCCCTTCATACCGTCAGCGCCCGGAGTCAGGTGCGACTTGAAACTCAGCTTGGCTGTATCGACATCAAGAGCCATCGCCGGATACCCTACGAGCGCAGCCTCATGCACATTCACATACACCTTTCCTTCAGGATGCTTCATCATCACCGGAGTCTGCACGGCCAGACCGTCTATAAGCGTCGACTCCGAATGACGTGCACGCGGCATTTTCTCACCTAACTCGCTGATTGCAGATTTCGTATATAGGAACTCATCTGTATCATAATCGCCCGGTATAGCAAATACCGTATAGTCATCGGCAAAATTAAACTCCGTATTTTCACCCGTCACCGACAGGAAATAATTGTCACCGCTCTGAGGCAACTCATATCTGAAGCCCACACCGTCGTCAAATACCCTGACACGCAGATTAAAATCCAATCCGTCCTTCCCCCTGAACTTGCCCAACAGCTCGTTATAATGGTTCCTTACCTCGGCAAACTCTCCCCATACCGGAGTCCACACCTCATCAAACATCGTAACCTCATCAAACTCCACACCATACCCCGCACCTATAGTACCCTCCTTGGCCGAAATCCCCAATCCGCTCTCAGCCACCACAGGCATCCCCTTATAGCTGACACTATAAACAGGTTTCCCCGACCCGTCCACATCCACATTCACCTCAATACCGCCGTCAGGCGACGTAACCACAGCTGCCCCGCACCCCACGGCGCAGCCCATACCCAGAAACAAAAACAAACTCTTCATCACAATATCAAATAATTAAAAAGATTAAACTAATAAAAAATAACATTCAACATCCGACCCATCACCCCCATCCAACCTACAACCGGTCTTAAATCTTAACAATTCGGCCTATTGGCCCTATTAGCCCCATTACTCCTATTGGCCTTATTAGTCCTATTGGCCCCATTGCCCCTACCCCTCCAACCAATCTCCCACCTGCCCCATCTGCAAATTTAAAAAAACTTTTTCTCAAAAAAGCGTCAAAAACATACAAACCCACCAAAAAAATTCACAAAAAACTCGCAAAAACAAAAAAAATACCGTACCTTTGCACCGCAAATGCGCAGCAAAACGCATCAAGCCAAGCACAACAACATCAAATCACCAAACATTGGAGCGGTGCTCGAGTGGCTGAAGAGGCACGCCTGGAAAGCGTGTATACCCCAAAAGGGTATCCCGAGTTCGAATCTCGGTCGCTCCGCAGAGAGAAGCGCTGATTATCAAGTCGATAGTCAGCGCTCTTTCTCTCTCCAATAGGGTCAAAAGCTCTTAAAAAAAACGGTTACAATGCCGAAAGTTACGGAACATTGCCGAAGTTTGCGGAAATAAAACTGCTCCAAAAACTGCTCCACTGCTCCAAGACATAGGCAAGCCGGAACTTTTAGAGCCTATGGCAACAGCAAAACTTTACCTCGACACAAGAAAGTCGGGAGGCGACAAGAAGAAGCCCGCGTCGCTGAAAATCGCTATCAATCATCGTAGCGGAACAGGCTTCATCGTTCTTAACATTCAGCTTCTCCCTACCCAGTGGGATAAGAAGGAGTGCAAGGTGGTGGCTCACCCTCAAAAGGACTTGCTCAATAGAGTGGCACAAACAAAACTCGGAGCCGTCAATTCAATCTTATTAGAGCTTACCGCTCGCGGTCAGTCGGTAGATATGACCGCAACCGAGTTGTGCCGTGTTATTAAAGCGCAGCTTGACCCGGAGGAAAAGCCGACGGTCAGCAAGCCCAAAGAGGATCCGAACACATTCTTGAAGTGGTTCGACCGCTTCATGGAGCGCAAGAAGGGTCGCACCAATGGCATCTATGATGCCACTCGCAAGCGTCTTGTCGATTGGCTCAAAGGCGAGGAAGTACTTGCCAAGGTCAAGTTCGAGGACATCAAGGTATCGTGGTTGGAGGATTTTCAAGACTTCCTCGCCGACACGAACACGGCAAATTCCATCGCCATACACCTGCGCAACATTCGTGCCGTGGTAAACTACGCCATCGACAACGAAGTTACCACCTACTACGCTTTCCGTCGCTTCAAGATCAAGACGGAAGCCACGCGCAAACGTAACTTCGACATCGACACCCTGCGCCGCATCTTCAAGCATCAGTGCGCCGAGGAATGGCAGCAGAAGTACCTCGACTTCTTCAAGCTGTCGTTTATGCTCGTCGGCATCAATGTGGTAGACCTGTGCCGTCTGACAAAAATCTCGCAGGGTCGCGTAGAGTACCTGCGAGCCAAGACCCACCGACCTTATTCTATCAAGGTCGAGAGCGAGGCGCGAGAGATTATCGACCGCTACGCCGGAACGGAGCTGCTTGTCAACTTCTGCGAGAACTACGCCAACTACCGCCACTTCTACAACAATCTCTGCAAGGGATTGAACGAAGTAAAAGCGCAGTTGGGGCTCGAAGAACTGACAACCTACTGGGCGCGACATTCCTGGGCGACGATTGCCCGCAAGCTGAAAATCAGCAAGGACACAATCGCCCTCGCTCTCGGACACGGGAGCCACACCGTTACCGACATCTACATCGAGGAAGATATGGCGGAGGTCGACGAAGCCAACCGCAAAGTGCTCGACTATGTGCTCTATGGTGGCACAAAGTCGGAGGCACCGGCAAAGAAAAAGCGTGGCCGTCCTCGGAAGGACGCCACGCCGGAAGCGGATAAAGAAGCCGCCTAATCGACAATCGGATAGAAAACACCTTTGAGTAACTGCGACATACCCCTCTCGGTAAAGGTCGCAGTTATTTTTTCGCACAGGTATTTCTTGCCCTTGATGTAGAACACGGCTCTCACGTCGGGGATAGTATCGGCAAGAAACTTAAAGGTCGTTTTCATCTTCGGCTCGATATTGTGGATTATCCGGCGGCGATTCTGCTGTCGGTTGTTGATGCGGAGGGAGAAATGCAGGTAACTGAAATTGCTCCAATCGTCCATAACCTCTATATCTTCGACCCACGGGCGCGGCAGCTTGCCCTGCGTACTCTGCGAGCCATCCCAAAATCCTACATAAATGCGGTCGTAGTATTCAGCCTTTTTGTCCTTCTCCCCTGCGGCGAGCGAGGAAACCGTGTGCGTCTGCATGAACGGGTGGTCGCTGTCGTCCTCGCTCGTTGTGTTGTTGTCTTCATCGTAAGCGGAGAAGGAGAGAAAAAGCACTCGACCATATTTTTCCTCGGTATCGTCTATCCACGCCGGAACGAACTCAATCTCTTGGCTGTCGGCATCTTCATTGTCGTTGATAATGCGCCCGCCAAAGAGATTCACGGGTTGCAGACGGCACTTGTAGATATAGTAGACGTAGATACGCCCGGCTCGCATTTCCACCTGAATCTGACGGCTGACGGCGCGGATAACGAAGTAAGCGTCGCAGTCCTCGGCATAGAGCAGCTTGTCGATGCGGTTGTTTCGTCCGTGCTGCCCTTTCCAAGTGGCATAACCCTTATTCGCCTGTAAAAGCTCCATCATTGACTTGTAGCGCACAACGCGGTTTTGCCAGCCCTTGATGAACCAGTCGCACGAGTAGAACTTCCACATTTCGTGGTCGCAGTCTTTGTAGACCAGATTCTTCTGCTCGGAATACTCGCAGTTTTCTTCCTCGACCTTGACCTCGGTAGAGTGTTCGTCGATGATGTTATCGAGCATCACGGGCTGTTTTTCGGCAAGCGTCGCCTGTGTGAACGCAAAGGAGATGCGCTTGCCCCGGTGGTCGAAGTCGAACTCACCGCCTAAAAACAGCTCCAACTTCTCGAAGTATTCCTCTACCGTCCAATGCGGCAGGGCGTTTGCGAAGCCCGGCATATACCACGCGAAAGGCAGAGAGTTGCAGATGAGAAGATACTTGTATTCTTCGGAATCCTCCCACTTCGAGAAGTCGGGCGTGTAGCCTACCGCCTCACAAATTTTCTTTGTGATGTAGATAAGGTAAGGCTGCCACGAAAGCCCTGTTGTGTCGCCGCTCCATTCATAGTGCGAGCGGTTTTGCAGGGCATCGTCGACGATATGCTCCGCCTTGTTCTGAATGTTGCCCGAATAGTCGTTTACCCACGGCAGTGCGACGCAGACAGGGTTAGCGTGGTTCGGTTGCCACGCATTAAGGGGCGTGATGGCACTTTTCGAGGTTGTCGTGGGCGAGCCTAAATCCAATTCATTGATATAAACCTTGTCAAAGGTCTTGTCGAAGTTCTGCTCCGACCGTCCTTCAAGGAATTGGGTCTTGACCTCGGCATCGTTTATTTCGGTAATGGTTATCGAGCCGAACTTGTAGAAGTTTCGGTCGCGAATCTCGCAGTCGAAGATAACCTTACCTGCTATCACGTCCATTCGGTTGATGTGCCCGAAAATGTCGAGATTTTCGCGACAATGCCGCAGGGGAAAAGTGATGGATAACGTGTAGCCATCACTCCCTGAAAAGAGGCGGTTTTCGGCAACATACTCAAACGAAGTACCCTTTTTGAGCATGGCGCGTTTGCCGTTGATGCGTATTTCCATAATTATTTGCGTGATTTGGGAGATTTGTTTCGCATAAGTTTGTCATACTCGTCCTGTGCCTGTTGTATGCCGTGATCGCCGCTGACGGTGTTCACGGTAACAAACGGCTCGTTCAGTCTTGAATCGAGGCGGTCAAGCACGGCGACAATCCTCTCGTCCGAGGGAGCGAGCGCGGAGGCATAGGTGTTGTTCACCACGGTTGGAGCCTGTGGCTGTGCCGCCAGGACTGCGGTAGCAGTAATCGTGCGCGACACATCGGCGGCAGTGATAGAGCCGATTGTGTTGGTGCGCTGCGCATAGTCCAGAGCCTCCAACAATGGGCGGGTTCGGGGATTGTTGACAAGTCGCTGCGAGGCGACCCACTCCCCTTTGTGAACAACACCTGCCACTTCATCAGCCTTACCCTCCGGGGTAAAGCCGCCTGTCATGTATCCCTGCGCCTCGGAAGCCTGTTGCTGTTTCTTGATGGCGGCGATTTGGATAGCACCTGCGGCCACGGCCATAGCCGCCGCGATGGGCGCGAGGATATAGCCGACCACTGGCACGGCAGCAGCCGAGCCGTAGGCGTTCAAGGCGTTGGTTGCGGTCTGCGCCACGGCTTGAATAACCTGCATCGCGAACATCTTGCGGTTGGCTTCGCTCTTGGCTTTGGCAATTTCCTTTTCTTTCTGCTTCTCCAACTTCTTGACCTTGTAGGAATTGCCCTCTGCACGGCTAATCTCGGCATCATACCGCTTGTTTATGGCAGCGGTCTGAATATCAAGCTCTGCTTGCATGAGCGAAGATAACTGCGAGAATACCGCCGACATACCCGAAACGAGCGTGTCGAGAGTGCCTGTAAGAGCCTTGCCGCCGTCGGAGTTGAGCCATTCGATAGAATCAGCGATACCTTTCTCCATAGCGTTGCGAGTATCTTCCTCGGAGAGAAGCCCGTACTTCTTTTTGAGGGCGAGCTTCGCTTTCTCGAAGGCTTCCTCGATGCGGAGTTTTTCAGCGGCGTTCTCTCCGGCTGCTTGGATTTCGCGGTCATAGACAACCTGCAATAGAGCCAAATCGGCATCGTATTTGGCTTGCGCCTCCTGGGGATTGTCGCCGAAAAAGTCCTTTTTCATGGCGGCATACTTGGCTTCGAGCTTTTCTCGTTCTTGCTGTTTGCGCTGCATCTGCGCGATCAGCAAAGACTGTAACTGCTGCTCGGCTTGAAGCCTCTCCTTTGTTCCGGCTTTGGTTGCCGCAACGAGCTTCTGCTGGTGCTCGATTTCGGCTTCCTCGGTTTTGAGGTCGTAAGTTTCCTTGGTGATGGCACCGTCGATGTACTGCTGCTTGAGCGCAGCCATAGCGGCATTGTAGCGGTTATTTTCCGCATCAATGCTTTCAGCGTCGAAGTGCTCCTGTTGCTTCTTCTGCGCCTCGCGCCATTCGGCGGTGATTTTCAACCGCTCCGTTGCCGTGAGGTCGGTATGTTGAAGCTGACGCTCGCAAAACTCGACCGCTATCTCGTCCATTCGGCGAGTGTGGGCGATGTAGTCAGTTTCGCCGGTGGCGTAACTGATGCGGGCCGATGCTTCCTCTTGCTCGCGCCACTCCTTTTCTGCGGCGAATTTGTCCGTAGTCGTCGGTGTGTTTCCTCCACCGCCACCTCCGCCGCCACCTCCGAAGTCGGAAACTTCGGGTGTTTCAGGCTCCATAAGAGCCTCGGCGGAGATATTGTATTTCTGACGGAGAAATTCGTTAGCCTCGTTGAGTTGGCGTTGCTTCGTGAGGTTGGATTGATATGCTGCTTCCGATGCGTTGTAGGTCTGCCCGGTCGAGGACACCCGACGGGCGTATGGTGCTACATTCACCATCTGGCCTGCCGCGGCATCGGACGAGTTGGTGTATGAGTTGTAGCTTTCCATCTCGCGGGCATTTTCCCACTCACGGACAGCGGCATCGTGCGCGGCTTTATCGCGGTCGCGTGTGGCTTTCAGCCCCGGAGCCTGCTGTTCGAGGGTCAGCAACTCCTTCTCGTTTTCCTCAATCTTGGCGGCAGCGGCTCTCGCCCTCGCCACTTCGATGATGGAGTTGCGGAGTTGGTCGTAAGCCGTCTTGGTCTTGCCGAGCATTATTTCCTCCACCGACATATTCTTGAAATAGTCGGGATATAATGCTTGCAGACGTTCAGCAGCGGCTTTGCGCTCGTCGGTAGATTTAGCCTCGTCGGTTGCCGCTTTGTAGAGCGCATCGAGGCGGTCAACCTCTTTCGAGCAATAGCCCGCGGCTGTTTCGTCGAGGTCAACAATCTTCTTCTTAAATTCCTCTGCCTCCTTTCGGGCTTCCTCGGCTGCTTTCTTCGCCTCGTTGATACGAGAAGTGAAAGCATAGACGGCACCCGCCACGGCGAGGATTAGCCCGACCCAGTTGGAAAACTTCATCGCCTCCATCGACTTGCGCCACCGCTGCTGCATAGCATAGTTCACTTCAAGCCCGTTCGTAAAATACTGAACGGCATTGAGAAGCGGAGTGAACAGCAAGCGGAGAGCCGGAATGAGCTGCCGCAGCACTTTGAGAGTGCCGTGGAAGATAGCCGTCGCCCTTGTCGCCATAGTGGTGCGGGCATTGTATATCAGCATAATGGCATTGTAGCCGACGATTACAGCGGTAAGGGCTACAATCTCCCTCCTGTACTTGATGAAGAAGTCAACAAGCACATTGAGGACACGGAGGAAAATACCCGAAGAAGTGTAGATATGCTTCATTATCGGGTAGAGTTTTTCGCCAAGTTCGATTGCAAGCTCGCCCACGCGCTTGCGGGCTTTGTCGATAGCCGCCTGTGCGGTATTGTTGAAGATTTCGTACTCCTTGGTCGCAGATGAAGCCTCGTTGAACGCCTTGTCAGCCTCGCCCATCTGCCACTTCACTTCGTCGAGGTGCATGGCAAGTGTGGAAAGCACCTGCGACACACGCGCCGCATCAAGCCCCATATCCTTGAAGGCAGGGGCAAGTGTCATAGTGGCATTCTCGAATCCCACGTCCTGACCCATCTTCTGCAACGCTTCAAGGAACATCAGCAGACCGTCCTTTGCCGAGTGCTTCAATGTTTCATTTAGCTTTGCGGCATCAAGACCGAGGCGGGCTGCAAATTCGTGGTTCTTGTTGGAGAGGTTCATTATGACCTTTTGGATAGCGGTCGCCGACATCTCCACTTTCTGACCGTTGGCATCGAGGACGGCACCGAAAGCCAAAATCTGCGGAATGGTAAGACCCGCCTGTGAGCCGATACCCGCCATTCGCTGTGCAAATTCAACGAGGTAAGGCTTTGAAGCCGTACAGTTCTGCGAAAGGACATTGACAGTGGAGCCGACGGCAAGCATCGCCTCCTTCGTGCCGAGCATCTTCTCGACACCGAAGATGTTTGTCAGCTTGGCGATGGTTTGGGTAGCACCCGATCCTAAATCGACAAGCGCAACATTGATAATGTCGGCGGCTTCAACATATCCCTGAACACTTTCGAGAGTATTCTTACCCAGTCGCCCGGCTTCCTGGGCGAGTTCATTCAGCTTCTCTCGTGGTGTTCGGGTGTCCATTCGCTTGAACGCCTCGTTGAGTTTCAGCACATCGTCCTCACACATACCCGTGTATTTTCGGGTATTGGCAAGCTGCTCGTCCATCTCGGCAAAGGCGTTGACTGCTTTACGCCCTGCCATGACAAGCCCTGTGATGGCGGCGGCGATGCCGAGGATAGCGGTTTGGCAGTTGTTGAGCCACACATTCATTCTATCCCACATCGAGCGTTGAGTTGCCATAGTAGCGTTTACGCGCTGCAACTCCGCTTTAACCGCTTTGATTTTGGCAACGTGCGCATCCCAAGCGGCGGTGCCGCGCTGTATGCCGTTGAGTTGCTTCTGCAAGGTCTTCAAGGTGCTGTTCAGCTCCTTGGGGCTTGCGCTGTCAAGGCGGCGGAGCACATTGTCAACGGAAGCCGACGAGCCTTTGAGCTGGTCGATGATGCGCTTCGTTTGGTTAAGCTCACGTTGGAGTTTCTTCATCGTGGCTTTGTCGCCGGCACTTGCAGCCTTGGCAAGCTGCCGTTCCAGACGTTGCGCATCTTTTTCAAGGGTCGAGAGCATCTTTTGAGCCTGTTTGCCGTTGACGGAGAGAACGACATTGGCGGTAGATGTATAATTTGCCATAATTCCTTGGTGTTGAATACGATATTTGTCAGTTGTACCTGCAAATATCGCCACGGCTTTTTGTAGGCGAAAAGACGGTAAAACACTCACTATCCGCTTAAAAAGGGTTGGTGTCGGCAAGGAACAGTGCCGACAAAGGGTGTAGTGTCGTAGGAGGAACTGCCTCGACGGGAGGGTGTCGGGAAGGAACGACCCGACCTTGATTTTCAGGGGCGAGCATCAGGCTCGATGGGTCCCGTGGAAATCAAGCGTAAAAATTTGACTTACAGGCAAATTTGGTGCATCGGCAATGGTCCCGGCTACAAAATCTTCCAGTTTGTAGTGGGTTGCCGATGCAAAACGGCTGTGCAGCAGACGTTTGGGGGGTTCGGGGGCTTGCCCCCGTAGGGGCTTTGCACACCCCCCACCGCGCTGACGCTCGTTTTGCCCTCGCCCCCTCTCGCCCCCTCGGAATATGCAGAGCCGCCCCCCATTGCGCGGTAAAATCGCTGCCGTGTGCGTGGAAATTCCGCTCGCGATTGGAACGCATACGACAGCACCGCTCTCCCTTGACGCAGATACACCTATCAAGTCGAGGGGTTGAATGTGGCGATGGGCGGTGATGACGATGTGGCGCGTAACGGAGGTGAACGAGGGCGAAGGAGCGCAGGGAGCTTGGAGCAAACAGCACAGAGGGGTGTCGCATAACTTGTGGAGCGACAGGCAATCTCTAAAATCCGCTTGCGGTTTGAGAGTTTGCCGACCCCTCCGTGCCGTGCGCCGGAGGCTGCTCGAAGTGAGCGCAGCGGTCGCCATCGTTGCCGGAGTGGAGAAAGTGCATCGGCGCACCGCCCATCGGGGCTTGGGGCGGGGTCAATGCCGAGGGCGTGGAATGTAGGCGGCAACTTCCTCTATGGGTGGGAGGAACGTGGCTGACAGTATGGCTCCGGCGCGATTGGAGTTTGGAGCGGAGCGACCCGGCGTTGACAAGTCGGAAAAGCAAGCGGAGGTTTCGGGTCGCATTGGAATTGGAGCGCACCGACACCGTAGGCTCGCCGGAGGTGTCGGTGAGGCAAGCGGAAATGGAAACGCGAAGATAGTTTGTAACCGCAGGGAGCGGAGCCGTAGCAAACCCGCAGCGAGTGAGGGAAGTTGCGGAGGTCGTAGCGAGTGGAGAGCACAATCTATCGCCCCGAATACCGCAGCGGTCGCTATTCACAGGGAGGAACGACCCGTGAACAGCGATGCTCGGACTTGGCAATGACTGGGGGCGCGGAGCGGAGAACGGAATGAGCGGTCAAAAGCCATTGCAAAAGCCACATTCCGGGTGGGGTCGATAACATTGCCGCCTACATTCTTGCCCTCGGCGATAAATCAGGCGAGTGCCACGGGCGGAAATCCGTGCGTTCATCAGTCCACTATCGGGTGGGAGGTCGGCGGCAAATGGCTGCTCGCGCCGATTGGAGAACGGAGTGCAGATGCCTGTCCTTACAAGTTGGAATAGCAAGCGGAGGTTTCCGGGTTGACAGCGGAGTGGAGCGTGCCAACACCCCGACATCGGAGGGGTGGCGGCGAAAAGCGGGAACGGAGCCGTCAAAGATAGTTTGTAACCATAGGCGCAGACAACCGCGCCCGACACCGTGAGGAACGAGCGGTGTCGGGATAAAGCGGAGGGCAAGACGGAGGGCGCAATCTATCGCCCCGGAAACCGCAGCGTTTTTTAGTCGAATGCGGCGCAACGCAGAGCCTCGACCAAAAATGCTCGGACTTGGGAGGATTTAGGCATCAATCGGAGGACGGATTGAGGTGTGTGTAAGCTGACATTTGACACCGACCGGGCGGGTCTGAAAAGATGAACGCTACAAACAAAACGAGCTACCCTCACGGGCAACTCGCCTTGCAATTTATGAAAAAAACTTCTACTCTCGGAGTGTGGAATGATTAGCGTTTTCGGTAGAAAACGTAGATTAAGCAGCCTATCACAAGTATTGTGATGATGGCTACCGTAGTGCCGTTAGGCGGATTATACAGGCGCGTCGTAGCGGTGTGTTCCGTCGAAGCCTCGGCAGCGGATTTCTTATAGGCTACCGTATCGAGCTGATTGTAGGCTTCGACTTGATTTCTCTCGACACGCCGCTTATCTATCACGCGCCCCTTAACGGCTTTCAGCCGAATAACCTCTGGCTTCTCGGCGTATGCCGTCGGACGCTCTACTTGGACTTCGAGGGTATCGAAGTCGAAAGATGTAGAGCGCATCATCGAATCAATCGTTGCGATTGTGCGGTGATGCTCCGACCGGGCGACTGAATCGACTGCGACGGATTTATCCTGTTGCAGTTCCTTGTGTGAGCGGCACGAAGTAATGAGTGCCAGCGCAAGGAGAAGAATCAACGACCGCATAGCTCCGGCTCTTTTTGCACGTTGAACGATGGGCAAGCCTTTGCAGCGAACTCGTTGTGTCCGTGGACGGTTGCCGACGGATAGCTCGCCTTTAACTCGGCAACGAGTTTGATAAGCGCAGCCCTCTGCGCTTCGGTGCGAGTGTCCTTCGGCGTTTTACCGTCTGCGGCACAGCCACCGATATAGGAGATACCTATTGAGTGAGCGTTATGCCCTGTGGTGTGTGCGCCGACCTTTGCGATGGGTCTGCCCTTGTGGATAGAGCCGTCGCGATAGATGACAAGGTGATAGCCGATGTCGGAGAAACCACGGGCGAGATGCCATTGGCGGATTTGAGCGACAGTATAATCCTTGCCCTCCGGCGTAGCCGAGCAATGGAGGATTATCTTGTCGATGCAGCGAGTGTTCGGTAACGAACCGACGCCCAGAGCCGCCCACGTCTTCGGACCGACGATGCCGTCAACTGCAAGTCCGTGGGATTTTTGGAAGTCGCGCACCGCCTCGTCGGTGATCGCGCCAAAAATGCCGTCTGCAATGAGGTTGAGTTTCCGTTGCAGGGTTGCGACGGTGTCGCCCCTGCTGCCTTTTTTAATCGTTGTCATGGTCTTGGGGATTATGTGAATGATTGGAGCTGTCAGACGGGCGGTGCCCGTACTGATAGTGATACTTCATACCGAATACCGCCCCTGCGAAAGTCAGAATCTCGCCAAAGGCGATAAGGACTGAATTATGGATTTCGCCGGGCGGCGGCACACAAAATCCGGCAATGAGCAGACCGCAGCCAACGACAATCAGGAGGACGGCAGCAAGCAACTGAATAGTTGGTTTGTGTTTGCGAATTTCCATTGTAAAGTCTTGTGTATGTGGAGAATTATTTGTAACTTTGTGTACTCGATACGTGAAACCAAGCTAATATGACCCGGACACCTCTGACCCAAGTGAAGCCAAGCTAAACGAACCGTGATACCTATGTCCGTATGCGAGATAGCATCTCCGTTGGGCTATCTGTGTCGATGTTTATTTCGATAGCACTCCCGAATAAGGGCTATCATGTAGGTTTAAGAGATAGCACCCCCCTGGCGATAACTTCGTCAGGGCTATCTTTTTGTATGGGGGTTACTTTCCGAAGTGCCATGTCTTTGATGCGGGGTTGTATATCAGCGAGAACTCGGCGAGCGAGCTTACAAGGTTTGCCGTGGTAACGAGCGAGCGACCGGGGAGAATTTTCTTCGCGAAGCCGACGGCGAAACGCAGTCGGATCATGCGATGTTTTTTCGTCTTGCTCTTGCTGTCAAGGAGGCTTACCGACGTGCGACCCCACCCAAAGGACGGTGTGCCGTCTTGGCGTGTGTGGCTCGTAACGAGTGTGATGGGAGCCGTCGAATAGTCGGCAGCTATCTGACTTTGATGTGAGTGTGGATTGGTCGAGAATGTGATTGTATTGTCCGAGCCGATGGCGATGGAATAACAGGAGCCGTACAGATTCCACCCCTTGCGCGGAGCGCAGTATTTCTTGGCTGTGGCATTTTGGGCGAACTTGTCGCCCCACTTGTTGCGCTTGCGCGTGAGCCGGAAAAGGTATGGAACATAGCCGTCGGCGATAAGCTGCTGCGCACCGTGTATTTTGAGAACGCCGTTGACAACGAGCACCGAGATTTGAGCCGTGTTAAAGAGGGTCTTGCTGCCCTCGGTCATACCGAGTTTGACCTGCACTATTTCCAGTATCTTCTCGACTTCGGCGACAGCTTTCTTCGTGGCGTTAAGGTCTATGACCTGCTGCGCCCGCATTGCTCCGGCTCTTTCAGTTGTCGCCTGTTGAATGAAGATACCCAACGAGGAAGCAACCGCGCCGGTGGCGAGGTTGACCGTCGATTTATTGGCATAGATGTGATTACGGTCCGACTGCCCTTGTGAAAGTGCGGTGATGGCTTGACCCGCCGCCTTGAATCCGTCGAGCAACTTCTGAATACTGGCGACAGTTTCGGAAGTTCCGGCAGTCGAGAGCAAATCGACTATGCGCTGCAAGATGTAGCCGAGGCTTTCGGGCGAAACTGCGTCTTTGGATTGCAGTGCCCGGAACTCGGTAATTATTTGGGTGAGTGATTTTGTGTCGATAGCCATAACTATGCTGATTGTTTGCAGCAAAGTTATGGCTACCAATGAGCGCACGAAAAGACACGGCAACGGGGGGTTAAAGTGTTACGCTTCGGCGCATAATGTCGGGATTAAGGGCGTTGGATATGGCACGGCAGAACTCTTGACCGAGAGAGTCTGCGTAAAATTCCTGAATGTTCATTACCGATGCGAAATACTTGCGCGAGAACCACCGCTTGCGCTTGCGGCCGTTGGCTTTGCCAATGTCGCCGGGGTTTCCTCGCGGAGTATTGCGTCCTGTGCCATAGTCAACGAACAGACCGTAGGTGTTGAACGCTTGCGAGAGCGTTATGTCGATGAACTTGCCGTCGGCAGTCAGCGACACACCGACGGTTGAGCGGTAAAGCGCCCCTGTGTCTATGACACCAAGGAGAGCGATTTGCTCGCGCCATATCTTAACCATTGTGCTGTTGAACGCGCGGACGTATTTACGTCGGGCTTCAACCTGCGCTTTATCCGTTCCATTCATCGGGGTTGTATCTTAAATCGGTGAACACGTCGACTGCAATTTGGAAATAAGCCCCGGCTGCTCCGTTGAAAAAATATCGGTCTATCTCGTTGAACGATATTCGGGGGTCGAGGTAGATGCAGTTCTGCTCTAACCTGACCTTTTCAGGGAGAAGCCGCGACATGAATTGCCGGAACAATTCGCGCATTATTTCCATGCACTCGGAGCGAGCTGCCATATCCTCGGCGGCATGGCGCATAGCGAAAAACACGGTTTTGACGCGGCGGGTGCGCGGCGTGTTGTTCAACTCGGTATAGCCGTCGGCTATATCGCTGACGCAGACGAAGGCAGTTTGGGTCTGCGCCTCGTTAACCGCTTCCTCGAAGCCATCAAGCCCCGACACACGGCAGAAGGTAAAGCCTTCTTGCCGTGCGAGGCGGTTGGTTGCGGTAAGGTTTTCAAAGAAAGCCGCCGCGTTCCATCGACCGTTAAGATTGCTTGTTTCCATACTTGGCGTTGAAGTCTTTGTATTCCTTTGCCTGGGCGTTAAGCTCCGTGAGGGCACGGTGCGTATCGAGGGCGAGCACTTCGGATTCCTTGGTAACGTCGCCCTTGGTGAGCGCACGGAGTTGTGCGTTCATCGCGTCCTCGACCGAGAGCGAGGGCGAGCCGAGCAAGTTGCCGCTGGTGGCGGCATCGCTTATGGGTTGGAAGAAGTCGGAGTATTTGTTTGCGAGCGAATCTTTGAGCGCGGCAAACCAATAGAATATGTTTATGCGCTCGTATGGCTTGAAAGTCATAGACTTGCCATAGAGCGTTGAGCCGAGTTGGTCGAGCAGTTCATCATTCTGCGTTTGGAGATAACCTTGATAGAGGTTATCGCAGATGATGAAAGTTTCAAACGGCACTTCGGAGAAGTCAGCCGGGAGTGCGAGTTGGCGGTTGATTTTGGAGATTCTGACAGGCACGGTCGGTATCGAGCCGAGCCAAGCGAGATGCGGCAGCAGCTCCGCAATGGTGAGAGGCGTAACTTCAAAAAGGATTTTTCCTTTTTTGAGAAGGTATGCCCCGCCGTCTTGCCGACCGATAACCTTTGTGCCAGTCCAACGGAGCAAACATAAGGTTTTGATTTCGTCCGTCGCATAGTCGGCGGCGACAAGTTGATAAACGTAGCGGAGCTGTTTATCGGAAAGCTCGTGCCAGCCCTGCGGCACGATGAAGTTAATCGAGATTGTCTGCATAGAGGTATGAGTATTATCGTACTTTGCAAAAGTATGGTAATGCGCAGACCGTATAAAAGACAGCAACGACGGCTCCCGAAGTGGGAGCCGCCGGAGGTGGGTCGGGTCGTTCAGTTCTCGCGCTCGTAGAGGCTGACTTGGCTAATGTACTCTGAACAGTCGGCGAAGCGGTTGAGAGCGATAAGCAGCGCGGCTGTGCGGTTCGGGGCGAAGATGTTTGCAAGGAGGCAGCGCGAGAAGTCGGTAAAGCCAATGAAAGCAAAGAAGGTCTTTAACCCTTTGGGGCATTCAAGCGAGTAGTCGGTGAGATTTGCGAAGTCGCTTTGTTCGGGGCGTTTGTCGGATTGTATCATATCGAATTGATTTAGAGTTATGTGCCGAAGCACGTTTGATTTTACGCGCAATCAAGTGGGAAGCTGTTTGAACCCGAACAAATATTTATCTCGTGTTTGCAGCGTAGTGAAAACCGAGAAAACGCGGAGCGCACACTTGTATTTAGTGAGCGGTGAGTTGGCGACCTAACTTTGCAAAGGAAAATCAGTGCTTCGTGCAATAACTACAATGCGGTATGACCGACAAATGCCCCTTGCGACATCGCTTCACCGACTGCTGTATGTCTCAAAAGAAGTAACCTTTTGCTTCTTTGCGGTTGCGGAACACCGGCGGCGCGAACAATTCCGCTGTCTTCGACCCGTGCCACTCCTTGAAATCGCTCTCGTTGAGCCGAATGTAATTCACAATATCAGCCAGTCGACGAGAGCTGAACGACCCCGACCGCAGGTGGCCCACTACCTGCGCTTTTATCTGCTTGACAATCTCACTCCGCTTTTCTGTCAGATCACCGCGCAGATTTTCGGAGCGGAGTGCTGACATCAGTTCGGGCGAAAACCATTCTTCGGCTAACGAGGCTTCAAGGTCTACGACCTGTGAGCGGAGTTCCAGATAACGCTCCCACTTCGAGCCTTGAATCGGAGCGGTGGTTTCGATGAGCGAGAAGTCGGGAAAGAGCGTTGCGCCGAAGAATGTAGCCCGGTCGGAAACGAGCCACTTGCTTGCCCCGACAAGTTCGGGCAAGAGCGCGGCGATGCAATCGTCGCGATGGGCGAGCATGGAGCCGACGAGCCTATCAACACGCGGCTTCGATGCCGGAGCGAGATTTGAGGTGTTGACTACACCGAAACCATTGGGCGTAAGCACAATGTCGAGCGAGGGAATTGCCCGGCGTAGAGCATCGGCAACAACGAGCCGCGAGCACAATATCTTGATATTGTTGCTGTCGGTATAGCCGCAGATGGTGTTAAACGTACTTTCGCTCGTGAAAGTAGTTTTGACCCAGTCCTCGGCGAGGTCGAGAAAGAGCGCGAGCCTTTCGATAAAGGGCACTTCGCCCTTGACCGAGGCGATGATGTTGGGGATATGGGCGCGGAGCTGCGCGTCAGTTGTTATCAGCTTTGCCATTGTCGTTTGCGTTGGGGAGTTTCACTTGCTTTGCGTCGGTATGCTCGTCGAGCGTGGTAAGTTGGATAAAGGGGATTTCGGGGTGTACTCCCTGCCAGCCGTTGAATCGGATAATGATGCGATGCACGGTAAAGAGCAGGTCGTGATAAGGCTTTTGGAGGGCTTGGGCAATGGTGTAAAGTTCGCGCTTGTCCGAGCCGCTGTTGTTAGACTGCGCCTTGCCCGGCACGGAACCGACAAGGTTACTATGCACACGCATAGTAAAGCATATCATATTGATTGCTTCCTGTATGTCGGTTTCCCAGTCGCCGCCCTCCTTACTGTCATCTATCTTGTTGATGACAACATCGTGCTGCTCTTTGCCGTCGGGGGTAACATAGAAAGTCGAAAACCAGGCTTTGCCGCTGTTTTCGGCACCTGTGAGGAAGTCGAGAATTTGCTGTTTTTCGGCGACGATACGCGCCTGTTGCTTGCGGCGGTCGGTGATGCCCTCGGCACGGAAAATACTCTCCCAGTATTTTGCACCGACCTCGATGTGGTACTTGATGGGGGCGGAGTTTTTGAGCTTCGCTTCCTTGGCAATGCCGATAAGCTGCTTTATGTTGTACCACTTGCCGCGGAACAAAGCGCCGTAGTAAGGAATGGGATAATAAGTGCTGTCAACGGTCGGGATTCTTGACACGATGGCAAATTTCCTGACCTTTGACTTCTTGGCGAGTTTGTTTTGCAGATCGCGCCAAGGCGAAGTCGGGTCGAGCAGGTCGATTTCCTCGATGTCGTTACGCGACGAGATAGCCTTTCGCCAGTTGGCGTAAAGGATTTTGGAAATACGACCGTGAGCGTCGGCGGGCGTGAAGCGGCAATAACAGGCTTCTTTTCTCAACAGGCGCACGATGCGCGTGCCGTCCTCGTTGAGAATAAGCACGGACACGGCGAAGCCAAAGTGCTTAAAGTCCTGACAAATGCCGAGAAAGTAAGCGGCGAGGTCGTTGTCAAGAAGGAAGTCCTCAACATCATTCTTGACCTTTGCGGAGGCTTCGGTGGTGCAGTATTGCAGCCCGGAGCCATAGCAGACTTCGGCGTTGAAACATTGGCAGGTTGCCAATGTTTCGTCTTTCTCGACGAGCGCGAGCAAGTCGAAAGGCATCTGATTGTCGCCGCCCCACGGAACGTATGAGAGCGTATCGTCTACGATGGTCGGCACAATATCCACGTCCTCGCGGAACACGGTAGCCGAGTTGACGGTGAACGCAGCGCGAGCCTCGAAGCCCGGAAGCGTTTCGACGGAGTTAAAGTTGAGGTCGGAAAAAGAAAAGTCCATAACTTGCTGAGATTTTCAGCGAAGTTATGGACTATATAAGGTGCGCGAAAAGACGCTTATTGGAGTTTATCGAACAATAATCTTGCAAGTCTCTGATGTGTGGCCTTTATCTGTAACAGTGATTAGATAAATTCCAGATGTAAGATTTTCTGTGGGCACAGAAATCTGTGTAGCGTCTGCTTCAACATTAAGGCTCATGACGGTTGAACCATTAAGAGCACTGACTCTAATGGTGCGCTCGCTTGTCGATGCCGGAATATCCACAACTACCGGAGTACCCTTTGACGCCGGATTTGGTCGAGCGGTAATGTGATTTTCTTCCTTAACAACCTTTGCGACACTTCCTGTAGACTTATCTATGCGATAGAATCTCACAGTCTGCACATTTTGGCCTTGTTCATTATGCCAATTATAATTGACCTGTGCGAGAATACTGTTATCCGATTTGAAAAACTCAACAGTTGGTTTCCCCTCTGCGTTATCGGGCATCGGGAAGGTGTAAAGCACCTGATTATTCTCGTTTACGACTTCCAGACCGGTGTAATGAACCCCGTACAATGTACGTTTATAATCAATTTCTCCATCTCCGTCACGGTCTGTATTAGTAATGCCGAAAAGATATGCTTCAGGAGACTGTGAATCGTCTGAAACACTGCTGAAGCTGCTTTCGCCGCCTTCGGCTACCTCCGCTTTGAAGCGGACGTATTCGAAAGCTTCGTCGTCATTGAAGAAAGTCTGGGAGAAGGGCAGGTAAACGCCACCGTTCCAATCATTCAATTTCGCAACATCATTGCAACGGGGTGTGCAGAAGTTGCTGATAGGAGTCTCCTCCCACGCCCAAACATTCCACTCGCCATTGTATTTTTTGGTTTGAATTGAGTAAGAATATGAGAAGCCCCACATTCCTGAAGGCTCAAGATAAGCTTCTATGGTTTTAAGGTATTCTTCAAACGGATACAATCCAATTCCTTTTTGGAATGGAACGCTGATGAAAATCGAATTACCTTCTACTCTCGAGCCGGTTTTCAGAGTGGCAAGAGTCACTGAAGGGTCGGAATAACGCAACGTCTCGTAGATATAGTCAACAAAGGCATTCTTGCGGGCCTCCATGTCAGAAGTGGGGGGTATGCCGTCAAATTCACCTATTGTAAAGTGAGCATCCTTTATCACACGCGACTTTTCCTGTGTTCCGGTCGAAGCTCTTTCCTCAAACACGCAATATGGGCGCAGGATGGGGAAGTTGAATGATTTGAGAGGTTGAAGTTCAAAATCAAAGATTTCGGCCGTGTACATCGTGCCATCGTCTTTGTATCCGTATTCATCGTCGGAGAAATAGATGGCGGCTTCGCCGGTCTTCATGTACTGCCCGGGGATGAAACGTGTGTCAGCACCGTTCATCTCCTTTACTAATGTTTGAGCTGAAACATTCAAAGTACTGGCAACAGCAGCGAATGTAATTGAGAGAAATATCTTTCGCATAGTAGTTGTTTATTTTTGGCGCAAAGATACTAAATTTTTGCGCCATATCTCTCAACATTTGTTGAAGAAGCGAGATTTACAGAAAAACTTCACAGTCGTTGACGCGGAAGATGCAGCAGTCGCGAATCTTGCGGCATTCGCCGGAGGAAAGTATCTTTACGTTCCTCCAACCTCCATAAAAATTGTATCGCAGGGAGATACAATTTCGGAGTTCGAGTATGCTCCCATCAGACTTCCAAACGTGTAAGTCTATTGGGTCGCCACTATTCAATATGTGGCGAGCGGTGGATATATGTATCGAGCGAGCCATCAGGAGAAGGTGGGATTGAAATTGTCGTTGAATATACCGGGTGACTGCGACACGGCTATCTTCGGGCGGTTTTCGGCAAACCGCCAAGTGAACTTAACCGAGTTTGGCTTTTCGTCGGTGTCGGAAAGCTCCGAAGTAAAGTCGGTTATGAGAATGGGAGTGATAGCATCGAAGTCAGTATCATAGAGCGTTATATCTACCCCTACCGGAATGCGTACAGATGGGGAGGTCAGCATCTGCTCGACCTGCAAGCACTCATCGGAAGTCAGGGCTGCGCTCTCGACTTCATACTCCTTTGAAGTCGTAACATCGTAGAACTGCGAGGACTTGCCGAGCGTTGCGATAGAGCGGTCAGCCGTTACCTTTTCGGTGGTGGTGCGTTGAAGCGAAAGCTGCTCAACCACACCGAAACAATTCAGATAGAAGAACGGCACGATCTCGGCGAGTGCCGGGTCGATGAAGAAAGTAGCCGACCGGTCGCCACAGCGCACGGTAACGGATTGAAGCGTGATCGATTCAATATTCATGGCGGAGATAATCTTCTCCCGAATATCGGATAGATACACAAGCTGCGACATGATGCCGTTGTAGTGGGCTATCAGGCCGTTGCCGGAATGAGCATACGAGTATGTGTCGCGCTGCCCCTTGTCGTTGACAAATGTGGCATAGACGCGGAACATTATGCCCTCCTTTTCGGTGGTGTACCAGGATAGATTGATATAGCTGTCGGGAGCGAGCCGACGGAACGGCGACAAGGTAAGGAAATTCTCTTTGAGCCAGACATCGGGCAAAAAAAGCCCTGTTGCCTTGTCGCAGTAAAGTACATTCATTTTGGCGGTGGCGGTCTCGCCACCGGCTGTTGCTTCGATGTCAAACTCGAACAGATTGTTGTCGGTATTCCCGGCAAGAAAATGTTCGACGATTGAGGAAATATCGGAAACTACGGTGCTCCCGTTCAGGGCGTAATAACGCCCCTCCAAGAGCGTAGCACCGCCCGCGAGAAGCCGAAAGTCAGCAAACTCGTGGTCGGTGAAAATGTTAATGTCGGGCAGGTCGCTCGACAGTACCACAGGTGGGATATAAAAACCGAAGCGTATCATACTGCGAAAGTAGTATGATGTATAGAGCCACGAAAAGACAGCAAGCGAGGCCGACCCGGAGGGTCAGCCTCGATGTGAGAGATTGGAGGCTATTGCTCTAATCTCGGCATGAGTGCGTTGCCCCGCAATGACTCGCGGCGTTGAGCCTCGGCGAGAAGTGCGCGGGCGCGGAAGTGCGCCCCGGCGTGAACCTCGTTGTCGGTGATAACGAGGCTGTGGCGTTCTTCGATGCAGCGGATAATCTGCGAGATTTGGCGGTAGTGGCTCCATAGGTCGCAGAGTTCTCCATCGGTAAAGATGAACGAGTAAGGCATTTCATACTGTTTCATTGCTTCGGGTATTAAAGGGTTTGTATTGAGTTTCTATTGTCGATTTGGCAGATGCGGAGAGTGTAGGTATTGGAGTATTTGCCTAACTCCACTCTGTCGAAGTCCTCGCCATCGCGCCAACAGTAGAATAAGGCGAGGCGCATAGCGTCTATGTCGTTGTCGGCATAGAAGGTCCAATGACCTTGTTTTGTGTAGCAAATATATTCTTTCATCGTAGTGGTATTTTGAGGTTTGACTTCCGGGAAGAAAGCGAGGGAGGCTTACGCCTCTCTCGCTGCCTCGAATTGGAGGCGTTCGTAGATGTTTTGGGAGATGGTCGCACCGTAGCGGGCTTTGAGCAGGTGCATATAGCGGATAGCGCTCTTGGCTGTCTTGCAACCGCAGCCGACGTTGTCCTTGGGAGCCACGCCCTTGAAGTAGACGTACCAGCGGTTGAACTTGTGTTGAGCCACGATGAGCTTGGGGGTGATTGTCGGAGTAGTATCTACGACGGGAGCTGCGGTTTGAGCGACTTTCTTTTCTGCGGATTTTTTAGTTTTCTTTGCCATGATTTTGAAGTGTTTGGGGTTTGAGAAGTGAGCCGAGGCTCTTAATTTTTACGAACAATAAAAAGTGCGGTCGTAATGAACTGGAAGGAAGCAAGGGTGATTGCCGTTTTGCAGTGAGCGAAAAACGGAGGAACACGAAGTGCAAACCTGCCCTTGCAACAGTGAATGACCGTACTAACTTTGTGAAGGAAAAATAAGCCACAGCTCGCTCCCCGGACACGGAAAAGGCGAAGGGAACTAAACGCAGGGAAGAAATGCCAAACCGCCCCGTCGGAGAGCCTGGCAATCGCTCCGCACTCATCGAGGCAGCAAGGTCGGCGGTGCGTCTATCGAGGGTGTGGCAAGGACGGCGTGGGTGTGGTTGAAGCCAAGAGCACCGCTGTATGTGCTTGCGCCCGATATGGAGCTGACCCCAAAGCATCGGAGAACGACCCTGTTCGATGCAAGCGGCGGCGGTGCCGTCGCGCCCCGGAAGTCAGACCGAATGAACTACGATGAACACCGTCTGACACAAAACAATATTGTACCTTACCGACAACGACTGCTATGTGCATCACCTTATGTTGGCGCGACAGCGAGGGCAAGAGTGGAGTTGGCCGACAATTACGCTCCGCATCAGCCGACAATAGACAATGCAAACCCTCCCGAAACAATGAATTGAAATGCCCTGATCATCTTCGGAGAACTCGCGTGTGGAGTGCAGCCACCGAGCGGTGAAGCGACAATCGGGAGCGAACACCTCTCTGCCCCGACCCACGGGGGCGGTGGCGAAACATTCGGCATGGAGACGGAGCCGGAGAGCCGATAGATGAATGAGAGAGGAAGGAGGGCGACCACAAGCAGGGGAAAAGGCTGCCCCGGCGGACAGCCTACCCTTTGAGGGAGGGAAGATTTTTACCAACCTGCGAAGCAGCCCTGTACCATCGTGTAGTCGGCGTTTTCGACTTGGGAGGCGGCGATTTCCTGGGCTTCCTCGGCGCTGCGGGCTTCGACTTCTACCGTGATGCTTTCGCCGTCGAAAGTGATTACTTCTACCGAGTAGTCTTTGAGGGAGCGGTTGGAGTTGAGAGAGCTGTTGAAGATGTTGCTAACGTATGTCATGATTTTGAAGTTTTTGGAGGTTTTTAACTGTGCGCCGGGGCGCGTTTGATTTTTACGTGCAAAAAGGAAGGAAGTGGAAAGGGCGCAAGCGCAAAAACTTCAAGAAATATTTTAAGCCTTGGCGGTAAATACTACCTGAAAGGTGGAGATTTATAAAAAATTTTGCAGAACGTCCCGGAGGGCCCCGTTTTGCGATAGACCGGCACGACTTAACTTTGCAAAGTGAAATATCATAGCGTGTTCCGTGCGTGATTACAGGTAAATTCCTCCAACAACGTCTCGTCAAAATCTGACCTATACGTTACATCTTCATCGGTGAACGTCCGACCGCTCCATTAAAGACATATCAACACCGTGAAGTAATCACTCGATGGCAAAGCGGAACACCTATACAGTGAAGCCCGAACGAGGAAGCACAGAAAAAGAAATCGCCCCAAGTCGTAGCCGACGGAGCGAATGGTTCAGGGTAAGAGTTGGTAAAAATCCCTCACCAAAGGTGCATAAAGCACGGTAAGTTCCTATCCCTGCGAAGGTGTCGCCCTCCTGAATCGACAGTCCATATACAACAAGCCCCCTCGGAGGTGTCCGAAGGGGCGTATGAGTTAGCGATTGAAGCCTTCCGGTCAAGACCTTGGGCTTGATTTACGAAAGCGCGGCGGCGGTCCCGCAACTCCAAAAGAAAACCCCGACAATCACTGCCGAGGTAATATATTGTATGATTAGCTGTTTATAACTGAATTACGATAAACTCCTTGCCGTTCCAACCTATGAGCCGATTATCATCGAGGGCGGCGATGCGATAAAGAGGATATGGTATGTTGGAATATCGGTCGATTACATTGCCGTTCCAGTCTATCTTATAGATGGTCGGGGCGTTTTTGTCGGCGTCTGAATAACCATACCCCCAATGCAAGGCATAGATGTAATCGGAGGTAAATGTTAAATCCGCGGTGTGCAGACTATTCATAGCCTCGAAATCGGCTTCTTCAAGAGTTTTCGGGTCGAATGTGTCTTCTCCAATTTTTACCGATTTGATTATCTTGCCGTCGGTGTCGAATATCTCGATGACCGGGTGAAGTTTATAGGCAAAAGCAAGCCTGTTGTGTTTGCCTGAATACACCATTTCCCCGGCGTTAGGCATCCATGTCTGTAATTCGGGAGAAATGTTGATTTGTCTGACTGTATCAACTTTTGATGTAGTGAGGTCGGCGGTCATGGCATATTGGCTACCACCGTTTGGCTCGCGTCCGACGAAAACGTATCTGTCAGGATTAGTCATATATACATCCTGAACGTACTGTGAAAGAGGAAAAGGCACAATGCTGTTTCCGTCCATCAGATACTGCCTTGTCCTGACAAACGCTGTATCGTTCTCGACGGCAAAAATCTCGCAATCGTCCTGACTTATAACGCGGATTGCAGCATTGTCGGAGATAAAAGGATAAGGCATATAAGAAGCATAGTAACCGTCTTCCCGTTTGCCCATATCCGGGCTTATCTTGATTGTGTTGTCGGAGTTGTCGATAATTGCGCGACGGAGAAGCCGCTGACCGTATCCGTCCTCACATTCAAAGACAAACAGCAATGTATCACCAAATACTTTCATATCCGTTACGTGTCTTATTGCAGGCAGCGGTTCCCCGGATATTTCCAGTTTTGCTGTTTTAGTAGTTGACTGTGCGTTGGCACATCCCGTCATGAACAGGGTGAGTGCCATTATCTGTAATATCTTCATTTTATTTCAAGGGGTTTATATGGAACGGATATTTGGGCTGCGTCGGCGTTGTTCACTCTTTTGCCATCTTTACCGACAAGATATATCTTATTGCTATCGCCACCCATCTCTGAAATCATAAAACCTACGGGGGATTTGAAATAGCGAGCAAGAGTCTTTTCAACATCTGCTGCCGAGCACCGTTTGTCGTTGCCGTCACGGTATGTATATTCCATTATGGGAGCGCTTGCACGTTCAAATCCCTTTGCCTCCCAGACAAATTGTTGTTCAGTATCTTCCAATTTTAGAATAAGACCCGGCAGACCTCCGAATTTGTAAGGGCCGAAAGGCAGGGGAATTTCAGGCGTAAACCATGCCGTATAATTTCGTCCGGCAAATTCAACAGTTGCTTTACGACAGTCATAGCCCATAATAGAATCGGTGGCTTCATCGCTGAAAATCCATTCAAGTGACGGAACGGAATCCGAATAGACAAAGAAAGCGGACATTGACAGCCGGTATTTCAAATCGGCTTTCTCACCACGAATAGGTCTGATGATTTCCAAAGGCCACGGTTCGCCTGACACATTTGAATAAGAGTCTGCACCGCGTCTGATCTGATCGGTTGCCAACGAATCGAAATGGTTGATTATGTCACTGTAATCTTTGACACTGTGTTTACCTATCTGCACAATCCGTGTGTCGTCGAAGGCATCTCTTTGGTCGGGGTGGAATTTATATTTAAGCGAATATGTAACCTTATATCGGGCGGTATCGACAGGGGTAGCTTTGTCGATAATTCTGGAACAAGTGGTTTGTTGAGCCGAACCTGTAATCCACAGGAATACAAAAAGTAGTGATAATAGATATTTCATATCGGTGTATTTTAGAATATTCTGAATCGGATTTTAAGTAACACACTGCGAGGGCGTATGTTGTAGATTGCTTTTGACTCGGTAAGTGCCGAGAGGTCGGAGTAAATATACGACTTACGGTTGAGCAGGTTGTCGCACGACAGCGTAAAGCTGAAACGCTTAATGGTGTACTTCGCTTCGGCATTTAGCAGAAGAAAAGACTTATCGCCGTCGTTGAAGTTGTTGTAGTAATGGTAGAGCGATGTAGTCAGCGTAACGCCTCCCGGAATTGTAAAGTCGAGAGAAGCCTTGTTCGTTACGGTGCGCAGCCACGGAAATCTGTCATATCCTTTCTGCTGTGTCGCCGATTGCGAGTAGTTGCCTTGATAAGATATACCTAACCATTTGAACGGCGTCAGGCTGATGTCGGCGTTCACTCCTATATTTTTGCCAGTGTAGCGCAACACTTCGTCCTGAACGAGCAGCGGACTGTCGTAATAGGAGTATGTGACCGAAGCTCCGATTTTCAGGCGTCGCCAGTCGAAACCCTGACTTGCATGGATTTTTGTCGAGATCATATCCCCGTTCTCCGATGTGCGGCGGCTTATGGTGCGCTGCACTATGCCGTCGTAGTAGGAGCCATATAGCACTTCGGGCGACTGTCTGTTCCAGGAAACCTCCGCTCCGGCGAAACTCATTGAAAGAATGTTCTTGAAATCGTAGCCTAACGAGTAATGCTGATTCATTCCTTCGTATAACCCTGCCACATCGTAAGCCGACAACTGGCGGTAAGATGTCAGTATATGCCCGGAATACAGCGTTTCAATCGAGGGTGTCATATAATTCAGCATTGCCGACGCTTTGATGTTATGGCTGCTGTTGAATTTATATGTGAAATTGAGCGACGGCTCGACACGGAAACGGCTTTTGTCTGTGATGTGGCCGTCGAGTCTGTTGTTGAGCCGGAACAGGCGGTATTTCATTGGAAGATATAGCGAGGCATGGATTTTGCGGGTGCTGAACATCACTTCTGCTCCGACTCCGGCATCGAGATAATCGAGCGTCAGGTCATTGTTCGTTGCATCAAGCCGACTTTCGAGTGAATTGTGATGATAGTTGACTATCGCAGAGGGGTGCAAAGTGAAATTGCCGAGCTTGAATACAGACAGTAATCCCGCACTGTTCTCGGTGGAAATATTGCGGAAATCCACATGCTGATACAGCATATCGCCCGGTATGATGTCGGGGAACAGATTGGGAGAAACAGACAGGCTGTGCGGTCTCTTTTCCAAGTTGACAAGCGATGAAATCTCAAATCCACGGTCGGAGGAATTGCGGTGCGTCATGTGGAATTTATTGAGCAAGCGGTATGTGTCGGTCTTACCGAACTGGCTCACGTTGTCGCCTCCGGCTACAATTCGGCTGTCGGCATCGGTTGTGCTCCAATCAAATTTAAGCTGCTCTTTTAGGTAGTTTTCATCGCCGTTGTTCATGTAAGTAAGGTCGCCGTATGCTTTCTGCATACGTGCCGTGCCGCTCATCATTTCGTCAACGGTGTTCACTTCGCCGTCTGGCAGATAATTGGTTGTCACCGAATGGCTCTGCCTCGTGTCGCGGTCGTTCAGATAGGCGGCGTTGATACCGAACTCGCCCGACTTGCCTACGCGATATACGTTGTTGAATGTGGCATTGTGTGAACGGTTGAAATAATAGAAACGCTTGTCGATACCCGGAGCCGACGGCATGGAGATTGTCGAGATATTGCTTGTGCGCGAATAATCGTTATCGAAGGAATACAGCTCCTGCGACAAGTCCTCGCCGGTGTTGTTCCCCTTGTATGTGGCGAGAAACTGGCTGTTGCGACGGAAATATGTCGCTATCGCGGAGTTGTTCCATAGTCCTTCGTCGCCATAGCCACCTCCGATTGTAGTAATGAGATTGAACACACCTTTGACACCCTCTTTCAGCCGCAAGTTGATTGATGCCTGTTCCTCGGGGCGCAGACCTTTGAGTGCCTTGATGTCCTGATGGTTTTCAAGCACCTGTACCGTGGCGATGTTGTTGGGGTCGATGTTGTTGGTGGCAATGCCGTAATGACCTTTCATAAGGTCAAGACCTTCAATGTAAAAATTCTTGATAGGTTTCCCCTGATAAGATACCTGTCCGGCATCCGAAACCGTTATGCCAGGCATTTTCTTCAAAACATCGGCTATCGACTGGTCTGTCTGCGAGAGAAAAGAGCCAACATTATAGTTGATGGTGTCGCCCTGCGAATAGATTTTCTTGGACTTTACGACAACCTCTTTCAGTTCGACGGCGCGGTTCTCCACAATGATATCATAGCTCCCGGAGCGGTTAGGCACTGTAATCTGCGCCGGAGCAATCTCGACACTCGACGCTTTGAGAATAAGGCTGTCGCACTCGCTTTTCACCGACATTTGGAACTTACCGTTTTCATCGGTGAAAGCAGATGCCAATATCGTCTTCGGTGCATTAGTAGGTGATGCAATCACACTGACAAAATCCACACCGCCACCCTCGGCGTTTGAAACTTTACCGCTAATAACCGACTGTGCCATAGAAGTAATAGCAAAGGCACACAACAATAAAAATATTATTAGTCGGTTAGTCATTTTTCAGCCTGTTTTGAAATTTAAGCAAAGTTAGGTATAAACCGCGACTTTGCTCTCAACAAATGTTGAGGCAGAATGAAAAAGATTAAGATTTTCTTAATCTGCTTAAATGGGTGGGGGTTATATTAAGGAATGAAGCTATATCTTTAAGCGAAAACAGCGAGAAGATATTATCGTATTTGGCGAGAAGTTCGTCGTATCTTTCTTGCGCCGATTTGGTGTGGAGGTCGATGTATCTGTTGTATGTAGTATCGAACAACGCTACATTGGTTTCGGCAATTATTCTATACAGCTGCTCGTCGGACTTCATGCGCTGACCTATATCCCTCGTCGATATGCAATAAATCTCGCAGGGAGAAACGGCGACGATTGAAACGCGAGATTTTTTGCCATAAAGGGAGAACGGAAAATCAGCAACAAACTCACCGGCAAACTCCAAGCCGACAACCCTCTCGGAGCCGTCGGCTGCGTATGCCACATATTTAAGAGTGCCCGACTTAATATATCCGATGTATCGTGCGACCTGTCCTCGTTCGGCAAACAATTCGTCCTTTTCATAATGGCGCAACACTCCTTTCTCAACACAAAGGTTGCGCCAAAAATTATAGTCGATATTCTCGTAATATGTGTTGAAGTTCGATGTACTCACTTAAAGAGTTGATGCAGTAATCCCGGTTGGCTCAATAGAGAGATTATGAATACAAAGAAAACGTGAGCCAACTATGCCACGTCTTAACTTGAAGGTCGTAGGAAACCATTTGCACAGATGTAACAATAGCAGCCCACGCTATGAGCGTGAGAACCACTATGCTATCTTTGTGCGGTTTGAAAATTTCCTACGTTTTCAAGTTCAAGATAAGCATAACGCTTCTTATTTTCCAAAATGTCGTGGAGCGGTAAATACCACTCCGACGGCAAAGTTAACGAAAATATTTGAGAACGAGGGTATAACCGCTAAGAAAATTGCAGATTACGATACGCCCGACACGGAGAGGGCGAAAGCATCGTGGAACGGGAACTTTTCGCAACCGATGTAGAGGGTATCGAAGGCGTCGGTGCCGTCGGTGCGGTGTTCGAGCAGGTCTTCCTCGGACTCGGCGAGTTTTTCGCCGGACTTATCCTTGCGGAAGCCGTTGCGCCCGTTTGAGACACCGGCAGACTGAATGGCAAGGATAAGGTCTTCATTGTTGGAGCGGTTGAAGAACGGCATAAGTCTTTGCTTCCCGGCAAAGGCGTTGTTGATGAGAAGATACTTCTCGTCATGGTGCATCGGGTTTCCGAGGTACACGGACTCGATGCGCCAGCCGTGCCGCTCGAACTCCTTTACCACGTTATAGTGGAAGTCCTGGTCGTTGACGGCATAGTTTGAGCCGAGGGCGGTTGCATCGTAATAATATACCACGGTCTTGTTGCGATGTGCGGCGTAATATCGGCAGAAGTCCTCGACGAGTGCCGGTATCTTGCGGTCGAACTTGACGTAGAAGGACTTTATTACATTGAGGCGACGGTCGCGCGGTTGCCCGGCGACAATCCAGTTGATGTTGGCGTTATAGTCCATACCTATGCAGATGGGCGCATCGGGGTCAACGTCTTTGTCGGCGCGAGCATCAAGCGTCGAGAAGTCGTAATCATAGCCGAGAGTATCGAGGTACTGATTATCGTTGGCATCGTACTTGTGGCCCTCGCGCATCGAGGAATAAAAACCGTCCTTTGCAATTCCGATCCTCTGACAAAGGATAGAGGTTTGGAAGGTCAAAGGTGTAAGGTCGCGTTTCATCTGCTTAATGTAGTTCTCACCGAGAAGCTGCAAGTTCTCGATTGAGGAATACTCGCGGTAATAGACCGCGACGGAGCGCATCTTATTGAGGTCGCGGTCAAGGCGACGTAGATAGCCTTTGAGATAAGCGGGCACCGTCGCGCCTTTGGCGTTGAGAGTGCGTATGCGCTCCTTGATGCGCCAAATCTCGTAAACCGTAGCCTCGATAGTCCTGATAAGCTCCACGTCCATTTTGTCGCGGTAGTGGAGGAACCAACTGCCCTTTTGGGTCTGCGGCATATCGCTCAATATCATAGTTGAGTGATTGAAAGAGTGCTTTCCGAAGTGCGACTTGATGCCGCCGTTGGCCGGAAGCGTTTCGTCCTTAAGTTTGGCGTAGTCGATAAACTTGGCTTCATCGACCAGCAGCCATGAGAGCGTAAGCGAGTTTGAGCTGCCTGGTCGGTCCTGTGATATAATCACTGCGACCGACCCGTTGTAGAAAGATATGACGTGTTCATAATCTTTCGGGTCGATGATTGGTTGCCGGAAGGACTTCGGCGGTTTCCTACCCACCACATAGTGTATGCCCTCAATAAAGCCCCAACGCTTCCAAGCGGCAAGCAGCCCAGGAATGGTATTAGTCAATCCGTGCTTGAAGGTCGGCACGACGATGCCGCCTGTGGAGCCGGGCATACGCTGCATATTGCGCAGAACAAACGGCGCGGCGATGCTGTCCGTCTTGCCGGTGCGTCGCCCTGCGACGATAACGGTAGTGTTCGCGCCGATAAGCTGCGTGAGGCGTTGGGGCTTGTTAAAGTAAACTTTCTTTTCGGCCATCGTCGGGGTCGGTTTCTTGTTTATCAGGGAATAAAGTATCAAGTTCAAGGTCGTATTCCTCGAACTCGACATCTTCAATATCAATAGTTTCACGACGGTACTTCTCAATCATGGCCGATATTTTCTCGGCTATGTTGGGGATAGGCTCGATGCCGAGAACACGCGGATCATCGGTAGCCGTGAAAGGCTGAACAAGGATTTGGTCGAGCGGTATTGCCTGTTCGTCTTCGAGGTCAACGCGGTTCAGTTTGCCGTAGGCGGTTGCGGCACGTTCCATCGTCTTGCTGTCCTTGCGCTTCTCGGCCATCTTGTATGTAGCGATAAGCATTTCATTGGTGCGCCAGCGGTGGAAGTCGCGTGAGGCGGAGCCGAGCATGGGGAGCAGCGACTTCACAACTGCGAGGTCAGAATACGCCGTTGTGCGGTGTATGTTATGCCGTTGGCACACCTCGGCGACAAACTCGCGGTCGGTACCGTCGGGGTTGGCGATAAACCAGTTATACATTTCGCGCACACGCAAGACTTTCTCGACCATCTGGCCGGGATAACGCTCGCGCAACTCCACCTCTTTTGTAAAGAGTTCGGCGCGGCAAACTTCTATGGCGTTGGGATAACTCATTACTCGTCGTCCTCCATGTCGAGCAGATTGCGGTGTGCGTTCTCGATTGCGAGCGGCGAGCCGACCTGTGCAAGCATCATTTCCTGAGAATGTAGCTTGACCTTAGAGGCGGCTTTGCCACGGCGGTAAGCCTTGCTTACGGCGGTGCCTCGGTCTGCAATGTCGGAGCGCAGCACATCAGCCGGAATATCGAGTATTACGGCGATGTCGGAGATTTTGAGGTAGATAGACGCAAATTTTTCAATTTGCGTCAAAATTTCTTTTTCGTATTCCATACTAAAAATAAATTTTTGAGGCATAGTTCTTCGCGGAGCGAAGCGACTTCGTCGATAACTCAATCTGAGTTAATTCTGTCTCGGAATAGGTCATGGAGTGGTACTGAATGATTTGTGATAAGGTCGTTGACTTGTGCGTGGAGA
>OHDA01000024.1_pt1 | contig 116361 bp, 122 predicted proteins | sample 1566881 | NCBI WGS metagenome assembly OHDA01 (sample SAMEA3879585, study PRJEB24766) | human gut metagenome | biome: human-associated habitat; feature: feces | place: USA | collected 1985/1987
TGAATGCTTCTTTCTTTTTTCTCCGTTAGCAGCCGCCTTATTTTCCTCCTGTTTTTTCTGTTCCTTTTTTTCTCTTCCGGTAAGTCTCCATCTGCCAAATTCATTTGGGAACGTGCCATATACAGGGTTTCCTTATCCGTATAAGCAAAGAATCCTTTAAATCCCTGTGCGGAAACTTCCTCCCCGTACCTATAGTATTCTCCCACACGTGCAAATTCCGGCACTTCTCTTAACTCTTCTATATGCGTTTCATCAACCTGTACATAAGTTGCTTCGTAAGTATCGATCACTTTCTTCTTTTCTGTTTGCATCAATGAAACTCCAGTCAAACCGGAAAGACTGATTAAAAAAGCAGATAAAACTACCGATACTATTACCATAACATTTCTTCGTTTTTCGCTTTTTAGATTTCTCTTCGCCAGATTCTTGACAATTCCGTTTGTATTATTTTCAAAAGGCCAAGTCATAGCCTGCCACCTCCTTATTCCACGATCCTGCCATCCTCAATGCGGACAATCCGGTCTGCAAGCCGGGCGATCTCATTGTTATGTGTAATCATTACCACCGTCTGGTGAAACTCATAACTGGTCCGTTTGATCAATCCCATAACATCTGCACTGGTTTTCGAGTCGAGGTTCCCTGTAGGTTCATCGGCAAGCACAATCGCAGGCTTTGCAACTAAAGCCCTTGCAATCGCAACTCTCTGCTGCTGTCCTCCTGAGAGGTTATTCGGCATATTCTTTAGTTTATCTTCCAGCGCCAGCATATGAACCACCTCGTCCATAAATCCCTGATCTACCGTATCTCCATCCAGTTCTACCGGAAGGACAATATTCTCATAAACATTCAAAATCGGAACCAGATTATAATTTTGGAAAATGAAACCAATATTTCTTCTCCTGAAAATCGTCAGCTCTTCATCGTTTTTCTTTGCCAGTTCTTCTCCCCGTACAATAACTCTTCCGCTGGTAGGAGTGTCCAAACCTCCCATCATATGAAGCATCGTGGATTTTCCCTATCCTGTCAAGTTATATCCAAAAAAAATTGTCGATTTTTGCAATTAAAAGAAACCATTCTTATCGCTTCTTCTGTACTGGAAAAGGATTTTTCCTTTCCAACTCCTGTCCCTGCATTTCCATCTTTTTTATAAAGATGTGCTGCTGGCTGTCAGTTTCATATTGAATTGCCACACCAAGACCTTTTTTCATAAATGCAGCAACTCCCATATCTACAAAAGCCTCCTGCCCTTCTTTCTCCTGAAAACTGATTTTAGGGAAAGCCCCGGATAATTTTTCCCTAATATACAGTTCCATTTTTTCCAAACTCTCAAATGGCATAGCCTGTACTCTTTGTAATATCTCCTGCAAACGTTCCTCTCTCATAATACATCTGCAATGATCAACACCAAATACCATAGCAAGGCTGTGTCCGCAATCCCAAGATACATGAATCTGTCCGGCATCATCTACAAACTGTACGGTTCCTAAATCACCGGGACTCAGTTTTACATACGGATCAGCTTCCATATCTTCCAACTCTACCCGACACCCCGGTGGGTACATATTTCTTAACACAATTCTTTCCGCATTACTTATCACTGTTTTCTTCCTTTCTCCAATCCGGCTACCGTCCCAAAGACTTATCTGGGACATTTCCCTCCAACAAATACTCTCTTTCTTTATTCCATTCCAGCACCTTTTCCATAGCAGCTTCCAACTGGTCTTCTGTCGGTTCTCTTGTATAGGTTCTATATTCCTGAAAATAGTCTTCCAAAGTGTTCTGCTGTATCTCCAGTTCCTCTTTATCATAACAATCCGGCTCTTCCAGCTCCTTCAACTCCTGCAAGATTTCCCAGCATTCCAAAACACTGTCTATCTCCCGCATTTCAAGCAGATAAGATAAAAATGTTTCCTCTGGCATAATACTGAAATAGCACCGGTCAAACCATTGCTCAATATACATGCGTTCATCAGAACCATTGGTATGTGTACCACAAATCAAATCTGCAACAAAGTTTTCAAATAGTTCACCGATTGATAGCCCAACTTTTCCAGACTTCCTACAGAGCTCTTCTACCTCATCTTGATACAACCTGATAGAAATAGTCCGCTTCAGGCTTTTTTCATAGGGTTCTATATCTTCCCCTGTCTCGCAGAAATGCAGATATGTATCCGTATAAATGTTTTCCATATCGCAAAATCTCCGGCTCATTGCCACATAATCTTTACTTTCCCGGTCCCATTCCAGCCGGTAATGATGTTCCCTTGCATGTTCCTCTAAATCTTTCCGTATGATATTTCTGGTTGCTTCCGGCAACTCCGCAATAAAAATGCTTGTATCTGGAACTGCTAATACTCTTTCTTTTACCACATTTGTCCTCCTTACTTGTAACTATTTCTTGCACGCGGCAAATTCCCCAGTACGTCCATATAGAGGATAATTCCCTGCGAGTCCAGATGTACGGTAATAAATTTCTGTATTTCCTGTAACAGATCATGATCAGAAAACCCAGCCTGGCAGCCAATAAAATTCCTGATTTTTTCTACAATATCCCGTTTACGGAACTCTTGTAACACCAGAATCGGAATCGTGTGCTGACCTCCCATAGCATTATATGCTAGCTTTTTTCATAGTCTTTCCGTAAAATATGTTTCAAGATACATGGCTCTTCTCCCCTTCCTTCTTTTCTAAATTTTCTTCTAAATAAAAGAAGATGAAGGCACCGCAGCGTTTTCCTCTTCTTTTATTAGTCTTTTCTGACTGTATAATCGTATTATAAATTACTTAGCATTACCGGCTGAAAATTTTTAATATCTAACCTTTTTGCAAAATATTCCATATTATCTAAATCACTTTCTGAGAAATATGAAATATACCATTTACACGAATGTAATACTCTCTTTCTAATCTCAACAAAATAATCCATATCTACAGAAGATAACGAATGACCTAATATAAATATTTCATTTATATTTATAAGAGAGTCAAAAAAATTTTGATTCATTTGTATAATACCAAACGTATCTTTATATGTCTTTTGAAAATAGGCTTTAATGATTTCTTTTGTTTCAGTTATTCTAAAATCTTCATCATCATCTTGTATATATATTCCATGTTCTTCCGCTGCATTAAATGGAGAAACAGCTCCGTACTGAAAAGTAGAAATATCATGATGTCCCACTACAAGTTTCTTACTGCTCAGGGCTTTTCCATGAATGTATAAAATATTCTCAGCAGGTACTTTATATGCTCTTTCTAATGTATCCGTATAATTAAAATTTAGAATCTTACACGTATTATTTATTATACGCTTTGATACCAAAGGTAAAACGTTTGTATCTATTTGCTCAATCCATTTCTTAAAATAATATGGAATATAAGATGCAAATGCCAAATCCTGCTCAACCATAAATTGAAAGTCATGATTAGCACTGTCTTTCCAATTTTCGTCACCATAATCAAGATAATATGAAGCATTTTCTTCTTGCACTTGATATTTATCTAATTCGCCTAAAGCCATTTCAAATTGAAACCACAATTCTTCTTCTGGTATATATTTACATATAGCTTCATAAAATTCACGAGCATATATTCTCAAATACTCCTTAAAATCATAATACGAAGTGGGCAAATTGTGTGCCCGATCAAAACCATTTCCTATAATAACCAATCTGTCCAATTTCTTTTCTCTCCTAGTAAATATGTTCCAAAAATGTTTGCACTGCTACACAAGCAGCTGTTAGACTTCCGATAAAAGCTGTTAAAGATACTATTAACGAAGAAGCCATTTCTAGCAGATGTACAATTCTGGAAACATTTTGATTTGTACTATTAGGAAACAGTAATCTCCTTACCTTCTGTATTAAAAAATAAAATGTTTTAATGAACGAGATAAGTATATAACACAAATAGGAACACACGATTATGCCCCCTATGCAAAATCCTATATCTCCCAAGTGAGATCCTTTTTTCCAATTAACAAGAATATAATGTATCTCCCAAGAAAATATAATTAAAACAGAAAATGCAGTAATGGCATGGATGCTTACTGTAACTATCTTTTTCTCTTTAGTTTCTCTCGATAAAGCAGGAAAACTAATAAACCAAAATGCAATACATGTTGCTCCTATTGATAAACGTGTTTCATTTGCTCCACCACTATATAAGGCTGGATATGCACCAATCGTTAACATTAAACATCCCATTAACAACAAACCCATATTAAGACTAAGTGCTATTTTCCTTTTATTTTCACGTATCAATGTACCCATTTTAAACATCTCCATTCGTATTCTATTTCTAAGTTAAATTATTAACCTATCATATTTTCTTTGGTTTTTATATTACTTTTAATGCTTATTTTTCTTTATATTTTATTGTACCACTTTTTCAATAATCTTCCTATATCTTATTTTCATAATGATGTCGAGAACCGCCAATACTCTTTCTTTTACCACATTTGTCCTCCCTGTTTGTAAACATTCCTTGCCGCCGGCTGGTTTCCCAATACGTCCATATAGAGGATAATTCCCTGCGGGTCCAGATGTACGGTCATAAATTTCTGTATTTCCTGTAACAGAGCATGATCGGAAAATCCAGCCTGACAACCAATAAAATCCCTGATTTTTTCTACAATGTCCGGTTTACGGAACTCCTGTAACACCAAAATCGGAATTGTGTACTGCCCTCCCATAGCATCATAGGGCAACGATTTCCGTAATTCTTCTAAGAGATGCCGGTAATAATCAACTACCACCTGGTCTGTTTTCCACGCTTTTTCCTCACAATCCCGGAGTAAAAAATCATACTCTTTTTTTGCCTGTTCCATTTCTTTCAGGATTTCTACTGCCTCCACAGAGCAATACCCTTTCTCTTCTATCAGCTCCATCAGTTCTTCCATAGAATATGTTTCAAGATACATGGCTCCTCCCCCATCTTCTTTGCCTAATTTTCTCCTAATACAAAGAAGAGGAAGACACCGCAGCGTTTTCCTCCTCTTTTATGAAATCTTTTTCTCTACCGGAATCCAGGACAATAAGCTCTCCCGGTTCTTTCTTATTCTACTGCTTCCAGAAATTCGTCCCTGTATTTCCATACAATTTCAATATGTTCCGGATCATAAAAATTTATGACTTCAATCAGCTCATGCAGAACTTCATAAGATAGCTCTTCCAATCCCTTATATTTTACAAAAAGTTGCAGTCCCTCTGATTTCTCCTTTTGTTTTTCCTCCTCCCCCTTTAAAATTTTTGCTTCTATCTCCTGTATCTTTTGCTGATAAGCTGCTGTCTTCTCCATACAAGTTTGTTTTCGTGCCAAGTAATTCTTCAGGGAAATCTGTTCTTCTGCATATTGTTCATATAATTCCATTTTCTCCTGTTTACAAAGCGCCAACTTCTTTTCATATTGCTTTTTCCGATATCGGAGTTTCGGAATATTCAAAGTCTGATTGGCTTTCTTTAACTGCTTTATGGTATCCTCTGCAAGGGCTGCCTGCTGTCTTATCATAATTAGCACCAGTTCTTCCAACTCTTTCTGCTTATATTTCTTTGGATAACAGGAAGCATTGGGGGCTGTCGTAACACTTTTACAATAAATCGGCTTTTCTTTGTATTCTGTCCGTATCCGCATTTTCCGACCACAATGCCCGCAGCGGATCAAGCCTGCAAAAATATTCTCCGAAGACGGTGTAGACCCATGATATTTTTTGCCCTTCTGTACCATGTCCTGGACCTTCTGAAGCTCCTGCTCCGTTACAATCGCTTCGTGTCCTCCTTTTACGCAAATCCAATCCTCTCTTGAAATATATCGGTACTCTCTTTTTGACGGAACCCTGGTTTCTGTTTTTCCTCTTACCGTCAGTCCTGCATAAACCGGATTAAACAAAATCAGCTTTACTAAATTTCCGTCCCAGAATTTCACAGATTTCTTTGCTTCCGGTGCCCAGCCTTTCCTTTGAAGATATACGGTAGGTGTTTCAACTTCTTTTTTATTCAGGTCCCTGGCAATGTCTGCATAGGTCTTTCCTTCCAACCTTTGGTCGAAAATCCCCCTTACAACGGAAGCTGCCTCCGTATCCAGATGAAGTTTTGTATGAACACCGTCATGGAAGCAATATCCGTATGTTGGGATTGAACCATGATATTGTCCCATTTCAGCCTGTTTCCTCATAACTTTTTTGATATTGTCGGAACAAATCTGGGGATAAATCCCATTGATCAGGTTCTTAAATTTAATCTCCGTATCCTTTCTTTCGGAAGGTTTCTGGCTGCTGTCATAAAAATCATTGATTGAAATGAAACGCACCCCAAGGAACGGAAATATTTTTTCGATATAGTTTTGTGTTTCTATGGTATCCCTTCCCAGGCGGCTCAAATCTTTGACAATGATACAGATCCGTTTTCTCCTGGTAATCAGCCCCATCATGCGCTTAAATTCCGGGCGGTCAAACGTTGTACCGCTGTAACCGTCATCTACAAAGAAGAAAAGCTTTGCCCCTGCAAACTCCGGCTGGTTTTCTACAAAGTGCTGAATTAAAAGCCTTTGATTTTTAATGCTGTTGCTTTCCTCCATTTTTTCTTTATCATCTCTGGAAAGACGCAGATAAGCAAAAACAAAATCACACTGCATACGGAAGACCTCCTTCCATATTGTCCAGTTCTTTTTCCAGCTCCTTTTCAAATAAATCCCCAAACCAGAACACGATTTCCACATAGTCTTTGGAATATACCGTAATCTTTTCAATAAAGCGGTCCGCAATTCCTTTCTCTATCTTCTGGAATCTTTGGTACTTTAGAAGTTCCTCTGTCCAATCCATTCTTGCCTTCACCTGATCTAACAGGTGCTGTCCACGAAGCTGTATCTGCTTCATATTCTGCCTGGCTGCTTGCTGTTCTTCCTGATAGATTGATTTAATCTCCTGATATTCCTTGCAGTCCAACAGCCCGGTAGCATAATGCTCAAACAAGGTTTCCAGTTTTCTTCCATATTTCTCATACTTCTGTCTGGCATTTTTTATTTTTTCTGCTACCTCCTGCTCCAGCTTTTGATAAAACTCTGCACCATAGGTTTTCTTACTTTCTACAGCAAGCTGGATCTGGTAGCGGAGTGCTGCCTTGACTGCCTGATTGATGTAGATTTCATTCACCGTCCGGAAACATTCCGTATGATCGGTAAGGGAAAAGGAAGGGCATTTATAAACCATATATTTGTGTTTCTCATTGCCTCCGCTCCTGCTCCTTCCAAGACGTCTTCCGCAATGCCCGCAGAAAATCCTTCCCTTAAAAGGGCCATCTGCCCCCTGTTTTTCTTTTGGGTTTGCAGCCCAGTTATCCAACGTATCTTTCCAGCGTTCCTTTGCAATTTCCTGTGCTTTCTCATAAATCGCCCGTTCCACAACTGCTTCCCAGGCATTTTCACACACTTCCCACTGCTCTTTTGGTATCATCTGAAGGGGAATATTCTGCGCAAGCATCTGTTTTGTTTTCCCATAAACAGCAGCACCTATATAAACGGGGTTCTGTAAAATCTTCCTGATACCGTCTGATCTCCATAACCGCCTTTTTTCCGGCTCCTTTCCCTGTTTCCTTTTCTGGTAGCTGTCCTCCGGTCCTAATACCTTTCTGCCATTCAGTTCCCTTGCTATATCATAGCTTGACATTTCTTCAAACACATACCAGTAAAAAATCTGCCGGATTATTTCTGCTTCCTCTGGTTCCGGCACCAGCTTCTTACTGTTTTCCTCTGCTCTTTGGTATCCATAAGGAGGTCTGGAACCCCAAAACTCTCCCCGTTCCCTGGACAGCCGGTGCGCCTGTACCAGTTTCTCTGAAACTTCCCTGGCATAATAATCATTCATAAAGTGTTTCAAAATATTGGTGGTCCTGTTTTCTACACAAGCTGGGTTTGCACTGTCATATTCGTCCATAACGGAAACAAACCGGATATTTAAGGTTGGGAAAATCACATCAATCAAATCTACAGCATCTAAGGCGTCCCTTCCAAAACGGGCAAAATCCTTTACAATGATGCAGTCAACCTTTTTATTTGCCACATCTTCCATCAACTCTTCAAATGCGTCCCTTTGGAACGTTGTACCTGTCACACCATTATCCGCATAGACTTTTACCACCAGCATTTCCGGGTGTTTCTTTGCGTAGTCTTCACAGATCTGTTTTTGGATATAAATGGAATCCCTTCTGCCATGCCCTCCGTCCTTTTCGGAAAGCCTTACATAAATATAGGTTCTCAGATACTTAACTTCTGGCTTGCTGCTTTGTCTTCTCTGTCCTCTTTTGCTTACCTTAGGCACTTGCTTCCGCCCCCTTTCCTTTCAGGAAGGCTTCCACACGCCGGTCCGGCTTTGCCCTGTTTACCGTTTCCAGCAGTCCCAATACCTTTTCAAATTCATCTTCAAACCAAAAATGAATGATAATGCGCTTCTGTTCATATACCTCAATCCGCTTGACCAGATTTACCAGCATTAAGCGGTCCACTTCCGTCCGGTCCCGGTATTCCAGAAAATATTCCAGCCACTCCTGCTGTTTTTCAAGGGTTTCCTGCAAGTTTCGGATTTCCCTTTGCTGGCACTCCATTGCCTGCCGGATTTCCTCTAAAGACTGGTCATACTTTGCTTTGAAGGTTTCAAATTCTGTCCGGTCCAGGATTTCTTCTGCAAAACTGTCATACAGTTTTACTTTAATGTTTAAAATCCTCTGGCTCTCCTTTTCCAGCATCTCCAGTTTTTTGTCTTCTTCCAAAAGCCGCTGTCTTGGGATTGAGGCAGTTTTTACATACGCCAGTATCTCTTTCAGCTCCACCAGAACAGAAATATAATGCAGGATTGCCTCTGTCACAGCTCCTACCAGTTTTTTCTCACTGATACTATGGGAACTGCACTGCTTTTCATAAAGGGAAGTCGAACATACATAATAGTGGTGGACTTTATCCGGGCTTTTCAGTACCATGCTTTCTTTACAGTCCCCACATTTTACCAGGCCGGAAAGAAGCGCCAGCCCCTTTGCACCCCTCATGGTATCCATTTTCATCAGGTTGCCTACCACTTCATATTGATGTCTGTTGATAACCGGCTCAAAGGCATTTTCATACCGTATCCACTCGGCTTCCTCTTTGTGGATCACAACCTTTACTTTATGGTTTGGCGTTGTTGTTTTTCCCTGTATCAGCACTCCGGTATAGCGTTCATCAAGAAGGATACGGCGTACCATAGTTGGCATCCAGACCGGTTTTTCCGTCAAGCGGAACCCTGTCTTTAATTTCTGTTTTAAATATACCTGCTTATACCGAAGAGGCGTCAAGATCCCACGCCGGTTTAATTCTTCGGATATATCCGTTAGGCTGCAGCCCTGCATTTTCATGTGGTAAATATCCCGTACAACAGAAGCTGCCACTTCGTCCATAACTAGCTTATGTTTATCCTCTTCGGATTTCAGATAACCATAAAAAGCAAAAGGCGCTACACACTGCCCGGCTGTCATTTTGACATACAAATGAGAGCGCACACTTTTGGAGGTATCCGCAGGATAAAGGTCATTGATTAAACTTTTAAATCTCAGGGTAAGGAAATCACGATTTGGCGTGAGGCTGTCATAATTGTCATTGACAAGGATCAGGCGCACACCCATTTTCGGCAGGATACGTTCCACATACTGTAAAACACCGGAAAAGTCCCTTCCATAACGGGAAAGGTCTTTGACAATAATACAGTCTGCTTTCCCCTCTTCCAGCATACGCAGCATTTCCTGAAAACCGGGGCGGTTAAAGTTTGTGCCGGTATATCCATCATCTACACATTCTTTTACCACCTGAATTTCAGGGTGGCTCTTTAAGAAGCTATGGATTAGTATCCTCTGGTTTGATATGCTGTCGCTTTCCCTGTTATCACCATCTTCGTCAGAAAGGCGCAGGTAAACAACCGCACGATAGATTTTTTTAAGTATTTGATTTTTCATTGTATTCGCTCCTATCATTTAGATTCGTCAGCCGATTCCCTAAATGATAGAGGCTACTGGGTCCTTGCCATCATCCTACCATAGTCCAGAAGGTTTGTCCACCCTGTAATCTGCCAACAATCCGCTTTGTTCCCTATCCCTGTCGTGGCTTTACCATTTCATCTGCACAAGGCTTTGCATGGCTTCCTCTATGGTACGGTTGGTAGAAGCAAACCCAATCTTTATGGTGATCCCCTTATATTTCAGAAAATAAGGGTTCTTTCCGGACTCCAGGATTTCCCGGATCTTCTCCGGTTTGCTCTTTTTTACATCAATATTCAGTTTCTCTACATCTTGTATCTCTTTCGGGTCAATGTCCTCAAATGTCATTTCCCTCATCTTCAGCAGTTCTGCCCGCGAGAGCATTATATCCTTTCCCTAGTACAGCAGCTGCACAGATACGCATCTAACTCCTGCTCAAACTGTTCCTGTTTCTCCCAGGTGTGCATTAAATACTGTTTCAGTCTGGCATAATCTAAAATCCCATAACCGATACAGTCTATCTGTACCTGGAAAGACTGGAGCATTTCCATTGTCTGTAAAATTTCTTCCGGACAATAGGATAACCTGCTGAGTCCGGATACCACAATCACATCAATCATGCCTTTTCGTGCAAGCACTGCCAGCCTCTGCCAGTTTTCTTTTTCTATGGAATAATCACACCCTACACCTTCCAACAAAGTAACCACCTGGTATGTCTGCTGTTCACAGTAATGTAGGCTTTTTTCTTTTTCATAATACAAAAGCCCGGCACAGGGAATGGGAATATCCAGATACACTGCCGCACGCTGGGGAATATTCCTATTTTCTATCTCTTCTTTTCCTTTGCAGATCCATGTAGGAAACAGCATTCCTCCCTGAAAGATCTCTTTATCTTCTGAAAACAGTTTCTGTAACCTCTCTCTCTTCATTGCTCTGCCTCCTCTTTCTTTTGCTCCTGTTTTCATTCCAGGGCTATAAGGAAACCTGTTGTTTCCCCATAGCCCTAAAATGAACCTGTTTCACACACCATACCGGCAGGGCTTTCCCTGCCAGCATGATTTTTTCATTTTCTCACCCCGGTGTGAACGGGAGCATGTAGGACCGGCCCGGCTGGCCGCCTGACACCCTGCAGCCCCCTTTCTCGCTACAGCATGTCCCAGACGCTACCCTGGTTGCAGTGTTTTTATGCAAAGGTATCATTATCATTCGGCTTTCAGGCTGCCTGCCACCAACAGCCTATGTCTGGGCGCTGCTCACACTTTTCCTTCATCTTCTACGATTCCTTGTTTGATCCGCTTCTTTTCTGCCTTACCTGCTGCCACTGCGGACAAATGTATCTTCGCACAGCTCATGACCCTGCATCACACAAAATAGAATGTGCCGAAATGTTTTGTGTCCTTTAAGATATTTCTATATTTTAGCGTCAGAAATGACACGTTTGTTTCAAAAAAATATCACCATACCGATATTCAGTTTTCAAGGTTCTCTCCGGCTGAAAACATCAGCCTGCCAAAAGACACCATAACCCTGATGTGTTTTGGCAGACTGTTTTCTGTCTGCATTTCTCTTTATTTCTTTAACCGGATAATCATATCTGCCCAGAATTCTGTGTATGCCTGCCGCATTAACTCCAGAAGCCGGGCTTCGGTAATTCCTGTAATTACATTTTCTTCTTTCTTTTCCGGTTTTGGTTCCTGTACTTCCAGTGCTTCTTCCCGTATTTTCATCGTAAGCATGGATAAGGAAGGGGAATTGGCACAGTTAATAAAACCGATATAATGGTTCACCACATCATAATCACCTCTGCAGCTTCGGACAATATCAAACGCATGACGGATTGCCCGTTCTACCCTCTGTCCTGTCGTGCCATGTTGCTGGGCCACCTTAAAATACAGATATGTCGTTTTAATCTTGCTGTCTTCTTCCAGAAGCAAAACACCGTCTACGATATAACCAAATCCTTTTACATTGGCAGGCATTCCCATTTTAAATAATACTGCTTCCACCTTTTCTCTTGATAACATTTCCCTTTTCCTCCTCTATCTGTATTCTCACTTCCTGCTGTCTTGCTGATATTTCTTTAGCCCTTTCTTAATTCCCTCTATGGAATAAATCAAAAGGCTAGTTTCCCTTTCATCACAATCCTGTACCAGATACCAGATTTTTTCTTTCAGCATCATATCTTTTTTCGCTGTCCCCATGTGTATAAAGTGTTCTTTTATGGGAATATCCATAGCTTCCAACAGCCGGATATAGGTTTTCATACCCATAGCTCTGGCATGTGTTTCGATTTTGGCCAGATGGGATACAGAAATATCCGCTTTCTCTGCAAGCTGCTCCTGAGTCAGTCCCCTGGATTCCCGCAAGGCTTTTATAGCATCTGCTACAATATAAAGTTCATTCTGCATTCTTTTATCTCCTCGTTGATTACAGGCTCTATTATAATTACAAATCCTTTCCCTGGTAATGGACTATGGAGGCAAGATTTCCCAGTTTCATTACCATTTCTTTCCTTTTTTGGTTTTAGAGATTTATTATATCTGAACGAGTTGAAAACGATTTTTGCACCATTTACGAAAAAGCACTGCATTATCTCTTCATTTAGACATAAAAAAGGAGAGAACGTCACATATCGACTCCTCTCCAATAGCTTCTATTCATCTAAGATATTTGCCAATACATAGGCTTACTTGTTTTTTTCTTTCCAGGAACCTCCGTATCTCTTTCACACTATCTAATATGGGAATGGACGGGGCAGACGGGCTGCATACTGGATCTTGACTGGACATTTCCAGTGCGTTAATAAATGCTTCTGCCTTTTTGGGGTCTTCAATCACAAGCTCTGTAAGGATACTTGATGTAGCCATATAGAAAGAACCTCTTTTCTCTCATATCTTAAAAAATTCTTTCGTAAGAAGATCCTGCAGTATTTTCTATACGCCAAGACCTGTACGCTCCATTTTTATTTATGTAATAAAGTTTGATCCAGCATGTTTTTAATTTCATCTGGAAGACCGTCTATCGTTGCATTTTCATCTAAAAACAATAAATTTGTATATTTTTTCGCATCATTCGGCGCTGAAAAAATATGAGTTACTGTATATGCTGTTCTACTTTTAGAAAAGCAATCTTCATCTCGCAGCGATTCTACTACAAAGCAATCGCCCTTTTGCTGCCCATTATCATCATACTCTTTATTTAAGCATAGAGTAAAATTAAGATCTGTTGTGCCAAACTTATAAGTTCTCGTGTCTGTGACAATCTCTTCCAGCATAAATCCTTCTGAGCCAGCCAGCATTGCAATCTGTCCGATATGCTTAATCTTACGCTTACACAATGAAAAAGGGTGCTGCGGTGTAAAAAATATCTGCGAAGCCTGAAGCATCTTTTTTGCTGCATAACTATAAAACTTTTTTGCTGAAAGGTTCGTGGCCACACCTGTCAAGTGCCTAAAATTGGCAGCTTTATAAAGCACCTCAATATATCTGCCTTCAAATACATATAGAAATCTTTTACCTACTAAATGCTTCCTATACAGATTAGCAGCCACTTTAATCTCCTGTACAATTTTCTCTCTATCCTGTTGTTTTCCCATCTATCTTTTCCCAATCATCACTATAGTATAAAAAAACAGCACTGGACAACTTTTTTGTTATCCAGCGCCCATAATCTTAAAAAGCGGTTTTATGCTGGCTGTCAGCCGCGACATCCTTCCGAATGTCTAAAATGTCGCCGGTATCATTGAGTCCCCGGCGCGGACTCACCGTATCTCCCTGGTGTGGGCGTAATACTCTTTCGAGTATAAAATAGTCCCAATATTTACCCTGCCTAGACGCAGTACAGCTTTTACGTGCCGCTACACGAAACCTTTTGGCTTAACTATATTATATGCGATACCCTAAGAAATATCAATAGTTTCCCCAAATTTGTATCCTGTTTTATCACGTTAATTACTGTTTTAATAATCTCCTTCTATAATCTGTATCCAATACTATTTTATGAAAATCCAGCATTGCGTGCTCTTGCATCAGTTTCTCACCAAGTTTCACAAGAGGATTGGTTTCCCATTCCGAATCAATTCCTGTTTGATGATAGTATCTTGCATAAGCAAATCCCTTAGCTACCGCATCTGAATTTTCAAATATTCCCACTATTGCATCTGTAAACTGTACAATGATTGAGCTCCCAAAAATCCCCTGCAATTCTTCCGCATTCGCATCATCATATTTCTCTACATCAAAAGACAAAGAGAAATCATACGTATTCTCTTTTCCGTCTTCTGTTTCATAAGAAATTGTTCCAAAAATATCTCCCTTGCCAGACGGAAGTTCGATTGACTCTGAAAGCTCTAATTCATATTCAATGTTATTGAACACTGTCGTTGCTTCAAACATTTGTGATATACAGGCACCTTCTTTTTCATAAATATCTTTCTGTAAAAAGGAAATAGGATTATACTCCATATTTTCCCATATCTGTTTTCCCTCCACTGTCCGTTTACACAAGGAATCTAAAAGCAACATCATTGTTTCCTGATCTATTTCTTCATATACGTTCATAGTCAGCCTCCTTTTTCTTTGGATAGTCCACAAAAGCTCTGTAAGAGTTTATCTCAATTTCTAGTTACAACGTGATATTTAGTCAAATGACGTATGTACGCGCCTTCTTATAGTTGCCAATATTATATGGCATATCTCCTAAAAATTCAATCAGAATATACAAACTTTTACTCACACCGCTTACTCACACTATCTCGCCTTTACATCTTTTTTAGTCTATATCCTACATTGATCAATGTTTCTATAATATCATGCCCCATCTTTTTTCGTATCTTCCATACTACGTGTTCCACTGTTTTGTACGGAATCTGATCATCATAATAATTACTCTCCCAGACCGAACAATAGATATTCTTCTTTGGAATAACCCAATTTGGTCTTTGGGCTAAAAGATACAGAACTTCAAATTCCCTGGGAGCTAAGCTGATTTCTTTTCCTTCATAAATAACAGTATATGACATGGGATCAAGTTGAAATTTACCATTTCCTAATACAATTTCAGATTTATATTCTGGAAAAACGGTTTGCATTCATTTTCACCTCCATGATTTTCTATCCCAGCAATAGTTCAAAACTATACACACAATAAAAATGCGGAAATAATAGACCCCTATCATTCCCGCTAATTTTTCTCTTTTTCAACTTTATACTTTATGATACCGATACATTGTGATATAAAAACGGTCAACGCTGTCAACGCAATCAAGGATATATACTTTTTCATACCTAAAGTTGTACAACAACCAGCAGCAATTAAAATAACTCCTAGTATTTTACCTGTTACTTTTCGGCAATGCTCCTTTTCTTCTCTTTCCAACTCATGGTTAATGTTTTCTACAGGAGAAAGTTTCCATATACAAATGGAACTTACCAAAATAATCCCCCAAGCCACAAATAGCCCTAATGGATATTTGTTATTAATTTGTAAAATCATGACTTGAACAGCAACAGAGCATGTAAAACAAGCCTTAAAGCTATTCAGATGTACACCACCGGCATAGGTTCTTAAAAACATAAAAACACCTGTAGACACAAGGAATTCTGGGATTGTATGCAAGTATATCGCTATACTCATACAGACGAATAGGCAAATTAACATCTCTAATCCAATCTGAAATCCATATTGATATACTGCATACAACTCCTCTGAAACTGCACCGGCATCAATAACGTATCTTGTTATTTTTTCCGATAATTTTCCCATAAAATTAAAGTTTCTTCATTTTTTTCAATGCTTCTGGCATCTTTGGCTGATGATAAATATAACAGCAAGCACTGTCCGCTGACATTTTACCAAGTTTCAGAGATAAATTTGCTAATACTTTTGCTGGCTGATTTTTTAAATTTTTAGATTTCATAATTAAAATCTCCTTTCATTTGTTTACCAATACATTACTACAAAAAATCTCCCATTCGGTTCTCTTGTAAAAAAACCGAGTATTGATGTAATTTTTCCCAAAAAGGCAGAAAAAAAGAAGCAATGTTTCTCCGGTTCTTTCTCAACATTGCCTCTTTTTTGCTGATGTATGTTTTTTTATATACCAATTCCATAAAATCAGGTTCTCTATCTTTTTCTTATATTTTCGTGTGTTATCTATTGTTTCTATATAATCGTAAGCTCCTGCTTTCAGTATAGAAAAAATATCCTGTATTGATCCCCCTTCGCTAATAGCAAGAATAGGCGTTAAATGCCCCAAACTCCCTTTTATTTTTATAATAGCCGCAAATGCCCTTTCCCTCTCTATTATCTCTTTAGTAAAATGGAAAATCACAACATCTGCCGTTGGATATCTATTGTTTTCCAACTGTTGATAAGTACACCATTTTAATTGGTGTTTTTTCCCAATAATCCTTTCAGTACTGTTATACAGTTTCTCATCATCACTAAACAGCAATATTTTCACACTATCCATATATCAGTCCCCATACCGCATACCAAATTTATCTTTCCATTTTACCATTCTTTCCTTTCTCATTATTTTTTATGTAATTATTTCGAGTGTTCATGTAATTATTCCTGCACATTACTATATAAGACTATCCGAATTTTAAATTTTCCTGGTTCTGAATCCTCTATTACCACTGATCCATGATATTTTGCTACTGCCCGATACACAGAGGCTAAACCTACTCCATGATTTTCTGCATCTGACTTTGTAGATTTCAAGCGGTTATCTCTTGTTTTTAACAGCTTCCCTTTATAACTATTATCTACGAACAATAATAGATTATTTTTATCAAATTTCATTTTGACATTTATATATTTATTTTCTTCAACCTTCTCTGCTGCTTCCACTGCATTTTCCAGTAAATTTCCCAATATCAGACTCAGATCAGCTCCTTTAAAAGGCATTATCATCGGAATACAAATATCCGTTTTAAAAATTATTTTTTTGTTTTGGGCAGTTACATACCAATATCCAATAAGTGAATCAATCACAATATTCCCACTATTCGATATTGAGGCAATCACCATACCGCCCTCTCCCATAATTTCTTCAATAAAACCTGTCATTTTTTCATATTCTTTATTTTCTGCATAAGCAAGAATGGAAATAAGATTATTCTTCATATTGTGTTTTATATCCCGCAACTGCAACATTGAAAGTTCTCTTTCTTGCTGATGACGTTCGCATAATTCCAGTTGCTGTTCATATACTGCTGCCATTCTCCTTAACCGCAAATCATCAGCCAACTTCATATAGACATAAAATATCAATATGTTCATACCAAGTAAAATAAGTACAGTAAATGTAGAGTTTATACGAGTACGTCCATTATTATTTGCAAATCCAAGCATAAATATATTGTTCATGATATAAATGCTTCCTGTTGGGATCAACACAAGTAAAATACTGTATCTGACCGGCAATTCCTTAATATCATCATCTGTGAACACTTTCTTTAATGCAAGAATTACTGCATTAAAAAATATTTTTGAAACAAAAGAGCCTACTTGGCGAACTGCAGCATATTGAGGGCAGTATGTTATCAAAATATAGTTGCACAGGGTTTCCATCAACATCCAAATCGCATTAAAGGTAATTACAAATACACCTTTGTTCCACCATCTACCTTCATAAGTCATCATAACTGCCAAAAACGTAAACATAATCGTCACAGCAATATTGATGTAGGCAGGAAAACTAATAATCGTTGTTATTCCAAATTGCCAAATCACGAACAGCGTTATACCGATCACCGACAAATACCTTTTTCTCTTACGAGCAAAAAATATATCGAAATAAAAAAAGAATAAATATACTGCCCAAAGGCAAAGCAATATATCTATCCCACACATTAATACCCTATTCGTCCACATAAAACGTATCCTCCATAGAACAATATTGTTCACTAATTATCTTTCTCCGGTCTTCACTGATTGAAATTTTTTGTCCATTATCCATTACTACAGAATCATAAGATTGTCCGGAGATATGTTTATAATTCACCAGAAAAGACTGATGAACTCGCAAAAAAGAAATTTTACATGTTTTAAGGGTTTCTTCAATCTCATTAAGTTTTCCGTACAGTTCAAGGATTTCTTGTTCCGTTACAATAAATATTTTTCGTTTGTTGCTTTCAAAATATAAAATATCCTTGATTGGTACTTTATGATTCATACGTTGATAACTATAGCGAAAATAAAAATCTTCACTATTAATGTCTTCATATACCGACTTAAAGCACTTTTCCATTATTTTATCTGTTACAGGTTTTACAAGAAACTGAAACGGTCTTACCTCAAAGGATTCCCTCATATAACTTTCATGGCTCGTAACATAAATAATTCGCACATTTTTATCGTATGTTCTAATTCTTCTAGCTGCCGAAATACCATCTTCTTTATCCATTTCTATATCCAGATAAATAACATCATACCTCTCACCTGCTGCGATAGCATCTGCTAAACTCTTTCCATTCCAGAATACTTCTATTTCAGTATCAACAAAATTTCTTTTAGCTATATCCTGGAGAAGTCTTTCGATTTTTCCAGTTATTTGAATATCATCATCACAAATTGCTATATTTAACATTCACTCCACTCTCTTCTGCATGTTTGCTGATTTTTTCTTCTCACTCGTTTTTTTTACTATTTGTATAATTGACCAAATCATCTCCTGATCACATGGATCTAACTCTTTATACACTTCCACTAAATCGTAATATTCGTCTAGTACTTCATTCATTTTCATCTGCCCATTCAAATCTCTTTTTACATCTGAAACTCCCAGCAAATAATCTGTTGTTACATTGAAGTAAGCAGCAATCTTTTTCAGAATATCTACTTTTATTAACGTAACATCTCTTTCGTACTTACTCAACATTTGCTGTGTTATCCCTAATTCTACTGCAAGGATTTCCTGTATTAACCCTCTTTTCTCACGTAATTGTTTAATACGACTTTCCATAATTGCCTACCTCTTAATCATGTTGTACTATCATGCTACCCTATTTCATTCATAGCGATACAAATAATAGAAGTAATCAATTACGCAAAATATGCAAAATACGAAGACGAGCAGTGCAATCGCACTGCTCAAATCTTATTCATGTAGCCATATAAATGATGTTGTTGCGGAATATATTTCCTGATAAATAATATCCGCCATTTCACTTTCAGAAGCTTCTTTATTTTTTTCTCCTATTTCTCTTCCCACTTCATTGTTATGTAAGTCCATATCTCTATGTGCTGTTTTTGGATATCCATCTGATTCTGTTCCTGTAACATCTTTGTCTTCATGAGCAGTTGCAAATAACTCTGCCCTTTCTTTTCCTATTAAAACAGTCATTTCAGCATTCCAAATTCCATGACGAAAAGCATCACTTCTGTTTCCTAAACCATTTGTCCCAAATTTTGCCTCTGTCTGCGAAGTAGCAATATTTTTTGCTTTATTTACCTTTAGGGCATCAAAAGGATAACGAATACATAGTTTCTTTTCTGAATCTGTAAGCGCATTCCAAATATCTATAATCCCTCTTTCCACATCTTGATGATTGGCTTCCAAAAAAGACATGAGCATTTCTTCTGAGTAATCTGGGTGAGTAGCCTTAATGTTCTGGATTTCTGCAATCAATTTTTCAAAATCCTCTTCTTCTGCACCAATCAAATCACTTCTTTGCTGGTCATTTTCGCTTGCCATAACAGAGAATGGAAAAGCCATTATCACCACCAGCATTAGGCTGAATACTTTAAATAGTTTCTTCATAGAATATACCTCCAATCTCATATTATGATTATATTTTACCATATTTAATGTACTATCCCATCTACATGTAATTTTTTCGATTCGCTGTGTAATAATTCCCATAGAGGCATTTTCAAAAAAAAGAATGGCAGTATTAAACAACCGCCATTCCACTCTTCATATACTTTTTACCACAGTAAAATGCAACCCAACCGGTATCTTCCAAATTTACCCATTTTTAGCATTTTCTATCTTTATTTCACTTCTATTTTTACTGTTCCTGAAAAATCATTACCTACAATCCCGATATAATTACTGCCATCTGGTAATGTTATTGTATTTTCATAAGTACCTGTTGTTTTTATTAAAGTTTTAGGTTCATTGCTACCAGAAATAATGAATATTTCAGCTTCTCCTTTTGTTATTTCTAGGTTACAAAACAATTCAACCTGCTTCCCTGCCGCTCTTTCTATTGTTGTTCCTCCAAAAAGATATTCTGTATCAGAAAATTTTTTGTACTCTGCTTGATATGTCCCCGTATAATAATCTTCCCCATAATCTCTTTTCCCTTGCAGGTTTATATCATTGGTTAATTGTACTTCTCCCACCTTTTCGACTACTGCATTATATTTTTCCAACACCTCCTCTTTTGAACACCCAGACAATAACAAGCAAAACATTAGAATAAAGAAACAACTTTTTTTCACTTATAACCACCCTTTCTTTGGTTTGACTTTTTTTGTTTTTGTACGAGTTTTTTTGTTCTCCTTTTCTTTCATTGTTGCGACTAAAATTACAGAAATAGCAACAATAATTATCAAGCTACATAAACACAATGGAAAACTCCATTGTACGGATGTATCATAACTTCTATACCCAATTAATCCCAGACTTGCAGTAATAGGATATATATTAGCCAATGTCATATTTCCTGCTGCAAACATACCTCCATATCCATACACAAAAGCAACAATGACACCTATCATAAAGCCGCCTGATAGTCTGCTTGTTATAACAATAATTGGTAATACCGCTAGATACAAAAATAAATTTTCCAATGTTATTTGTACTAATCCTTGAATTACCAAATTTACTGTAAATCCAGGAAAACCAACTATACATTCTGCAATTAACGTAAATATTGTACAAATAAGCCCAAATAATATTGATAACATTGCACATACAATAAGTTTTCCTACCAACAACTTTTTAAATGAAATTGGAATGGTAATAATATTCTTCAAAACATCGTCTTTTTCTTCCCGCGATATAATATATCCAGCAATCAAAGCTATGCACATTGGGAAAATCATTGACATATTATTTTTGATTACCTGCTCTATTAAGTATCGAAAATCCCATACAGATCCATCATTAGCCATAGAAGTAAAAAGTGTCAATAGAACAGAGAGTAGCATAAGAGCTATCCCCGCCCATATAATATGATAACGTTTTAATTTCAATAATTCGGTTTTTACAATAGTCCTCAATTTTATTCCCCCCTTTTCTTGTACAAACAGTCAATTAATAGTATTGAAATTCCTGCCATAATCCCAAGAATTAATATTACTTGAAAAGTTGAAGGAATTAATCCATTCATTTGTTCAAGGTTCATATTAATTCCATGTCTTTTCATATCTCCAGCACTCCAAAATGTTGTAAGCGGCGTAGGAAGTAACCATAATATTGTCTTAGGTAATGCATCGAAAAGTGCTGTTGCACTCATATTTAAAACGCTATAAAAAATACATAATAAAACAGAGAAAACATAAGTACGACTAAAAAATACCACTATAACAATCAATGGTAATGTTCCTGCGGTAATAAATATTCCTGTTTCAACCGCCAGAAATATTTTGTATCCTAAACCGTATACATCTAACGTAAACATACCAACCAGAACTGTTGCTACCGTTGATGCTATGCAAAATACAACGCCTATAATAAATAGCACTATAATTTTTGCTGTAACTACTTGCGTACTGGATAATGGGATTGTTTTAATATTTTTAAATGTATCATTATCACGTTCAATAAAAAACAACATAGCAGCTACTACTCCGATAATACAGGGTAATAAAAATTGGATTCCATACCCCAATACCATATTGAATAGTCCGTCAAATGCGTCCGCTTTATCAATATATTGCTCCATCATAGCTGGTGTTGTCATTAAATAAGCCAATGGAAGCGGAAACATAAATGCAGCTAAAGTTACTAAAAGAATAAACTTTTTTCTTTTCAATTTTTGAAATTCAACCTTAACTAATTTAAGCAATTCCTTCACCTCCGGTCACCCTTTTAAAATAATCTTCCAATGTTTCTTCGCATAAATGAACTTCTGTAATTTCCAATCCTTGCTTTACAAAAACATAAGTAATTTCTGATCTAGGGATTGTTGTATTATATAATTGAAGTCTATTTTTATCACATATTTGAAAATCATCACATTCAAATTCTTTTCTTAAAATTTCCGCTGCGCGCTGGCTATCCGATACCATAAAATTGACATAGCGACTATTTTTTTTCGCCAATTCTTTCATACTTTCTTCTTCAAGTAAAATTCCCTTATCAATAATCCCTATATCATCTGCCAGTAATTCTATCTCTGATAATATGTGACTAGAAATCAAAATAGTTTTTCCCTGAACATCACATAACTCTCTAATAAACGAACGTACCTCTGCAATACCTATAGGATCCAAACCATTAATAGGCTCATCTAATATCAGCAAATTGGGATTGTGCATAACTGCCAATGCAATGGCCAGTCGTTGTTTCATCCCAAGTGAATATTCCGCAAATAACTTTTTATCACGATAGGGCAAACCGACAACTTCCAAAGCATCTCTTACACACTTACTTTTATTTAATCCTCTAAGCTCCGCAAAAATACGAAGATTTTCAGTCCCAGTCAAATTAGGATAAAATCCTGGTGATTCTATTAAACTACCTATATGCGGTAAAATATCTTTACTATTGGTTTCCATACTTTTCCCAAATATTTTTATGTTTCCCGATGTCGGTTTTGTTAATCCTAACAGCATTTTCATTGTAGTCGTTTTTCCTGCTCCATTACGTCCCAACAGTCCATAAATTCTTCCTTTTTTCACATGCAAGTTCATTGCAGAAACACTCTTTTGCTCTCCATACTGTTTTGTTAAATTATTGGTTTGAATAATATATTCACTCATTTTTTTATACCTCCTTTTTTTATACTGTAATTATATACCAACTACATTGAGATTTCCTTGAAGTAACCTTGAGGTAACCTTGAGATTTTCCTCTTTCTCTATACTTCTTTTTCCACAAGATGTATAATAATTTAAACTATAAAATTTTAGGAGATAAAAATATATGTATGATAAATTTATACTTATCGTTGATGATGAACAAGAACTACTCACCCTTATTAAAACAATCTTTGAAAGAGCAGGCTATACAAAAATAATGACCGCAACATCTGGAGAAATGGCTTTACAAATAATAAGAGAAACTCTACCTGACATGGTTATTCTTGATGTTATGTTACCTGGTATGGACGGATTTGAGGTATTGCAAGAAATCAGAGCCCTCAGTAAACTTCCGGTTCTTATGCTGACCGCCAAAGATGCAGCCGAAGATCGTTTTTCTGGTTTTGAATTGGGAGCAGATGATTATTTAATCAAACCATTTTTGCCTAAAGAACTATTGTTACGTGTTCAAGCTATTTTAAAAAGAAGTTATCCTACAGAGAAACGAATTATAGAATTAGAAAATTCTTTTATAGATATTGATAAGGCAGAAATACATCGTGAAAATAAAATTATTCCTTTGACTGCTAAAGAATACAATATATTATTAAAACTTGTAGATAATGCCAATCACATTGTAACAATAGGAACTCTTTGCCAAACTGCTTGTGGTGAAATGTGGCAAGGGTATGAAACTACCCTCATGACACACATTCGGCATCTTCGAGAAAAAATCGAAAAAAATCCTTCTTCTCCTGTTTCACTGCTAACAGTTAAGGGGCTAGGGTATAAATTGCTAGTGAAAGGAGTAAAATAATGAAGCTTGCCAAGCGTTTTTTTAAAAAATATCTTCTTTCCACCCTTATTATATTGATTTTATTTTTTGTACTAAATATTATTTTAATATGTGGGACTTTACTCATGGCATGGAATAATTCTACTGATCCAGATATACCCGTCCAAACCATTAGCAAAAATATCACGCTCAATGTAGATGGAACAATTTCTTCTACTGATTATATAGAAAATATTCTAAAAAATAAAAGTGCCTGGGCGATGATTTTAAACGAACAAGGAAATGTCATTTGGGAAAAATTTTTACCCGAAGAATTGCCAAGAACCTATTCAAATTTACAAATAGCCAAGTTTAGTCGGTGGTACTTACAAGAATATCCTGTTTTTATCCAAGAACATTCTGCCGGCTTATTGGTTATCGGGTGCGAACCTAATAGTATAACAAAATACAATTTTTCAATAGATATTAATTATATTCACAGCCTAATAGTCGGTATCTTTTTAATGATTTGTTTTAATATATTACTGATATTTATATTATTCTGGCGTAATACACATAAAATAGAAAAATCTATAGTGCCAATCATTGACGGTATTGACTCTATTGCTCAGGGAAAACCCATTACCCTTTCAGAAACAGGTGAACTTTCAAGTATAAATGCTGAACTAAATAAGGCTGGAAAACATCTTCTACAAAAAGAACAGGCGCGTGCCGAATGGATTAATGGTGTTTCGCATGATGTCCGGACACCTCTTTCTATTATTTTGGGATATGCTTCTGAAATCGAAAAAAATGAAGATGCTTCGCAACCTGTACAACTACAAGCAAGTATAATTCGTAAACAAAGCGAAAAACTCCGTAGCCTAATCGCAGATTTAAATTTAACTTCAAGACTAGAATACTCTATGCAGCCTTTAATAAAAACCAGTTTTTCTCCTGTGGAGATTGCCCGCCAAGTAATCATTGGCTTTATGAATGGACCAATAGACAACAAATATTCTTTTGATTTTCATTCATCATCTGATATGATTCCAGTATTGATCAAAGGAGATACGGAACTTTTTTCAAGAATGCTAAGCAATCTAATTCAAAATTGTATTAATCATAATCCTCATGGTTGTGAAATAACAGTTGAAATTTTAAAAGAAAATGATACCTGTATTATTTCCGTCATTGATAATGGTGGCGGTATGACTTCTACACAAATAGAAAAAATGAATAGTGGTATTTTTCCTAATAATATGTACAATTCAAATGGGGAGTCTGTTCATGGATTTGGTCTAAAATTGGTTTACCAAATATTAACCGCCCATAACGGAAATATCAAATATGAAAATATACTTCCTCATGGCTTAAAGGTCATATTAGAGATACCTATTGAACATATTGATCCGTATGAAGAAAAGATCTCTTAAAAGAACAGGTGAAAGCCATTATCTGACTTTCACCTGTTCTTAATTATTTACACTATCATAATATGCTCCCTTTAACTGAAGTAGTTCCACATGTGTTCCGGATTCAATTATTTTTCCTTTTTCAACTACGTATATTGTATCAGCATCTTGTATGGCATTCAGTCTATGTGTAACTACAATCTGGGTAATATGTAGTTGTTTCAAATTATTACATATTCTTCGTTCTGTAAGAGGATCTAAGTTGCTTGTGGCTTCATCAAAAATAATAACTTCCGGTTTCAGTGCCAATGCTCTTGCTATAGCAATACGCTGTTTTTGTCCTCCTGAAATGTTCTGTCCATTTTCTCCCACAAATGTATTAAGTCCCAATGGGAATTTTTCTATATCATCTTTCAGTTCTACTAAATCTAAATAATGATATATTTCCTCATCTGTCAACGTATTTGTAATATCCACGTTTTCTCTAATTGTTCCATTCATTGCCATTGGAACCTGAGTAACTATGGCAAATATCCGATCTATATCCTCTTTGCATATTTGTTTTATATCTTCCCCGTTTACTAAAATTTGTCCTTGATAATGAGAAAAGACGTTCAATAATAATTTTGTAATTGTAGTCTTTCCACTTCCTGAACTTCCTACAAATGCTATCTTCTCCCCCTTTTTTAGCATCATACTAACATTCTCTACATCTGGCTTCGTGCTTCCATAGTAAGAAAATGTTACTTGCTGCATTTCCATAGACTCAAATGAATTAATATGCTGAGTACCATTTTTACGGTTAGATTTATAATTCATTAACTCTTTTAAACGAATCATTGTTTCCTTTAAAACATTAATTTGAGGTACCACCAAAGATAGAGTTTGAAATGGACCTGTAAAATATCCGGCAAGTGTGACAAAGGCTATTAACGTTCCTAATTCCAACCTATTATCACAAACCAAGTATCCTCCTATAACGTAAAGTATCAATGAAGAAGCTATTGAAAAAGCCCCCACCACCGACTCCATAATATCACTTATTTGTACACGCTCACGTAATCTCTTAATTAAATGCTTATAATCCTGTTTCAGACTATCACTCAGCATATTCTCTATTCTCATGCACCTTATTTGCTGGATATTAGTCAAAGTTTCTACCATTCGTGCCTGTAATGCACTCTGATCTGCAATATAATTTTTAACCTTTATTCTAGCTTTTTGATTTAAAATCATTACTATTGTTATCTGTATAACAGTCATTACTATTATAACTGCAAACAATGGTATTGACTGTGTTATCATCATTATTCCGCAAAAAACAGCAGTAACCACATCTATCACTGTTGAAATTAGAGCTGTTGATATAAATTCGTATATATCACTGACACTATTAAAGCGATTTTCAATATCTCCTGATGAATGGCTTTCAAAATAACTTAAATCAATATCAAATATTTTATTCAGCATTAAAAATATAGTATCTTTGTATATATTATTCTGTAAAATAAGTATTACCCTTTTTTTAGCTAAATTTGCAAGTAAATAACTTAATGCCACTGATAATATCAGTAACGCATATTTTACAAAATTGAAGCCTAATGTATCATACGTTATTTCATTGACTATTTTTTTTATAATGAGCGGTGGAATCAATATAATTCCCTGTGTAACCAACGTTAGAATACTTGCCAGAAATAATTTGCTTTTATTTATAGGTATAAGAAAAGACTCACGTTTCTCACGTTTATAATTCTTTTCTGTTGGTCGAACACATACAAGTACATCTAAAAAATTCTTTTTAATATATGAATAATCAACCTTTTCTTTTCCTTTTAAAGGATCTAAAAGTATATATTTCCCATATTTTTTCTCCGCAACTACAACATAATGATTTTCTTTTGAACACATGATAATCGGTAAACATTTTATCAAATTTTCTTCGGTTTCGTAGTTTCCATACGCCTTGAATGAAAAATTATGTTCTTCCGTAATTTCTTTCATTTTTGCTAAAGACATACCATTTCTTCCAATACTTGTTGTAGCTTTTAATTCACTAATATCTATCTTATATTTATAATATTGGAAGATCATTGTCAATGCTGCTATACCACAGTCTGTTGTCCCCATCTGGCGAATCAATGGCACACTTTTTTTGTGCATAAATACACCTCCCTAGTATAATAAATTAGTATTGGAAATAATAAATTCTATTATTTCCAATACTATCATTTTAGACTTCCAGAGCAATTACACAAGGTAAATCCTTTTTTATATCTCGCAGCAAAGAATATCCCATGCCACATAGTCCTGTCATAAATCCTTGCAATTTATATCCATATAGATACGCATTATCGCAATCAAATACACCATTACATACATTCTCAGCAATAATATCACGAATATCTACATAATATTTTTCTATCTTTTTATCTGAATGGTCTTTTAAATATTCAAATAAAATTTCTGTATTACCTAAATTACCATGACATAGACAATTGTTTCCTAAAATTCCCTCTTTTAATATTGTATTCACTGCTACTTTTATATCATTTTCTATCAAATCCGAATACCGCCCATTCAATATGACATTTACTTTAGATCGGCTAAGCAATATGCCTGCAGCGCCATGACACCAAGCAACGGTAAAACTTCCTCCATCAGATGCTTTTTCTCCTGCATATACCCTTTCGTCTTTCCAATTTCCTTTTTCTTTCACAAATAAAGAATTTTCAAATTTAATGCCATCGAGCAGTGATAATAAATACTCCTCTTTCTGAGTTACCTGCCATAGTTTTGCCAGTGCTAAAACTATTCCAGATGCTCCATGTGAAAATCCCGCTAACGGCGAAGTTCTTCCATCTCCATTCCATCCGCCTTTAATAGAGCCTTCCTTTTCCTGAGCATTTACTATTATATCTCCTGCTATTTCTGCCGAAGCGATATACTCTTTATTTCCAGTTAGCTGATACATATTGATCAATGTAATAACTGCGCCTGCATTACCATAGACAAGATCAAAACTGTTATCTCTGGTAATCGCTTTCTTTAATATTTTATAGTGCTTTTTTGCATAATCCAAATATTTTTCTTTATTTGTAATTTTATACAGTACCTCATAAGTGTACATTATAGACGCTTCTCCACCAAAGGCGCCACTGCTTTCATTTTCTATTCCCTCATTTCGTTCACACATCTCATCTGTGTATGTAAATAATTCCTTTTCAATCGCATTGCATATAATAAGGTACTCCTTTTGGGGATCAACAGCATACAATGCGTTAAAGAAAATTGCTAGCCCAGACATTCCTTCATATAAATAGGTACCAAGTGGTCTTATATCCCATGAGCAGTCATCTTCATTTCCTATTAGAGTAACACCAATCCAATTAACTTCTGTTCTATCTTTATTAAAAACAGCAGTTTTTATAAGAGAATCAGCCAATTTCTGAACAGCTTTTAACAGATGAGCCTTATTTTTTTCTCTGTGCGGAATCATTTTCATTTGTTGAAGCTCTATCTTTTTATCCTCAACCTGAAATTCGTTTATCTCTGTCAGAATAATATTCATGAACATTAATTGCCTTTTTAAATCATCTTCATCTAACAATACTATCTTTTTCTTTAAGTGTTCCAAACTGGTATATTCAAAATAGTCTTCGATTTTCTCACCTTCTGATCCGAAAAGAGATTTACCTGATGTATTGAGATAAAAATATGGAATGTCCATGTTTAACATGTCTTTTATCTCACATTTCACAACACCTTTATCTCCTTGTGTAGCTTCATACTGTTTAAATAAACTACACAAAAACATTTGTCTATCTCTTCCATCTTGCATAAAATCCGGATGAAAAGATGTGTGTAATAACATAGAATATCTTTGGGTATCCTGAACTAAATGGCGAATATTTAAATTACCAAACATGTCGGCATATTCAAGAAACTTTTCTTTGTTCTCCAAAACATATTTATACGCATCTTCAAATCCTGCATTTATTTCTTTTAGATAATGAAATGCTGATACATTTTCTCCATCTAATTTAACAAGATTTTGATTTACTCCAGTTGTAGGATGTTCATATACAAATCTCATATTTGAAGTACATAAATCCGCTATTTTAGGAATAACTATAGGATATTCCTTTCCCTCACTACCTTTAATTGCACTCATATCTACGCCTTGGCCCAAATTTGAAAACCTATAGTGTGGCAATAAACCTGAGTATAATACTGACTCATGAAGGATATAATTTATTTCCTCCTTTGCAGAATTTGTTCTCCCTCTTCTACGGTTGTCTAGTATAGTTTCTGCATCTATAATAATTGGATATTCTCCTGCGGCAATCACATTTTCTTCATGTAAATCATTTGTATTAAGAATATAACTACCGAAAATCAATATTCCAAATCTATAAAAATACCGTCTGATTTCATCCTCTGTTTTACAACTTTTATAATATACAAATTCCTCCCAACCATACTCCTGACAATCTAATATTTTTGGTTCATACATCTCATATTTACAACCAGCATTTATCTTTCCCAGAAAATCGAAATACACTTTTTCAATTTTTAATGAACGTGGTTTATACACAATTTTAGTGCCATTATCCAACTTAAGAATACTTACCCTATTCCCTTTTTTATGAGAATCCGAGATATTAGAACTTATTTCAACTACATTTTTAAATTCTAAACCTCCACAAAATTTATTCGCAATTTCATTTTTATCTTTATTAAGTCTTTCTAATAAAAGTACATAATAAGAAGATAAGTTTTCTACGGTTTCTGTAACTGAACGTAGTAAACATGGATATATATTGAAAATCTCCTGTTTATACGATTTCTTACTTAAAAAATTATTATTATAATAATCGTATTCTTCCTCTGAATTTCTTCCATTCAGTTTTCCCGTCTTCTTACAAAGATACATTTCAAACATTAATATTCCAAGACTGATCTTCCCTAATCTCTCTAATAAGGTATTTGCGTATGTATCTATAATAGAATCCGTCAAAAAAAGACTTGTTCCATTTTTTAATATGTCTATTCCGTAATTGATTAAAGGTATAAAAAAATTATCAAATGCCAATTTTTCTCCTTTGAATCCGGAATAGTTATAATTGATTGGTTTTTCAAATAATTCTATTTTTACCTTTTCCATTTCTGACATCACGTGATTGTTTTCACATACATAATTTTCAGAATTTAAAACTTTTACTAAATCAATACCATAACATTTCTCAGCAACTCTTAATGTATCTTCTCCTAAAATCTTTTTCCAATATTCAAATATATCTTTTTTATTTTCTGCTTCTGATGTTGTATAACTTCTTTCTGTAAAATATGATGCTCTCTCAGTATTCATGTTCTTAAACACCCCATTCTGCTTTCCATTTCAACTCACAATTCGTATCTGTACTGCACAAACTTCAATTAACGCTTACCCTCTTTATCAACACCTGTGTTTATTTCTTAGGGCAGCAAGGTTTCAGCAAAGTACCAAAATAGCATTCTGCTGTACTTGTACATAAAACTCCGCCGGAATTTCTGGTTTCACCAGCTCCTGCTACAAATTTGTTTAAATCTGCTTCCTGCAGCTCCATCATAACGTTACCAGCTGGATTGCTAAAGTTTTCTTCTCTTGTAATAGGATTTCTCATTTCACTCATAATTATTTCTCCTTTCATAAATCAATTTTGTACAGTACAGATACTAATTCTAAATTGAAATGGTTGAATTATTTTCTTCTGTTCCTTACATTTTAGATAATACACCTTTTATTTCTTGAAATTTTATTCATGTAATAAAATCGACTGTCTATGTAATTTTTGTTAGAATATTAATAGTTTTATTTTTTCACATCTTCCATATAAAAATATTACTGTCTACCAACGTAACCGTTCAAAACAAAAATCTTTTCTACAATGTCAAAAGCGGATATGCGCTAAATCGCATATCCGCTCCAAATTCTTTCAAACCGCAAATAATATTTCCCTATATATTCTCTGCAACTCTCATAATATTCAATTATCCCACCATATTTTTCGATATTTGCTAGGTGTCCTCCCATACTTCTGCTGAAACGCCTGGTTAAACGTCCTTTGGCTTTCAAATCCGAATTCAAGATAAATATCCATAATCCTTTTATCTGTATTTTCCAGCAGATTGGAATAATAATGATGTAATATTCATCACCAAAAATGATTATCAAATTTCAACAAAAAGATGTAAATAATATCAAATACACCGTCTACCTTTTACCTCAATTTTTTTAATCAATCTTATTTCCGCTTACCAACATTTTCTTTTTTTAAAATTTTAGAAGTTTTTACAAGTGCTTCTATTAAAGTTAAACCTGTCAGAATTACAGCAACCCCCATCATAAATAATGTCCATGCTTTGCCCTTATCAAAGGTTACCAAAATAGCTATCACAGCTACAGGCATGTTTATATATCCTAAACTTGTTGCCCATTGAATAAAAAAGTTCGGCCAAAACTTTTTCTCTTCTTCCACTTCATTCACTGTTTTCACTTTTTTGGCGAAATAAAGCATACAGACTATAGATACAGCTATCAGTATTATTTTCCATACACAATTAACTTTCGTTTCCTCTGGTGGAAAAAAGGTATCTATCATGATAACTGCTATTCCAATGATAAATGCTATTTCACTATACAATCCTGAATAAGCGGAATCTTTCATGTCATTTACTTTTTTCTCTAAAGCAGTAATTACAGATTGGTGATACTGTTTTGCACTTTTCTTATTTCCGTTCATGTAATAAATCCTCCATTAATAATAACATACTATTTCATCTCAATTATATCTCCCAAAAACTATAACTTTTTCAACCGATACCCCACATTGACCAACGTTTCGATAATATCATGTCCCATCTTTTTTCTTATCTTCCATATCACATATTCTACTGTTCTGTATGGTATCTGATCATCATGATAATGAATACCCCATACAGAATGATAAATAGTTGTCTTTGGCATTACCCAGTTTGGCTTTAAAGCCAGTAGATATAAAACTTCAAATTCCCTGGGTGTCAGGTCTATCTCCTTTCCTTCGTAGATAACCTGATAGGACATTGGATTTAACTGTAATTTCCCGTTGCCCAACACTACATTCTCTTTATATTCTGGAAAAACATACTTCATGTGTATGTCTCCTCTTGATTTGTAAATTCAACTTTTCTCATTCCAGAAAGAAATACTGGACGAAAACTCCTCGCCCAGCACTTCTTCAATTATCAGTTATTTTAATGCACTCTCTATATCCTCCGCTGCTTTTTCTATAATTTGAAGATACTCTTGGAGCTTTTCAGACTGGATATTTTTTTCTGCAAGTGAATTGATTAGAAAGCAACTTGTTTTTATGCAGCTTAGCGGATTTCGGATATTGCTCTGCAGTTCCGCCCGCATAGTACGATAATCATTTTCTATATCCAGTGTCATTGTTACTGCCCTCTCACAAATATCCAGCAGTTGATTGATACACTCTGCCAACTCTTGCACCGGATCATTCAAATACCTGCACCTAACTCTTTGTTCCAAACATTGTTCAGAAAGAATATCGTTCAAATCATTTAACAGCAGTCTACATTCTCTATCACGTTCCATTTCTACAGCTCCATTCATGCACGAAAATCAATAATAGAAAATTCCTTTTTCTCCGGTCGGTATTTGTATATAAAATCATAAGCGCCATAATTTTCGTCTAAATCTTCACTTATGTAAAGAGCAGATATTCCCAAACTTTTTGCTGCATGATAAGTAAGTATTGCAAGTTCTGCCTTGCTCTGCTCTTGCATTCTTTTGAATAAATCGAATATCACAACAACCTTCCTGCCTCCGGAAAAGGCACGCGCACAGATACATCTCATTTCTTCTCTATGATTAAGATCCGAAGGATATTTTTGTAATAAGTACCCTATGTCAAAAGCCTTAACCAATTCCTCTATATTGGTTTTATCTCCGTCTAACAGACTTGGCATAGAAATATTTTCTTCAATCGTCATAAATTCAATCAGCGGAAACTCTTCTGCCGCTATCCCAAACAAGCGCCTGTTTAAAAGAGAACGACTATTTTCGTCCAAATCAAGCCAGTCTTTATTACATACAAATATCTCATCTGTTTTCGGTTTTCTATATCCGCAAAAGATTTCAAAAAGTATCCGTCCAAAATTTTCCCCACACATAAAAAAGCAAACTTCTTTGGAATTTACCTCAATGTTTAAATTTTGTATATAGGCTTCCTCGTCTGTCATATTTTCAACTAGAAGTGGATACATAGTTTCTCTCCCTCACATTAAAAGGCACTAGATAACAGAAAATTTTATTCTTACCTAGTGCCTTTTTCTAAACTGCCTTTGCCTGCATTTGCAAGTTTTACCACCAACCAGTTACTACTGCTGTACAGTTATTGTATCCACTCTCCATACAATCTTGTAAACAATCATCAGGATCACAGTACTGTACTTCGATTTCAAACATTTCTTCCTGTACTACTTTTTCTAATTCCTTCATAATAACCTCCTTTTCTACAAAGCGATGGGCAGATACCTGCCCACCGCCCTGTCCAAAACTACATAGGAACAATCGCAATTACAATAATACTTAAAATTGCGCCTCCCGCACTTGCCGCAGGGACAAAGTCTGTCAACATAGCCTCGTCTAATGATGTTCCGTTTAACATTGATAATGGTTCAAACATGTCACATCCTCCTTTCTACAAGCGTTTTATAGGAACTTCCTATGGATTAAAAGATAACATTTTCTTTTGAAATTGATGTGCTATTGAAGTGAAAACCATGTGAAACTCTGGTTCTGTCAGAAATAATTTGATATGAGTTTTCATCTTTTAGAGAATATTAGTGCTTGATACAAAAACAGGTGATCCCAAGATTTTGAAATCACCTGCACCTTATGTATCCTTATTCTTTTTTATAAAATTCGTAGCATCTGAATATAATTCACATTTTCTTTTTCTGATAAACGTTCTCCGAATTTCCGGAATCTGTTTTTCTCGTTCTGATAGAAATTCAATAGCTCCGGCTTTTCCTCACACTCTAAGTACACAACGCCACCGCCAATTTCACGCTGTACATGTTTAAGAATGGTCAATACCGCTTCCATCATCTTTCCGCCATCTGGAACAGGTGCGTCTTTATGCTGATAATTTTTTCCAAACTGACCGATCAGAAAAGCAGAAAGAGCATATTCATCTGTCTTCTCATTTTTTTGTGCATACCGCTGTATCTTTTTTTGCAACGTAGAAGAAAGATTTTTTCCCCAGATTTGCACTGCTTTATGTGTGATTGCAAAAATTGCCAAAACCCTGCTATACTCATCTAACAAAAGATAAGTAATGGACATCTTCCGTTTTGCGAACTCTACCGCATTATTCCGGACAAAATTTTCTATTTCTTTATTCTTCGGACACGAAAAACCGGAGAGGACATCAACCACTGACTCCTCTCCTATAAGTTCTATATAATCTAAAATATTTACAACTGCATAATACATCTCTCTTAGTTCCTTTTCCTACCCAGGAATCTGCGTAATTCTTCTACACTATCTAATATTGGAATAGACGGTGCAGAAGGTTTCCATACTGGATCTTGACTGGACTTTTCAAGTGCATCTACAAATGCTTCTGCTTTTTTCGGATCTTCAATTACAACATTGGTAAGAATACTTGATGTAGCCATATAAAAGCACCTCCTCTTCTCTTATCATTCTCTTTGTTCTAAAAAGCGGTTTTATGCTGGCTGTCAGCCGCGACACCCTTCCGAATGTCTGAAATGTCGCCGGTATCATTCAGTCCCCGGTGCGGACTCACCGTATCTCCCTGGTGTGGGCGTAATACTCTTTCGAGTATAAAATAGTCCCAATATTTACCCTGCCTAGACGCAGTACAGCTTTTACGTGCCGCTACACGAAACCTTTTGGCTTAACTATATTATATGTGATATCCTAAGAAATATCAATGGTTTCCCCAAAATTTGTATCCTGTTATAGAAGGTTCATGGTCGTTTCCATAAACTTTTTCTATAATCTGTATCCAATACTATTTTATGAAAATCCAACATTGTGTGCTCTTGCATCAGTTTCTCACCCAATTTCACAAGAGGATTGGTTTCCCATTCCGGATCAATTCCTGTTTGATGAAAGTATCTTGCATAAGCAAATCCCTCCGCTACCGCATCTGAATTTTCAAATACTCCCACCATTGCATCTGTAAACTGTACAATGATTGAGTTTCCAAAAATACCCTGCAATTCTTCCGCATTCGCATCATCATATTTCTCTACATCAAAAAATAAAGAGAAATCATACGTATTCTCTTCTCCGTCTTCTGTTTCATAAGAAATGGTTCCAAAAATATCTCCCTTGCCAGACGGAAGTTCGATTGACTCTGAAAGCTCTAATTCATATTCAATACCATTGAATACTGTCGTTGCTTCAAACATTTGTGATATACAGGTACCTTCTTTTTCATAAATATCTTTTTGTAAAAAGGAAATAGGATTATACTCCATATTTTCCCATATCTGTTTTCCTTCCACTGTCCGTTTACACAAAGAATTTAAAAGCAGCATCATTGTTTCCTGATCTATTTCTTCATATACGTTCATAGGCAGCCTCCTTTTCTTTGGATTATCCACAAAAGTTCTGTAAGGGTTTATATTAATTTCTGGTTACAACATGATATTTAGTCAAATGACGTATGTGCGCGCCTTCTTAGTAGTTGCCAATATTATATGGCGTATCTTCCAAAAATTCAATCAGAATATAAAAACTTTTACTCACACTATCCTGCCTTTACATCTTTTTTAGTCTATACCCTACATTGATCAATGTTTCTATAATATCATGCCCCATCTTTTTTCGTATCTTCCATACTACGTGTTCCACTGTTTTGTACGGAATCTGATCATCATAATAATTACTCTCCCAGACCGAACAATAGATATTCTTCTTTGGAATAACCCAATTTGGTCTTTGGGCTAAAAGATACAGAACTTCAAATTCCCTGGGAGCTAAGCTGATTTCTTTTCCTTCATAAATAACAGTATATGACATGGGATCAAGTTGAAATTTACCATTTCCTAATACAATTTCAGATTTATATTCTGGAAAAACGGTTTGCATTCATTTTCACCTCCATTAGCGTCTACTAAATTGGATCATACTATTTTATGCTATTAACAATTTTCTTGATACTTTATACGTTATCCCAAATAATACATTTTTTGTTATTTAGATACAAACAATGGGCAAAGCATAATGTGCCCTACCCATTGTTCCAAATTTCCTATTGTGAGTATTCTAATACACTATCGCTCACACATTCCATTGTATACTGATAAAATTAAATTTGTTTCAAAATATGTATCTGAATATTCATAGTCCATATTGCCACAATATTTATTTGCTAGGTTTTCTAAAATCATCATGCCCATACCGAGATGCCCATTTTTAGTTGAAACCAACTTCCCTTCTTTAATTTTAGGTTTTGTACCTATTGTATTACACACCTTTATAACAATATATTCTTTAAATCTATGGATACGTAAAATGATTTTTTTACATTGAATACTGCTTTCTTCGCACGCTTCTACAGCATTATCTAACAAATTAGCAAATAAAGCTGTAATATCTGTTTTATCCATAAAATCAAAAGTAATATCTTGCATATTTACTTCAAATTCAATTCTTCTCTGTTCACATATCTGCATTTTGTTCCATATGATTGCACAAACTATTTTATCGCTACAATAAAATTGTGGTTGAATTTCTGTAATATTACTAATCAATTCCTTTTCGTAATCTGTTTTATCGTTTCCAGTCAGTTCACTCAAAACTTGTATATGTTTTTTGGTATCATGTAGTATCTGCTGCATTTGTTCATAATTATCTTGTAGACCTTCATAATACCTCTGCGTCATCTCTAATTGTTGTTCAACTAATTCTGCTCTTTTTTCCATTGTAGCCTTTTTGGATAACATCTTATACAAATAAAGAATTCCCGCATCAAGAATTACCACCCCAAAACTTACAATTAATAATTCTATATTATTTTTTTTCCCTATTTCGTGTTTGACGAAATAACCTAAAATACTAAATTCAAAAACCATAAGAAAAATCATATAGAAATGTAAAATTCTTGAAATAGTATTTATTTGACAGTGTTGCAAAATTTGTATTACTAACTTATATGTGCATAAAATAATAACTGCATTTCCTATACCTGATACCAAAAAATATTTAGGATTGGTTATAGTATTATATGTACTACTTTGTAACACTGTGGAGAAAATAACTGTTACCACTATATCCGCAATTGCCAAATAGATAATTATTATTCCAGAATTAATTAATATACTTTTATCATGTGCTATATACAAACTTTTGCTTAATCCGTATAACAAAAGTGTTGAAAACAAAACATTTAATATCGGAATTCCAAACCATGCTATTCCGACACTCAAAATCACATATATGACATATATTCCTGTAAATGTTAGTTTATTATAACTAAATTTTCTTTCATATAAAGATTCCATAACATCAAAAAAGACATATCCAGTTACTATACAGGAACACATAACCCCTATAAGCCGAAGCACGTCAAACACCTCCCATTTAAATTTTATCAAATGTTGATTGCAAGAAATCATTAAACTTTGCTTTAAATCCTACTGCACGTTTCTGTGCCAATGGGATAGTACCTCCGTTTTCCATAAGTATATCAAACCCTTTGATGCGTTTAATGTGTAGCATGTTTATGATAAAGCTCTTATGTGGCGATTCAAAATTATATTTATTAAATTTTTCATACAATTCTTTCAAACTGTACGTAGCTATGTACTCACCCTGTGATGTATTAATCAAAACTCGCCTTGACATATACTCAAAATAATATATATCATCTAATTCTAATGTCAAAACTCCTTTTTCTGTTGTAAATGCAAATTTCTGTTTTTCTATTGAATTATCTAAGTAATGTATAACTTCTTTTAGAACGTTAAAGATTCTATTTTCTCGCACTGGTTTTTCAACATAATCAAATGCATGTACTTTATAAGCACAACTTGCATATTTACTGTAATTTGTTACATAAACAATTTTACTATTTACATCCCAGTTTCTTAACTTCTTTGCAGTTTCTATTCCATTAAGCCCTGGCATATCTATATCTAAAAATATGACATCAAAACGAATATTTGCCTTTAATAATTTTAAACCACTTGTAAATTCAGCCACCCACACAGGTCTTCCGATATCGGCAAAATATTCTTTCACTATAGCAATCAGTTTGCTGCATATCTGTTTATCATCATCACAAATAGCTACTTTTATCATTTGTATCACCTCCGTTATCCAACGCAAGTATATTTATAATTTTATATCATACCTAAAAAAAGAGGATTTTTCACTATTTTTAATAAATAATATCTAGAAAATCACTTATGTTTTTTGTCTTCCTTTCCCAATCAGTAACATAATTGTTTCTATAACCCAAGCACATATAATTCCATTTATAATTTCCTTAAAAAATAGGGATAACAGACAAATTATCCCTTCTATAATTAAAGTTTTTATTGTTTTTTTCTTATATATTGTCAATTCCTCTCGACTTAACGGTCTATTTGAAGTTTCTTGTGGAGAAAAAGTACTAATAGCCCCTGCACAAATACCTAAAATAATATATATCACGAATAATTCTACATATTCAAGAATATAAAAAAGAAGTATGGAAAACGAAGTAACAATCCCTGTACAAGCATAGCATCCTTTCGAACTTTTTGCATGATATCCGCCGGCATACTTTCGTATACCGGCATATGCCACCAAGAACACTGCTGTACATATGAATTTTTTGCAAATCGTTCCCAATAATAAGATTGTAACTATATGAAATATTTTTTTTATTAACAACGTCAATCCATATTGGTATAATTCTGAATCTTGCTGATGTATAATATTGTTTTTAATGAGTATTTTTACAACTCTCTCAACCATCTTTTATTTTTTTCTTTTCTCAATTTATGTACGCATTGAGGCATTTTAGGCTGCCCATGAAAAAATACACAAGTTGTATTTGCACTTCTTTCAGCCTCCTTATATGACATCTTTGCAATAAATTCAGCGATACCTCTTTTTACATTCATTGATCCTTCCTCCGTTTCGTGTCTATTATATTATTACATATAAGATTATATTTTTCTTTTATCTTAAATGCAATAGCAATGGACAAACTACGAATTATCAGGTTAAACTACGATTAGGTTCTTATATAACCTTTAGAAGTCATTTATACTTGTGATGCTGATATGATAGGTGTGTTTGTATCTGCCAGAGGCTAACATCACCGCCAAGTTGTTTCTAGATTCTTCGAACTCACACTGAGAGTAGAAAATCCTGATAGATTTCTTACATTTCCAATGGAACAGAGCCAAGAGATCCTTTTATTCTTAATTCAGTAAGCTTCCGTAGGAATCATTCATCCGATATCAGTATCAATAGATTGACATATTTTTCCAAGATTTTAATATAGCTACCTGCTGTCCTTGCTATTTCCAGATCAATAAGCAGTTCTGAACGACAGACATATTTGGTGTTGCAATAATGTTTATAGGCTTCTACGTCAAAAGCATAGATCATATACGTTTTACTACAATCTGTGTTTGTACCAGTAATAAATTCGATATATACCAGCATACCAAACCTATCTTTTAATGGAACTTCTTTTAATTTTAGGTTAGCAAACTAGTTACACGAATGTTTTTAATAACTTTGTAACTCAGTGATGTTATATAGAATAATATCTTTTACATACTGCTTCTAACAAGGGCTCCGGATATTTCTCGACAAGCACAGCATCGGTACTATTTGCATCCAATAGTTATGATATAGATAATTTTTTAGTACACTATAGCACACAATTAATCGTTTTCTTAGAAACACCGCAGCGCTCAACAATATTCTGTTGACTGAAATTTAGGCTTGATAGCCTGAGAATCTCACGATAATTGGTTTTCCCAAAAAAGGAATTTCCGTTTTCTCTGCATGAATAGTAAAGACACGGACACCAGAATACTCAGCAAATCATTTTTATTACTGTATATTGATTATGATATACAACATTAACCATAGTGATTTTATTTTTTCTCAATTTCTTATTTATTTTATTTATTAATTTTTGCGACAAACTCTTTTTTGTAAATATTCGTACAACATACCAATCTTTATATTTATGAATTCGTATATAAAAATGAAACACTTTACCATAAAAATATAAGTCATGAATTACTTGAATTAAGTATATTTCAACTCTTGCTATAGACTTTTTCTGTCCTTGTAAATTATTTTTATCATAAAACCACTCTATAATACATAATGGACATTTTTCTTTTATTTTTTTCTCTAAAAGTTGACTCCATTCAATACATTGATATTCCATCACATCTTCTCCTTTTCCATTTTATATCAATATACAACTTTAAGTTCTATTATTCAACGCTTAAAGATTATTTCTGAACACGGAAGCATAAAATATAATGATATGAAACATAGGAGGTGATACTGTATGCAAAAACCTGATAAAAGAGCAATTGGTGAACGGATTAGAAAACATCGCGAGGAACTCAACATGAGTAGAGAACAGCTTTCCGAAATAATGGGTATTACTTCAAAGTTTCTCAGTGATATTGAATTTGGTCTTCGGGGATTTTCAATTGAAAAACTTTTTTTATTTTCAGAATCTCTAAACCTTTCAACCGAATATATTCTGTTCGGCACAGGTCCTTCTATTAATGATCGTATTTTTTTACAAAGCATTAATAAATGCCCAGAAGAAAAGAAAGAATATCTCCTCTTAATACTCAATAAAATCATAGAATCTTATAATATAGATACTAAAACTGTATGAAATACTCAGCAGGATTATACCTCGATCTACCCCTTATGTGCTAGATTTTCATGTATCAAAACCGTATTCAACATACAAAAAGGGTGTTGCATTCTGCAACACCCTAAAACAATTTACTTATAAAATAATCAAGCACCATTTGCATTCGCAGTTAATGCTCCACCTGCTGTTCCACCCAGCGTTCCGAAGGCAATTGTACTACCTCCACCAACCAGACATCCTGCTGCACATCCTGCTGCGCATGATCCTGAGCACAATGTACCTGAACAGTTATCTACTGGCATTACTTCTCCCATATCACATTTCCTCCTTTCGTTTATTTATTATAAAGCTATAAAATAGCATTATAATCGTTTAATAGTCGAGGCTCAAATACTCTTTGTTCCAACCAACGAATTCCACATTTGAGATATCACTAGCTTTTTCTTCAATATTTGCCGGACAAAACATATTATGTACATTTGAACTTTCGTGAGACGCTAATTCAAACACACTACAGTCAGAACAAAAATATCTCATAGAACAATTCTTGCAATACACAACTTTATCTTTTGAATAAGTCCAATAAGAATAAAGGTCATCTTTACTTAGAATTTCATGCAGTGTATTGTCGGTTATATTTCCTAATGCTTTATGTATTCCCGGACACGGATTCACATTTCCAAATAAATCAATAGAAAAAACACCGTATAAGCATGGATTATAACTTTTTCTCAAATAAAATTCTCGCGGATTTCTATACTGAGATAACATCTTTTGATTCATTCCAATATGTGTCAATTTTTCTCTTTTTTCCATGTCCACAATATCAGCTATCATAGGAGTTATACCCAATTCTGTTTTAATATCCCTAATAATAGCCTCTGCATAATTCCGATTTTTGTCATATATCTGTAAAGTAACGGAATACGGTATATTATTCTTGTGTAGTACGCTGAATAGTTTTTCTTGTTTTCGTATAAACTCCTGCATTTCTTCACTCAAAAACTCAGAAAATCTACGTGTGGCAAAAACAACAATGTTTAATTTTATTTTTTCATATAAACTGGAAACTTTTAATATTTCATTTGCTTCAACACTTCCAGGCGTAGTAATTATCAAATTTATTCTACTGTTTTTTTTGCACTGTTCTATAAGTTTGTAAATAACTTCTGATTTGCAAAATGGCTCTCTTCCACCTAAAATCAATTCTTTTACACCAATCTCTTCAAGTTCACTTACTAATTTGTCGTATTTAATACTAGCCTCTTGATGATTTTGATTTCTAAAACAGCTCTGGCATCCCAGCCAATTTATATATTTTGATTTTCCACAAAAAGAGCATTTCAAATTACACTCATTGCTAATCTCTAAATAACATTTTACATATTGTGGAACTGGTTCAAGCATACCTTTTTTCTGAATTGGTGCATTAAAGCGAAACTTTTCTATATGAACTTCATTTTCAAAAAAATCTCCAAGTCCTTTTTGAGCCAACATCCCAAGAAAGTCCATACACACATTCTTGTGCTTTTCATATTCTTTTAAGGTATCCAGGTCCACATTATTTTCTAACCTTTTAATAAGCATTCCTGCTTCGCGATTAAGCATATAGATAAAGTTATTTTTCATATCATAAATACTATAATCTTTTTCTCCTGCAACCAAAAATGCAAATGCATTTAATCTGAAAAACATATATTATCCTCCCTATATAGTCAAGTCTTTTTCCTTGAAAATCAAGGATTTTTTAATCTTTCATCAATTAATATCTCAGAAGAAGGAGCCATAGGAATGGACATTTCTCTGTATCTGGTACGAAAATAGAGGATTTTGGGTACACGAAGTAAAACGTCTTGGTCTTTCGTTCTACATGGCCTTGTGTATACCCATCCATCTACGGTAGCGAACCTCCCATGTCTACCAGGATCATCAGTCTATGCCGAGTCCTAACTTCTCTCGTCCCGCCTGTCCATAACCAGGGTGTCAGCTCAGCTCCTAAACAGGGTCACGCCCTCTGGAAAATATTCCTGCCGACTACTGGCTCATTCTTTGTTTGTTGTATTACTGACTTCTTTCCTGCAACAGCACTTTTCGGTGGACGTTTTCCTGTTACATTTCATTTCTTTGTTGTTTCCAGCTCCTATATCTTTGAATTACATTTAATTATTTTCTAATTCTGCAGTATCTGTATCTAGAAAATATCTGCAATTTGGGTTTTCTTCATAAATTGAAACGTATCGTGATAAATTTGTTTTTACAACATTACGATGAAATGCACACCCAGCTTTATTCTTTTTAAATCCATTTTCTGTTTCAAAATTCAAATAGCAATATCCACAAAGCTTTTTAATCGGACAATTAGAACAGTCTTCTAAAGCAACCTCATTATATTCTTTCATAATTTTTAAAACTGCTTTTCCGTCAATCCCTTGTTCAACATTTCCTATAGAATTATGTCCATTAACTCTTTCACATATATCAAATATTCCTGATGAATTAACACATATTTTCTGTCCCGGAATACATGCTCCACTGCTCTTAATACAATGTCCTTGAATTTCATCAATTCTCCGCCTAACTATTACAGACATTGGTCCCCCACCTGCTATAGCTGACAAATACGAACTTATTTCTTTATCTGCTACTTTCTTTTCATGAAATTTACGCATTAAATTTTTTATTCTATCATCATATTTTTGATTATCGGTATCTGAAAATTGATCATAATAATTTGTTTCATTATCGGAAACTTTATTCACAAATATGGCTCTAGGAATGTTATATGTTTTTTCCAACTCTTCGTAAAATTCTTCAACTTTTTCAATATCTGTTTTAGGATCAAAAACGCAAACCGCATTTACCCTTGTACGAAAATAATAAGGATATGCTTCACTCAGCTTTTTAATATTATTTGCAATTTGTTCAAAGCTTCCACTTCCATCAATTTTAACTCTTAACCGATCATGTTCTTTTTGTGGACCATCAATACTTATAGCTAAACCAATTTCGTTTTCTGCTAGGAATTTTATATTCGCATCATTCAGTAACAATCCATTTGTTGTAAGCATATAATAAACATTTTCTTTATAAAATTGGTTAATATATCTCACAGCGTACTTAATTGTTTTCATATTCATAAGAGGTTCACCACCATAAAAAGTGATTCCTATTTTCTTTCTTGGATTACGTCTTAATTGAGGTGAAATCAGCTCAAAAAAGTAATCAATAGCACGTTTAGCAGTTTCCTCTGTCATATACTTACAACTTTTATCTTTTGTCAAATGATATGCGTCTGAATAAATGCAATATTTACATCTTAAATTACAATCATCTGTTACTGATAAAATCAATTGTCTTGCTAAATTACTACCGATAAAGTCAACAATTTCCTCTTCTCCTGGATATTTCACGCGAATATCACACTCTTCCAAAAAGGCTCCAGTTTGATCCAACAAGTAGGATAAATAATGCACTTTACTTTCGTGTACATCACCATCTTTTAGTATATCTTCTGTCTTATTACCTTCTAGCAATTGTTTCAAAATTTTTTCATCTTCCTTACTCCATGGTAAAATAAGGCCTGTGGAATCATCATATAAATATTCGTTTCCTTTTTTTGATTTAAATGTCAGTGTCATTCGTTTTTTCATTTTTATTCTCCTTATCTAAGTTAATTATTTTATCAAATCGAATTCCATCTATATAATCATGCGAAACTATAATACATGTACTTTCTTTAAATTTTTCATGAATCATTTTATATAAATCATCAGTCTTTTTTGAATCTAAATTTGATGTAGCTTCATCAAATATCAATATTTTAGATTTCTTCATTATCGCCCTAGCAATTGCTATCATTTGTCTTTGTCCTCCTGATAGTAACATCCCATTTTCCCCTACATTACTTTCAAGATTTAATTGACCTTTTCTAAAGGCTTCAGCCAAGCCACTATCCTTTAATGCCTCAACTAACTCATAATCAGTAAAGTTATCCACACTATATAAAATATTTTCTTTAACTGTTCCTGAAAATAAAAAAATATTTTGAGATACTATACTAATTTGATTACGAATACTGGCTTTTCTGTAATTCTTTATATCTTTATTGTCAATATATATGTATCCTGTATAATTTGTATATAATCCCATGATTAATTTAAGTAACGTAGTTTTTCCGCTTCCATTTCTCCCTTTAATAAGTACTTTACTTTTCCCAGGAATCTTTACAGACAACTTATTTATTATCATTTTACTGTCTTCTTCGTATTTAAAGGACATATTTTCAAAGACTATTTGTCCATTACTTATATTCAGATATGGAAGATCGTTCTCTACCTCTATCTTTTCTGAGAAATACTGTACTAGTCTTTTCAAAGAAGCTATAGCTGGCTGAATACTGATTAGTGATGAAGCCAACGCTTGAACAGGTGCTAATAGTTTTGGCAAATATCCTGAAAAAGCAAAATAATCTCCCATTGTCATATTGTTTTTTGAAATGTGAATAGCTGATATAACTAGTACAAGGACAGAAATAATATTGCAAATCAACATTATTGATTCCGATGTAAGATTAAGCAATACGCTCTGTTTTGTTGATAATTTACTTATTCGCTCATTCAAATTATTTATTTTCTGCGACTCTGTTTTTTCTTTATTGGAAATTTTTACCTGTTCAATTCCTGAAAGAACTTGCTGTATTGTTCCATTTGCAGTGGCTACTTCCTCCATATTCTTTCCGACTATATATCTGGTTTTATTCATCATCATTTTTATTAGAAGAAAATAAATCGGCAAAAACAGATAAATGCATATAGTAAAACTAGTATTTATAGAAAATAAAAAGACCGATGCAATCACGAATTCTATAATACTTAAACCCAGTTTACATGTAGTACTTGAAAAAAGTGGTTTTATCGAATTGATCTCATTAGTTCTTGCCAATATATATCCCTTTTCCTTATTTCCAAAAAATGAAAGCGGATAATACATCAATTTATTATAAATTTCTTTTTTAATATCAAGATTCACTGTTTCACTCAGTAATGTAAAAATATATGATAGTAAAAAATTTCCCATAGAGTATAAAAAATATACAGCAACAGCCATACTTGATAATATCAGAATATACTCTATTCTCCCCTCTGGAATACCAACGTCAACAATCAATTTCATGATATAGGGTCCCAAACTAGAAACCAATGATATGACTATTGATAGCACAAGGCTAATTATTATTTTCCCTTTATGCCTTTTCATGTGCTTCCCTACAAATTTTAAAGCACTCATGATCATATCTCTCCTTTCGTCTAAACAATTTATTTGTTTGTTAAACATATTTTACAAAAAATGGATTTTAATACAAGACAAAATGCATGATATACCATTTTTGTGATTGAATGACAAAGTTTTATCTTACTTCATTCCCAATTTTAATCAAACATGCAATACAATTTTAAAGATAATACAATATTTCATCATTCTATATATTTATTTATATCTTGACACATTTTTATTAACCGTATATAATTATATATATACAGATATTTCGCAAAGGAGGTGAACACAAAATGGACTTTACCATACTAATAAGCAATTCTTCCGAACTTCCAATTTACATGCAAATTGTGGAACAGATTCGTGAGCAAATTGTTTTAGAGAAAATCCCTTCCAATACTCCTCTTCCTTCTATTCGCCAATTATCAAAAGATTTAGACATTAGCGTTATTACAGTAACTAATGCTTATAATAAGTTACAAATAGAAGGCTTCATTACTTCTTTACCTGGAAAAGGGTTCATAACATGTAGCAGGGAAAATAAAGAAATACAGTATTATTACAAAAATAATATTTACCAATATCTCAGATTGGCTATTCGCAATGCACAATATATTGATATAGAATATAATGAACTAATAGAGGACTTTTCTAAAATATACAATAACGAATTACAAACAAAAAAGGAGGAATAATATGTGTATTTTAAAACTAAATAATGTATCAAAAACATTTAATAACTTCTATTTAGATAATATAAACTTCGAATTGCCTAAAGGTTACATTATAGGATATATAGGTCCTAATGGTTCTGGAAAAACAACTACCATAAAACTAATCACCGATCAATATTTACCGGATTCTGGCACTATATATATTAATGGAAAAAAGCTTTCTGATTCAGAAAAGGATTATAGAAACTCAATCGGTTATATTGCTGATGATTTTTATTTTCCAGATTTCTTTAAAATCCATACAATAAAGAAAATACTTAAAGACTTCTATCCGACTTTTGACCCATTATCGTTTGATGAGTATATTAGTTTGTGGAAATTACCATGTAACCAGAACGTAGGCACCTTCTCTAAAGGTATGAAAGTCCGCCTGATGTTTGCTTGCGTTTTAAGCAGAAAACCAGAAATTCTTATTTTAGATGAAGCCACAAATGGTTTAGATCCTGTTGTTAGAACAGAAATTTTACAAATATTAAAGGACTATATAAAAGATGGCGAACACAGTGTCTTATTTTCCACCCATATTTTATCAGAATTAGATAACATAGCTGATTATATATATATGATTTTAGATGGGAAATGCACATTAATGGGGACAAATGATGAACTACTTGATAATTTCATTCTTATCACCGGTTCAATTCAACACCAAGATTTTTTCAAAAAAAAATGTGTTAGTTTCATACAAAAAGACAATTATTTGGAAGGACTAGTTCGCTCTGATAATATAGATTTTCTTCCAAATAACCTGTCTTTTAAAAGACCTACACTTGAACAAATATTATTATATCACTCAAAGGAGGATACATATTGTGATTAAATTAATCAAATTGGACTATCGACTTATTTCATCACAAATTATTATAATATTATGTGCAATACTTTTCTCAGTGTATTTAGGAGTTTTTAAAGCAATGCCAACTTTTTCAATAGGAATACTTTTTATGATGACTTTTATTTTTTCAACAGTTCCTTTTAACGTTTCCTCATATTATAAATCCTGTTTTTATAATATGCTTCCTGTTTCTACAAAGAAAAAGGTGTTAGCACGCTACTGTTATCTTTTTATAAATATATTCCTTTCGACATTACTAAGTTTCATTATTTTTTATTATGCGGGCCGAAAATATTCTATAGATGATTCAATGGGCTATTATAAAATAATATTTATTATTGCCATTACATGTCTTTCATTATGTAGTGTTCAGTATGTCATATACTATAAAATAGAAAACATTCGTAATCAACAATTTGCTGTTTGGTTTAGGCTTATACCTGCTTTTGCGCTTATGTTTTTTGTGAATATTTTTAGTGAAAGGGCTTCTCACTTTTTATATTTTAATTACTTTCATCTTTTAATATTAACTGGTATTTCAATTTTTATTTTATCAATATGTATAGCTCTGTCTTTTTATATTAATGCACACAAAAAAAATTAACGGAGGAAAAACCTATGTGTAATAATTCAAAAAACACTACTAAAGAATCCTCAAATAATACCAACGAGGAAAATACCTCTAGTAGTAAGTTTGAAAATAATCTTGACGATGAAATTGATTCAGAAACCTTAATTCCTATCATGCAGCTTCTTTTATAAATTAGCTGTGCTAAACCTTAAATAGACTATTCTGTTTCTCATACGTAAATAGTAGATAGTCCGTACCTACTCAATAGTAACCTTTCTGTAAATAAAAATGCCGGTACAGGTTTTACTATCACCTGTACCGACATTTTCTGTCTAGTTTATAAATTTAACTACATAATAATTTATTCTTTCCTTCTGCTCAAAATGCAGATAATGTCCCCCCTTTAACATTACCAATCTATTTTCCTGATTATCGCTCAACACACTTCTATGCAGTTTCTCCCATTCTGGAAAAATTTCACAATTATCTTCTGAAACAAAATTTAGCACTGGAACTTCTTCTGGAAATTTCATATCTTGTACTATCTCCAGATTCTTTTCTACCTGCTTTAATTCATTCATTACAGTCTTATTATAAGAGTTATCAAGGGAAAGTATCCGAAAAACTTCTAAGTCTTCCTGTGAATAAGAATAATTCTGGTCTGCATAGATAGCCTTTTCCGGATTTCCAATTGAAAATATCCGGCTAATTCCCAACACATTTTTTGTTTTACTTAAATAGGCCATCAGAAGATTTAATTTTGTTGTATCAAAGGGTTCATTCTCATTTTGCTTTGGTACAGAAGAATCTATCCCTATAAAACCACGAACTTCCTCTGGATAAGTATTAGCATAATACAGGGAATACAATCCGCTAATAGAATGAGCCATCAGATAATATCGGTGAACTCCAATCTCCTCTAAACAGGCATGTAATTCCTCTACGATATTCTCTATGCTTCTCTCTGTATCTGCGGGATCAGACAGTCCATAGCCAAAAGGCTCCACTGTAATCACTTTATATGTCTTTCCTAATTTCTCAGCTAACGGTCTAAACTCTAATACCGGAGAAGGAGATCCCAGTCCTGGGAGTAACACAATAACGGGGGATTCTTCTGCTTGCAAACCAGCAATTTCCACAGTCATCTTTTTCCCATTGACTTTAACTGCATTGCCATAAGCTGCTTGTATCTTTGGTATTTCTCTCTTTTTACAAAAATAGTTCCATGTGATCCCCATGCAGCATAGAATCAGAATTACAATAGCCAACCACTTTATTATTTTAAATATTTTCCTTCTCATAATTTTAGAAACTAATTTCACCTCCCGTTACTTTTACTGTTTTAGATCCACTATTGGTTACATAGAATCTATAATATCCACTAGACGGTATTGTAAATGATGTTTTATGAGAAGTTCCTGAACCGCTATACTTTTGAGTTCTACTTCCATTCTGATTGATATACCCCATCTTTACAGAGGAAGATACATTCAAGTTTACCCGAAAAGTAACAGTAGTACCTCCACTCACATAAAACATAGAGCCATTGGAGTCATAAAAGGATACCGTTTTCCCACTTTCAATACTAATTTGCTGTAGTACCATTCTATCCTCTATCTGATCTTTATATAAATCTTCTCTACAAATACTATAAGTTGTTATATTTCTTACATTATCGGCTGCTGAAACTGGCATAGCAACCAAGCAAATAAGCCCTAACATTCCAAAAAATATTCTTGTTTTTTTCATCTTTCACTTTCCCCTTTCTACAGTCAATATTCCTTGCGAAATCGTCACTCTGTCACTAGATACATTTTTTAAATATACACCATATTGTCCTGATTTAGGAATATCCAGGATTATCTTATTTTCTGTTTCTGATATAACCTTCTCATCTATCACCTCTCCATTAAAAATATATCCAATCTCCAATGTTCTTGCTTTACCTCTCTCATCACTATCAGACTGTATGAAATCTAATATAAAAGTATCCCCTGTTTTCATATTCCAAGTATCTCCATCAAAATCTATAAGAACAATCATGGTTCCGTTATCCAAATAACACTCTGGCACTGATCCGTTACGCTCTGTTTTTAATTCCATAATATATTTTGCAATAGGAATTCCATCTTTATATAAATTTTCTGGTAAAATGATGTCCGTTTCCACTTCCATTTGTATAGCTCCGCTGTTTTCCTTTTCATATAAAGCAAGTCCGTTCTGATTTTCTAAAACCACTTCCTCATTATTTTTGATTTCACCTGCAGATTTTAAAACTTCATGTGCCCCAACAGTGATTCCTCCAATTCCCATTGCCGCTGCCAAAACAGCTATATATCTCCTGCGATTTCTTTTGGCTTTGGTGTGACCTATCTCAAGAAAAACAATTTCTTTTATTCGCTTCTCACTTTCAATATTTTTATGTTGCATTTCATTTTCAAATAGCTCACAGGAATTATCAAACATTTCACTTATTTTAAACTTCACTGGCATCATATCCCTCCTCCAGAAGAATCCTTTTCAGAGTTTCTCTTCCTCTCCGCAGACGGGTCTTTACTGTTTGAGGATTCATTTTTAATGTTTCTGCAATCTCTTCTATTTTTTTATACCGATAATAATACATAATAAAAATTTTTCTATCCGTCTCTCTTAATTTCTCCAATGTTCTTCCAATGATCAACTGTTGCTCTTTCTGTAAAATCAAGTGCTCTACATCACCATCAATCAAAAGAATATCATCATTAAGTTCCAGAATTTCTCCACGATAAGCTCTTAACCAATCTTTCGCCTTATTTCTTGCAATCATTCCCAGATACGATTTGACACTGCTGTACTTTTTATAATTAATCCTTTCTGCTGTCAGCCATAGGGAAATAAAAGTATCTGCAACCACCTCCTCTATATCTTCCTTGGTACCTTTTTTATGCAGTAATTCCCAGACGATATATGTGATATAGGAACTATATAAATCAATGATTTTTCCCAATGCCCATTCATCTTTCCTCTTCAGTTTTCTCATTAAAATAATTTCATCCATTGTCCAAATCCCATCTGTCTGTTTTTTATCAATACGGAAAGGATTGGAGTTTGGTTTCGTTCTATTTCAAAATATTGAATAAAAAAAAGAATATCGCTTTTGCAACATTCTTTTCTTATTCTCTATATCACCGATTATAAGTGTCCTACTATTCTTTTTTAATATAATTAAATGTCTTTAATTTCATTTACTACGTTTTTCCATCAAAACATAAAAATAAGATTGTAATTTCCCACTTTGGCTATTTTAATTTGTATTTTTTTCAAAAAACAACATAATTTTTACTATGAATTGTTTTTCCTCATTTATGCACTTTAGTGTACCATTATATTTTTCAACTGCATCTTTTACACTCGGAAGTCCCCAACCATGAAATTCTCTATTTTTCTTTGTTGTTGAAGGAAAATGTGCAAATGACTCTTTATTTTCTTCACACGCATTAGAAACCTTTATAAGTAAAAAGTGATTAATCCGGCGTATAGTCAACGAAATATTTCCAGGTATTTTCAATTTTTCAGAAGCTTCAATCGCATTATCCAATAAGTTTGCCAATATTGTGCACATATCATGTGGTTTAATATTGGTATTCTGCGGGAATTCCACATTCACATTACAGGTAATTCCTTTTTCCTTCATTTTTCCCAATTTACTATTAATCACTACGTCAACAACGTCTATTCCTGTCCAAGTAGTTTTCGATAATTGCATTATTGGGCGACTTATTTCTGTAATATAATTCTTTGCCTCCAACGTTTTTTCTTCATCTAAAAGCTGATATAATACATTCAAATGGTTATTTAAATCATGGTATAGCTTTGCATTACCTGTATAAATTTCATTAATAGTTTTATAATTTTCTTCGAGCAGTTCATTTCGCATTTCTGCAAAATCTAATTTCATTTTTTCTTCTTTGCTTTCTATTACAAAATAAACTGTAAAAAAAAGTAATGACCAAAGAGCTATAAATACAAACCACACACCTGCCATTGTATAATTAAATGCCTTAAATGTTTGATTAACTAAGTATACAAATCCCAAAAATCCCGCACAGGATATAATTAAAATTGTATATACATAGTTCTTCTTCAATGAAAAAGAATATAAATATTTCTTTATCATAAAATACAGCAGTATCCATAAAAACTTTATAACACAAATCATTACTACACGTAAAATTCCTCTTGTAGAAACTAGCGCGGTAAATGTATCATAGCCACCATAAAAAAGCGATACAAGAGTAAAAATCAAAAAGTCGAAACAGCTTAAACATAATACATAAAAACTTGCGATTGAAAATAGTTCTATATACTTTCTCCTGTAGATAATTTTAGCGGTAATACTCATATATAATACAAATAATATAATCGTAAAATAAGAAAATATTGATACATGATTGCAAATTTGTATTAATACAGTTCCTATTATTGCTAATTCTCTATCTAATATAAAGTTTTGCTTTCCTCGTTGCTTATATAACAAAATACTATATATTTTATATAATACAAATACTTCAACAGAACTTGCTAAAATTTCAATTCCATTATATACAATATTCATATCTGTTCACTCCAGAAGTCACTTAACTTCGTTTTTATTTGTTCCAGTTTTGCCTGGCTTGCTGGCAAACGAATTCCATTCTTCAGTTCTACAATTCCATCTTTTATTCCCATAATATGGGCTAGATTAACAATATCCCCACGATCAACATATACAAAATCATCAGATCGAAATTCTTTAAACACCTGTGTAAGACTCTTTCTTACCTTGGTCACTGAATTATCTAATAATGTTATTACAGAATTTTTTCCTTCTCTTTGAATATACAAAATCTTATGATAAGGTATTTTTTCTACTCTAGTTGGTGTTTTTATTGCATAAAATTCATCTGTCTGTATCTTTATCATATTGATAGCATCCTTCAACGCCTGTGGTAACCTAGAGCCTATTGAGTTTTTGGGTATATATCTAAAGATTGACAATTCAAATGCATCTACGGCATATTTTAAATGTGATGTAATAAATATGATTAGCACTTCCGGTAAATACCTTTTAACATATGCAGCTAAATTCATACCGTCTATATTAGGCATTTCAATGTCACTAAGGATTAGATCATAATATTTCCCTTCCTGAATATCATATTGTAAATTCTCACTCTGAGTATAAACCGTTATGTCTGCAAATTCGTTACTCTTTTTTAAAAATTCCATTACTTTTTTCTTTAATATTTCTACTGTTTTTTCGTTATCATCACATATAGCAATGTAAATCATGATACGCCTCCTTATGAGCAATCACTTTATTATAGCAGATTCTAGTGATTTGTTAAATCATAAATGTATAAAAAATTCCTCTCCTTAAATCATGGAAAAACATTTCTTTTTCATTTATTACCAATTCATACATGTCTTTTGTTACTGCGCATTTATAATAATAAATCCCTGTTTCATGTTGCTTTACTTTTGTTATAATATCTGCTACTACCTCATCTATTTTCATTTCTTGATGCGGAGATGCTGGCCACTTTTTTATCATAGATCGTACCTGAGTTTTATTCAATTTTACCTTTTTTGCAAAGTAAAATTTTTGGGGGAATTTTAACTCTCTTGTAGTTCCTAACTCTTTTAAAACAAGGTCAAAAACATCTTTCCCTTCTTCATACGGAAATCCCATTTCTAAATAAGCCTGTATATGCAAAATTGAAGTTTCTAAATACTTAATATTTTCTGTGTTTTGATAGTATTGATACAACTGAAAAACAGCATCAATAAATGTATCTTTTACGGATATATCTTTATATTGTACACTTCCTGCTGCTAATTTAATTGCTTCAATATATACTCCATTCTCTCTTATCTGCATTTCTATTCCTCCCTATATACTTCATTTAGCATAAAAGATGCCGGAATATCAACACTCTGGCATCTTTTATTTATATACATGTATTAACTTTACCTTATTTCAGACATTCCGGTAATTTAGGCTGATATGAAAGACAAACAGATGCACAATTTGCTCCCCATATTGCACAAGCTTCTATACACATAGCAAGAAATTTCATAGTCCTATAACTCCTTTCTTTGTATACAATAAAAATTTAGGTTTATCAGTAATCAGCATAAATACTGCTACCAAACAAATACTTAATACCATCATACCCATGATCTCTTTATCTACTACTGATAAAAATAATGCAGCAAAGACATTTATGTTCAAAATATTCCTAGCCATAATCTTACACCGACTTTTTTTATTTTCACCAATAGGCTGATTTTCATTAACCACCGGTGCATGGATAGCAATATAGTAACTACTTAATACTAGCAAAATCAACCATATTTCTAATGGAAGCTTTGTATAAATTATATTGTTAAAAAGTAATAAAAATAAATACGAAATGTTACTAATCAAAAAGCATCTAAAATATGTAACTGCATGATATCCACCCGTAAATACTCTCAATGGTGCAAACACCAATAGGAATATTACACCTAATTTAAATTCGTGTAATAAACCTGACACAATCAATATTGAACTTATTCCAATCATTGTTGACAAAATAATTTCTATGCCATAAGTATAAACAGCTTCTTTTCTCCTTTCCGAGCCATCTGCTATTCTTTTTGCAAGTTTACTGGACACTTTATTTAACACTTTTAATCCCTCCCTATGTCATGAATTATAGCAAAACCTTTTGCTTTTTTCTTATTATGTCCATAAATTCAGGGATTTTTGTCCACGAATTCTTTTTCGTCTTCTCCAGCGCATAACAAAAGGCACTAATCAGTGCCTTTTTCTGTATCATTCTTATATTTTTTTAAATCCTCTACCTTATCTAATCTTTCCCATGGTAAATCTAAATCTAATCTTCCAAAATGTCCATATGCTGACACCTGCTTATATATAGGCTGTCTTAAATCAAGCATTTTTATAATACCAGTAGGACTCAAGTCAAAATTATCTCTTATAATATGAATTAACATATCCTCTGGCAATTCACCTGTTCCAAATGTATTAATTCCTATTGAGATTGGCTTTGCTACACCAATTGCATATGAAAGTTGAATTTCACATTTATGTGCCAAATCTGCCGCTACAATATTTTTAGCAATATAACGAGCTGCATATGCTGCTGACCTATCTACTTTTGTACAATCCTTTCCAGAAAAAGCTCCGCCGCCATGATGAGCATATCCTCCATATGTGTCCACAATAATTTTCCGCCCTGTTAAACCACTATCACCATGCGGTCCACCAATTACAAAACGTCCCGTAGGATTTACGTAAAATTTGGTTTCAGAATCTACCATTCTCTGAGGTAAAACACAATCGAAGACATAATGTTTAATGTCTTTTTGTATCTGTTCCTGAGATATTTCAGGATCGTGCTGTGTAGACAAAACCACCGCTTCTAATCGTACAGGTTTCCCTTGCTCATTATACTCTACTGTAACCTGCGTTTTCCCATCTGGTCTAAGATAAGCAAGAGTTCCATTTTTGCGGACTTTCGCAAGCTGTCTAGCTAATTTATGAGCCAACGAAATAGCATACGGCATAAATTCATCTGTTTCATTCGTTGCATAACCGAACATCATCCCCTGATCACCGGCACCTAACATACTTTTTGCATTTTCGCACTCATTCTGCTCTTTTACTTCTAATGCTTCATTTACCCCCTGTGCAATATCCTTAGACTGCTCATCAATACATGTAATAACTCCACAGGTATCAGCATCAAATCCATATTTTCCCCTTGTGTATCCAATGTTACGAAGGGTTTCTCTAACAATCTGAGGAATATCAATATATGCTTGCGTTGTTATCTCCCCCATAACTAATACTAATCCTGTAGTTATACTGGTTTCGCAGGCAACACGACTCATTGGATCTTTTTCAATCAGTGCATCTAATATCGCATCGGAAATTGCATCACAAATTTTATCTGGATGTCCCTCGGTAACTGATTCTGATGTAAATAATATCTTTTCCATATTTTTCCTCCCTATTGTGATAACCATGAAAAAATCCCTAAAACGCCAAACATAATTATACCTCTAATAGCATCTTCTAATGTGGTAGCTACTTTGTCTTTTTTTATATTTGTTTTATTGAATAATGTAACAACTGCATAATATCCATCACTTTTTACTATTGGAATGAAATTCACCAGCACATTAGAAATCACCAAATAACAATACGGTAGCTGTTTTGGAAAAAATAATAGTACAAGCAATACATAAATACAATTCATAAAATTTCCAGCCAGATAAATTGCAATCCTTTTGTATTTAGAAACCATATAGCTATATGAAGTATCTACATAAAATGCAGGCCAAATAAACATAAATTTAAACCCTATTTTGACTCGACTTTTAGGATAAAATTTTTTCAAAAATAATACATGTCCAAGTTCATGAATAAATATATTTATTATTAAAACTAAAGTTGCTGGAAGAAAATTTACATCTATAATAGAATACGTTGTAGTTCTAAAATATAAATATAATGTCAGAAGAATCATGAAAATCATTCCCATCATATATAGTATATTATCTTTATCATTTTTTACGAACTCCAGTTTTTCCTTTCCGAACAGTGAATCAAATGTTGCATTATCCAATTTAAAGAAATTATTATTTTTTTCTACAATCGTAAAATCTCTTTTACTGTCCTGAGCTATGGTATATTCTTCATATTTAAATATTTTCAAAATATCCTTCTTCCTTCAGCAATCTTAAAAACCAATCATCTTTAAATAAAAATCCACATAGCTCACACGGAGAAGTCAAACTCTGCGGATATTCTATATTCTTTTTCTTTAATAATTCCAAAAATGGTGTAAAACCTTCTGTATAGATTTTATGTAAAACCTTATTATAATCTATAGACTGAATGATTGCACTCAAGCTCTCTTCATGTAAATTTCCCATTAATAAAAGCGTATTTTCTACGACTTGTGAGCAACATGGATATACTTCTAACTTTGCATTAATCAATAATGTTCGATCTAAAAGTCCAATACAGCGCGCTTCATGTTTCTTCAAATCAATAACTTTTATAAACTGGGAATCAGAAAATATCTCTGCTGATCCGGTATTAATAACTGGTTGATATGCATAATTTGTCTTAAAGGCATGTTCCCCCATCTCATTGATAATATCACCTGGCTGAATACCATCTTTTAAGAAGCAACCAACAATTTCCGTACTTACCTCTAAATCATTTGCAATATCTACAATATTTAAGATATTCTGCAAATCAATAAATTCCTTATGAAATTGATCATAACTAAAGGAAATCATTTTTATCTTAGATTTATTTCTTTCAATAAAATTTCTTGCCTTATTGATGTCCTTTCCCCAGAATCCATTAGTTTTAATTGTAATTCCAACTTTTCTACCATAATCAAAATTAATTATATGCTCTACCAAATCAGGATATAGCATAGGTTCACCGCCAGTCACACCAATGAGATCTATAGACGGACATTCCTTAATATTTTTTAGAATCAAATCTAATTCCTCTATTGTAAGAGTTTTACCTCTTACAAGCCCTCTTGAGTCACAACACATTTTACATCTTGCATTACAATTTTCAGTTAATAAAATTCCACATCCTTTAAATTCCATTTTTTTCCCATCTCCTTCTAAAAATAAAAATTATACATAATACAGTAGCAAATAATGCTATTGAATATAAAATATTTTCTTGAATCATCAAATAATCGCTATTTCGTGTATTAAAGTACTGGTTAAACTTTATGAAAACAGGATTTGAAGCGTCATACCTAACCAAAAAGCTCAATTTGGGGTTAGCAATCGAAGCCACCATTGAAAATAACCAAAAAGCAAAATTTACTACATAGGCTCCAATAACACTTTTAAACAAAAATCCCCACATACTTGCCAATAATATTTCATAAATAATTGCACTTTCGAAGTAGAACAAAGTTGCCAAAGTATAAGAGAAATCCTGATACACAATACTTATACCTATAACTCCACCAAAAACAATAATACTCATCCAAGCTAATATCACCGCAATTTTTGTCAAAAAATAGCGAAGCCAATTGTATCCCATAAGTTTATAAAATAGGATATTTTTATTTTTGTAATCTGATACAAAAGACTGAATAATCAATACTGGAAAAATAAGCATTCCAAACTGTGTGATTACCGTATAAATGCTAACGTATAGCTCACTAATTGTCGGATTGGAAATCTTATCCAGACTTACAAGTAGTACATATCCTAGAACAAAACAGATTGCTACAGTAAGTAAATAAAATAAAAAAAAGTGATTTTTTATATTTTTTCTTATTTCCATATTATTCCCCCCTTATATACATAGCTACAATCTCGTCTTTAGAAGCAATTTCTGTAATTTCCAGATTGTTAATATAATAGTATTTCCCTTCCATATATTCTAAATCAGATAAATTATGTGTAATATTGATAATAACCGCTTCATGAGTTTTCTTATATTCCATAAGGAATTCATACAAATCTATAGAACTATTTTTATCCAAAGCATTTGTAAATTCATCTAATATAATCACTTTAGGGTCTGCTGATAAAAACGCCAATAATTTTATTTTTTGCTTCTGACCATCACTCATCTTCTTGATTTGCAAGTTTTTAGATACTTTATTTAATTTTAACAGGTCATATAAACCCATAATTTTCTGTGCTTCAAATTTCTTTTTTAATAATTTTATCACATCATCAAGAGTAAACTCTGCCGGAATATTACTACTGCTTCCAATAAGAATTGCCTCCTGATTTTCTTCAATTTTTCCCTCAAATTCTAACATTCCTACACATGTTTTAGCAAAACTTGATTTTCCAGCGCCATTGCTTCCTAAAATATGGTTTATATATTTCTTATCAAATGAAATGTTTACATTTTCAAGTAGCTTTTTTTTCCCTACTTTCAAACTATAATTAATCAGTTTCATTGCAGTATCCTTTCCAAATAGGTGTTTATAAAATATATGAAGCATTCTATAAACACCTATTTCTCATAAAATATGATAAGTCTACAAATCTCTCGTCTTTTTATATTTAGTGTCCTTTACTACCAACGACAGCTTTAAGGGTAGCGACAATGAAGTACCACATGCTGTTAATATTTTCCAGTTTTAAGGCCTCCATTTTCTGATCCATAACCTCTTTTTTTGTTTCGTTATTTTCTTTAAATTCATTAATTTTCATCTCTAATTCCTCCATTTTAAATCAATTTTTTTATTAGTGTCCCTTACTACCAACAACTGCCTTAAGAGTTGCAACAATGAAATACCACATACTATTGATATTTTCCAGCTTTAAGGCTTCCATCTTTTTCTCCATAACTTCCTTTTTATTTTCATTGTTTTCTTTAAAATCGTTAATTTTCATTTTTATACCCAACCTTTCTTCTTTTCACTAACTATTTTTTACACTTTACAGTGTTTTCAAAATTTCTATTCCCTTTTGCTTAATATATTTTTGTGGGACTTCTTGTTTTCTCTGAAACCATTGATGTATTTCTTACCTCCCTGTGTTTATTCCTAATCCATATGTATTAGATGTTTTGTAGTATAGCACTCAATACAAATAATAGTTATTTTTGTCCACCAAATATTATTTTTATGACCACAAAAAATGCCGCTACAGGTTTATCACCCGTAACGGCATTTTCCTTTATTTTATTCCGCTTTTTCTTCATTACCGGATTTTAAATATGTCATGACCTCTTCCACTGTTTTTCCGGAAGCAAGTAAGGCGCTAAAGATTTCATCTTTCTGTTTATCTTCAATCTTCTTCCTAAGTTCTTTTGCTTTCAAACGCAGTTCTTTTAATTCTGCCTCTGTTGTTTTAATCTCCTGCTCTGTCTTCATAAGCATTTCTTCAAGAGAAAGATTTTCTACTTTTTTACGTCTTGGCATACTGTTTCCTCCCATGCTGATATTTCCTTCATTCTACCATTATTGTTCCAAAAATACCAGTCTTTTTATGAATCGCTCCTATCTCCCTCTTCGCTGCTGTTTCTGGCTTTTGGCATATTCCATCTTTTTATTGTATTCGTCCATGATTGCACTTTCCAGATCTGCCTTAAATTCTGCATTGACTGCATGGGCAATATCCTCCCTCTCTCCTTTTGCAGAATTTTTCTGAGGCATACCTACAAAAGTTTTTCCGTTCCATGCCTGGATCACATGAAGCTGCTGGATTGCCAATACGTCCTGCAGACGAATGGCTACATCTGCCTTAAATGTATCGCTTCCCTGTACCGGATTTACACTCAGATTGTAATACAGCTCTTCCTCTCCCCAACAGCCCTTACAGTCTGTTTTCGTTTCTGTCATATTCTCATAGGCTTCCCTTACGGTATCCAACACTTCCTTTTGAAATTCCTTATCCGTAAACCGGAAAAAAGGAACATACTCCCCTGTTTCATAATCTCTGTAACGGGGCATATCGAGATACAGATTTCCTTTCGAGGACTCTTTAATTGCAAGGCTTTTCACACAGAAGGCCTCATCAAAGGTAATGGTAGCAAATCCTTTCAGGTTATTGATTTTTCCTTCTTCCTGTTTCAATTCCGGTTTATATACTCTGATATTATATTCCATATTGTGATCTCCTTTTCTACTCTATTTTTCGTTACCGAACTGCTGTCTGGCATGGAAGATTTTTAGTTTCCTCCTGCACTTCCACACACTCCTCCTGGTCCTTGATTTCCAGTTCTGCATCAATCTCCATCTGCCGGGTAATATTCTCTTTTAAAAGCTCCTCATACGGGAAGGGCTTTTCATATTCCTGCTTTGCATTTTTTATCTCATTTTCGCAGGTCTTAATTTCTTTTTGAACCTCCTCCACTGCTTTATCAAGGGCATTCAAGCGGTTTTCTATACGAACCATGTTGCCGGAGTCACTGCTTTTTAACTCCACACTATACTCCTTCTCTCCCTGAAGGAACAAGCTCGGCCCCAGCATATCATTCTGAACAGATACCTGAAACCCCTTATACATACCGACTTCGTACCTGGTAAAAGCCGTCACTCCTTCTATAATCCCACGCAGAACTTCGCCTGCTTCTTTGTGTTTCTCATAAACTTTTCCCTGCAGCGTGATTGCAAACCCCGGTTGTACTTCCATAGCCTGGTTCCTGCGCTCCAAATCCTTTTGAAGTAATTGCAGTTCTCCCTTCAGACTTTCTATCCTTTTCGGATACTGGAAAGTGACCGCATCTTGCAGGGCAAACCTTTTCCCTTCATGTGCAGCTTTTAAAATTCTCAGACGTGCTACTTCATTATCTACTTGTATTTTTTCCATGATCAGGGGATTTTCAGAAGCTACCGCTTTAATCTCTGCAAAGTTTAGTACGGTTTCATCTATATCCTCACAGATCCTTGCCAGTTCCCGGCTGGTAAATACCTGGCTGATAAACCGCTGTTTTGTTTCTACAATGCCCCATAAATAAGCATCAAAAGAACCCTTTGTTACATAGCGGTAAATATTGACTTCCTCATTTTCATTCCCCTGGCGGATAATACGCCCTTCCCGCTGTTCAATATCAGAGGGTTTCCAGGGACAGTCGATATGATGAGCCGCCACCATTCTGGTCTGGATATTGGTTCCTACCCCCAGTTTTTCGGTACTTCCTATAATAATCCGTTTCCTTCCGGCTCTGACATCGGAAAACATGCGGTCCCTCTGTTCATCTGTTTTTGCATCATGGATAAAGCAGATTTCTTCCTCTGGAACACCTCTGGTAATCAGTTCCTGTTTTAAATAATCATAGACGGTAAATGCTTTTCCAGGTCCGGGTGTCCCAATATCCGAAAAGACAATCTGGGTTCCTTTCTGTTCCTGGGACTGTACATATTCCTGGTAAATGTTTTCTACTGCTTTATTCAGTTTGGAATCCGAATCTACCGAAGCATAACTGTCCAAAAGCCGGGAATCTGTACCCAAGAGCCTTGCTTCCCCGGTAATCCGGAGCATATTGTCGTCCTTTGGATCTACCACACCTCTATGGATTGCTTCTGCCCTTTCCACCATTTCCTGCATACGTTCTTTGACATAATCAGAGGCTTCCGATACTATAACCTTATATTTTCCGTCCTTTAATTCTGGCCGCTTAATATCCAGCATATCAGGCAGAATGATGTCTGCCACTTCTTTAAACAGGTGTATCAGTTCCGGCAGATTGATAAACTTATTAAACCTGGTCCGCATCCGGTAACCGGTACCCTCCGGTGCCAATTCCAGGGAACTGGTAACTTCCCCAAACACAGAAGCCCATGCATCAAAATGGTAAATCCCCTTTTCGTGAAGCCGCCTTTCCTGCAGATATAACTGCATCACATAAAGTTCCACCATAGAATTTGACAAAGGGGTTCCCGTTGCCATAATGACGCCCCTTCCCTGATTTTTTTCGTTGATATACTGGATTTTCATTCGCATATCCATAGCCCTCTGGGAACCGCTGGAACCCAGGCCCGCAACATTGTTCATTTTCGTAAAAACTTCCAAGTTCTTGAACAGGTGTGCTTCGTCTACAAATAAGGCGTCTACGCCCGTTTCTTCAAAGTACATCACATCATCTTTGATTTCTTCATTGTTCAGTTCTTCGATTTTCTCTAGCAGTTTTTTCTTTCTGCTTTCCATCTGCTTTATGGACCAGTTCTTTCCCTCTTCTTCCCTTGCCCGGTTAATGGCTTCTACCAGTTGCTCTGCCTGCTCTTCCATCATGGCTCTTTGCCGGTCAGGGGAAATGGCAATTCGTTGGAACTGAGTATGGCCAATAATAATACAGTCATAATCCCCTGTTGCCATTCTGGCAATCATACGCCTGCGGTTTTCCTTCTGAAAATCTTCTTTTCTGGTAATCAGGATCTTCGCATCTGGGTAGGCGCGCAAAAATTCTGCTCCCATCTGGAAGGTCAGGTGGTTCGGAACGGTAAGAAGGGGTTTCGTTGCCAGCCCCAGCCTCCTCATCTCCATACAGATGCAGATCATTTCCAGAGATTTACCAGCGCCTACCGTATGGGCAAGCAAGGTATTTCCTCCACACAGCAATGCCCTTGCCACAGCATTTTTCTGATAAGGACGCAGCTTTAGCAGAGGGTTCAGTCCCGGCAGTTTTAAATAAGAGCCATCATAGCTTCGTTGTCTGTCGCAGTTAAAGGTTTCATTGTAAAAATCCACATATTTTTTTCTGCGCTCCGGCTCCTTAAAAATCCAGTCCCGGAAGGCTTCTTTTATCTGCTCCGCCTTATCCCTGGCAAGCATGGTTTCCTTCCGATTGATCACATAACGTATTTTTTCCCCTTCCTGCACCCGATCCCTTATGGTCACAATCCGGCTGTTTAACAGTTCCTCTATAATGCTGATCGCATCCATAAATCTTGTGCCATAGGTTTGTCTGGTACGAATGGTTCCTCCAAAAAAGTTTCCCCTGTCAATATGGTAAGACATATCTGCATCTAAGCGCTCAATCTTGAGGGCATGGCCACTATGAGCGCAATAGTTTCTCTGGTTGCTCTCCGGGATTTCCAAAAGCTCATAGATAAACTGTTCGTAATCCTCATTTTCAATCCAGGTTGTTCCCAGTTTTACACTGATCTCAGGCGCTGTCAGTTCTTTTGGCTGTACCTTTTCCAGTGCTTCCACGTTGTCTACAAACAAGGGATTATTCTGCGCATAAATCCTAGCAGTACGGAGCTTCTGCCGCACATTGCCGCTTAAATACTCATCTGCGGTTTCCCACCCTGCATTGGGATCTTCTTCTTTTGCCAGTACCGGGTTCTGGTAGATTAACCCTTTTAATTCCTGGAGCATTTCTTTCCTGTTTCCCGGATAAAGAGAGAGCATATAGGGAATATCCACCCGGTTATATTCTGACAGACTGATATGCAATGCTTCCTGGGCATTTTCCACTTTGTCTATCACATCTCTGGGGCGTATGGTCCTTTTGTAAAAAATATCAGCTTTGGTTACATTTTTGTCCTCGTCAACCACTTCCAGGGAAGAAAGCAGGGGATAATCATTGTCCTGCCGGAACGCCATTTTATTTGTCCGGTCACAGAAATATCCATGCGTTTTCACAAAGGCATCATACAAACGGTTTAACTGTTCCTGTGCCTTTTTCAGTTCCTGGTCAGAACAATTTTCCTGCTGTATCTGTAAAATTTCACGCACCAGAAGGCGGATCTTATGCATGGCACGTATCCGACGCTTCACACTTTCCTTTACCTGGCTCCGGTATAAAGACTCCCCTTCCCGGTAATATACTTCGTCCTGTATCACCGTAAACGTATAATTAGGTATCTCTGGAGAAGCAGCTAAGACGTCCTGCTCTTCCTTCTTTTTTTCTGCTATGCTTTCTTCATAACAGTTTTTAGGAAGCTCTCCAACTGCGTCCAAAATTCCTTTTTCCAGGTCAAAGTCTTCCGCTTCATTGACCAGGGCTGTATATTTGGAATCTTTCCCGAAAAACTGTTCAAACCAGACCATTTTCCCAAGCATCATTTCCGGGTGTTCCAGATAATACTCATTCACCGGCACCATGTCTTCTGTAAGCCCTGTATAAGTCCAGATCGGCTCCCCAATCGAAGGCTCTGCTTTTTTCTGAAAAAACAAAAGGTCACTGGTAACTGCGGTATTGGCACTCTTTCCAAAAGAATCTGCCGGAAGCCGGACTGCCCCTAAAAGGTCTGCCTGTTCTGCCAGATTTTTTCTCACAGTGCTGTCATTTTTATCCAACGTTCCTTTTGAAGTTACCACTGCCAAAATGCCTCCTGGCCGAAGGAGGTCCAGGCTTTTCCGGATAAAATAATCATGGACTTTCAGCTTCATCTTTTTATATCGGGGATCATACAAGCGGAAGTCCCCAAAAGGCACGTTTCCCACAATCACATCAAAGCTGTTATCCTCAAATTCCGTTTTTTCAAATCCTTTGATCTGGATACTGGCTGAAGGGTGGAGCTTTTGTGCAATCCTTCCGCTTATGGCATCAATCTCCACACCATAAAGCTGGGATTTTTGCATATTTTCCGGAAGACCATGAAAAAAGTTTCCAATCCCCATAGCCGGTTCCAGAATTTTTCCCTTCTGGAATCCAAACTGCTCCAGGGCTTTATAAACACCCCGCACGACTTCCGGCGGCGTATAAAAAGAACTGTTGACACTGGCCCTTGCCTGGGCGTATTCTTCTGCGGTCAACAGTTCCTTCAATTCCTGATATTCTTTTTTCCACTCCGGGCGTTTACTGTTAAAAGCATTTGGCAACCCGCCCCACCCTACATACCCCGCAAGAATTTCCTGTTCTTCTTTTGTGGCATTTCTCTCTTCCTGCTCCAGTGTTTTTAAGATACGGATCGCCCGGATATTTTTCTGATACCGGCTTTTATCCCCACCGGTAAACTGAAGCCACCCTTCTGGGTAATAATAATCTCCGGCTTCTACCTTACCTTCTGTCTGGACAGAGGTTCTTCCTTCCTGCCAAAGCTCTTCTTTTTTAAGAATTTCGCTATATTCTTCCCATAATGCAGGAAACCAGGGAAGCAGACGGTACATATTCTCCTGCTGCTCTAAGGTTTCTGAATCTTCGGTATAGGCAATCTGGTCCTCCTCTGCCAGATGTGCAGTAAGCCCGCCAAACTGATCCCAGGAAAGTTCCTGCAGAAAATCTTGGCTTTCCGGCAGGGTGATCTTAATCCCATTTTCCTGAATACAAAGCTCATAGCTTCCATGTTCTGTCCGCACCAGATAATAAGGCTGGCCTTCCGGTACTTCCCGAAGCAAAAGCATCTTCAAAAAATGGTCTTTTTCTTCCGGTAGCTGATTGGTCGTATAGACCAGACAGAGCATTTTCTTTAAAATATCCGCCTGGATATTCTGTTTATAAAAGGCTATGCCAATCTCTTCTAATGGGATTGGTTCCTTTTCCTCAATCACTTCCTGCACTTTCTCTGGCTGTAAGGTTTCTTCCTCTGTTTCTTCCCCATTTTCTAAGGCTTCCTCCGATACAGATAACAAAGGAAGATAGGTCCCTTTTTCAATCCGTTTCCCAATTTCCAAAGAAACTTCGTCCCAGTACCAGAACGCCTCCTTCATGGAAGTTCCCTCACTCCAAAGAATATAAAAACCACTGGAACCGCTTTCTGCGGTCAGGATACCGTCTTTTGTATGGGCTTCTCTTTTTACATCTCCATACAATTCATAAAGATAGGCTTCCCGGTCTGTTTCCTCTGGATTGTTCCGGTAAAACTCATAAATTTTATATGGTATCTCCTGCCCTGTCATTTCCAGAAGGATTTTCTCTTTCTGCCAGTTTTCCGGCTGTGCAGGTTCTATCTCCCCAGACAGAAAAGGAACCGCCGAAGCAGTTCCTTTCTCTGTATCCTCTTCTGTTTTTTCCTGTTTTATCCGATCCTGGGGTGAATGATCTCCTCCATAACCTGTTTCTGCGCTTCCATGTCCGCCTGTATCCGAAGGTTGGTCATTTCCAACGTATTGTAAGGGTCGGTCCTGTCCTCTCTGGTCCAGGTCTTCAGAAGACTTTCTGCCAGTTTCTCGTGGTATTCCTCCGCTTCTGTCTGGATTTTCATAAGCCGCTCCATCAGTTTCCCGGACAGGAGCATCATTTCGTATTGTGCCTGGTCCGTTCTCTTCATTTCCTGTGCTGCGATCCTGCCGTAACGGTTCAGGGACGCCAGTATCTTCTCCTCGCTCATCACGCCCTCTAAGACTGGTATCTGTACGCCATTCATTTCCCTGTACTGGATTCCTGCGATCCCTTCCATAATACTGCCTCCTTTCAAGGTCTATGTTCTTCATGGTCCTTGCAATCTGTAACACAATCCGCCCAGATAAATGGGATACTAACCGTCCTGTCCGGTACAGAACCTCCTCATTCTCTGAAAAACCGCAGATAAAAGAAAAATCCAGGGTGTCATCTCGGATACCGCAGCGGCTTTCCACCGCATAACAGACACTGTTTACAAGAAACTCTGTAATCTGGTTTTCTTTTACCTCCTGTCCCTCTCCGGTAAGGACAGCCAGCTTCTGCAAGGATTTTAAAATTTCATATTCCTCTTCTATCATAAACCAAACATTTGTTCTTGTAAAGGCGTCTAAAGAATTTTTAAACTTTTTTTCCTGTTCGTAGATTTCCGGGAACAGCTCCCTTGCCAGCAGTCTGCGGTTTGTCCCATTCACCTGCCAGTTCCAGGGCCGGATTCCCTGTCCCTTTACATCTTGAATATCATAAACATGGGTAACTCCTTCCCCGAAAATTTTGGAAGGAAATACTGCAATTCCTTTACTTCCTCTGGCAACCGGCAAATCCATTTCCAGCCAGGCATCATATCCTGCAAGAACGGACGCATCTGGGCGCTGGGCATATACCATACAGGTATTTAAGAAGTCCAACTGATACAAGCGCCCCATGCAGAAAAGAAAATTTTTCCAGGAATCCTCCGACTCTGAAATCCAGTGTATGGTTTCCTCATACAGTTCCCGTACTTTTGTGATATGCTTCATCTGCTGTTCCTTCTTTCTTTTACAGGTACCAGTTCTTTTGCAGAAATATCACGATAGGAAAAATCATCTGCCCCCAGCACGATTTTTTCTGCATAATAATCTGCTTCTGCTTTTGCAGTTGCCTCCAGTTCATTCCTGCCCCGGTATCTTACTTTTTTCTCCAGGACTTCTGTTATGGTCACTTCATATTCTTTTTCGTCCATGCTTCTCCTTTCTTACTGCAAGCGGCTGGGTCTTCCATACAGCCCAATGTTCGACGGATTGAACGGGTCATTCACTACTCCACGTCTGCTGTTGGCTGCATGTACCATTCTGCCATTACCAACATAAATTGCCACATGGGAAATATTGCGGAACTGCCCATTCTGCTCATAAGAATAAAAAATCAGATCTCCCGGCTCCAGTTCGCCTTCTGTAACTTCCAACCCATGTGTTACCATAAATTCTCCCTGGGTAGAGGCAATCGCCGGAAGGGAAATGCCTACCTCCTGATACAACCGCTGTACCAGGGAACTGCAATCATAATATCCTTCCTCATACCGGTGTTCCTGACTGTATTTGCAGCCTACCTTCGTCAGTGCCAGATTTGCAACGTCACTTCCTACGCCAAAGGAAGGGATCTCATTTCGGAATTCCTCACTCATGACTTCCCTTAAAAGTTCTTCTTCTTTTTCGGTCAGCTTTCCAAGTGCAATATAGTCCTCATAATTCAGGTTCTTGACGTAGCAGCCCTTCTTTGTTACCGTAATCTCATTTTCGTCCCCATCTGCCAGAAACGCTTCAAAAGTCTGATGTCCCCAGGCAGACGCAGTTGCATGATCTGCACAGAAAACATCAAATTGTACCCCATACCGGTCAAATGCTCCGGTATCTTCTACGGTATATTCAATCCCGTTCATAATGATCCTGGTTCCCATAGGGACAAAGGGGTTTTGTGCATCTACTGCAATGGTATGGTCCGGTTTTGGCATGACACCGGAGGCTGTAGGTCCTCCTGCCCACTGTCCACAACAGATACTGCACTGGCAATAACCGCTGGTGACAACATTTCCCAGGCTTTCCCCTGCCTTTATGGTGGTGGTTATGGTCGTGTTTTCAAAACTGTTCATTTCATCAAAGATTTCCTTCAGCTTGTCCTTATGCCGCTGATCCATATCCACACCTATATCCCCGGTTCCATACTTCACCATATAAACCATTAAAGTATCATAGTAATTACTCACATAATTCCCGTTTTTCTCATGGAGATAGGTAACTGCCCCATCTTTCCCATTTTGTCCAAGTTTTGTATTAAAGTCCATGTAGTAACCGCTTAAAACTTCCCGGACGGTAGGGTTCTCCTCAGACGGATTTGGCATGAACGCACCAAGTGGCGAACAGTATAAGAGGAAAAAGATAATCACTACAGGGATTGCCACCACAAGAAGAATACTGAACAGCGGAGCCAAAAGCGCCCCGGCAAACTGGACCACCTTCAGCATAAACACAGAGGCTTTCATCTTTACAATATCTTTTGCCACCTGTGCCAAACTGTCCTGCTGCCCATTTCCGGTGAGCTTATTGATCATATACTGGATTTTTCTCTGCCGGACTGCCTGTTTTTTCTGTTTCTCCATCTGTTTCTTTTTCACTGCTCTTGTTTGTCTGTAAAACTGCTTATTGGTGATCTTCCCATCTGCCTGTTTTACCTTTAATTCCTGCTCTGCCTTTCTATAATTCCGATCCTTCCACAGCTTTTCTGCCGGTTTTGTTGCTGTCCCCATGACATAAAGGGAATCATTGACTTCCTCCCCGCCCTCTAACTGGGTCAATATAGCAGCCTCTCCCCGGCGTACCCCTTTTATGGCAGTCTGCTTCGCCAGGGAAGATTTTTTTGTTTCCGCCAGCTTTGCAGCCTGTTCCCTCCGATACTGTTCCTTCGCCTGGAAACCAGCAGAGGGCTGACTGTTTGGTGCTACCCCCTGTTTCATCTGATCCGGCTGTAAGGTTCCCGGTACAGATACGGTGCTTTTGGCCTTTCCATTTTGTTTTCTATCTTCTGCTGCTCCCCGGATTGCTGCCTCTTTCCCGGATTGCTTTTTCTTTTCCTTTTGTTTTTCAAACAGCGCTTCTCTGCCCTGCTTCGGCTGTTTCCCTTTTTCTGCCCCTTCTTTTTTCTTTCTCTGCCCTAAAAGATCGGCCACCGGCTTAGAGGTAAAAGCAGCTTTCTTTTCCTTTGCAGATAAAATAGGATTTTTCTTATGCACCGTCACCTGGGCTTCTTTTTTTAATTTCAGCTCCGGCTCTTTTTCTTTTTTTACCTTAATCTCCAAAGCAGTCCCCCTCTCCGGGGTTTAATTCTTCTGCCTGATACCAGAGCGCCTGAAACAGATACCCCTGTTCCTTTTCTCTGGGTGGTGGACCGTACTCCTTTTCCAATTCCTGAAAGGCTTCCATAAGGTTTCCGGAAAATTCCTGGTAATCATCTTCTGTCAGGATATATTTTTCACTGAACAGTACCTGCTCCAATTCCCCCACTTCTACCAAATGGTCTATGTCTTCCGGGGAAAGTGGCGGTCCCAGTCTGTCATAAGTCTTTTCTTTCAGGTAGGAAAACTGATAAAGTTCCGTCTGCTGCGGTAAAATCTTCTCCTTACTGCCATCAAAGAGCAAAAAAATAGCTTCCGCTTTTAAGAAAACGGAAACCTCAGCCTGCTCACCATATTTTAGTGCCTGCTCCTTAGAAGGAAACTCCAGCCAGTCCGGAATACGGATTTCCAGCATCCAGGCTTCATACTGCAGTCCAAAAGATAATTGATATTTTGCGATAATTCCTCCTCCCTTCCACTACAAATAGTCATAATAAATCTCATTGGTATCTTCATGAAAGGACAATTCATACTGTCCGGGGATACCAGGATCCTCCATCCACTAACGGAAAAAAGCATCTACATCTGACCATAAGCGGGAATTGCACTGCCTTCCTGCAGCTTTCCTTAACTCCAGCATTTTAGCAAAAGCCCGCCGGTAAGCCCTCTCATAGGTCGGGAAGATGCGGAACTCCCGGTATCTTTGTTTTCCTGCCATAGGACAGCCTACACAGCCAACCCAGTGAAATCCCATTTCGTAAAGAGGGTTCATGGGTATTTTCTCTGCCTGGATATACTCCCAGACCTGCTGGTCACTCCAGTCAACAATGGGATTGCATACGTGTTTGCCCCTTGACAGGCATGATTCAAAGAGTCGCCTGGTATCATCATTATCATTATTTAAAATAATGGCACGTTTTTTTCCATTTGGGACAAAATTTTCATAAATCCCCCTGTTTTTCCTCCGCTTTCGGCTTTCTGCCCACCGGACACCTGTGGTGATAAAACGCCCAGCCCCACCATTTTCTTTTAGAACCTCACAACAATACCGGATAGTCCTGGTAGGAGGGATCATTTTCATGGGGATCAGGCTCCACATAGTTATCCGCTGCCCTTTATAGTAAGGTTTATTGATACTACAAGTTATACCGGCCTGTTCTGCCTTCTGAAACTGTTCCCTCACATAATAAATAGTCTGTGGGGCATCTGCAGTAGTCAGGTTGTGCATCAGTTCAAATGGCACGCCGGAACGCCGTACCAGTTCCCTGCATACGGCGCTGTCTTTTCCTCCACTGTCCGTCACTACCAAAGGAAGCCCATAATGTTGCAGGGACATCTGGCTGGCAGTGCGGATACGTTCTATTGCTGTTTTTTCTAAATCCAATTTTTTTCAGGAGGGAAGATATCTTTTACATGGCCAAAACTCCGCCTCCTTTCCTAATTTTATCTGCCGCCCCTTTTTGGCGGCTCATATCCATTTGCTGCATACGCTTCTACGGTCATACCGTATGACTCTGCTTCCTGTCGTATCTCTTCCATAACCTGTTCTTTGTATGATTTATCCGGACAGGCAGTTGCAAAATCCCGGATATCCGGCATACAAGGCAGCTCCTTCCCTGTATTTAATGCAATCCTGCTTTCCCGGATATAGGCAAGCATGGCTTCCTGATATGCTTTTCGTGATGCGTCCCCCTGCGTCAGTAAAGGGACTTTCTTTTCTATTTCCTGTTCTTCCAGAACCGCTGTTTCCAGTTTTTCCAGGTTGCAGAAATACTGAAGGGTAGGAAGCATCTCCTCCAGTACCCATCTCATTTGCTGTTGTTCATGTTCCCATTCTTCTGTTGTCCTGGCGGTCTGTTTCATAAGCTTCTGCCCTTCTTCTGTATGGAGATAATAATCTGCAAATGCTTTTACATGATCCAGCAGATTTCCTTCCCCGTCACCAAAATCCTGGCGCCCGGTATAAGACATGACTTCCCCCTCTGAGAGAAAACAGATTTCAAAATGTGTTTTGTAATAACCTGCCATATCTTTCTCTTCCACTGCCTGCCGATCCAGCTTTCCGAACAATTCTACCGCTTGATTTAATGGCATGGCTTCTTCCAATGGAATGTCCGGGTGTTCACTGATCCGCACATACACAAAGGGTTTCAAGTCCACCGGCGGAATAAGTTTTACCTGTTCCAGTGTTGTCTTTAGCTTGTCTGCCTGTTCTTTCAACTCTGATTTCTGCTCAAATATCTTGCTTCCCAGCCACCTGCTGTATTCCTCTTTTCCGTCTTGACATAAGGCTTTCCATATAATAGCTTCCTTATGTTCTGCTTCTTTCGGATAAAAGGTATGGTAAAAATCAGGGTCAAGATTTTTTTCCAGTTTAATCATTTCATCTGCAAAAACAGTAGCCTCCAAGGTTTTCTCTGTTAAAAGCCCTTTGGTATCAATGACTTTTGTTTCCGGAAGATAAGCACTCAGTTCCCTGGCAGCTATAAAAACCTCTGGGTATTGGTTTTGATCATAGATATCTCTCAAAAGATCCACATCCAACTCCCCGTTATAAACCAGGGAAAATTCCAATGGAATACCATCTTCTTCCTCCACATGAAGCCCAATTCCTTTTCCTGCATTCAACCTTTCAGAAGGAATACTCTGATAGATCTTTACTGCCTCTTCTGCACTGTGGATATCCTCCCTGTATTCTCCATAGCGGTTAAATTCCATACATTCTGCCACATAATACGTTGTCAAACGTCCGGTGGCATTCTCGCCCATCTCACCTTTTTCCACGTAGCAATACCTCCTTTTTATGCACAAAAAAAGCACTACCGTTTTTAGCGATAATGCTCTTTGTGTTACTTCTTATTTTCTTTTTAAATGATACAGCCATGCTCAATCAGCTTCTGCTGTCTGGTCGTTAAAATAGAATATTCAAGGCTTTCCCTGTCTTGATGCAAGTAAAAACAAACAGGTTCCCTTAATTTGCTCTTTTTCGGAACAAGCTCAAAGGCAAATTGCCCACTGTCAAACCGGGCACCATCAAAGTATCCCTGAATAAACCGTTCTTCCGTATTCCCACTATGTAGCAATTCATCAATCATTACTACACCGATATAGTGTTTTTCCCTTAGCGAAGCCTCAATCTCTGCAAGGTAATCAAAAGGAGGCTCGCTAGTCTTCATAACCACAAGAATATTTTCTTTTTCTGCACTTATCACAATCATATCAAAGTTATTCATCTAACTTACTCCTTTCTCCTAATTTCTAAATCACTTCATAATATTTGTCTATTAACTTCAGTGCTCTCTTAATCAAATCATGAGCCTCTTGCACATCTAATATTTTTGTTGTATCTAATGGTGACGTCGGATCATCCCAATGCTCTAATGCATGGCGATTATTATGATAAAATGTATAGATATTTCCAATATATTTTACCTGATCCTGTTTTGCATTTCCATATCTATCTGGTTTCAACTTATACTTTGTACCATCTTTCTCAAACATATCGAAGGTTTTATCCTTTATATATCTGGCATTAGGTATAATATCACATTCTATTAATGCTATTTTTAATTGCGCTTCTATAACACGAACTGCTGGTTGAGCTAGATATGTCCCCTCAAACATATCTCCTTTAATTTTCAAATTATATACAGCCTGATGAAGGGATCTAGCCATTTTGGGTGATAATTTATCATACGAGTTTGGCATATAAAATTGAAACTCAGAACGCACTTCATCTTTATCTATATTAAGATTATATGTGCTATTAAAAATTTTAGGAATTTCTTCTACATCTATAAGTTCAGTTACATATCCTATAATCTTAGAAAATAGTAATTTAGGTTTTCCCTGCATTACTACTGTATTATTTTTTCCGTAATGTCTTACAACCACCTTATCTTTGTTTTTGCACTTCAAACAAACGGATTTTCCATGAGCAATATCTTTTTCTTCTATAAATATGTTATCTTTTCCGATTTCTTCAATAACAATTTCTATAATGGCTTTCAAATCTTCAATAGCAATTCCTTCAACTGTAAACCAAAAATCGCCTCTTTTAACTTTGGGAATCCCATTACCTTCTGTTAAAGCAGCTTTGGCTAATTTATCTGCTTCTTCATTATAATGATCTCCAGAATGAGCTTTTACCTTTTGATAAGAAATTTTTAGAATATCTGATTTACTCTTCATAAAATTTGCATATTTCTGAGTAAGTGTATTCTTTGCCTTCCATTCTCCTTGAGCCCACTTTTCAATTCCTTCATAATCATAACGAAGTTCTAAGTTATGATAACCATTCTTAATTGCCCATTGTACTGCATACATAGCACCAAGCATTTCACCAGCAACATTTCTAATTGCTAAAGAGTCCGGTTCATTTCCATTTCCTGATTCTCTAATAGTTTCTCCTCTTGGTGTAAGAATAATACACCCAAAAGCATATTTTCCTATTTTCTCATCAAAACTACCATCTACATATACAACTAACTGGTTTGTTGTGTTCTCTTCTATATCTACTTTTTTAATTTCTTGTATCCTATTCTCTAAATAGTTTTTCGCTTCCTCTTCTGTTTCAAAACCTTTATACTCTGCTCCCGGATATCCACTTACCGACTCTTTACACTCATTCCATGAATAAAACAAACCGGTTTGCTTACCCTTTTTTACAGCATAAACTTTTTTCTTTGCCATGTATACTCCTTCAAGATTTGGGATTATAGCATAATACAACCTGTTCGTCAAGAATTTTATGTTTACACTTTGACGATATTTGTCTATTTAGCTACTTTTATTTTCTGTTTCTTATTTTATTATACATGTTCTGTCAAAACCAGTCAATGTATTTCACTGTTGCAATAATTAATGTACCTTCTCTTTCTCACTCTTTACATAAGGAAGAGATTGCTCTGCTGCTACTTCTTCCATTTGAAAGTATTCTGGCAGTATGTTTTCTTCCCTGAAACTAAAATACCGGTTCTCAGCCACCACGATATGATCCAACACCTCAATCCCCATAAGATTGCCGGCTTCTGCCAATCGCTTTGTCACTTCTATATCATGCCTGCTTGGTTCTGGATCACCGGAAGGGTGGTTATGTGCCAAAATGATACTGCTGGCATTGGATAAAATCGCAGATTTGAATACTTCTCTTGGGTGAACCAGTACACTATTTAACGTTCCCATACCTACTACGTTGACATTAATAACCTGGTTTTTTGTCCGAAGGTTTAAAATACAGAACATTTCCCGGTCACAATCTTTTAAAAAATCCTGAAAGAGTTCTGCCACATCACAGGGATTTTTTAATTCTTTACTACTGTATAGAGGAGGTTCTTCCACCAGGCGTATACTTACCACATCTATTTTATGTGTCTTCTCCATGTTCTTCCTTTCCAAAACAAATCTCCAGCATAATTCCCTCCGGCAGATTTTTTAAAAGTCTTTCCAACTGTTCTAAATTCATTTCTATTTGATATGTTTCAGCCATTCTGCCACCTTTCCCATGATATACAAAAAGAGTGCCTGATAAAAGAACTGCACTCTTTTTGTCCTATCCTTTTTCTACTTTACCGACTTATAATTTTTGCTGTTGCCTAATTTTTTCTCGTCTGTCATACCTTTTCCTTTACAGATAAAAGAAAAAGTTCCTTTCAGATTACATTACTCCTGCTTTGTCTGCAACGCCTTTTCGTGAAGGTTGGTATTGAAAAGCGCATACAGCGGATTGGCTTCTTTTTCCATACGGTTATCAAATGGAATACAGGTATTTCCATACTTAATGATCCCCGTACCGGAAGGAGAATTATCTACATATTTTAATTGTGCTTCTGGAATTCCTGCTGCAGTGGATAATTCCTGACTGTCTACATTGGACTGCTTTAACAGGGCAATAAACTCACTGTTCCCCAGCATGGTCATGGCTGTATAGTTCTGCAGCATATCAACCAAATTTTGGGTGATTCCTGTGCATAGTCCCCCTTGCTTCCTCACTTTTTTCCAGAGGCTGAACAAAAATTTCGCACTATACTCCCGGTCAAGAACCGTATGGAACTCATCTATATAAAGCCAGGTTGCCCTTCCTTTCTTTGCGTTTTCTGCAATCCTGGCACTGATATTTTCCAGCATGACCAGAGTGGAAATGGCTCCCAGCTCTTTCCCCAGGTCCCTGGTACCATAGACAATGAACCTTGCCTGTACATTCACATTGGTATGGTTATTGAAAATATTTAAAGAGCCATTTACAAACAGCTCCAACGATAAAGCAATGTCCTTTGCCTCTTCTTCTGGCTGCTCCAACAATAACTCATAAAATTCTGACATGGTAGGGATATGCTTTTCCCTTGCCTTTGCAATGTCGATATACAGCTTTCGTACACAACGGTCTATAATGGATTTATGGCGGCTGTTTAGATTATCCCCGTAACATTGTTCACACAGCCCCAGCATAAATTCCCCTTTATCTCGGATATATCCCTGGGAATCGTTTAAATCCAGCGCCCAGACATCCATCTCCAAAGGATTGATGTAATTCTTTGTATAGGTAGACAGGTTAATGATTGCCGCCTGGTTTCCCAGGGCTTCTGCAATATCAAAATATTCCAGTGTCGGATCGATACAGATAATATCATCATCTGTTCCTAAGAACACCTGCAGCATTTCCGACTTACTGAAATAGGATTTTCCGGAGCCGGGGACACCGAATACCATTCCATTTCCATTTGCCAGTTTTTTCCGGTTTCCAATGCAAAGGTTATGAGAAACCTGGTTAATGCCATAGCAGACGCCGGACTTTTCGTTTAATTCCTGTACATTAAAGGGAAGAAGGGCTGCAATATCCCTGGTGAGCATGGTCCGCATTGTGCTGATCTGCCGGTTTCCCACTGGAAGTATGGTATTCATAGCTTCCCTCTGCTGATAATAGTGGGTTTCAATCTGGCACATGCGTCCATTGCCGATATTTTTAATGGTTTCGGTTACACTGTCTAACTCCTTCTTGTCCTCTGCCATGATCAAGAAATTAACCCCTGTATAAAACAGGTTCTGGTCATTTTCCCGCACGTCGTCCATAAGATTTACAATCTTCTCCTTCTGGACTTTCTTGATATGAGAAATGTCACTGGAAAAGTCGTTATTTTTATTACGGACTCTCTGCTGCTTTAAAATATCATTTTCAATGCCCAGATATTTCTTCTGAAGAACCTTATTTGCCAGTTCTTTTGGTACTGGTACAATGCAGATTGTAGTGATGCTATGAACCGGAAGACTGGTAATCTCATTTAAAAAGGTATCCGATAAAGAAGACGGATATTTTTTAATGAATAATGCCCTGCATTTTTTCCGTTCCGTTTCAAAATAACCTGGGTAAAACTGCATATACCCTGGTGAAATATCATTTTTAGGATCACCGCCCTTTTTTAACGCCTGTCTGAAATCAAAGGAGAATTGTTCTTCTTCCCCTATACGGTAAAAATTGAAAAGTACCCGCAGCCGCTCTTCTGCATTTAATTCTTCAATGCAGGAACCAAGTTCTCCAAAGTTCTGTTTTAAGGTAGCTTCAAAAGTGGCAAAAAATGCTTTTGCCTGTTCGTAGGATTTCCGTTCTACACATACAGTCAGCAGTTTTTCCTGCTCAATCCCCTGCCTTCCATCTACAATGCGCTTTTCAATAATCTGATTATAACTTCCACGCAGCCAGTTAAAACCATCTCCTTTTTCCTGGAAAAGTACATGCTCCCGGAAATCCTGCATATTTTTATTCCGATTAAAAATGGTAATAAGAAAATATATATCAATGGCATTTACCGTCTTACAATACTGCTTTAAAATCCGCATCTGTTCTTCTGCACCTGCGGTTACATAGTTAATATCCAAAAAACGGTATGTCCTGGAATATATCCCCTTCCCTACTTCAAAAATGCCATTTTCTGCAATTCTCCCAATCCCCATGACTTCCTGAAGATATTTCGGGGATTTTACTGCTTTATCTGCTTTTTTTAACTGGTCAAACTTATCTGAAAAAATTGACAATCTCTAATTTCCTCCTTTCAGGCAGATGGGACCACAAACACAGCAGCTTCCATCTGCCGCTACATGTCTGTGTATCCCTCTCCTGAAATGGAGAGCAGGCGCTATTTCACGCCTTGATTGAATATTCTGGTCAACGGTACATCTTATACCACACCGCTGCTGCCGCAACAAGTACAATCATCACTACCGTTACAATTCCCATACGGATTGCCTTCTTTTTCACCACGTTGACATCACCACCTTTCTTCTCTTTTTTCTGTTCCTTTTTCCTTTGCTGTACTTCCTGTTCTTCTTCCTGACGGGTTTCCATATAAATCTGTTTCAGTTCCTGCACCGATTCCGTAGAGCCATACACCAAAGGGCGGTTAAAAAAGGAAAAATAAATCATCTTCCCTGCAAACTGCCAGAATGTCAGCCCATGATAGTTATAAAACCCAGTCAGTGCCAGAGGTACAACAAAAGGGGTTGCCACATAACAGCTCAAAGTAATCCCGATTTTTTCATACAAAAGCAGGACAATCCCAGTTCCTACGCCCAATGCCAATGCCGAAAACAAAAACTGTTTTGCTGTAAGTCCTAGAACCAGGGATTCTTTATAATGCTGTAGGTCCTCACTTAATTCAATCTCCATACATAACCTCCTGTATCTGTTTTTTATCTGCTCTATCTTCGCTCTTCCTGCATGGTTTTCTGTAATCCATGTTGATTGCAAAAGGCGGCAACCCCAGCCTGGTCAAACTTACGCAGCTCCTCCAGATGAAATTTCACCACCGCGTACTGCCCCATACCGGATTGTGCCTTCCAGGGAAGCAAAGTTCCCAGTCCATGCTCCTGAATAAATTGGATATTTTCCTTACTAAAATCACCGCTGATACAGGCAGTTCCAGGTTCCAGGCAATATCCGGGAAGGTTTACGGTCAAATCTGAAAACGGTTCCCACGCCCCATCTTCCTTACTATACAGTTCCACATAAAGGTTCTGGTTCATTGCGTAATAATCTACCCGCAATGCCAGTTCTTCGGTTTCATACGCCCATTGAAAATCTGCTGTTTTGATTTCCTTTTGAAATTCTGGATTTTTTACTTCTCCCCGTTCCTGGTATGCCTGCTCATAGGCTGCATATCCCTCCGGGTCCAATTTCTTTAAAGTTTCTTCCTGAAATTCAAACAGTGGATATTCCATACAACCAGAACAGCAAATTTCTTCTTTTAACTGTCCAAGCCCGTTTTTTTTGATAAATTCTACGATCTGCTCCAGATCATAGCCTGGGAGCAAAAAGGTCTGGTTCTTTTCCAGCGGAATTCCCATATCTGTGGTCAATTCAAAAAGTTTCCATATCTCTTCCTCTTTTTCCGTAAACACACAAACTTTGATGTTTTTATCAGCCGGATAAGTTGCAACTTCCAGCCAGACCTCATAGATCTCCCCATTGCCAAAATCCAGGCTGAGTTTTTCTTCCTGTTCCATTTACATATCCTCCCTTCTTACCGGCTCCTGCTCTTTGCAGACAGAAGCCTTTCTTTTCCCTTTTCAAAATATTCTTCATTAATTTCAATGCAGATTGCATTCCGTTCATTTAAAAGTGCTGCTTCCCCCAGGGAAAACGAACCTGCAAACTGATCCAGTACCCACTCCTTTTCTTCTGTTACAAATCCAAGGATCTGCTGCAAAAGTTGCACTGGTTTTTCTGCCTGATGAATACGGGAGTTTTTCCCTGGCGGTTCAATGTCAAAGACCGTTGGAAGCATTCCCCTGGCGCCTGACATATAGTGGGATATTCCTGGCTCCGCCTTATCCTTTTTCGCATCTGGGCGTAAATTCCTGGCTTTTCCTTTCGTAAAAAATGCAATCTCTTCCGTATTTTTAGATTTTCTTCCCGTATTGGCAACGAAATTTCCTTTTTTCCAGGCGACTTTTGCATAATATTCAAGTCCTGCTTCTTTCGCCATTTTTTTCATCTGATAGAGGTATTCATAATTTTCCCCATTTTCTTCCGGCATGAACTCTACCAGAAAACACCCTTTTTTCAACACCCGGTATTTTTCATCAAAGTCTTCCTGCGTATATTGAAAACATTCATAGGCGGCAAAATCCCGGTTTCCCCCTTTCAGGCTTTTTTTCAGGTCATAAGCATGGTCTGTAATAATGGCATCTATACTGTTATCTTTTAAAAAGCTCAAATCCCTGCCATTTCCCTGAACCAGCATACAAGTTACCTCTTCTCCGTCCTGTTCTTTGGTAACCGTATAGACTCCTTTGGCTATCCTGGAAAAAAGCCCCTTTTCTATTCCCTCATAAATTCTTGCCCGGATACTGGGTTCTTTTACCTCTTTTACCTGTTCTACACAAGCCACTGCTTCTTTAAGGCTGAAGCATTCTGCGTCCTGAAAATATTCAAATAGTGTCATCTGTATCCCTTTTTCCTGCACAATCCTTTCCTCCTACAATCCCAGTGCCCTGGAAGTCAGGTTCTGCGCTCCTTTTACAGTGCCTACCGTCAGCGCAACCGTAAAGGTCATTTCCCCCAAATAAATCAGGGTTTTGGCCCAGTCCTCATAATCTCCGGTAAAGGTCGGAAGTCCGGAGGAAATAAACTGGTTACACAAAAGAATTGCCAGCGCCATTGTGACTGCCTCAAAAACGACACTGATAAAATATTTCATATAGGCTACAAAGGTATTGCTAAGCCCCCGGTTTCCAGCCAGGGTACTGCTGGCAATCGCCCCAAAAGGTACAATTACCATAATTTTCAAAAAGCGGAAATAAACATTGTACAGCAGGAAGAAACCACAGATAATAACGATTAAAGACAGGAAAACAGCAAGTATCAGGAACACGATACTGGTTCCAAATCCCAAATCTTTGATCACTTCTGCCTGCGCCGGGTCAATGGATAACTCCACACTCTGGTTTTGCCCCAAATGCCCCACCAGGTTTCCACAGGAAGTAAACAGGGCTTTCATAATGGTAATGTTATAAGATACCAGCCACTGTGCAATGGCAACCCGGATAAACATACGGAGGATTGCTTCAAACCGGATTTCTTCCCGGATATCTACCGACTCTGCACAAAACCCAATGACGAAAAAAAGGACTACCAGGGCAGAGCCTATCCCAACAAAAAGGGGTTCAATCCCTTCAATGATCCCCCAGGGCCCGCCTCCTTTGAACCCGGTAGGGGACTGTCCTAAAAGTTCAAATACGAGGCTGACCTGGTTATTCCAAAATCCAAACACGATTTCCAAAAGTGCAAGGATCGCCTCTCCTAAATTAAACATCACTTCACCTCTCTTCTTATCTGCTTATCTCAAAAAGAAGAATGGTTTTAGCTAATTCCCAGGAAAGTAAGAACGGAGGAAATGGCTGCCATAATAAGCCCTGCAACAATTCCTTTAATGGCACTGTTCATAGAAGAACTGTCCTGCTGTTGGTAAGCCTGTGCAAATTCCATCACGTTTTTTGCCAGGATAATCACACCCACCGCACCGATAATACTGATCACCAGTGTCTTTAAATTCATAAGCGGCTGTGTTACGTCACTTACCCCGGAAGCCATGACAGTCTGGGGGAACAGGGAAACAGTGGCAGCGCTTACTGCCAGGACTCCCAGTAGAGATTTTTTCAAGCGGTTCTGTTTCTTTCTGATAACCTCTTTGATCTTCATATCTTTTTACTCCTTTTCATGTGATTAATACCGCATTACGCAAAAAGACAGATTTTTGAAAACCTGCCCTGCGTAATGCAAAAACTACAGGTTTCCAAAAATCTGCCTTCTTTAATCCGAGGCTGTTTCTTTTGTAAATTTTTTACGGATTTCCTTCATCTTTTCAGCACTGTTTTTTGTATCTGCCATTTGAAGGATTTTATCATACGAAATTCCAGCACCAATGGCAAGCATGATTTCTCCCAACTGTTCCTCATTATAAACATGGCTTTCCAATAATTCAGAAAGTTTTTCTTCCTCTGTCTGTACCGGTTTTTCCGTTTTCTTCGGCGGTCTCACCTCCTCTACCGTTCTCTTCTTCTGGTTCTCTTTCAGCTCTTCCTCCGAAAAAATCTTCTTAGGAATAGGCTCATAAGAAAAAATTTCATCAAAAGACAGTTCCACAATCTGAACATCTTCTCCCTGTTCCTTTTTCTTCTTATAATAATCCAGGGATTCTTCACTTAAAATCTGTACCGCCTGTTTTTGGGCAGCCATTCTGTCATGGATATAAGGCGCAGCCCCGCCATCTTCTGTTTCCGAAAATCTGGAGTGTGCAAAAGTATTGTATTTCTTATCAATAATAGGATCACAACCCCTGATTAACAAAATACACTCTGAGTTATCCAGCTTTCGGGTTTCGTCCGGTGTCAAAAGCTCACGCCCCAGCACATCATAATTCCGGGAACTGCTCCCTTGCCGGCCTTTGGTTTCCCCACTGCTTTTTTTATCAATGGTTCCTTTTCCCAGGGACTCACTGATATACTTATGCGTGGACTGTTCATTCCCACCAAGATATACCAGAGAATCACAATTACCCGGTATGGTTTCCCAGGTTTTCTCAAACAAAGCCTTGATCTGGGCAAGGTTTTGGATAAAAATGGTACATGAAATATTCCTGGAACGCATGGTACTAAGGAGGCTGCAGTAGTCATCTGGCAATGGCACGTTGGCAAATTCGTCCAGCATAAAATTGACGTTAATGGGAAGTTTTCCATTGTAATGGAAGTCTGCCTGGTAATACAATTCCTGGAAAATCTGGGAATAAAGCATACCAATTAAAAAGGCATAACTCTTATCCGAATCCGGCGTTACACAAAAAAGTGCAGTCTTCCGGTTTCTGTCCCCGTCAACACCAAGCCCAATCTCCTCAATCTCCATTTCATCATGATCCAGAATCCGCAAAATTTGTGGGTTCTGTAACAATCCCAGCCTTGCATTTGCGGAAATGATGATACTCCTTACCGTATCTCCGGCACCCCGGACCACTTTATTATACTGGATTAAAGCAGGGTGATTGCTTCCCTTTTTTCTCTCCAGTCTGCGGAAACGCCGGTCTAAATCAGAAGGGGAACCGTCTGCATGGACTTCCGCCTCATTCAAAAGCTGCAGAACCATACGGAAATTCCTTTTCTCCATTTCACACTCCTGCCACACATAAAGAAAAATGGCCTGCAAGTACAAAGACTCGGCTTTCTCCCAGAATGGATCACTGGGCTGTGCGTTTTTCGGTGTGGTATTATTGATCAGGTTGGTAACCAGTTTTACAATATCTGTTTCAGAGCGGATATAGCGGAATGGATTATATCCGTTAGACTGCTCCATTTCCACCAGGTTCAGCACCCGTATCCGGTATCCATGCGCTTTCAGCATACCTCCGCAGCATCTTAAAATCTCCCCTTTGGGATCTGTAATGATCTGGGAAGCCCTGCTTAACTGAAGGAGATTGGGTTTCACCATGAACAAGGTTTTTCCAGCGCCGCTTCCTCCGATTACCAGGACATTTAGGTTTCTCCTGGTCTTTCTGGTATTCATGGACAGCCTGACATTCTGGGATAAGATCAGGTTATTGTGTTCATCTTTATCCGCAAACTGCTTTGCCACTTTTTTCGGATCTGCAAAAACAGCGGTACCAAATTCCTGTCCCGGCATATAGTTTTTCCGGCTGGTGACATACATGACCATACCAATCACATATACAAAAATCCCCAAAATGATTGCTTTTAAGGAAGTTTCGTTCCAATAATTGGCAAACGGGGCTACCATCACCTGATCCAGACGGTTTAAAAAATAATTGATATCCTTTCCGGGCTGATAACACACGTTCAAGAGATAACCTCCATAGCCGGAAGCTATGCCACCAATAAGATACATGCCCCAGGACTGTTTCTTCTTTTTCTGAATTGCTCCGGTTCTCTACCTCCTTCGCCCCTGTATGGTTCTTTTCCCTGCTTCCAGGTTCTGTTGTGCCTTCCTGTAATTCTGCTCCCTTCTTCTGCGTATCTTTTCCTGCTCCTGTCTGGCACGTTCCCTGTGTACCGGGTCATAGCTTTCCCTATATAAATCTTCCCCCGAAGTTTTTCTAAGAAAACGGTCCTCCAGGTCTAAAATTGCATACTCCTTCTTCTTTTCCAATCCTGCAAAAATCGTCTTATGGTCATTAATCCAGCTAATTTCCGATTTATCCAGCCAGATAAATTCATTCTTACGGTACGGAATCCTGGTTTTGATATGATGCTCTGTTTCTTCATATACCAGCTTCTGGTCTATAGTAATGGCATTCACACCTGGATTGTTCCGTTTCTCCTTTTGGATACGCTGAATGACCTGCATCTTTTCTTCTGTTTCCTGGCTGCTTCCAGTGCTGCGTCTTTGGGCTTCCTCTTCCCCAAACAACTGTTTCCACTGCTGGGAATCTACCAATTCTTCCATCTGTTCCGGTGTCCTGGTCAGTGTTACCGTACCTTCCTTCCCTTTCTCCAAAATCCCCTGTTCTTCCATGTAGCAGATAATCGGCCAGATCTGAAGCCAGGTCATATTCAGACGGGAACGGACATCACTGATCTTCTCCACCTGGTTTTTCGCCAGCTCCCGCGCAACCAGTTCACACTCCTTCGGCTCCGGCAGGGCAGGCTTTTTTACTTCTTCTACCAACTGCTCCACCTTATCCGGCTCTGCATTTTCATAGTATTCATCTAACGTCCCAATATTGGAATGTTCAATTTTTGCCATCATGGACTGAATACGGGGTGCTGCCTGGGAATGGAACAAAATTTCACTCATACCATCCTTCTCATTCAAATCCGGCAAAATGGAATATAAAATCCCATACTTATTTGCCAGGGCTTTTACCCGCTCCAGGTCTTTTGTTTCAAAACGGAAAACCTGTAAATCGCCTCCCATTTTCAGGAGCTTTTGTACAGAAGTTTTCCCTGACAGTTTTTCCTGGTCCAGAACTTTTTTAAATACCGCACAAATATCTTTTACAAACTGCCAGCCTGTATTTCCCATTTTCAGAATGATTTCTGCGCCTTCAAAGGAAACTTTAATGATCTGCGCCGCATCTTGTATTTCACTCATGCTCTCCCTCCTATCCCATTGCCCTGTCCTTTTTTACTGGAACAGCCGCCTTTATTTTTCCTTCTGTAAGCATGGCTTCCAGGTCATACTGGATATTTTCCTGTTTTAAGAGAGCCTCCAGCATGTGGTTTGCTTTTTCCTTTTCATAGGTCATATATTGAAGCTGAAAAATATAATTCTCAATCTGCAAAATATTTTCCGGAACCTGAAAAAACGGTTCAAGGTAATGGGAAAGGATACGCTCTTTTTCTTCCTTTCCTGCATGAGGCACCTGTAACTGCAAAATAATTTTTTCTACCTCTTCCATAGACTCCTTATGAAAAGCAATACGGTACAAATCCTGTTTCTGCTCCCTGGTAAGAAAGGGCTGTTCCTTTTCGGCAGCTTCCAAAAGGGAAAATGTTTTTACCACATGTTCAAGTTCTGCCATTTACACACCCGCCTTCCGTTTCCGCATCAAAAGGATAATTTCCCGCATTTTTTTCATTCTCTCTGGTGAAGGGCTGTTCTCCATCACCTGAAGAATTTCTGCATCTGCCAGCCCACTTTCTACGCACTGACGGATTTCTTCCAACTGTTCTGCGGACAGGTTATATTCCAGAATTTTCTCCACAACACTTTTGGGTACTTTTTTCCCAAGCATGGCAATCCCAAGCAGCCGGCGCTTACTTTTTTGCAGCCCTTCCGCTGTTTGTATGCTTTTTTCTTCCAATACCACTTTTGTTTCCCTGGAAGCAGCTTCTGTTTTTTCCCTGTATTTTTCTGCTTCTTTTTTCAGATCCTGAATTTCCTGCTCTTTCTTTGCCAGCTTTTCTTTTAATTCCTGTATGTTTTTATCTTTATATTGCAGGTTCTCATACAGGTCTTTAATCTCCTGGTTTTTCTCTTCAACAACATGCTCCTTTACCAGAGAGGACAAGGCTGTAAAACGGTCATTGCTTTCCTGGAACTGCTGAATGGATTGTTCCATGATCCCCATAAGATTTTTCATATAAGAACGCATTTCTTCATCTTTCGGAACTTCTTTTTTTGCCTTTGACTCTTCCAGTTGTATCCGCATGGTCCGCATACGGCTGGCCGGCAGTTCATTTCCGGCATAGGTTTTCACCTCTTCCAGATCCAGCCCGTTTTTTAAGCCCTCTACGATTTCCCGTACCTGGAACTGGTTATAATTTCCTTCACATAAAAAGTCGATTTCCCCAATCCCTTCCATAAGCCCTATGATGATTGCTTTCATCACCGGGGCTTCCTGGTTACTCTTAACTACCTTCTGGATATCCGAAACAGGAAGACCAAAATCCAGCCCCATAGAAACTGCGTCCATCTGTTCTTCTTTTAAAACTTTCCGGCATTCTTCCAGATACCGTTGTCCTTCTACTGTCATTTACCCTCCTTTTCCTCTGCCCCTTGCAGACGTTTCCCTATTCTTTTCCTTCTGTTGTGCTTCCAAGTTTTCTTTTTCTTCTGCTTTTTCACTCAGACGCTCTGCAATCCTTTTTTCTTTTAAGATTTTTTTCCGTTCAATCCGCAAACGCTCCTCTTTCTCAAAGAAATAAGCGTCTGTCTGTTCTGCCTCAGACAAGGAATATCCCATTTCTTTTAACTGCCCAAGAAGGTTTTGGTATGTCTGGTGGTCTTGAAAAAATTCCTGATACCCTTCCTGATAAAGTTCTGCTTCCATCTGTTTTTCCTGCAGCTTATTGAGAAGCAGAAGCATTTCCTCATAAGGAAGCATTTCTTTTCGTAACTGCTTTCTTGCCCTGCTGTTTTCCCAAAGCTGTTCCTTTGTTGCATCAGAAATGGCTTTCAACTGCGCCTTATCATGTATGCGATAAGTTGCCAGAAAATCAAATTCCTCCTGCAATTTTTTCAATTCCTGGATTGCTGCCCTGTATTTCCAGGTTTTAGAGTCTGCCATTGGTTTCCCCTGCCGGTACCTGCGAAGAAAGCGTTCCTTCTGGTATCTGGTCAAATGCCGCTCCCGGTATGGAATAAACACATACGTCCATTCTACCGGTATCTCCTCTCCGGTCATTTCCGGGATTGGAAGGCGTCCAAAACGCTGCCGAAGCCTTTCCTCTGTATATTCTTCCCCTAGCTGGTCAAGCCGTCTTGCCCTTCCTGCTCCGGGTTCCCGAACAGAAAGGTGCTTTCTCCCCCGCAACTCATATCCCATGCTGAAAAGATTTTCAAGAAACTCCTCATAAGAACCTGCGTCCTGTAATGCCTGGTCCACATCTCTTCTGATCCGCCTGTCCCGTTCAGAAAGAGATTTTTCTTCCTGTCCTTTTTGTTTGCGTTTTTCCTTTACTTCTTCCAGCTCCAGCACAGATAAACCATGCTCCCTGCATATCCGGTTGGTCAGAGGCTGGATACTGTTTTCCCAATCCCCGTTTTTATAATCGTATTTATATCCCGTAGTACAGCGTACTGAATTAAAAATAATGTGCCCATGAATATGGTCCGTATCATTATGGACTGCATAAACCGCTTCAAAATCCTTCCCAAGAAATTCTGCCACAAACTCTCCTACCACTTGGAAGGCTTCTTCTTCCGAAACCTCATCTTCCTCAAACGAAAGAATGAAATGGTAGCCCTGCCTTTTATCCAGCTTTCCAAAATGACGTTTAGTATCTACCATCTGGGATAATGCCTGTTCAGGAATACAGTTATGTCCACAGACATAGCGGCCATGTTCTGTTTTCTCCGGGTTCATAATATAGCGAAGACCGTTTGCCAGATGTTTTGCCGGATAACCTGTTTTCGCCTGTTTCATGTGCAGGCACTTTGTAATTGCCATAACCTACAGCCTTTCCTGCACCTGGCTTACCAGTGTTTTTATCTGCTTCAAAAACACATACAGACGGTGTTTATCTTCCCTGGAATAAAGGGCGCTGTTATTGTTATGGGTAATCTGGTTGATGTTTACACCAATCCGGTTGATTTCCTGGTTCATGCGTTCCAGTTCCTTGCGGATTTCCGGGTAATCCCTGGGACGGTTGGTAATCAGCATACGAAGATACTGGGAATCAGAAAGCCCCATCTTTTCTGCCTGTTTTTGTAACTCTTCCAGCTCCCATGAGTACAGCCGGATTTCTTTTCTGCATTTCATTGTTTCTTTTTTCATGCTCCCCCTTTCCTTATCTTTATCACAGATTTCATCTACCGATTTCTACTCCAACGCTATCCGCTGTCAACTCCTAAGACCTGCTATCGGTCACTGTATAACTTCCCGGCGTCCGGACTGGCTCTGCCAGTCCTCTGCAAGATACGGATTTTACCGTACAAAATCCCATCTTGTTAGGGGGCACCCCCTAATACCCCGGATAAAATAGATAGCAAAACGCAGATACTGATAGCAGACCTGCGTTCCATATAGGGAAAAACCGATAGCAGTTCTAAACATCTGCTATCGGTTTTTCCGCTTCCTACTTCTATTTCTGCTAACAAAACCCTAGTTCTGTTAGCAAATCTGTCAGCCTCCTGTGTCTGATGTGACAGCAGTTCTTCCATTCTGCTATCAACGCTTTTGCACAGACTCCTTGCAGGCTGCTTCTTCTTCCGCAATTTCTCTCTTTTCAACAAGTATGGGAAGACTCTCTATGGACCATTTGCCGCTTTGGGTTTCTCTTATGAAATTATTGGTTTACCTGTTCTTCCAAACGCTCCAATGCCTTTTCAAAAGCTCCAATCCCACTGAAAAAGGAAGAAAGCCGGATATCCTCAAACAGATATGGCATGGCTTTGTATAGTTCCAGAAAAATATAGTACAGCACATCAACAACAATGGAATTTCCTGCCTGTTTGTAAAGCTGGCTGTTGCTTATGCCTGCTTCTTTTGCTTTCCAAAAATCCGCATCGGAAAAGCCCATAAGCCGGAAGCATTCAAAAGGTGTCAGCCTCCGGATACGGAACAAAGACTCTAAGCGGTGTATTCCATTTGATGTCGTAAGCGTAGGGCAGAGTTCCCCATGCTCCTGTACCCTTCCCCGTTTTTCCACAGACGGATAACTAAGATTTACAACACCATTTTCCAAACATTCCTCATAACCTTTCTGTGTCTTTTGACGTACCAGAATGATATTATCTTTTTGCACAGAAGTAAGGGTATGGCAGACTTCTTTTTCTCCCAGTTCCAAAGTCTGCACAATCCGGCCTTCCCGATCATACCTGCCCCGGATTGCTCCTGGACATTTTTCTACAATCTTTGGCTGGTCATGTCCTGCTAAAACCGCACCGCTGCTTCCTAAAGGGGAATAAATAACCCCGCTTGAACCATAACCGGTATGAATATCTCCTACTTGAAGAATTTTGGGCTGCTGCCCGCCACCACCACAGGCAGTTACCGTAGGGCAGCACCCGTCTGGCAGATAGACCCGTCCAGTCTGTTCAAACACCCCTTTGATATTTCCGGCTCGCTTTACCCGGTTTTCCCGAAAAGCCTTCAGGCTTTTTTCGTCCGGCTCAAACAAAAGCGCTTTTCTCTCTTCCATATCTTCAATCAAGCGGCGTACTTTTTCCTGGGATAAGTAGTATCTTTCCTCTACCGTATCCTCCAGAATATCCATAAGGCACTGGAAGGACTCCAGCGGTTCTGGAAACTGGAATGTTCCATTATCCATTTCCTTCTGTATCAAAATCAGATATACCCGTTCCCTGTTCTGGGGTATTCCATAATGCTTTGCATTAAGAACACTCCAATAGGTGTGGTATCCGTATTCATGCAGTTCTTCTTCAAACAACCGGAATGTGGTATCCCGGAATTTTTTTCCTACAATATTTTTTACATTTTCATAAATTCCCCATACTGGTTTGACACCCCGTATCATACGGAGCCACTCCACCAGAAGGGAAGAACGTGTTTTATCAATATCATGGGAACCACACATGCCGCAGGCGTCCCTTTTGGAATAATGTACCTGCAGAGGGTTATACTCATACCCGCAGCTTCGGCATTTCCAAACCGCGCCTGCCTGCTTGCCTGCCAGGGAAAAATCCTGACAGGGGCTTCCGCCACAGATCATGTTAAACGGTTCAATCTCCCTTTCGTCCACTTTTGTAATATCTCCCAGATTCAATGTTTCACTTGTACCATGAATCGCACAATAACTCTTTGCTGCATATTTATCAAACTCACAAAAATTTACCAAACTATATTTCATTCCTCATATTTCATGAGGTGTAGCTACACATTTTACCTAGGATTACTCACTTATTTCCTCCTGTCTCCTAAATTTTTTATAGTCTTCATGAGAAATCCACAGCTACAAACGAAATATCCATCTGGCATTACCTTACAATCATAGAATCACCCCTTCCCGTATCCAGAGTTTATCCTTCTGTCAAAAATTCTGTTGGTCTGCACCACCTCCTTTCCTAACACTCCAACTTTCGAATTGGTTATTTCTTTCTCACCGCTCTTCTTTCCTGATGTTTGCCAGCACCCTGGACACATACGCCTGCTTGGGTATCCCCATGCGGTATCCCTGCCGCTCATAGCTCTCTTCGATAAACGCAACCCGTACACGTCCATGCAGTTTCCTCTTTCCTATCCACTGCACTACTTTTTCCATCTCCGCTTCGCATTCGTCGATCTCCCATTTTTTGAAACATTCCTCATCATAGCTATTTTCCAAAAGAATACCCTCCTATCTTGCCTGTGCTATCTGGTATGGTACTATGTTCCTGTGTCCTACCATTTTTTCTATCTTTTGTATGTTTGTCCCTTTTGTTTCAGTAAAAAGCGGCCTTTCCTTTTCTACCAGGCTGGAAAGCTCTTGGTTTTCCTTTTTATACTGCAAAAAAGCATTATAGTCTTTTCCCATAGGTGGAAGACGTACAAAAACCTCATACTCCATAAGGGTATATTTTCTTGCCAATTTTTTTGCCGCTTGTCTTCCCGGCAGGTCATTATCCAAACAGAACTGTATCTTCCTGATATAAGGATAATCTTTTAAGAACTTTTCCAAAGGACCATCGGAAAGCATTCCAAGTACCAGGATATTGTTCTGATAATCTTCCCGCAGTTCCATATCGGACATGGCATCAATGGCCGCCTCATATACATAGAGCGTATCACTGTTTTGGTCTACCAGATTAACCCCATAAGTTTTGTCATTCCCCGTAACATCTCCTTTAAAGGGTTTTCCATATTTATCCAGGGTTCCCCTCTGGCTGGCAAAACGTGGGATACCTTCCGTATCTTTTCCCACAAAAACCAGGTTATGGTACGTTCCGCTCTCATACAAAATCCCCTTTTTTACCCAAAAATCAATCATCTGCTTTGACAGCTTCCGCTGTTTTATCAGATAGCCATATAACCGGCGGCTGGTTTCTGATTTTGAAGGAAGTACAAAAGGGTCTTTCGGTATGTCTTTTCTCTGTTTTGTCTCTTCTATTTTTTCAGTCTGTCTTTCCGGTTGAAATTTTTGCATGGTTTCAGTACGGATATATCCGGCAAACTCCAGCAGATATTTGACTGCCTCCACAAAATCCATGTTTCTGAAATATTCCAGAAAGTCAATGGTGCTGCCACCTACCCCCTGGCTAAATCGGCACCAAGAAGACCGGTTGAAGATCATCACAGAGTCCATACCCACTGCCTGATAGAACCTGCCTTTCCTTTTCAATGGAATCCCTATCTGCTCCGCCAAATCCACTAAATCCACTGCCTTTGCAATCTGAATTTCTTCAGCCGTAAATTTTCCCATACTGCACCTCTTCATATTTCATATCCAGATAATGTGCCATTTCCGGGTGCAGAGCTTCAAAAGCAGTCAGGTAGCGGAAACAGGAACTATACTCTCCCTGTCCGGTACAAAATTCCCGCAGGCTCTTTTTTGAATACTGGGCGGGCTGATTGCACCAACGACTTAGGTTGATATACATTCCCTTATAAATTTCCGGTGCCCGTTCCCATGCGGCATAGCGCATCAAATAAGCCAGACACTTATACCGCATCAAAATCTCAATCCGTATGAAAACGTCCCGAATATCCTTTGCCCAAAAATCTGCTTTCCAGGTCCCTTCCCAGTCATAGCCGCACAGTACATACAGCTTAACTTTCTGGTAAGAAACTGGGATTACTTCCCGCAAAAGTTCCAATTTTCTTACAATAAGTTCCTGATCTTTAATATGGTCAAAGGCAAAAATCATACCATTATCCAATTTGCCAGATGCCAGAAGTTCCATCTGCCTTTTCTGCATAATCCGCAGATCCAGCCCTTGCCGGAACTGAAACCGCCTGCCTGTTTCCAGGACACTGGAAAAGATTTTTTCCCACCCTGCACAGGCAAAAAAATTATCGTCCAAAAAGCATAACTTCTTTCTGGACGGATCATAAAATTCTTTCAATGGGCTTGCTGCTACTGCACCGGTGCTATTTTTGTTTACACAGAAACTGCACTTCCGAAAACACCCCCTGGTGAGGAAACCAATGGAATAATCCGTATAAAATTGGAACTCCTTCTTCTTTTTCTCTCCTGCACTGTTTTCTTTTACCATCTGGTCATACAAATGATAGTCCGGTGTATGGTGTTCAATCGCTTCTGGAAGTACCGGTGCTTTATCGTAAAAAAATCCAGTCCCTCCATAAACGGTTGTTTCCCTCGTCAAAATATGTTCCGGCACAAAGGTATCCGTAAACACTTTTGATACATAGAGCCAGTCATATTCCCCTGCCTGGCTATAATCCAAAAGAAGCTCTGTTTCAAATCCCTGCTCCTTCCAATAAGCGGAAAGTTTCATACATGCCAAGTTAGGAAACCGGTGTCTTTTCCGGTATAAAAGATCTGCATCTATAATCCCTATCCTCAACGCCTGCTCCTTTCCATACGGGTAGTTCCGGTTTTCTTCTCCCCTTTGACTGCCTCTTTTCTTTCTTCCTTTTCCTTGCATTCTGCCGGGCAATATGATTTTCCATTTGCTTCCATGATTTCTGCAAATTCACAAATATGGAACACCCTTGCCCCTACCTGTGTGTGGTATTCATCAATATAGGTACAAACCCGTTCTTCCCTTTTTCCATCTGGATATACAATCTCTATGGAGTCCCCGTCTGCTATGCTGAACAGGGTATGATAATGGCTGTCAATAAACCGTATTCTTTTTTTCTCTTCCATGCTTCTCACCTCATATTGCCAAAGAAAGGACAGCCGCAGCCGCCTTTTCCCAAGTTTAAAAACTGATTTTTATTTTCTATGCCTTTTTATGTCTTTTTCTGTAATAAAGTAGGCCTGCTACCATACCTGCACTTACACCAAGAGCCAGCAAAGGCAGGAACCAGTTTGTATCATCACCCGTTTTTGGTCCTGGTTTTACGGTACCTGGTGTTTCTGGTATTTTTTTATTCTGGATCTCTTTTACCACTTCAATGACTGGTGTTTTATCATTCTGATAGGTAAATACGATTTCCCACTCTTCTTCCGTCTTCTCATATCCCTTTAAGGTGGCAGTTTCTTTCAGCACATAGGTGATCGGTTCTTTGAAAACACCATTTTCATAAGTTCCAATTGGAAGTAGTTCTGAAACTGCTTTTCCATCTTTTCCAGTCTTCAAACGTCCTACTTCTTTTCCGGTTTCCTTTTCCAGCAGAACAAATTCTACTCCTTCCAGAGCCGCTTTACTGTCTGTATCTGTTTTTACAATAACCAGTTGTCCCATAGCACGCTCATCTTCCATCTTCACCTTCTGAATTTCTCCCGTTTCTTCTACTGTAAACTCCACGTCATTAGCCACAATATATCCATCAACTGCCGCTTCTTCATGCAGAGTATAAGTACCTACCGGAAGGTACTCAATCAGGTGTTCCTCTCCTGTGGTCCAGGACTCTACCACTTCCCCGTCCTGATCCAGAATCTGTAGCTTCGCTCCCTCAATTTCTTTTCCATCTGTAATATCTGTTTTGGAAATCGAAACTTTGGTATGGTCGTCCTCCATTTTCACTTTTTGTACGTCCCCTGTTTCTTCCACAACAAATTTCACATCTTCTGCCCGGACATATCCCTGTTCCGTAGGCGCCTGTTCTTCATGCAGTACATATTCTCCTTGTTCCAGTGCATAGACTACATGAGGTTCTTTCTTAGATACCCACTCTTCTACCACCTTTCCGTCCTGATCTAAAATCTGCATTTTTGCACCTTCAATTTCCTGTCCGCCAGTCAAATCTACTTTTGTAAATTCTGTAATGGTAGGCTGATTAGAAATTTCTTCTGAAAAAGCGAGAAGTTCAAGGGTCTGGTCTGTATAAGACGCATCAAATGAATACACCTCATCATTTGGCAGGTATCCCGGCTTATGCTCCACTTCCTGAATATAATATTTTCCATGAGGAAGATCTGCCTGAAATACCAGCTTGCCCTTTTCATCTGTTGTTCCCAGTTCAATCAGGGCATCTTTTTCTACAACTACTTCCCCGGCAGCATTTTTGATGTTCTCCTGCGCATACAGCCCGAATACCACTCCTTCCAGCGGTTTTCCGGTTTCTGCGTCTTTCTTCAGAATACTCAGGGAAACTTTCTGTCGCTGATTGGTAAGTTCCATTGTTACATAATCCACTGCTACTTCCTGTCCCTTATATGCAATTTCAAATTCTTTTGCTTCCGGGTCAAGCACGCAGTTCTGACCTGCCTTTTCTTCCACTACATAGTATTTTCCGATAGGAAGATTATTCAGGACTGCCTTTCCTTCTTTATCTGTTACCATACGGGCTACCAGGGCATCTTTTTCATATTTTACAATGCGGTTTCCTGCTTCGTCTTTCTGTCCGTCCGGGGTATAAATGGTTTCCTTTGCATGAATGGCAAATTCTGCACCTTCCATATTCCCTTCTTCATAGTCAAATTTATAACCTTTCTCTTTTTCCATGACTTCTTCCCCGGTGAAGAAACTGCTTACCTGATTTACGAAACCTGCTACACCGTTTTTCATCTTCGTCAGGAACTTTTCTTCTACTTTAGAAGCACCAGAAAGTTTTTCTCCCTTTTTATGGATTGTAAGGCTTCCTACTGCTTCATCATTATACTGTTCAATGACAACAATAAATTTACCGGTTTCCTCTTCTACCTGGTGTACAGTATCAGAATCTACGGTAATAGTGATCGGCGCTTTCTTTGCCCCCTGGTATGTGCCTCCGTCTGCAACTTCATTCAGTGGAACTTCCTTTCCGTCTTTTAAGAGGGCATTTTCAAATCCTACCTGTACATAATTTTCCGGCGCTTCCACTTCTTCAATCCGGTAAGTGCCACATTTTAACTGCTCCGGTGTAATCAGGTATCCCTCTTCGTTGGTCCTGAACACAGATACCACTTCTTTTTTCGGATATCTTACGATCATTTCCACATATTTTTCTGCTTCCACATCATAAATCTTATAAGCTGCACTGTTATCCAGCACCGGCTTCTGCGTCTGGGCATCTTTTTTCACAATCTTGAAGTAATACTGCAAAGGACGGTCATCAAACACACGCCATACCTGGGGTTCCCGGCTGTCTTCTGAAATCTGTACGATAAATGGACGAATCCCTTTTAAATTTTCCGGAACTGTAGACTCAAACACCACATAGGTTCCATAAGGAAGTTCTGGACTCTTTAAATATCCTTTCTTATCTGTAAACAGCTCTGGTACCGTAATCTTTTTACCATTCTCCCAATAAGAAGCGGTTTCGTCTTTGCTGTAATCATAGGTGATAAAATCTTCCGGGGTATAATAAGAACCATTTCCCGGCTTCAAACTTCCATCTTTTACACCAGACAGCTCACTGATGAGGAATACCTTAAATCCAGCTCCTTCTACCAGTTCTGTTTCTGTCTGCTCCCCATCTTCTGAGATCTTGATAAGCTGAAAGGCCTGTTTCTCTACAGTTTCCTTTACAGTTACTTCCCGGTGTACAATCTGTACCTCCTGTCCTTCATACGAAACCTCTACGGGATACTCTGTTTCATCTAACAGATACCCTTCTGCCGGCTCTATTTCTTTCACGAAATAATTTCCAAGATACAGGTTTTTGAAATCTACAGTTCCTTCACTGGAAATCGTACCCTGCGCTACAAGTTCCCCTTTTTTATGGACAATCCCATCTTTCTTATTGGGGTGTTCAATATCTTCTGCAGCATATAATCCGTATTTTGCCCCTACTAAGGTTGCATCACCCTGGGAAATAAATCCCTGGGAATCCTGATCAATCTTACTTACATGAACTTCTCCCCGTACTTCCTCATTTTTAAAATCATGAGAAAAAGTATATGTGTAGGTGCTGTCGTCTTTATATTCATAGAAGAAACGATACACCTCATCTGTCATATAATACTTATCCGGTGCCTGGATTTCTTTTACGCTGTAATGGAAATTCAAAGGAATATCCGCATGGAACACAGCCATTCCTTCCCTGTCGGAAACAGCACGTTCCACCAGGCTTCCCTTTTCTACAAGAACCTTTCCGTCTGCCGCTGTCAGGTCTTCTTCTGCATACAATCCAAACGTCGCACCCTCCAGGGTAACGTCATCATGTTTCGATTTTTTCACTACATTTACGGAAATCTCCGGTCTTGCATTGGTAAAAGTGGTTTCCCCCTGGGATAACTCTACATTCTGTCCTGCATAGGACAAGGTTACAAACTGGGTACGTTCCTGTTCTGTTTTTCCAATCACCAGATTTTCCGGTGCTTTCTGTTCTACAACCTTATATTTTCCAAGATACAATTCTTTGGAAACAGCACTTCCATCTTCCCCGGTTGTCAGACTTTCTACCAGATCCCCTGCTTTATGCACCTTCGTCACTTTATCCTGGCTGTAAATATCCTCTGCCGCATAAATGTTATATTCTGCCCCTGCAAAGTCCGCATTTCCATATACAAAAGTCAGGTTCCCCTCTTCTCCGGTTACTCCTGTCAAAACTTCACCTTTTTTACGGATTGTGATTTTTCCTTTCTGCTCTTCATTCGTCACTGCAACAGAAGTTGTTTTTCCTGTTTCCAGCTTCACGTTAAAAGACTCTGTATTCAGCTTATATCCTTCTGGAACAGAAATTTCTTTTAAGTATACCGTATCCTGGGTTTTCGGAAGCTCCACCTCAGAAGTACCGTTGCTGTCTGTGGCCGGCATCTGCACAAGAAGATTTTTACATGCACTGTCTGCATAAATACCAAAAACAGCGCCGGACAGATTTACTTTACTGTTCTTATCTTTTTTTGTTACCTTTACCCTTGCCAGATCCAGCCACCTCACCGTAAATTCCACAGAAGCACTTTCTTCTTCAAAAAATGCCCCATACCCAATGTCCTGAGAACCAGAACCCGTAGACAATACTAAAGTCTTCCACTGGGTTCCCATTTGTCCTTTCAGCTTACCGCTGTTCCATGTACCCGTTACAGTTTTGGGAGAGCTGAAATAGAATGTGGTATTTCCATTGATCTTTACGGTTCCTGTCTGTTTTATACTTCCACTGTGATAAGTCACATTCTCTGGCATTTTTAAAGTAATATAGTTTCTATGGTCACCTTTTAAAGTAAACTCCCCGGTACGCTGTTCCTTTCCACTTTCATAAGCCTTTGCTTCCTTTGGGGACAACGTGATTGCTGCTGTTGGAGGCGCTTCCAGGCTGTAAATATGCTGGATATATCCCCACACACCGCTTGCCTTAATATCTTCAAAAGTGCAGCCATAAAAACCGTCCATGCCACAATAAGAATAAGCGGCAGCTAAATGCGTAAAAATATACTTTGTCTTCCAGTCAAAAGAGGGCATATACTCCCCGGTAATGTCCCCAGGACCGCCATATCCATAATAAAGGACTTTCTGCAATTCCGGGTTGCTTTCAAATTCATTTGCTACATAATCCGAGGTCGGTGGGGAAGCCTTCATAGACTCCAGACAATATGCTACATGGCCATTTACAGTGAAATAGGAAGTAGAATAGTTCCCCACGTTAGAAGGGTATGGGATTTTTTCTCCCTGTACCAGATGTACATTGCTTCCTTTTTGCTGCTCCATTGCTGCCGGAACAACCGATAAGAACATTCCCTTATCCTCTTTTGGTGTCAGATCAATCAACTCTGCCCCTGCATCTGGCATTTCCGGTTCTTCCGTCAGTACCTCCGGTATCTCCGGGTCAGGGTCCGCCTCACCGTCCTCACCGGAGCCATCTTCGGTATGCTGGCTTACTTCTCCCTGGGGTTCCTGTGTGCTGTTTTCCCTTGCTTCTACCACAATTCTTCTCATAATCTGATAGGAAGGGTTTCCGCTTAACGGATCAACACAATAAAATGCCTGGTAAGAACCTGGGGTATTGAAATCAAAAGAATTGCCGGAGTCCCCTTCTGCTTTCAGAAACGTTACCTTTACTTTTTCATCATTTTTCTGAAAACCCCTGTAATCTGTTTCCAGGTCAAAGGGCTCTCCTGCTTTTATGGTAAGGTCCTCTGCATACACCAGTTCTTCTTCTGTCAGTTGCTCCTTTACCTCTTCCAACTCCGGTAATGTTTCCGAAGCAGCCTCCTCCTGTTTTACTTCCTGTATCTGTGCATGTTCCTCAGACTGTTCAGAAGCCAGTGCGGTGATCCCTGTATTGAGTAACGTAGAACAACTAAGAAGAAGTGCCAGCGTCCCAGCCAGCAGCCTTTTCTTTTTTCCTTTCATCATAGCTTTGCTCCTTTTCATTTTTTCGTCAAAAAAAGCAGGCCACACAAGCCTGCTTTCCATTTTCTATCTTCTTTTTTCTATCATTTGTATACGGTCTGTCCCGTATCCAATGCACCTGTCAATCCCCTTTCTATTCCCTGCTCCCTGCATGGAACACTGCCAAAACAAGCTGCAGAACCAGCAGAAACAAACATATTACCAGTTTCCCTGTCAGATACAGCAGTTTCCCCACTGCAATGAAAATCCCTTTTACAACTTCCCATACACTTCTTCCTACTGCCATATCTTTTTCCTCCTTATTCTTCAAATGCCCCATAAAATTCCGCAAACCGTAAATCTTTTTCCATACAGGCTTCTTCCTTTTCCCTGTCCTCTGCTATCGCTCCACCGTCAGAAAGTTCTCCCTGAACTGCCTTTTCCAGCACACCTAGCTTCTCAAAGGCTTCTTCCTGTGCCATTGAAACCGCTTCTTTTACGATTTTACAAAATTGTTCTTTCTGGTTCTCCAGAAGGGTATTTAATAGTTTCATCTGCTGTACTTCTTCTTCCTGCTGTAGATACTTGGCAAAATAAACGATTGCTTCTGCTATAAAGTCGTCTTTTGTCTTGAAAATATCTTTGTTATACTCCTTCAGATACCGATAAGCCTGATGATGTACCGGTCTGCTTTTATACAGCCGCAGTGAAGTTGTATATACTTTTTCCGTATCCATAAGTTTTCACTTCCTATCATGCTGTCCGCATTTTCCTCTGTTTTGCCCGGATAATACTTTTCACTGCTTCTTCACAGCCCCTTGCATTGGCATGTATATCTGTTACAAACTGTACATCTTTTCCCTCATTGGCTCCAAAATGCTCCACAATGGAAGAACCGCCGCCCATAAACACCATTTTGGTCAGATCCAGATTATAATGGTTTGCCTGTATGATACCATAAATTTCCTCTGCGTAGGACTTCAAACAGTTTTTTATGACGTCCTGATACTGCTTCGGGCAGTCATAGCTTCCTGTCCTCATAAATGCTTCTGTAATATATGCCGGTACCCCTGCCCCTGTTTTGGCAATGGCTTCCTCATTGACTTTTCCGATACAGTACAAAGCTGCCTTATCTGAAATCGAATACTTCCCGTCCGGCATTCCGTCAACAAACTCTACCAGGTCGGTAGTCCCTCCACCAATATCTACTAAAAGGCAATAACCGGGAACCGCTTCTAAAAGTGTATGGATTACCACATGCCCCTGCATAAAAACAAACACATTTTCCAACGACACATGATAATGTACCCCTTCATAACGGAAATGCAGTTCCTTTGTCTTTAACAGATATTTCTTGAAACTTTCTTTCTGCTGCTGAAATCTTCTGGGCGGCAGGGCAGCTCCCATTTTTACGGAAGCGTCTGTCAATCCCCGGAAACGCATTTCCTGCGCCAGTGCTGCAAGGGTAAGAAGATAATAATTTTCATTCTCTGTCTTATCCACACACTCCTTTTCCGGCACTTTCCCTCCCACATAATAAAACTGGTTCTGGTATTCCAAAATGTGCTCCAGGCTGTCCGGCCTTGCCTGCAAAGGCTGGATTGCTGCTGAGAATACCGTATTTGCAGTTTTCATGTTACGGTTTCCATGATCAATTCCAATAATCATTTTAGTTTCCACGTTCTTATCCTCCTGAAAGTTATAGTTTGTATTTTATCTTGTCCTCTTTGGTTCTTGACCTGTTTCTTTCTTTTCTTTGTCTATCACAGGAAGTTTTTCAAACAGTTCCCCTATCACAGCTTCCATTTCCTGAAACTTCATTTCATCTGGCATACACAGAAAAACAATCACTGCGTCAGTCAGACGTTCCCCATTCTCTTTCCGGTAAAATTCCGTATAAGAACCCCAACAACCGTCCTCACCTGCATAAAACTTTTTTGTCTTCTCATTTACTTTTATGAGGTATTCTTCGGTATCAACAAAAATTTTCCGAATGGATACTTTTTGTAAATCGTATTTCATGCTGTCCATATAAACCGGAAGGTGTTCCTCCGGGGCAAAATAGACATACATTGTGCAATAAGTATCTCCTTCCGTCCCCATCTCCTGTAAGATAATCCCGGCTTCAAACATTTCCGGCGGAGCATAATCTACTACAAAATCCGACTCCTTATCCTGCGAAGGTTTTTCAAAACGCCCTGAATCTCCAACCTGAAAATGTTCGGGGCACTGAATACGAAACCTTTCTTCCCTCATTCTGTATATTCCTCCATAATCTCACTAATATCTTTTTGAAATAACCGCTGAAGCCGGACAACTACATAGACATTGGGCTTTTGCTGTCCGTATTCAATCCTCTGATACGTCCGAAGACTGATACCCAAGACAGCCGCAAGTTCTATCTGTGTATATCCATGAGCTGTCCTGAATTTTCTTAATTTTGTTACTTTCTATCACACTCCTTACGTCTGAGGGATAGCTTCCTGATAAGCAAACAGATTGGATATATAGCTGTTTGCTGTCAATGTGGCATTGTATAAAGCGGTAAGCAGCACTGCCCGGATATTTTTGGCTTTCCTTGTACACTGCTTAATTGAGTCTATCACATACTCTACGGTAAACTTATCCAGCTTTTTATACATTCCCTGTACAATGCCAAGAGGACGTTCTTCCTGATTTACCCTTATGGTCTTTGCATTAGACGTCAAAACATCTACTACAAGCCCTACAATCTCATTGAGTAGTTTTCTGTCAAAAGGTCTGTCTATCCATATCGCATCATAATCAATCTGATCTTTGAACTGTTCTTCTGCTGCCTGATAGGATAAGATAGGATTATCTCTATACCCATTCCCTATTTCTGTTGTATTCTTTTGGGTACTTTCTGCTGTAGTCTTTGTAGTAATCTCTGTATTTGTATGCCCGCTATCAGTCTGAGGTCCCTCTTTGGGTATCCAGGGCTCTGTTTCCCTGTCGGGGTATGCTCCCTCTTTGAATGGTGACACCCTCTCCCTTTGGAAAGGTACAGCCCTCTCTTCTACAAAATGTCTCTCTTCCTCTATGGCTGTATGGAAACTGATTTTCTCTGCTTTGGATTTCCCTTTGCCTTTTTCAAAAGAAACCGGATCTGCTCCTGTTTCTTCCGGATAAGTCAATTCTTTTAACCGGTCTACGATCAATTCCAGATACAGAACATTATTTACAACAATCCCATTCATGGAAATGGTTCTAAATACCCGTTTTACCACACCCAGCTTCTCTAAAAATACCACTGCATTTGTCGCTTCTTTTTTGGAAATCCCAAACTGTTCGCTGATCTGCTGGTAACTTCTCTGAAGAAGGTCTGACTTAAATTTCTTTCTTACCCCAATGACCTGTCCGGTTCCTTCATCTCTAATTTCTGTAGGCTTATACCAATACACAATATCTGCCAGTATAATAATCGCTGTCAGATTTGGCTTTCCGCTTTCTCTGATGATTGTCCGATACCACACCTGCGGAATGATATTTCCAGATATGTTCAGTTTTGCATTTTCATCTACAATTTCATTTCCAGTGCTATAGATACCTCCATTCATTCGTTTATTCCTCACTTCCCTGCTTCTTTTCTTTTTCAAACAAAGCACTTATTTCTTCATCTGCTCTTTTGCCTGCCACTAGGCACGCATACCAGGAACTAAGGAAAATAGCTGTTACAACAATCATAATCACTTTTATCATCGCTCCGTCCTCCCAAGAAAAAAGGACCAAGCCAGCTAACAGAATCTTTTAACTAACCTAGTCCTTAACATATTTTTTTACAATGTATTGCAACCGAATGGTTTTTCACAAACTTGACCGCCTGTGAGAATGGATATAATTTTGACAGGACCAGTAGCAATAGGTTTCTATCTTTAAGAGCCCCTGCCTTCTCATTTCTACTATGAGAAATTCATTCCCGGTCTATGAATTTTCTACCCTTTATGGTATAATAGAAAAAAGACTAAATTGGCGTGAGCCCTTATTTTATAAGGAATCTGCTAACTTAGTCTTATTTTAACATGACCACCGGAACCTGAAGTGCCTACTACCGCTACAAATTCACCTTCTTCCACCGAAAAATTCACACCGTCTAAAGCCTTTGTAATATTGGGTTCTGTGCCATAATATTTTTTTAAATCGATTGTCTGTAAAATACTCATATTCTATAAGCTCCTTTCTGCCTTTCTTTGTGATGACTCTATTATAAAATACAAATGTCACAGAAATGTCCGAGAAAAGAACAAAATTCAAGGAATTTCAGCCTGAATTGTTACAAATCTCGGACATTTCAAAAAATTACAAAAGATGCCAAATATGATATTCTGCTGTTCTTGATTTTATCTGTGACTATAATTCTATTTAAAATATCACAGCAAACTGCCTTTTAATCCTTTTTTGAAAACCAAGACAGCTTTTTCAGCTCCCCAAAATGACATAGTTACAAGTTTGTAGCTTTGTTTTTCCATTTCTATAAGTTTAGCATTTATTTTTTCAGTTACATTTTCAGTAGTAATATTTTCTATTAAAACGGTTTGATACATCATTCAATTCCCTCCAATTATTTAGTATCCGCTTTTCCATAAAACTTTTTTAAGAAAATTCCTGGTACCAGAATACTGCCTGCAAGTAAAATCATCAGTAGAGCAACCATTTCTTTCAGCGGATAATAGAATACAAAATAAGAAATCTTTGTTTTCATATACCATCCAATCCCGCCTGTCAACAGCGTTCCCGTTGTTACCAGAAGAGCACTCAGCAACAGCCAGGTAAACATTCCTTCCGCAAGGAACATCCGCTGCAACTGCTTTCTGGTCATTCCCACACGATTCATAATGGCACATTCTTTTTTTCGAAGTAACATATCCGTTACCCTTACATTTAAAAAATTCATAATCCCGATAAAGATCAGGCATCCACTGATTACCAGAAGCAACAGCCTGCTGGTCTGAATATACTCCTGTTCTTTTAATAAAAGGTCTGACCGACTCTCCATCTGGAATAAATTTAATTGCTCCGCATATCCGTTTTCAGACTGAAATTCCATATTTTCTGTTTGGATCATTCCCTTTAACCTGTTTTTGCAGCCGGATTCCTGTTCCTTTTCTACAGAAAAGCTCATTTCAAAGGTCTGTGGGGTCAGATTCTCTGACAGGTTTTCAAAGGTTTCCTCTGTTACAAGAAGAAGATTGGTATTTCTGCCATCCCAGCACAACTCTAATTCCGGAAATCCTTCCTTTGTAATATCCAGATACCCGCAATTTACCAGTGTCTCTGGAAGCAGATCGGACATATCGGTTCCCACCGGAACCAGATCATACACTTCTATTGTATTTCCAAGCTGCTCCAATGCCTGCTCTTCTGCATATTCTGATACTCTGTGATCATGGAGAAGAATCGTTCCGTTTTCGTGTGTAAATGTTTCCCAGTCTGCTGTTATCTCCTGCTCTTTCAAAAATTCCTGCAGTTTTTCTTTTTCAGAAGAAGAAATTTTTTGGATTACAGTCGGAACGGTTTCCCCGTCATTTAATAACTTGATGCTATCCCGACCTTGTTTCCCGATAATAGGGTAAAATCCCTGGATCTTTGTTTCATCCTGCAGGCTGTTTCCGGCAGTCTGCTTGATGTTCTCCAAGAATTCTTTCGGGAAAAAGACCATATTTTCTGTATCCGGGGAAGTTTCCATCAGTGTGCTGCAGGCTTCCTGTGTGATACGGATTTGAAAATCAGGTTCTTTCATAAACTGGTTTTGCAGATCTACTCCCTTTACAATCACCGAAGATCCAAGCGCTAAGCCGCAACCTATGGTCAGAGAAATCATGGTGATGAAAAAAGCCTTTTTATTGTAAAACAGATATCTTCTGGCCAGATAAACTTCCGGCTTGTTTCCAAAACTTTGGAAAACTGCTTTCTTTTTCTTTGTTTGTTTCTTCTCTGCAACATTCCCAGTTCCATAGTTCATACATTCCAGAGGACTCAGGATTTTGATTTTTTGCTTTACCAGAAGTATCACAACACCCAAAGTCATTGCCACTGGCAGAATGGCTATCAGAAAGAACACAGGCTGATAGAAAGAAATCCCCTCCAGTTCTTCTGCCTGTCCAAGATACAGTTTTCCAATGACAGAGGGCAGGATTCCAAGTACCACCAGACTGCCTATGGCAACGCCTGCAAGGCTTCCCTTCAAGACAACTTCCATCATCTGCCGAAATATCACTTGTATAATCTGATGCTGCTGTACCCCGACTACTTCCATCAGACCATATTGCTGTAAATCTTTTCCTAATGATAAATTCAAAATATTATAGATGAACAAAAACATACACAGCAGAATCAGGAAAGAGAACAAGGCTGCAAATCCATAGCTTCCCAGCATTCCTTCCACTGCCCGGTATGCAGCCGAATCCATGCTGACGATCCGCTGCCCTTCTTTCAACCGGATATCTTCCTGCAACTGTTGTTCCATCTGTATGCCACTGACAGAATCCTTTTCCGGTTTCAGCAGTATCCTGCAGGGATTCCATCCAGCTCCGCTTTCTTTCAGTTTCTTCTCGGATAAAAATGCAATGGAAAAACTTGCCCCCTGATTCTGATATTCTGTAAAATATCCGGAAAGCTGAAACGTCTGTTGTCCGGTTCCTTTTGTTTGGAAAAGGTCATTCCAATAAAAATCCAGCTTTAATTCCATTCCCACCTTTGGATCCGAAATTCCCAGATACGTTAAGGTTTTGGTGGAAAGCATGATTTCGTTTTCCTGTTTGGGATACGTTCCTATGATCTGTGTATAGGCCGGACAGAGCATAGTTTCAAATGCTGTTTCATCTGCCACAACACAGTCGCAATATTTTATCGTTTGATCGCATAGTTTTCCGGCAAATTTTTCTTTTCCCGTTTCTGCTATGTAGGAAAGCGTATGCAGCTGTCCTGCCATTTCTTCTGTACCATTTTCAAGATACGTTGACACCGTCATTCCATCTGTCCGGATATGTTTCTGGATGTCCACCTGGATCTTCCCATAGGCAAAACTTATCATACAGAAAATCACTCCAACGGTAAGTGCAACTGCCAGAAACAAAAGGCGGTTTTTGTTCCGGTTCTGCTTTCGATAAGAATCCAAAAGCACTTTTTCTGCCGGACGGTGATAATCATAGTCTTTCATCTTCCACCACCCTTCCGTCTTTCATGCGGATGATCCGATCTGCCATGGCAGCGATTTTTTCATCATGGGTAACCACAAGCATGGTCTGCTGATATTGCCTGCTGATCTTTTTTAACAGTTCCATAACAGAGGCGCTGGTTCTGGAATCCAGATTCCCCGTCAACTCATCCCCTAACAGAATGGTAGGATGGGTGTAGACAGCTCTGGCAATGGCAGCTCTCTGTTGCTGTCCTCCCGATAACTCATCCGGCATCTGAAAGAGTTTCTCTTCGATCCCCAAAGTTTTTGCCAAATGGAAAACCTCTTTTTCATTTACTGTCCTCTCCAGTAATTTTGCCGGAAGCACGATATTCTCAAACACATTCATGGCAGGAATCAGATTATATTTTTGAAAAACAACACCAATGTGCCATCTGCGAAAAGAAATCTGTTCTTCTAAAGATAATTGCGTCAAATTTACATCATGCACATAAACACATCCATGGGTTGGCTTTTCCAATCCGCTGATTAAATTTATCAGGGTTGATTTTCCGCTTCCGGAAGCACCAATGACTGCAATAAACTCCCCTTCTTTTATAGAAAAGGATACATCATCAACGGCTCTTATATAATTTTCTCCATTTTGATATTCTTTTGTAAGTGAAACTAATTTTACAGCTGCCATAGTATCCTCCATATATTTCTTTATCTCGGCAAAAAAATAGAAAATGCAGATCCCTTTCCCACCTGTGATTCCACCGTAACGTAGCCGCCCTGCTGTGTCACAATTTCCCTGGTCAGATAAAGACCGATTCCAACACCCGGCTGATTATGAATCTCTTCTTCCCGGTAAAACCTCTTGAAAATAGATGCCTGATTGCTCTCTGAAATTCCTTTTCCGGTATCAGATACTTTTATCTCCACATACATTTCCCATTGCGCTACAGACACATGGACACTTCCCCCTGTCGGGGTATATTTTACCGCATTGTCCAACAGATTAAAAATCGCTTCTTCTGTCCACTTACTGTCATGGGACACACGCACATCCTCCGGACATTCCACAGATACATGGATCTTTTTTTGCTCTGCGGAATATACGATTCCGCTCATAGCCTGCGCTAACGTATCATATATAAAGTGATCTTCTTTTTCTAATTGAATCACCCCGGTTTCCAAACGGGAGGTTTTCACCAATGCCTGTATTAAAAAATCCAGCTTATTGATCTGTCCTCTTACACTTTTCAGAAACTCATTTTGCTCCTGTTCTTCCAGGGATTTTGTCAAAAGTGTATCTACAATCATTTTCATGTTGCTCACCGGAGTCCTGACCTGATGGGAAATATCTGACACCAGGGACTGTAATTCCTGTCTCTCTGCTTCTACCTTCCGGTTGCTTTCCTGCAGAATATTATACAGACGCACCAGGCGGTGATGGATACGGGCAAAAATCGTCTCTCTGTCGGATACATTTTCAGGTTCCTGACTGCGGTTCATCATGTCATCCAGGATCTGGCACAGTTCAGAAGTAAAATTTGACAGTCTCATTCCCAACAGTTGTACCATAAAAAGCATCCATAGTGCAGCGCAGACTGTTAATGCCAGCCCAACCCATAACACTGCGATATTTTTGGTCAGAAAAAAGGAGACCAATATGATTGCTGTCATTGAGAGTACCATGCCGGCAGTCAGCCAAAAAAACATCTTTTTTACAGAGGTTTTCTTTCCTATCATGCTGTTTCACCTCCGGTCCATTTATATCCCATGCCATATACGGTTTTGATATATACCGTTCCATCTGTCTCAATCTTTCCCCGGATGCGGCTTAACGTTGTCGTTAACGTATGCTCGTCCACATAATTTTCTGTACAGTCCCATATTTTTTCCAACAACTGCTTTCTCGTTAATACACGATTGCGGTTCTGACAGAACAGGTTCAGCATCCGAAACTCCAAAGTAGATAAGGTCAATGGCTTCCCACCCAGCATAGCTGTCTGCTCTGCAAAATTTAAAAACAACCTGCCATCATCAAAGACATCCTGCATGGACACATGATGCCCCATCATACGCAGTACATTTTCCACTTTTCTCTGCAGGGAATAAATGGAAAAAGGTTTTGTGATATAATCTACTGCTCCAAGTTCATATCCTCGGATCTCATCACTTTCCCTGTCATTTGCGGTCAAAAAGATTACAATGGTATCGCTATATTTTTTCCGGATTGTTTTTGCAATCGCATATCCATCTCCATCTGGAAGATTGATATCCAATAGTACCAGATCAAACGGTTGGCTCTTCAGCACTTCCATGGCTTCTTTTACCGTTTCCACCGAAACAATCCCATAGGATTCTGACTGTAGGTTGTAAACTAACATTTTATTCAAAAGTTCATCATCTTCTACGATTAAAATCTGTTTCATTCCTTTTCATCCTTTGCAACAATTTTGCTAGCATTTTCATTCTTATTTTACAACAGAAATGTCCTAGAAATGTTACAGATTGAAAAATTTATGATTTTCTTTTTGAAATCTTAAAAATCTTTTGAAACACAAAAAGAAGATGCATGTCACCACACACCTTCTCGTCACTTGCTAAAATCACTTTATACCTCTTGCCTGACTTTAAAACCAATGAATTTTTTCTTCTCTGAATTGGGGCGTATCACTCTTTTGATACGGATCGTAGTTATGAAGATTACAGCCGAATTCCTTCAAGGATTGAATTTGATCCTCTGCTGACCATTCAATCAATGAAATTCCATCAAATTCTTCAATATCCCCATTATCCATCACATTTTTAAAATACCATTCAACAATGGTCTGATTTTCTTTATGAAAAAACTGTTTGATATCCCAAGCGATTACACTCCCCCTCATATTCCATTCCTGAAACCAATGCTTTACGGTTTCACGATTGCTATAACATGGTCCCCAGCTTTCTGTATAACTCACGTTCTCTGCAAAAATATCATCCATTCCCAAATCTTTCTTTTCCAGCCACATAGAAAACCATAACCGGATCATCTGTTCTCTCTTGTCCATAATAGAATCCCTCCTATATAAAATTCGTTACAGAACCTCTAAACTCAATCCTTTTTCCCATCTATCAAATCATAACTCATATCCAGAAAATCTAAGATTTTTGCCTCACTTACACTTCCATCTAACAACATGGTGATCCAATACTTCTTATTCATGTGATACCCTGGCAGAAAACCGTAGGTCTGTGTCAGAAGTCCAACCATATCCGGTTCACACTTCACATTGATGATATCTACGGTTCCTTCCTCCTTCAAACCCAGTTTTGATTTTTCAACTCGCAGAATAGCTGCATACCACTTTCCATTTTTATGCCGGAGTATTGCACTCTTAGGAGAACTCTTCCAAAGATATTCCGGAATTGTTCCATATTGTTTTTTTACATATTCAAAAATTTCTTCCCGTTTCAAATATTCCACTCCCCAATGACTCTATTTTATCAATCTCATGATTGTACTTTTCGTATTTATCACCAGGCAGGACGTGCGCCCTGCCTGCTTCCCTATTATAGCATTGTTCCTTTGCTCCTACAATGCAATCTGTTCTTTGATTTTTTCTCATTTTTTAGTAAGCAACCAGTCCATATCCCAAAATGGACTGAGAATTCACCGTATAGTTGTTCTGCTTTACTGCATCTCCGCTGTTTCCCTCAATCGTATGTACCGTAGTTCCATCGCAGCTTTCCACGATTCCTACATGGTCACTGGCTCCGTCATGATCCCAATCAAAAAAGATGATAGTCCCTGGTGTCGGAACACTTCCTCCACTCTGCCATTTCCCCTTTGCCTGAAACCAAGCTACACCATCCGTACAAACAGAAAACTTCGGTACTGCTTCCTTTTGAATGAGCCCTGCCTGATCCGCACACCAGCTGACAAAGCAGGCACACCATTCTTGTCTCTCTGTAAATCCCCACCATGACCAGAACTTCTCTCCGCCTTCATTTCCAAGCTGGCTTTTCGCAATGGTAACAAGCTGTCCGTTTCCAAATAGGCCGGCAAACCAACCTCCACCGGAATAATACCGCATCACATGAGGCACATACTCTGGATCGCCATAACCAGACCAGCCATGGGCGGCTGCCTGTTCCTGGGAAAACTGCAACGCATTGGCTTCACTGTAACCGCCAAATTTTTCCAACGCCCATGAGATATAGCCATTGCCATAATTGTATCCCTGCCAACTGAGTTTCAGCTTGTCCATATCCTGGGGACTTTCACATCCGGCTTCCCGGACGCAATCTGCATAATACTGTATCCCCACCTTGATGGAATAGTCTGCATCCTGAATCGCACCGGGAGTATTGGGATACTGGGTATTATAAGGACACTCACTAGCCTGCATGGGATCGGTTCCCCTGCCTCCGCTTTCCTGCATCATAATGGCTTGGATTGCCGGAACATATTCCGGGATTCCAAATTCACTGGCATACTTTTGAATGGCGGGCGTATGCGCCAACACTTCCGCACTTAACGCCTCACTGCTCTGGGAATTTCCCAAAAAGGCTGCACCGCCAATAATCCCTACAATCAAAATCAGAACAACCAGAACCGCACCACCGCCTGCCATCAGAGCCGCAAATGCAGCTTTCACTGCATGAGCGGCAGCTTCTGCCATGGCTTTCAATCCTCTTCCAGTTGCCTTTGCACTTTGCTTGGCAGTCTGAACCGAGTGCATGGCAGCCCGTTTTGCTTCCCTGGCTGCTTTCATGGATTTCAGTGCTTGCTTTTTCTGTAAGACTGCCTGGGTTTTCACTTTCTGGGAAGAAACCGGAGAGGCTTTCACCACACGGGGCGCTATTTTTACCGTCCGATTTCCAGCTTCCTTAATTGTTTTCTCGGCTTCCGGCTTGACCTTAATGCTTCTTGTGGCTTCTGTTCGCCCTTTCTTTGCCATTGTCTGTCCTGCCTGGGTAAATGTGTTACCTCTTGTATTTTCCTCTCCCAACGAGGGTGTCGCGGCTTCTCTCTGCTTTTGTTTCTGCTCCTTTAACTTCTCATAAGTTTTCACTGCCAGCTTCTTACCGCCACGATAGGCTGCCGAAGCACTTTCTCTTCCCATGCGCTGTTCCACACGCTGGATGCGGTTTCCGGCATATTCTACCGGGGATTCCTCCCCCGTTTCTCTTCCGATCTTATCTGCCATAATGCTGGACTTTTCTTTTGCTTCCAGCATCGCAGAACGCACCAGTTCCTTCGGAAGCCGGGAGGCAGGATTACGGATCTTCGGACTTTGCCCCCGCACTTTTTCTTTGATCTCTTTCAATCACACACCTCCCATCTTTTGTACTTTCTAACGTTCCCTTCCTCGCTTTTTTGATTTCTTCTGCTGGCTCTCCAGCTGTTCCAGTTCCTTTACCGCTTCCTGCACCAGCGGATGATTGGCATAATAGGGAACATAGGACAATAACTCTTTTCCCTTCTCCCCGGTCGCCAATGGATATTCTCCCTCGTTATACAGCGGATCGTCTGCATGGTGGAGGGAAAACTCCAAAGACGGAACCATGTGAGGGAAACGTTTGCAAAATCTCTGGTAATGCCGGAATGCTTCTTTTAAAGATGTACATTCAATACACTCTCCCATTCCATGAAACTCCCCGCATTCAGATGCAAAAAAGGTAATCGTTGTTTCTTCTTTCATAGTTCTCACCTCTCTCTGAAAATTTTCTCTTTATCGAACTGCCGCCTTCTTTTTTTCTTCTTTGCCAGGCTTCAGAGGATGTGATTCCTGTCTCAGTTCCTGCAGGGTATCTTTCAAAGATGTCGGTTTCCTTTGTCTTTCTTCCAGTTTTCCAATCTGCTGTTGCAATCGTTCTGTTTTCTGTTCCAGCCGATGGATGCTCCGCATGGATTGGAATAACACCTTCTGGGTTTGAAAGATGATCCCCTGTTCCGGATTTCGCTCTGTGATCTTTGCGGTATCTTTTCCGTTCATTTCCAAAAATGCGTTTTTCAGATGCCCTTTGGCAACTTGCAGTTCTTCCGCCATGCTCCCCAGACGGTCAATCTTCTGATCCATCGACAGCATCACCGTATGCAGAGACGATTGGATTTTTTGCAAGCCTTGGGTAAGGTGCATTCCCTTTACCGCACAGGCAAGGGCATCTTTCCCCTTTTCTTTAAAATCAACTACTGCCTGTTCTGCCCGTTCCATAAACTTTCGTTTCTATTCTCCCACCTGAAAGCGAAGTGTTTGCACCTGATGTTCTACTTTCTGGATCGTATTCACCGCAAAGAGTTTAACCTTGCTTTCCTGCATCACGCCCAGTTGCTTCTTCATCTCCCCCAGTTCCTTCAAGACGGTTCCGAGCTGCATTTCCATGGAATCGATATGATCTGCCATGCGGATCACATCCCCTTTTTCCTGTTCCATGCCCTGTTGTTCCAAAAGCTCCAGTAACGCCCTGATACTGTCCTGCTCCCGAAGCGGTCCTTTTATTTTTGGAATCTCTACGCTTTTTTCTTCCATCTACATTCCCTCCTTCCCAAAAGGATGCTGCCGAAAAACGTTCAGCAGCACCACACAAAAATATTTTTTTTACTAGCATTCCCCTGGTTTTGTCGTCATCAAGCGGTACAGCTTCGTGTTCTTCGGGAAGCTGTTTTCAAATGGCACCAGATTTCCGGAACACCGGATCAGTCCCTTTCCTGCGCCTACATTTGTGATATAGGATAACTGGTTCTCGGAAATATTCAAAAGGGAAGCCAGTTCATCCCGGTCTGTGGTCGCCTGGTTTAAAAGGATCAAAAATTCACTGTTTGCCAGCATCAGTCTTGCCGTATCCGATTTCAAAAGTTCCTCCACATTCTGCGTTAAACCTGTGACAAATCCATGGTATTTACGGATCCTCTTGTAGAGCCGGTAGAAAAAGTCCGCACTGTACTGATAGCGGAACAACAGATAAAACTCATCGGCAAAGATCCAGGTAGTCTTTCCTTTCTTCCAGTTTTGGATCACCCGGTTGAAGATGCTGTCCAAGGTGACCAGCATCCCCAGGGGCATGAGCTGCTCTCCCAGTTCCCGGATATCATAGGCAATGATACGGTTCTTCGTATCCACATTGGTTTTCTGTGCAAAGGTATTGAGACTTCCATTGATAAACAGTTCCGAAGACAAGGCAAGCCCTCTGGCCTCTTCTTCCGGCTGGAGCATGAGCTGGCGGTACAAGTCTTTCAAGGTCGGCACTTCGCTTTTATAACCGCTTCGGATATATTCCCGGTACACATCTGCGGTACAGCGGTCCAGGATGGATTTTTCCTTTGCCGACAGATTGCCAGCCCCCACTAACTGTTCAAACAGGGACAAAATAAACTCTGACTTCTCAATGAGCGGATTCTTGTCGTTTCCATAGGCAGAATCCATATCCAGTGCATTCAGATGAGTATGGGACGTTGCAGAAATGGAGATCACTTCTCCATTCAGCGCTTCCACCAGCGAACCGAATTCTGACTCCGGATCTAAGATAAGAATGTCATCTTCCGTAGACAAGGCCAGATCCACAATCTCTTCTTTTGCCGAGAAACTCTTTCCCGAACCGCTGACACCAAGACGGAAAGAGTTTCCATTCAATAGTTTCCTTCGGTCTGCCACCAGCATATTTTTGCTCACCGCATTCTGCCCATAATAAATACCACCCGGCTGCATGATCTCCTGAGTATGGAATGGAATCAGCACTGCAGTGGACTCTGTGGTCAGAGTACGCAGGGCATTGATCTTTCGGATGCCATAAGGCAGTACCGTATTGAGTCCATCCACTTGCTGCCACTTCAAAGTTGCCATCTGGCACAAATGTTTTCTTGCCACGGATAAAATGCTCTCCGTATCCGAATCCAACTGTTTCTTGCTGTCTGCCATATGCACCATGGTAAGGATGCCGAACATCATCCGCTGATCCCTGGTCGTCAAATCATCCAGCATTTCTTTGGTCTCTTTCCTCTGTAGTTCCATATCATAGGGTACAATGGCGGAAAAGTTATTGTTGGCATTCTGGCGTCTCTGCCAGTTGGTCACGTTCGTCTCCACACCGAGCAGACGGTTCTGGATCTCACGCACTGCTTCGTCTGTTGGCACCGGGAGAATGTCAATGGACAGCATCAGATCCCGGCTCAAATCACATAACTCCGAAATCATGTCATCCTTGACATAACTGGCATAATCCTGCATATACAGCACCCGTCCATATCGCTCGTTGATCTTGAAACAGTCTTTGGAAAATTCCATGGACTGGGGACAGATCCAGTCCTTAAAACTGCTCCCCCGTTTGGCAAACGCCTTCATATCAAATGGGAAGCACTGAGGCTGGTCTGCCCTGAAAAAATCCCGGAAGATCTGCAGGCGCTGTTCCGCATCCAGCTCTTCTCCAATGGAGGACAGCTTGCTCAGATGGGTGATGATATCCGTTCCCACACGGGCAAAATAGGTCCTTGCCTCATCAATGTTCTTCTTATGGACACTGACCGTCAGATACCGCTCCTGATAAATACTGTTGTTGGTGCCGCTGACCTTGGATAACAGCATTTCGTTGTATTCCTTCCGGTATGTATCCAACCCGTCCTCTTTCATCGGCAACAGCAGGGAGGCTTCAAACTCTTCCTTATTGATTCTTCTATTATTTAGGGTAATCTTGGCAGATGCACCGGAATCCAACGCATTTAATAGTTCACTGTAATCTAAGAACATTTCCGTTTTATCTTCTTTACTTGCAATGGCATAGTTGATATCCGAAAACCGAAAGGATTTGGAAAATTTCGTCCCGGACTGGAACACTCCATCCGGCCAGATCCGCTGGATGGGAATCGCCTGCTGGACAGACCTTGGGACTTTGAACTTCTCCCGGTCCATTTTTAATGCCTGCTGTAAGGTTTTAATCAAACGCACCACTCCTTCCTGACTTCTTTTTCTGCTTCATCTGTTTTTTCCTTGCCCGCTGTTCTCTTTTTTTCATAAGGGCTGCGCCATCCCCTTGAGACTTTTCTCCCAAGGCCAGCGTTTCTTCCATGCAGGCATGGTACAGGTCCTCACTTTGAAACAGCAGGCGCTTGGGGTATAAAAATTCGGACTTGATATACGCCCAGGCAAACTGCTCCGCATTCATGCCATGGTACTGGAAGAACCCACAGGCTGCGAACGGAGCAGCGCCTAAGATACACAGCCACCCGGTCATTTCCTGCCCTACATAGTCTCCCAGACCAAAATAAATCCCTACCGCCACAGCGATGGCAAGCAGGGAGAAAATACACTGGCGCAGGTTCAGTCCCATAAACATGGACTCCTGATAGTTGCGGATCTCTTTGTTCATTTTTACTTCCATATACTTCTATCTCTCTCTTTCTCTTTTCTTTTTTCCTGTCGATCTCCCTTGGACTTTTTCCTGTTCTTTTGGAATGTCCAACCCCCATTGTCTGCAAAATTCTTCCACCCCTTCCCGGTCATACCGGGAGAGTCTTGAAAGATCAAATGCCACCGGGGTGTAGGTGGCAAATCCTGAACGGGCTTGTCCTGGCAGCACCTTTCCCAGCCTGTTCTCTTGAATGAAGGCCAGCTTATCCCTGGTAAAATCACCGCTTACAAATGCCTCCTGCGTTTTCAGTCCATACCCGCCCGGAAGATTGACCGTCAAGTCACTAAATAATTCCAGCTCCCCTTCACTTTGACTATACATCAAAACCGCAAGCCCATTTCCATAGGCATAGCTGGACACTTTCAGGGTGATCTCTTCCTTACCAAATTCCCAATGGAAAGGCAGTGTATCGCTGCTTTCCTGATTTTCATATATTTCTTTACGCATGGTTCTTTCCTCCTACAATCCCATCATTTCTTTTACGATCCGGTCAGATGCTTTCACCGCACCCACCAGCACCAGCAGGTTGAATACCAATTCCCCTACATAGTTCCACACAATGGTCACTGCACTTAAGGACGTATCCCCAATGGCTGGCGGACTGGCAGAATAGACGGAGAAAATGATACAGGCCAGTGCAATGATCGCCCCTTCCAGACACACCCCTGCATAGGACTTGATGAAGTTCTTCCCCAC